>Ga0163154_10001323_pt1 | contig 38405 bp, 35 predicted proteins | sample OliLakLV19MP9P1_FD_148649 | JGI IMG/M metagenome (GOLD analysis project Ga0163154, IMG submission 148649) | Freshwater microbial mat bacterial communities from Lake Vanda, McMurdo Dry Valleys, Antarctica - Oligotrophic Lake LV.19.MP9.P1 | ecosystem: Environmental > Aquatic > Freshwater > Lake >... | reverse complement strand
TGTATCTTGGAGTAACGGTAGCTGGAGACTCGGAAATGAGTCCACGTAAGAGATTGAGTGCGGTGCCATATGCATTCAATTCAGAAACACTGCAGGGAAATTACGCATCGTCTTCAAATACATCTGGATCATCTGGAACGGGGACGCTCATGTATCTCAATCAGGCTTCGTCGACGGTCGCGACAGCGACGCGAACAGCTTTATTGATTGAGACGGCGGGGACATCGAGTTTTTTTGATTATCTTTTGAGAGCGCGGCCGACAAATGGTGCAGATGTGTTTACGATTTCCCGAGGTGGGAATGTGACTTCTACTGGGAATTTTGTGATTGGTGATAGTTCGGGTGATCTTTTAAGCGTGAATGGTCGTTTGAATACGGATTTGCTGCCGTCACAGGATCTTGTGTATAGCCTGGGATCGCCAGCTCTTCGTTTTCTTGGATTGAATGCGGGAACGGTGAGTTCGACTTCGATCTTTAATTCGGGGACGGTCTCATCAACGAATTTGGTGGTGTCGGGGAATGTGACCTTGAATCAGACAACGACGACAAATTTATTTGCTTCTGGAACTGTGTCGACAACGCAGTTATTTGTGAATGGCACGCAGATTACGGGTGGAGTACCTGCAACAACTGCAACATTGCAACTGATTACGAATAATGGAGCTACCACGACGAATTTGATGTATGCGCAGGGTGGGATTTTGAGCGCGGCTTCTTCTACATTGCAGCTTCTGTCTTTTGGTTCGGCGACCGGTTCGGCCGTTACAACAACAAATCTTTATGTTTCGGGTATGGCTTCGGTGGAGGAATTGCTTGTGAATGGTACAACGGTTTGTTTAGTAGATGGAACGAATTGTCCTGCGGTGAGTGGTGGTATTACGTCTTCAACGTGGCAGTATAATGCAGCTTCGAATATCGCTTTTTTGACGACATCGACGCAGGATGTGCTGATGGGTGGGAATACCACGGCGACTTCTGGATTTGTTTTTGATTCCAGTTTGAATGGAACTTCGACTTTGATTATTGGTGGAGCAACGCATACGAATCTTTTAGTTGGAACTTCAACCTATGGCGGAGGTTTGAATTCGCGTTTTGCTTTGTCTGGGAATGATATTTTTGCGCAAGGGATGATTGGTTCGATGGAGGGACTGTTTTCGGCGACAGGAGTATCGATTGGAACGGGGACGGTGGTTTTGGCGAATAGTACGATGTATAAAACAGATGCGGGAGATTTTACGTTCTCTGTGAATAATGCAGCGAGTAATTGGAGATTTTTGAACGGAGGGACGGAATCTTTAACGGTCGCTTCGAGTGGGAATGTTGGGATTGGGATTAGTATTCCGTCAGAAGCTTTGGATGTGAGTGGGAATATTCAGAATATTTTTCAGGCGGGTCAGGCTTTAGAGGTTATGTCTACGTTCGGAGTTGCTGCCGATCCGGTGGATGTTGTGGTTCAGGGACGTTATGCCTATGTGGCTGGGACGAGTACGCTCGAAATTATTGATATCTTTGATATTGAAAATCCGGTTCGTTTGGGGACGCTTCATTCTCCTGGAGCTGGGATTATGGGAGTACGAGTACAGGGTTCGGTTGCATATATTACGGCAAGAGGTGTTGATAGATTGGCGACGATTGATATTTCAAATCCTGCGGCACCCTATAGTTTATTAGGCGGATCGAATCCGCAGATTGGTATTGAGGATGTTGAGGTTCAAGGGTCATTTGCGTATTCGATCACGAACAATAGACTTATTGCATCGGATATTTCGAATCCGTCTATACCGGTTATCATCAATAGTCAATTCCTTTCTGGAGGTTCACCTCCGATGGGAAATCATATTACGATTTCTGGGAGTTATGCGTATGTTACGGATGCTGGGAATGATGCCTTATATATATATGATATTCGCCAGCCAAATCTTCCAGCTGAGACCGCATACTTGAGTATTGGTACGGATACAGATCCGGTCGGCGTTGAGGTTGCTGGTCGTTATGCCTATGTGCTCAATAATGGATCGAGTACCTTGTCAGTGATTGATGTGGCGACGAGTTCAGCTCCATATGTAGTTGAGACGATTGCTTTGTCTGGCGCTCCGACAGATATTTCGATTTCTGGTCGTTATGCCTTTGTAACTTTAGGTGCTGCGAATCGTGTTCAAGTTCTTGATTTGCTTAATCCTCGGTTGCCTGTTTCTTTGGGTGGAACATTGATTGGTGCCACGATGGATGGACTGACTTCAGCTGGTCGATATGTCTTTGTTGTTAGCCAGGGTTCAGCTACGCTGACGATTCTTGATATGGGGGGTGCGGAGACCACAAGTCTGGTGGCGCATTCAGCTGAGATTGGTTCGCTCCAAGTTTTGGGAAATGGAAGTATTGCAAATCAATTTAGTATTGGAGGTGGATTGACGGTCAGTGCCGGGATTATGTCTCGTGGTGCTTTGAGTGTGTCGACGACGAATACGACTTCGACGTTTATGTATGCGGTGTCGACGACGCAGGCTGAGATTAGCAAGCGTTTAACGGTGGGTGGGGTGGATGTGTGTTTAGAGGATGGGACGAATTGCGCCCCTGGAGGAGGCGGGATTACGTCCTCAACGTGGCAATATAATGCGGACAGTAATACGGCTTTTTTGTCGGAGTTGACTCGAGATGTTTTGATTGGTGGCAACACGACAGACACGGCCATGTTCGTTGTTGATTATAAAGGGAATACGGGAACGGCTACGAATACGATTTTGCTGGGGACTGGAAATGGGAATGATATTTTTGTGGGAGTTGGGACGGGAACACCAGGTGAAGCTTTAGATGTGGTGGGGAATATTCGCAATGTGTTGGCGGCTGGTGATGATTTTCGGGTTTTATCGTCAAGAGCAGCGGGTGATGGACCGGTGGAGGTTGCGTCTTTGGGTCAAATTGTGGTGACGGCGAACCAGTTAGATAATACGATTGCTGTTTTTAGAAAGAATGATCCGGGGACTTTGAGCTTGGTAGGATCATTAGTCGTTAGTGCGAGTCCGCAGGGAGTAGCTATTCAGGGTAATTATGCGTATGTCATGGGTGATGCCACCGTGGATGTGATCGATATTTCAAATCCTGCGACTCCAGTTTTAGTTTCGACTCTGTCGAGCGGGATTGCTGCGGGTCGACGCATTGCTGTTTCGGGGAAGTATGCCTATTTGATGAGTTCGACGTTTTTGGATGTGATTGATATTTCCAACCCTTTGCAGTTGGTCCGTGTTGGAGGTTTTAATTTGCCGGGCTCTGCCGGTGCGCGGGATATTGCGATTCAAGGGACATATGCCTATATCGCAGGCTCAGCGCCGGGACATACGAGCGGAACATTGTTTGTGGTGAATATTGCTGATCCGACAAGTCCGACAACGGTGGGCTCGTATACATTTACGGGTGGATTTGGGCCGCCGCCTTCCTTGTCGGTTGATGTCCAAGGTTCATATGCCTATGTCACACGGAGTTCTGGTTCGATTAATAACCTCTATATTCTTGATATTTCAGAGGCTTCGAGTCCGACGCTTCAATCTACGCTGGCAATGAGTGATCGGGTGCGTGGGGTAACAGTGTCTGGTCGTTATGCTTACGTTGCGAACCAAGACGATACGGTATGTGGAAGCTCTTGTGGATGGATGGATATTGTTGATGTTTCGAGTCCTTCCGATCCATTGTTGATCAACCATGTCGAAATTTCTGGTTCGGATTCGCAGCCGGAGTCGGTGGTTATTTCTGGTCGCCATGCTTTGATTACCCAAACAAATTCGGATGAAATAACGGTGGTTGATATTCGTGGGATTGAAACGAATGGTTTTATTGCCCATTCTGCATTGGTATCAAATTTAGTGGTGATGAATGATGCTCAGTTTAGTAATTCACTTTCAATCAGTGGTGGATTGACGATTGGAAATGGGGGTATCCTTTCTCTTGGCGCTTTGGCGATTTCTTCGACCAATACGACTTCGACGATTTCGTTTGCGATGACTTCACCGATTTTGGAAGTCACCCGACGCTTGTCCGTATCGACCCAAATTGATACTGAGCCTTCGGCGATGATTGCAAATTCTGCGTCGAATGCGGTGGCTGTCCTTCAGGTTTCTGGTGGATGTAGCGATGTAGATGGAGCGACGGACTTGTTCTTAGTTGGAAATACCACAGATCCTCGTAAGTTTAGTGTGCGTTGTGATGGTACCGTCCTTGCGGATGGGGCTTATAGCGGAGCGGGTGCAGACTTTGCGGAATATTTCCGTAAGAGCAGTTCAACTATTTTATTGTCTGGTGAAGTTGTAGCTTTAGACTCAACGACCGGGACGACGTCGACCGTGGTGCTGGCTCAGGATATGACTCGTGCGCGAACTTTGGGTGTGGTGGCGACAAAGGCTGGCTTCTTGGGTAATGCGGCTGAAGGTCGTGCGCTTGATCCGGAGTATGTGGCGGTGAGTTTGCATGGGCAGGTGCCGGTGAAGGCTTCGGCGATCGGTGGATCGATTGAAGTTGGTGATGAGTTGATGGCGGGTGCGAATGGAATTGCGGTGAAGGCTCGTGGTCCTGGGATGATTTTGGGACGGGCTTTGGAAGCGCTTGCGAGTGGTACGAGTACGTTGTCCTTATATGTGAATCCGCAGTGGTGGGCGGGTGACTTGTTGGGAACGGATGGATCGGGGAATGCTTTGTTGATGCAGTCATTGACGATCGCTTCTTCGACGGAGGCTTCGGCTTCGGTGACTTTGGTGGATTCTCCGTACTTTAGCTTTCAATCGAAGGCATGGGATGGACTCTCCTTGAGTGGGGTGAATACAGAGTTTCGTTTGTTTGCGGATGCGATGAGCGCTTCGACGTCGTTGTTTACGGTGGCGAATGCTTCGGGGACTTCGTTGCTGACGATTTCGGATGTGGGGGATGTGACGGTGCGTGGGAAATTGTTTCTTTCGAATAAGTCTTCGCAGTTGGGATCGACGTCGACCTATTTGTTTATTGATGATACGGCGCCATCTTCGACCATGATTTCGACGAATGCGGATGGTTTTCAGGCTCAGTCTAGCTATGATTATGCAGAGCGTTACTTGTCGAGTGAGGTCTTATTGCCTGGTGATTTGGTGACCTTTGATCCAAATGCAGCGGGTTATACATTGAAGCGTACGGTGAATGCTCAGGATACGGTGCTGGGTATTGTGTCTACCAAGCCAGGTTTCTTAACGGGTGCTTATGCATCTAGCACGTATCCGATTGCTTTGGCGGGTCGTGTGCCGACACGGGTAACTGCTTCGAATGGGGCAATCAAGATTGGTGATGCCTTGGCGGCGTCTGATATTCCAGGTGTGGCGATGAAGGCGATGAATCCCGGAATGATTGTTGGATATGCTTTAGAGGCCTTTGATCTTCCAGAGACTGGTTTGATTCAGGTGTTTGTGAAGACGGGGTATTTTGGAGGAGTTATTTCAGTGAATGGAGATATGCCATCTGTTTCGGCGCCGATGACAGAGCAGATTGAGATTGAAGGTTTGGCCTTGATTGCGGCTGGTTCGATGGATGTGAAGATTCATTTTGCGAGTTTGCAGGCTTTGCCTCATATATATCTCACGCCGGGGGCGTCGATTGATGGGAATTGGTGGATTGCCCAGAAGACAGACACTGGATTTACCATCGTTTTTGAAAAGGCGCAGACGCATGATGTGGAATTCTCATGGTTAGCACGTCCGATGCGGCTGGGAACGGTGCGTTTTAAGAGCGATTATACGAATGAAACGGTTGATCCGCTGAGCGGCAATGGTATACCGGCAGCATCTGGAGTTGTGGAAGAGCCGGTGGGTGAGATTTCGGCAGAAGTGAGCACAATGACAACGGTGAACCCGCAAAGCGGGAATGACACTTCGACTGAATCAGAAGGCGGTGGCGAGACCGCGTCTGATCCTCCGCTCTTGTCAGCACCGTAAAACAAAAAAATAGAGAATGGCTTCGTAAAAACCACTGCTTGAGCGGTGGTTTTTACGTTCAGGTTGTTGGTGTGTTTCCATGCTATACTTTTGGGGACTTCTTACAAACTTTTATCTATGGAAACGAGCACATTTACATCGACGCCTGTTGAACCTTCATCGGAAGGAAAGCTGTTTGCCCGTTTTTTGGGAAAAATTGTTGAAGGCTCTATCCTGTTTTTAGCCTTTTTGATGCCGCTTTGGTTCATGACGAAGACTTTGGATGTTTTGGAATTAAATAAGCAGACCTTGCTGGTTGTGGTGACTATGGTTGGCTTGGTGGCTTGGTTAGCAAAGGCTTTGCTTCAACGTTCATTTCAACTTACACGTTCATGGATGCACTTGGTTGTGGCCTTTTTTGGACTTGGTTATTTAGCGACGAGTTTTCTTTCCGCTGACCGTTATTTGTCTTTTGTTGGTAATTTTGGACAAATGCAGTGGGCATTTGGAACCATTTTGGCTTGTATTGTGTTTTATTTTTTAGTGGTTAATACGATTACAACAACGGCCAAGCTCTATCATCTGGTTTTGGCTTTTTTGGGATCATCGGCTTTGGTGGGCTTGATCGGTATTTTTCAGGTTTTGGGCCTACCTCTGTTCAAGTGGTTTGCGCCACTTACCGCAGATATTGGGTTTAATACGATTGGTTCGCCGAATTCCATGGCGGTGTTTATGACCGTTCCTTTGGTCATCGCCGCTTCACTCACGGTATATGGGTGCAAGGATCAGACTTGTGTCTTGGGAAGGAGTGGCAAGAGTTCGCTGGCCGCGAAGTTGTTGGTTTGGGCGACATTGGCAATTTCATTCGTCGTGATTACGATTGTTGATTTTTGGGTGGCTTGGGTGGCGATTTTGTTTGGGACTTTGCTGACCGTATTGATTACGATGATTCGTCGTCGTTCGATTGGTCGACCAACGCAATTGATCATTCCGGGAGTTTTGTGCGCAATATCGATTGTTTTGTTGATTTGGCCTACGCCGATTAAGTTTAATTTGCCTTCTGAGGTCTCGCCATCCATGACGCATTCTTGGCAGATCGCTCGAGATACATTGCGTGATCATCCATTGACGGGTTCAGGTCCAGGAACCTGGATTTATGATTATTCGAAGTATCGTGTGACGACCGTTAATTTGTCGCCTTTTTGGACCTATCGTTTTGAGCGTGGTCTGTCGAGCTTTTTTACTTTGATTGGGATGGTTGGTTTGGTGGGGATCTCTTTGTGGCTCATCTTGGTGCTTTCAGCGATTGTGAAGAGTGCTATGCATTTGGTGGGTGAGCGGAATGATGATCGTTGGCAAGCATATCTCACGGTATTTGTTGGTTGGGCAACGGTGACATTTACGGCTTTCCTGTATAACTATAATGTCGCACATCATTTTGTTTTTTGGTTCTTGCTTGGTTTATTGGGAGCTTTGATGGTTGGCGCGGTATTTACCGTGGACGCACGAAAATCGCCGGTTGTTTTGACGGGTGTGTCGATTCTCTTCATTATTTTGTCCGTAGCTGGGATTTCGACGGTTTGGTTGGCTGGGCAGCGTTTGATTGCGGATGCGCATTATTCAAAGGCCGTGCAACTGTATCGTCAGGGACAGTCTTTGCCAGAGTCAATTAAGGCTTTGGAATCGGCGGTGGCTTTGAATAAATTGAATGATGTTTATTATCGTAACTTGTCTCAAGCTTATCTGATTCGAGCTAGCCAAGAGATGCAGAATACGCCTGAAGCTGAGCGTGCCAAGATTGTGAATGCTACGATCGCTCAAGCGATTGAACATGCACGTCATGCTGCTGATTTGGCACCGGCGAATGTTGATAATTGGTCTAATTTGGCTGTTATTTATCAGGCGATCGCTTCGTTTACCCGAGGAGCTGATGAGTTTGCGATTAAGAATTATCAGGAGGCTTTGTTGCGTGAACCGAGTAATCCCGTGTTCTATAATGAGCTAGGTAAGTTATACATTTTACGTGCAGATGCGTATCGGACATTGCTGTCATCGACGGATGAAAAGACGAAAGTTGAGGCTCAAAAGAATGTGAAAACAGAGTTAGACTTGGCTGCCGAAAAGTTGAATCAATCAATTCAGGTGAAGCCGGATTTTGCTCAGGCTCATTATAATTTGGGGATTTTATATGAGCGCCAAGGTCGTTTGAAGGATGCGATCACCAAGCTTGAACAGGTCTTGAGCTTGAATAATAAAGATGTGGGGGTTGGTTTCCAATTGGGTATTCTGTATTATCGCAATAATGAGAAAGATAAAGCTTTGAATCTGTTTGAACAGATCGTGGTTTTGCAATCAGATTATGCGAATGCGCGTTGGTTTTTGTCTGCGATGTATGAAGAGCGCGGGCGATATGATGATGCCATTGCTCAAATCACAAAGATTGCAGAGACAAATCCAGCCGATGAGACGGTTAAGCAGCGTTTGACGGCTTTGATTGCATTGCGTGATCAAAAGAAACCGGTTGCTCCGGCAGAAAAGAAGTTACCCGAGCCTTTGAAGGAAGAGATTAAGGGTCCGGCTCCATTGAATGAAGTAAAGAAATAACGATTAAATTCATGCCTCGCTGGTTTAATAAATTGTTCAAACATGAAGTCGCGCCATTAAGTGGTGCGCCTTTTGTTGAGAAATGTGTTGAAAATCCAAGTGGAGCAAGGGCTTTTTTAGCAGCAGACCAAGCGCGTTTAGGGAAAGAGATCGAAGAGATGTATGCAGCTTATGATGAGCGTTTGGCATCTTTAGCTGGGCGCGTGAAAACATTGAGTGAAGAGGATTTGGCGCGTGAAATGGATTCGATTCGTGAAGCTCAGGATGAATTGCGTCGGATTGTTCGTCGTTTTCAGACGGCTTTGAAGTCAACTGATGAATTGAATCGGGAATTGGACGGTTGGTCATCGCATCCAGGTGATGGTTTAGAGGTGCATGCGGATCATCCAATGGTGAGAGCGGAACTTGTGCGTTCAGAATTGGCGGCGCGGAATGTTGAAGCGATGCGTCAGTCTTTTGAGGAAAGACAAGAAGAGAACGCGGAGACGATGGAACAGGTTGCCCATTCGGCAAAGCCGGATATATTTGAGATTTTGGTGCATGAAGTTGATCCACGCATGGTTCCAGATGAGCCATCTTTGTTAGCAGCGATTCGAGAGGCGGCACGTGAAGCTGCGAAGTGGCATGGCTTACCACAAGAGCTGCATAGTCAGGACGCGGTAGATCAGGTTAAGCAATTTAAGGATTTGCATGCGTATTTAAAGCGTTGGGATCGAGAGCGTGGAGTTCGTCGAGATCGGTCACATCTTTGGCCAGATATTTCGGGGGTTTGATTGACAATTAGGTTAGGTCATGGCATTCTTTCGCCACAAAAGGCAGGTAGGCGAGGGCCCTTAGCTCAGCTGGTAGAGCGCTTCCATGGCATGGAAGAGGTCAACGGTTCGATCCCGTTAGGGTCCACCAGAAAAAGACGAAGCTACAACGCTTCGTCTTTTTCTTGTAGATTGAGAGATGGAATCGCGTTCGAGCATGGTTCAATCCCGGTTTGGTGTCTTGACAAAAAGAACCTTTTTTGGTAGAGGATTAAGTAGTGATAGCCTTTTTCTTGCGAGATTCTCCGATGTGGAAAGAAAATTCTTTGTTGCGGACAGTGGCTGAAATATTTTAGCTCCAGTCCGCAGTTCGGAATATCTGTCAGAGGTATTTTTTCCTCCGAACTGTTGTGATCACGATGTCAAAGAATATATCTGAAGTTTACCCTCCGTTTTGTTCGACGATCTTTGCGGAAGCTTCGTCAGCGCTTCCATCTGATGTGGTGAGTCAGGCTCGTATTCAGCTGAAACGAGAGAGTCGTTTTCTTCATGGAGATGATGAAACCCGACGGGCCATCTCAAGGGAACTTGAGGCGCCCGATCCATCTCGTATCGGTCCTGGCCAACTTCCTTTGCTCTTGCAAATCGATGCCTTGGTGGATGCTTACTACGAGAAGCGTCGAGTGCAGCTTGTTTGCGGGCATGACCATTCTGTTGAAGTTCAGGGAGAATAGAAGGTTGTGCATTGAATCGTACTTTCCCTGATGGTTATTAAATGTAGGCTGATGCCACCCGGTAGTTTCGGGTGGCCTTTTTGTTGAAATGTTTCACACGGATGAATTATCTTGATAAGGTCCGTAAAGATCGGACGACCGGGATCTTTTGCAGAAGCGTTCTCAATGAGTTTTCCCGCAATTTCAAGTCCTCATGCGGCAGTAAGTCGGTGAAGTTCGTCTGGTTGCTGCTCTATCGAGAGGACTTGGTGGTCTTCGCGGTCGGAGGAGCGGCGGACGTAGATGATATACATAAATTTTACTAAATGCTTTCAGCACCATGTTATGGATCCTATCGGGCCGCTTAAGAAATTATTGAACGAGAGTACCGACGAACAGCTTAATTCCATGATTCCGAAAGGTGCTCTGAAACTCAGTGAGGAGCATATTACTATGGTTTCGTTTGTGTTTTGGCTAGTATATCTTGCAGAGACGGATCTAAACGATAGTCTTGTTCGAGCGTGGAAAACCTCTGGACCTAAGTTTTCACCTGAAGTGCAGATGATGGCTGAAGAGAAGCTGCAAGAGTTACTGGCTGCGCCTGCTTGTTCGGCTTGTGGAACTCCAGGGCTTGGAAGAAAAATTAATATCGCAGAACCGAAGTATTTCTCTGATAAGATTAGGCTTCATCAGGCATTGATGGGCAAAACCGGTCGAACACGCTTGTTGTGGAAGCTTAACGATTTAAGGAATCAACTTGGTCACACTCGTATAGATGATCTTTCCTACGGCGGAATCTCGCTTACTCTACGTGAAACAAAGCTAAAGATCCTTTCGGACTATTTCGATACAGTTTATGAGGTGGACGTTTCGAAAGCGGATATCTGGAACAGTTTACCTCCAGAACAACAGAGGGACATCTTGGAAGCAATTCGGGAGTTGGACCCTGACCAAGTGAAGAACGCTGATGGTAGGCCGTTTGTTGGGTGAATCATTGGCATGTCGTTTGGGATGTGAAGCTTGATGAGTGAGTTCGAGCTTCCTCCACCTTGGTCTACCAGAAAAGAATCCATCTGAAAGGATGGGTTTTTTGTTTTGGTTTGAATATTTTTATACAAAAATACCCTCGGTGTTTATCGAGGGTATTTTATTTTTTTTGCTTCCGCAAGATGCAAAGGGGGGTTTGTATCTTATGGAAGTGGGACGATGATGGAGTTTCATCATCCCTGGGTGACAGGATGTTTGAGGGAGGAGCTGTCAGATCTCCTTGGAAGTGTTAACGACGGCCGACTCGAGCTGCGCCACCGAAGAGCTTGGAAAGATCTGGGATGATGGGACGGGAAGGCTTGGCTTCGACCGATGGTGGGCGTGCTTCCGAAGCGGGAGCTGTGGGTTTTGCGACCGGAGGAGTCTTGAGGGGCTCGACTGGGGTCGACTCGCCGCCGAGGAACTCGATCGTGGCGCGAATGATGTTTTCGACTTCGCGCTGGACGATGAGGCGGGCGAACAAGTTCGCATCGCCCGAGAGCCGGATCATGTTCGTGATGACGTTTACGCGTTGCTTGGGATGGCTGATAAGCGCTTTCTCGAAAACTTCTCGAGCTACGTTGCCGCATTGCGCTTTGGCTTGCTGGGCGATGTCTACGACCATGCTTATTTGTGCATGGTTTAGGCTGTAGCGCTGAGCGATCTTTTCAGATTTGGTTTGGAGCTCGTCTGCCAGACGACGCGTCTCAGCTTCGATCACAGCCTTGCGGTTTTTGATCGAGACGGTCTTTTTTTCGAGGAAAGCGAGGTAGTCGTTTGTGGTTGGGAAGTCAGCTGGTTTGCGCTTGGCGGCTTCGAGCCATTCCTCTTCGCATTCGCGTGGCAGGTTTTGGCGACGGAGAGCGTAGAAGATGTCTTCGAGGTCGCGGACTTTTTTCAGTTCCGCGTCTCGACGCAGTTGCTCGCCCATTTCGGCGCGCTTCCTGGACAGATAGGCGATGGTTTTTTCGCGTGCCTGTTCGGCAATGGCCTTGTCGGTGAACCAGCTGGGCTCGAAGTAGGCATCGTTTGAGGTGAAGCGGTAGGGTTTTTCGACCCAGATCCCGTAGGCTATGAAGGTTGAGCCGTCTAGGCCGCTTTGTCCGAATTCGACCTCCTGAATAGGAGGGACTTCGGACTGTTCCTTGGTGAGATCGATCTGAGGCACGAGATCCGGTTTTCGCCATTCCTGATAGGCGATTTCTTTGAGCCTCGTTTGGACCTTTGAAACGATGGTTGCGAGGCTCGCGGATTCGACGCTGCAGTACCAGCTAACCGTGAGCTGGATATTGATCGTTCTGCCACTCGGCGTCTTCAAATTGCCCGAGGGGCCGCAGTGGCGGAGAAGCAGTTTTAGCTCCTCGAAGCCCTTGAAGTGGACGGAAGGCCCGTTTGAATCGTAGCTTAGCGGAAAGTTTTGTCCGCCGAGCTGTATGACTTTTGGCGTCTCCTGTTCGACTTGCGCGATGAGCGCGGGATCGAGGGCGGGCAGGAGTAGGTTTTCGGGGTTGATGATTTCGGCTTGGCGCTTGGCCTGGCCGATGCGCTGCTCATACCACATGGCGAGTTCTTCTTGGCTCATGACCGAAAAGAGCTGACGGCCGATACGAGTGTTGAGCTCATTGGCTTGGGTGTTGCGGGCGCGGTTCGTGGTAAGAACCTCATCGAGGGTCAGCATGTTCCGTTCCTTTTTGATTGGGTTGTGAACGATCGGTCGGTCTACGTCTCGAGCAGCTTGATCCGTTTGATCCAGATGCCGATAGACGCGGGAAGTTCAGAGATGAACTTCCCGGATGATGAACTCTCTGGTGAGTTCTTGTTTAATGTCGACTGCGAGGCCAGATACTCGCAGAAGAGACGCTGAGCGTCTGGATGATTGGGGCGCTCGGCGAGATTCTGGCCGAGCACTTGGTCGTTGAAGAGGATCTTTTGCTCAATCACGACGCTGTCTTTTAGACTGTCGTACCAAGCTCGGCTTTCTTCAATCTTGACGAGATGGGGCGCGACCTCGGTGAGCCAGAGGGGATCGACCTTGGTTGCTGCGCGAACGAGGAAGAGGGTGTAGGTTCCGTGTTTCCCTTTCACATCGAGGTCCCATGGTCTGCCGACGATCCACTTGGCTTGTTCGATGATCGAGCTTTTATTTAGTTGGCGTTCGACTTGGTCGCCGTTGATGAAGCAGCCGTAGCTGCTGTAGTACAGGTGATCGACCATACCCGCAGCGATCGATTTTTTGATCGCGAGACGATCGCCGCTGCTCCCCTTGTTTTGGAATTTCCCTTTGAGCGTCTCTGCCAAGTGACGGTGAGTCTCTTGGGCGGCAAAGAAGTTCTTGGAGTTGATTCCGTTTGCGCGGAGTCGATCCTTTGGCAGCTTCTCCGCTGCCTTGAACACGATGAGCTGCGCCAGGAGATCGGATTCGGTCTCATCTGGGCAGAGCTTTTTCCAGGCAAAGGTCAGTTTGCCATCCGTGTCTTTGTCGGAGGTGATCTCGCCGACTTCCAGGATCGCGGCGATGATCAGGATGTCCTCGTAGACATGCTGTTTCTCAGCCTCCATGATCATGCAGGCGGCTTCAACTGATACGGGCATGCGTGTGACTTGGTGGCCCTTTGGGGTCACGGCATCGTTTTCATCTATGCAACCGAGCATGTGGAGAAGCCGTCGGGCTTCGTGGATGGCTTCCTTCTCTGGTTGATGAAAGAATTCCAGCGTTTCTGCGTCGAAGCCTGCTTCTGCCAGACGGAGAACCGTTTGGTCGAGGCGGCGACGGAGGATTTCTGCCTTTGGAAAGTCGAGCCTTTCGGCGCTTCCGCAATGGTCGATGTAGATGCCGGGCTTGGTGCGCCCGGCGCGACCTTTGCGCTGCTTGGCGTCGGCATAAGAGACGGCTTTGAGATACAAGCCTTCAACGCCATTTACACATTCGACTCGTCGCTCCATTCCGGAATCGACGACGGCGTCGATGTCGGGAATGGTCACGCTGGTCTGCGCGACATTTGTTGATACCACGCATTTGGGCTTTCCGCCGTAAGACTTGAAGCATCTTGCTTGTTCTTCTGGCGTGAGTTCGCCATGGAGCGGGAGGATCTCTGCGTTGACGCCGGTCTCGCTGAGATTTCCGATGAATTTTCCGATGTCTCCTTTTCCTGGCATGAACACGAGCACATTGCGTCGTTTTTCGAGCAATGCCTTTACGTCGTTGACCTCGTCTTCACCGGCTTGCTGCTCAGTCACAGGGAAGAGGCGTCCGGGAACATTGATGACAGGAGCCCCGTTGAAGAAGGCGGAAAGTTTTTCTGCCTCCAAGGTGGCGCTCATGAGGACGAGCTTGAAGTTTGGATTCTCGGTCACCTGGAGTTTGCTCCAAGCGATGATGACTTCCATGTTCATGTTCCACTCATGTACTTCATCCAAGACGAGGATGTCGTATCGCCTGATTCCCATCAATTCTCTGATCATCGCGAGACCGTCGGTGGCGAATAGGATCCTGGTGTCTTGGTTTTCGATCCTATCTTCACGCGTACGGATGCCGACCATTTGGCCGACTTTTTGTCCGAGCTCTTCAGCGACTCGCGCGGCGACGGTGCGCGCAGCGAGACGCCGAGGTTGAGTTATAACCATGGTGTGTCCAGCTCCCATGAGGAAGCGCGGGACTCGGGTTGATTTGCCGGCGCCTGTCTCGGCGACGATGATCGTCACCTGATTGGCACGAACGGTTTTAACAATTTCAACGCTAAATGCGTCGATCGGAAGGGTAACGAGAGTCATTCGAGTTTCTCCGTTTTCAGTTGTCTATGTCTTCTCAGAGGCTCTAAAATCATCGACTTCGAGACTCGATTGAAGAAACAGATTGGGATTTAAATTTAGGACACCATACGCTTTTTTTTTGGTTTTTGTCAAGTGTGTACATTACATTTTGGAGATCTCGGTTCGATTGGTTTTTTATCTCATTTAAGCTATTTTTCTCTTGGTTTGAGATTATTTTCCACTGCGGGTCTTTTGATTGACAGTGCCGTGTATGATCGATACGCTTCGCCTTCCCTCATACAGGAGAAGTTCTCATGCGTTTGATGGTTGCTCTTTTTATCGGCTTTGGTTTTGTTGGGCTTTGGTGTGGGTGTGAGACACCGAGTTATTGCGATCAATATCCGTATGATTCGCAGTGTCAGCCGCAGAGCCAAACCAAGTTTCAACCGCAGCCTTATAAACCTCCTCCCTCAGGAGATCCAGGGAAGTCTTCTTGTGATCAGTCTGTGTCTTCGACGCCGGTTGAACTTTCGATCCCTTATCAGCCCCAGGAGTGTACGAATCTGTGTTGGGCGGGTTCGATTGCGATGATTGCTCGGTATTTTGGACGACCGGTGCAGGAGTGTCAGCTCGCGAGTGAGAAGATCCGTCTTTCGACCGGATATACGTATAACTGTTGCAATGCTTCGGTGTGTTATGACCCGAATTGCAATGTTCCGGCCCATGTACAAGAAGTTGCAACTCTTTTTTCCACGTCGCTTGGTATCTATGGTACGATGTTGAGTCGTCCATTGAGCGAGGTTGAACTTCAGATCGAGCTGTCGAATCAACGGCCGGTTATGGTGTTCTATCAGGGAAATCAGAGTGGGCATTATGCGGTGATCGTGGGGTTTACTCCGGGATCGCCGGCGTATTATCACGTGAATGATCCGTGGCCGTATTTTGGGAGTCTCCAGATACCGTATCAATCGATTCGCCTCGGACCGAATGGGGAGAATTGGTTCATGACGTATACGCGTCTCTCTCTGAATTCTGATCCTTGCGCGGGAAAGTTATCTCAATATCCGACCAGTGGTCGGATTTTTTGTTTGGGAGTATCGCTTTGAGGAGGATGGTTGTGATCGGAAAACGGTTGACCTTCACTTCGTTTTTTGGTATTTAGATGTTACTCGATTTTGGATGTTCCTTTTAACTGTCTAGGTGGAAAGAAGACATGAAAGAGTTGTTCGATCATCTTGATTCGATCTTTGGTGAGAGAAGTCGACATCTTTTTTCGAGTTTGACGGAGAGAGTCGTTTTTCTTTCATATGCCGCTCAGGGATTGGAGGGTGCTTTGCGGAAGGAAAAGGTTCCGGATTTGGAGACACGGCTCGCGAGCGTCTTTGCTCGTTTGGCTTGTGTGGTAGCTGGGACGGAGAGCGGTGCGAGTGGGTTTGTGATGGCGATGGTGCAGAAATATCCGCGAAAATGCGTGTATTGTTTGCATTCGACCTGTGTTTGCCCGATGATTGGACGATCAGATGTGCAAGCAGTGGAGCTTTCGATGGAACAAGTCCATTGGAGTCTATCTGATTGGCAGGAGCATCTGCATCGAGTTTATGGCGAGCGGAATGCATGCTTGCCGCATGATGAGGTTTTGCGTCTGTTTGCTGAGATCGCAGAGGTCGGAATCTTGTGTATTGGTGCTCCTGAAGGAGAGGAGGAGATGCTTCAAGCGGAAGTTGCGGATGCTTTGGCCTGGTTGTTGGCGATTGCCTCGCGTTTTGAGATTCCGCTTGAAAGAGCTTTGCATCAGACATATGGCGCTGGCTGTCCGCTATGTCGAGCGTTCATCTGTGTTTGTCCTTTGGAAACGGTTCGGGCACATACGGTGCAGATGCCGAATACAGATCTGGTGAGGAGTGTTTGATGACTTCGGTTCCTAAGGATTCGGGGGAAGCGTTCTTTGAGGTGACTCAGACTCTCGTCGCGAGAAACCCGTCTGAGGAAATCCACCCTTTTACGGAGGATGACTTTGATGAGTTGGTGTTTGGAAAAAAGCGACCTGTGGCTTTGCGGGTTACTCTGATTGAGTTCGATACGGCCATTTTGGCTTTTGAGGAGGAGTGGTCTCGTCAGGATTCATGAGTCTCAATTTCTTTTGAGGCGCATGGGTCCTTTTTTGTTTCTGAGAGATTGAGTCCAAATGGGATACATTTGATTTTTTCTTTGTTGACCTCATTCAGAAGATGGAGTTACTCTGTTTAGGCAGTAATGTGTTCTTTGGTGAAATCTGTACTTGAAGGGGTTATTCATGATGTTGTCGACAGATCGCGTCTCAAAAGAAATTTTGCAATTGCTGATATCTGGCCATATGCAAGATTTTTTGAAGGGTGCATTGATTCTTTCGGTTCGAGCTCCTAAGGGGAGTTCAGCGATCGGGTCTTTGATCGCCCGATTGGGATGGAAGTTGGACGCAGAGATGTTGGCGAGTGTATCTGCGCCGTCGACTCCGGATCTTGATGCCGAACTTCGTTGTTTGAATTCGATTGTTCGGTCGGTTTTTGTTTCAGCTGTAGAAGGTTTTTCGCAAGAGATCCTTCTGATGCGAATCTACACGTGTCTACTCGATGAGAGTCATCCGACGGCTTTGGCGCTAGCGGAGATTCAAGCATCGACGATCTTGCGTCAGCAAGGGCTGGCGATTGAGCTTGGGATGGTGACGCTCAGTGTCCATATCAAGGAGAGGTGTTGTGCCTTGAATTTGATTCGGCGTGATGAGCGATCAGGGTTGTTCTTTTTGGTTCAGGGTTTAGTTTCTTGCCCTCGCATCATGTGGGGGTTTTTTGTTGGCTGAAATTTATTCCAATTCCATTTTCCAGACTTGGTCTGAGACTTTTAACCATTCATCTTCGGTGTGATGAATCATGGTGTCTAATGTGGAAAGTCTTTGATTACGTTCTAGGTTGAAATTTGTTGGGTTTTCTAAAATTTGTTCGAGAAGTTTTCGTTTTTCGGTGCCGAGCTCGGTTAATTGTTTCTCTAGCTTGCTGGCGAGTTGGCGTTTCTTTTTTAATTCTTCGTAGCGCTCTTGGCGGATGGATTTTCCGGAGGCGGCTAATTCGGATTCGGGAGTTGGAAATTGATGTGGTGCGCCGTTTCCGTCGGGACGAAGATCGAGTTTGCGTTTTAATTCCCAGACATATTCTTCGTAGGTTCCTGGATAGCGAGCGACATGGCCGCCGCCGACTTCTAGGATGGAGGTGGCGATCAGGTTTACGAAGGTACGACTGTGGCTGACGAAGAAGATGGTGCCATTCCAATCTTGGAGGGCTTGGCCGAGGGCTTCGACGGTTTCCATATCTAAGTGATTGGTTGGTTCGTCGAGGAGGAGGACGTCGGGTTTTTCTAGGAGCATGCCGGCTAAGCAGAGACGGGCTTTTTCACCGCCGGAGAGCATGTGACAGGTTTTGTCTAAATCATCGATGGAAAACAGAAAGTTGCCGGCCATGCGGAGGACGTCTTCTTGGACGAGGCTGTCGCCGTGACGGGCGAGGTATTCGCCGACGGTTTCGTTTCCGTCGAGCGCTTCGTGGACATGTTGGGCGTAGACGGCGAGATGGAGTTTGTGGGCCCAGCGGACATGTCCGGCGATGACGGGGAGACGATCGGCGAGGGTTTTTAGGAGGGTGGATTTTCCTTGGCCGTTTTCACCGAGGACGGCGACATGTTCGCCACGATTGATTTCTAATTCGATGTGGTTGGCGATGATTTTGTTTTCATAACCGATGGCGAGATCTTGGAGTCTCACGGCTGTTCCTTTGCGACCATCGGTCATGGGCACGTGGATGCGGGCGGTTTTGAGCGGTTTTCGGATGTCGATGTTTTCTAATTTTGCGAGACGCTTTAAGCGTTCTTGAGCTTGAGTCGCTTTGCGGGCTTTGGCGCGGAAGCGATCGACAAATTCTTGCATGTGTCGACGTTGGGTTTCGATGTTTTTGTTGTAGCGTTCGATTTCGCGGTCGCGGGCTTGTTTGAAATCGAAAAATTCTTCGACATCGCCTTCATAGCGCTCGATGATACCGCGGTCGACTTCGAGGGTGATGCGACAGGTGTTTTTCAAAAACTCGCGGTCATGGGAGACGACGATGAAGCTGCCGCGGAAATCTTGGAGGAAATTTTCGAGCAGGAGGACGGTTTGCAGGTCGAGATAGTTGGTCGGTTCGTCCAAAAGGAGGAGATTCGGATCTTGTAATAAAAGCGCTGTGAGTTTTACGCGCATGCGATAGCCGCCGGATAGATTGCTGACGAGCATGTCTAATCTATCCTTTTTTAGTTGGAAGCGACCGGCGAGTTTGGCGCATTCCCAATCAGCTTTGCCGCTTTTGCGTTCGAGATAGGTGAGGACGGTTTCTTCGGGGAGAAAATCTTCGTGCTGTTCGAGATAGCCGAGACGGAGTTGGGGCATGCGCACGACTTCACCGCGGTCGGCATCTTCGACGCCGGCGATGATGCGGATTAAAGTCGATTTTCCGGCGCCATTGCGACCGATGAAGCCGATGTGTTCTCCCTCTGAAATGCTCAAAGATGCGCCTTCGAGGAGGACGCGGGGGCCATAACTTTTATGGACATCGTGGACGGCGAGCAGGGAGAGGGGCATGGGAATGAGAGTACTAGGTTCCCTTTTTTTGGGGAATGGCACAAGGGGCGAATTTGGGTACGAAAAAGCCGGCGGAGACGCGAGGGTCTGGGCCGGCTGGAGCGGGGACGGGGACTTAACTTGGCGGACTTTTTGTCCCTTTCTTTTTTTTGTTGAGTTGGATGGTCGGTGCAGACGATGTTGACGATTCTCAGGTCGTCGTCGCTTGATCCTTGTTTTGGTTTTTCTCCGTGATACTCGGCGATGAGTTCGCCTTCGAACTCTCGGTAGGGTTTCAACAGTGCGTTGATAAACTCGACAGCATCATTGCCCCGTTGGGCATTGACTATCCAGTCGAAAGAGAGGATGCAGCGTCCGGTTGTGCGCGCGATGTTTATGGCCTGAGGGATTTCTTTCATCCCGATTCCCGGCTCTCTTTCTGTGTGGATGATCGTTGGTTTCCCCAGAGCTGCCAAGATCAGGGAGAGTTCTAGCCTTTGTTCGTTTTCCATTTGATCCTCCGTCGCTACAGGTACACGTTTTTTTGATTTTTGTCAAGTTTTATTGGGTTTTTTAATAATATTTTTTGTTAAGTCTTATCTTGACAAAAATGGGATTTTGTGGTATACAGCGAATAGTTCATTTCTCAACCTATACGCCCTAGGAGGGCCTCATGACCCAGTCGATTGTTCGCGTTGGTGGCAGCGGTTTTGGTGTTCAGTCGAGCGTCCTCATCATGCCGTATATGTCGGTGTGTTTGCTGCTGCTCGATCGTTCGGGGAGCATGGAGACATTCGGTGATGAGCCGATGAAGCAGGTTAACTCGTTTCTGGCCGAGATGGCTGGGGATGAGAATGCGGCTGTGATCGTTACCGGCGTGGCGACTTTCGCTAATACGCACAGGTTCGATTTGCCGTTTGCACATGCGCATCAGCGCCGGGAGATGGATCGGTACAAGGCTGCTGGAAGCACTTTGCTCCACGCGACCGTGGCCGATTACTTGCAGCGCCTGCGTGAGCTGGTTGAATTGCGCGATGCGTATGACCTTAAGACGACGGTCATGGTCAATGTGTTGACGGACGGGGAGGACACATGTTCTTCTCATGAGTCTGCCAGCGCTGTCCATCGTCTTGGGACCGAATGTCGGCAATCGGATTGGCATCTTCGGGTGTTCGGCTTCGGGGTCGATGGTCTCAGTGTCGCGAGGCAGCTGGGGTTCGTCGGTGGTCGTCATGCACCTGCATCGCCCAATTGCGGTGGGTCTACGGTGAATGCAACGAGGGACAACTTCCGTCATACGATCACCACGGTCGGTCAGACGGTGCGCACGACAACGCGGACCGGCATGACGATGATCAATTTCCCGCCTTCGTCGCCGGTTCCTCCTCCGCCGAGCTCGCACTGAGCTTCGGCTGCAATACAAAGAGCTGAGAAACTTTCAGCTGACGCCACTGTCCAAACGGGATGGTGGCGTTTTTCTTTTTGGAGGATTTTAGTTGACAGGTGCTGCACTAGTGTTACACTCTATTTGATATGCCAACTGAAAAATATCGGGTAAATGTATCGGTGACGCCAGAAATACGGCGGGCTTTGGAGAAGCTGGCTAAACGGGACCATACGACCGTTTCTAGTAAGGCTCTGGTATTAATGTCTCAGGCTTTGGAGATTGAGGAGGATCTCGGTTTATTGAGTATCGTGAAACAAAGAGAAGCGAAAAAAGGCTCATTTGTTTCTCATGAAGATGCTTGGGTATGACCTATCGTCTTGAATATCATGCATTGGTGGTGAAGCAAGATATTCCAAAGCTTGATCAGATGATGCGGAAAAGAATTAAAAAAGCGATTGAGCAGAAGCTTTTGATATATCCTGAGATTTTTGGGATTCCTTTGCGACATTCGCGTGATGGACATCGAAAGTTGCGTGTTGGTGATTATCGGGTGGTTTTTGTTTTGAAGCAGAAGCTCGTTCGGATTCTTTTGATTGAACATCGGTCGGTTGTGTATGGGGTTTTAAAAACGAGGGGGGAGAGTTGAGCTTTTGTTCATTGACTTTTTCTTTATTTTCCGTTAGCATCGCCCCAATATATGCCACTCCAAATTGGAATTGTCGGATTGCCGAATGTTGGGAAATCGACCATGTTTTCGGCGATTACGAAAAAAGCGGTTGATTGTGCGAATTTTCCATTCTGTACGATTGATCCGAATGTGGGGGTGGTTGAGGTGCCGGATGAACGTTTAGCGAAATTATCGGCGATTTCTGGTTCAAAGAAGTTGATTCCGACGACGATTGAATTTGTTGATATTGCCGGTCTTGTGAAGGGCGCTTCGGAGGGTCAGGGTCTGGGGAATAAGTTTTTGTCGCATATTCGGGAATGTGATGCGATTGCGCAGGTGTTGCGGGCTTTTGATGATGAGAATGTGATCCATGTTGATGGAACGGTGAATCCGGATCGGGATGCGGAGACGATTGGGATTGAATTGGCTTTGGCGGATATGGATGTGGTGAATAAGCGCATTGAGTCTGTCGGTCGTCAGATGAAGAGTGGAAAGACGAAGGAATTGGAAATTTTGGCGGCATCATTGGATAAGGCGCGGATTGCTTTGGAGAAGGGGGATATGTTGCGATCTCAGATTTGGACGGAGGATGAGATGAAAGAATTGAAGACTTTGCAGCTCATGACGATGAAGCCGATGTTATATGTGGTGAATGTGGATGAGAAACAAATGGCGGATCATTCTTGGAAAGAAAAGTTGGGGAGTTTTTCTGGAAAGTCGGGTATTCGTTTGGTGCCGATTTGTGTGAAGATGGAAGCGGAGTTGGCTTCAATGAATGATGAAGAGAAGAAAGAGTATATGGAGTCGATGGGATTTTCGGAAAGTGGTTTGGACCATTTGATTCGGGATGCCTATGATGTGCTTGGTTTGCTGACTTTTTTGACGACGGGAGAAATGGAAACGCGTGCTTGGACGGTATTGAAGGGTGCGAAGGCTCCGCAGGCGGCGGGTGTCATCCATACGGATTTTGAAAAGACATTTATTCGCGCGGAAGTTATTTCGGCGGAGGATTTGATTCGGGAGGGGAGTGAAAATGCGTGTAAAGATAAGGGGTTGTTGCGGATTGAGGGGAAGGATTATGTGATGCAGGATGGGGATGTTTGTCATTTTCGAGTGGGGGCGTAGGTAAGGTTGTTGTTTTTGTGAGTCGTCCCCAGTGGAGATACGAAAAAAATATTCTTCAAAACTCGCGAGCATTCAAACTTTTTGGATTCGCTCGGACAATATCAGAATATTTTTTTCGTATCTCCACTGGGGACTTGGTTTTTAGCACTCCCAGAGGGAGGGAGCTCGAGGGGCCGGAGTAGGGTTGTTTTTCTATTCCTCTCCGATGCGCTAAACTGTTGGCAATCTTTATATGTCTCACGGTCGTTCATTGTTATCTCGAATTGGAATCGCGTTTTTGTCTTTGGCTATTTTTGGTGCGGGTTGCACCAATGGGCCGAGCGCGGATGCGGTGAAGGCTTCAAAGCGTACGACGCTTCGAGTTTGGGGAGTGGTGGATGATTTGGATGTGTATCAGGAGGTTTTTACGGCGTATAAGAAAGTCCATCCATACGTTGATATTGAATTTCGACGTTTTCGTTTGGAAGAATATGAGGATTCGGTGTTGAATGCTTTGGCGGAAGACCGTGGACCGGATGTGTTTTTGATTCATAACACGTGGGTTGGGAAGTATCAGCCAAAGATTTTACCGATGCCGACGGCGACGAAGGTGGCGGTGCAGGAAATTCAGGGATCTTTGAAAAAACAGGCGGTATATGTGGTGCAATCGCAGCCTTCGGTGTCGATTCGTCAGTTTAAATTGGATTATCCGGATTCTGTCAGCAAGGATTTTCTTCGGAGCGTGAATGTTTCGACAAATCCGGATGTGCGTGATTTTCAGCAGCGGGTGATGGCGATGCCAATGTCGGTGGATACGATGGCGATGTATGTGAATAAGGATTTGTTGAATGCAGCGGGAGTGACCACGATTCCGGAATATTGGGATCAGGTGCAGGAAGCTGTGAAGAAATTGACCAAACAGGATACGCAAGGGGAGATTATTCAATCTGGTGCGGCTTTGGGGACGGGGAATAATGTGGAGCGAGCGCCGGATTTGTTAGCGGTATTAATGATGCAAAATGGGGCGGAAATGAGTGCGGATGATGGAACGCCGACCTTTAATGTGATTCCGCGTCGTTTGGATGGGGTCCGTGATGAGCCGCCGGCTTTGCAGGCTTTGGCGTTTTATACGGATTTCGCAAATCCGGGAAAAGAAGTTTATACCTGGAATGCGAAGCAGCCGAATTCTTTGGATGCGTTTACGCAAGGAAAAACGGCGATGTTCTTTGGATATAATTATCATTTGCCGATTATTCGGGCACGTGGTCCGCGTTTGAATTTGGCTTTGGCAAAGATGCCGCAAATTCAGGGGAATCCGATTGTGAATTTGGCGAGTTATTGGGGCTGGACGGTAGCGAAAAAGACGAAGAATCCGGATTTGGCATGGAATTTGATTAATTTTATGCGCATGCCGGATCAGAATTTGACGTATTTGAAAGCGGGGAAAAAACCGGCCGCTTTGCGTTCGCAATTGGCATCGCAATTGGAAGATGAAGATGTTGGGGTGTTTGCTTCTCAGGTCTTAACTTCGCAAACATGGTATCGTGGCACCAATTCTCGGGCTGCGGATGATGCATTTGTGAATATGATTTCACTGGCATCACTCGGAACTCCGGAAGCGTATCGTCAGGCTTTGACGGATGGATTAGATCGCGTGAGCCAGACGGTACGTCAAGTTCAACTTAATCCGGATCAGCAATAAGTCGTTATGAAACGGGTGCTCCAACGATTCTATGTTCTTCTTTTGTCCGCCGTCTTGGTCTCTGTACCAGGGATGTTTGCGGCACAACCAGTTGGGGCACAGAGTTTGTATGATTTATTGCGAACTCGGACGAAGGTTTGTTGGCAGACTGGGAATTGCCAGTTAGATGATATTTTGTTGACGGGTGTGGCTTTTGCGAATTTGTTGATTGGCTTATCAGCGGCGGCTTTTTTTGCGACATTCATTTATGGCGGCGTGCTCTATCTGATTAGTTTTGGAAGTAAGGATACGGTCGGGAAGGGGAAGAAGGCATTGACCGGGGCGGCGATTGGGATGGTGATTGTGATGAGCGCTTGGACGATTGTGAATTATTTAGCTTTGTCACTGACGGGAAAAGCAATATGATGACTTTAACTCTGAAGTCTTTGAGTTTGATGGCTTTGGGTGGTTTATTTGGTTTTGGGTTGTTGTGGTCTCAACCGGTATTTGCAGCCGAGAGTTGTGCTCAATTGAAGGGATCTTGTGTGTTTAAGGGGTCGGCTTGTCCAGCGGAAAAACCGATTGAGGCTGGTGATACTGATTGTTTAGTTGGAAGATGTTGTGTGCCGATTCCAGTCGGTTTACCTGAGAGTCCGCCAGCGACTCCTGCGGAGCCGGTAGGTGCAGATGGGTGTTCAGCTGGGACGAGTTGTAAGGCGAAGTCGGATTGTCCACTTGTACAAAGAACGGGTTATTGTAAAGAAGGTGATACGGATAATGTGTGTTGTAAGCCTGCAGCCTCAGCTTCGGTCAAAAAATGCGGCGAGGCACCGGGTGGACAGTGCCAGAGTAGTGGCGTTGCTTGTCCGAATGGAAAAGTTGATGTGGAGGCGACATATACGTGTTCGGCCATGGGCAGCAAATGCTGTGCTAGTGTTTCGGCTGGGGCTGGAAATCCTGGATCTTCGACAAAATTAAAGGATCCTTTAGGTGGCGTTGGTTTGTATGGATTGTTGCGCCGTTTGATTTCAGCTGTTTTGGGTTTGGTTGGGGCGGTCGCTTTGATTGTGTTTTTTGCTTCGGGGGTAATGTATATGGTTGGTGGAGAGGAGAATGTGACAAAGGCAAAATCTGCGATGGCGAGTGCGGCGATTGGGCTCGCGATTATTTTCTTTGCGTATACGATTACTAATTTCTTCTTTACCGCGCTGACGACCGTTCCTCTAAAATAAATGTATGAAATTACGTCGTTTCTTTTTTAGCATGATGCTGTCGGTTGGGCTGCTCTTTGCTTCTCAAGCTTTCGCTGAAGAGATTCCAGCATCTGGTCCAAAGCCGGGAGAGCCTGGGTATGATCAAACGAATTATTGTGAGAATCAATGGAAGTACGTTTGTTTATCTCAGTGTGGCGCGGGAGATGTATATGAACCGCAGATTAGCTGCGGGAAGAAAAAGGAGCAGGGGATGGGAAAGTGTTGTCATCCGAAGAATTTTAAACCGGCTGGAGCTCCTCAGCCGTCCCAGAAGCCGACGCCTTCGGTTGGGGCATCCGATGTTGAACTTCAAAAGCTGTGTAGCTCTCCTCCAAATCCTGGGGTTTGTCGGAGCGTGTCCGCATCGGTGACGGGAAATCCGTGTTTGGGAAATGATGAGGTGATGGCTGGAGCTTGTAGTGCAGATGGATCGACTGTTTGTTGTATTAAGGATGCGGCCCAGGCAGCACAGACAGCTCAGTCTCAGACAGTTTTTTGTGCGAAGAATGGCGGTAGCTGTTCGGTGGGCTCTTGTCCTTCGGGAACGACGGGGGTTGGGATGTGTGATGGTGGATTAGATCAATATTGCTGTCAGCCAATAGATCAGAATCAGCAGCCAACGGCGGCGGATTTTTCCTCGTCTTCAACTGGTGTCACGCCACTTCCACCGGATCCTTTTAATGATAAGGGGCAGGCTGGTTTTGATTCGGTGAAATCCTACTATGAATTTCAAGACCCATTGAATTTACAGGGAACAAATAAGTTTTCAAAATTGATTCAACGGATTATTACTTGGGCTTTGCCTTTAGTTGGATCATTGTTCCTGGCTGTTATTGTGTATGCTGGAATATTGTGGATGACGGCTGGAGGAGAAGCGAAACAGGTGGATAAAGCGAAGAAATTATTGGTCAATTCAGTGATTGGGATGATGATTGTCTTTTTTTCCTATGCCATCGTGACGAATATCATTACGTATTTTGGACAGGCTGCTTTTGGACCATAGGGGTAGACAAAGAGGGAAAGAAAGCTGGATTGTGATATACTCTTCGCATCACGGGATTACCGTGAATCCAAATTTTGAAAGGAGGTGACGCATGACATGACGCAATTTTCCAAAAAACTTTCCACCGTGGTTGCAACCGCAGCTACGTTGGCTCTTCCAGTCGCTACGCGCGCTGCAGATTCACTTGACGCCAAGGACCTTGGTGTTGACGCAATCGGTAGTTCGTTGAAACTCGGATCTGGTGACGTTCGTCAAACCGCCGCTCGCATTATCAATGTGGCTCTCGGTTTCCTCGGAATTATCGCCGTCGTTATCGTCCTTCTCGGAGGATTTAAGTACATGGTGGCTGGTGGCAGTGAAGAAAAGACGGGCGAAGCTCGTAAGTTGATCGTTTCTGGTATTATCGGTCTCGCCATTATTTTATCGGCTTGGGCTATTACCAGCTACGTAATTTCAAACTTGATTTCAGCTACTCAAGACGTTTAATCCGTATTCTATGAGCGTCCCTCGCAAATTCCTTTCCGCCTGCCTTTTGGTGGGTTCACTTTTGACCGCTGCTCCAGTCTTTGCCCAGGGTATTACTGGCATGATTAAGATGGGTTTAGACGCCTCAGCGCCTCAAGAGTACCGAAGCTCGAACACAAATCTCCCCAATATTGTGGCTGGTTTGATTCGGGTGGCCCTCTCATTGGTTGGTGTATTGCTGCTCATCTATCTTGTCTACGCTGGCTTCCTTTGGATGACGGCGCAAGGAGAAGGCAAGCAGGTTGATAAAGCGAAGGATATTATTAAGAATACTGTGATCGGATTGGTGATTATTTTTGCGGCGTATGCGATCGCGGACCAGGTTCTTATCTGGCTCCAAACGGCTAGCTCTGCTCCAACGGCAACGGGGGGCGCTGGCGAAGGTGATGTAAAGCCGCTTTAATTTTCATTTAATTCTGATCTCCTCATTATGAAACAGACCCTGAAAAAGGCATTTGCTACAATCGGCATCGGGGCTTCTCTCTTGTTACCTGTCTCAGCAACATTCGCTCAAAGCCCTTTTCAAAAGGCCCAAGACGATGTTAACAATATTGGAAAGGCTGCTGGTGTAAACACCACGAAGCCACTTCCTGTTCTTGTTGGTTCGATTATCAATATCATCCTGACATTGTTGGGCATGATTTTTTTGATCCTCGTGTTGTATGCAGGTTTCTTGTGGATGACCGCTGCTGGTGAAGGAAAACAAGTCGATAAAGCGAAGGACATTCTTCGTCAGTCCATTATCGGTTTGATTGTGATCATTGCGGGTTTTGCGATTTCCAACTACGTTTTGACGTCATTGGTTTCATCAATTGCTACCTAGTAATTATCGTTCGCTGCGCAACGAAAACAGGACACCTTCGAGTCATCGGAGGTGTTTTGTTTTGGCTGGGTTGACTGTATATGATTGCAATTTATTGCGCTCCTATACAGGTTTATGTCTTTGGCTAGGTTGACTTCAAATTCTGTAAGCTTATAACTTGACAAAATGGGGGTTTTGTGATATAAAGATGTGTCTTAGATAGAAAATTCTGTCTCTGATATGTTGCTTCGACAACCGAAGTTCGCAGATCATAGATGGAATTTGCCCTAAAGGAGGGTGAAAATGGCGGATGTAGATCCTCCGGATGATGAGGAAGATGAGGGGGGGTACGATGATGATGAGGAGGCAGAAGAGGAAGAAGCATATCAAAATCGGCTGGGTGGGGGGGGGACTGGTGTCGCTGCCGTGGCAGCTGCAGGAGGTGTTGGAATGGCGAATCCTGGTGGTGGTTCTGGTGGCGGCGGCCAAGGTGGTGGTAAAAATCAGGGCGGCCGTGGTCAAAACCAGGGCCGTGGAAATTGGAGGCAGCGTCTTCTCCGAGATGGTTCGATTTCGGCTGAAGGGATCCAATTCTTCCTTTCGAGGTTGGTTGGGACCTTGGTCAAGCATAATATCAAGTCTGAACATGCCGAGAAGATCAAGCAGACTCTCGCATCGAAGCTTGGTGGAGATGAAGGGGTCAAGAATTTTTTGATTCCTTTGCTTCAGGTCACGGCGAATGTGCCGATGACCGGAGCACTTTGGCAACAGCTTCGGAGTTGGGGGATTAATCCCGAGTGGGTCGATATTACGAACCAGGCGATCAACGATATCTTCGAGGAGTTCTATAGGCAGTATGATGATATCGGTAAGCCCGGTGGTCCTGGTGTCGCTGCTCCTCCGGTACATCAGCCGACATATGGCGAAGCGTTGAGTCAATTGACGAATAAGTCGATGGATTCGCGCTTGGCATTCAACAAGATCTTGGCGATTCTGAAGCCGCATAAGGAGCTCAAGACAAGGTTTGAGTACTATCGGTCGAAGTTGACGCATTCGTCTGATCTCGAGGCGCTGATCGCATTTCATGCGACATTGCCGCCGGGTGAGGATATTACGAATGCGCCCAAGATCGTCGGCTTTCTTGAGGATAGCTATGGCGATGCCTCGAAGCCCGAAAAGGTTATGACGGGAGTCGCGAAGACTCTTCATGACTTTAAGGAGTCGGTGAGATTGGTTTTGCCGGCTGGAGCTCCGGATGTCGTGGCGACTCAACAGCCGCCGATGATGCCTTTGATCGAGTCACATGTCGCGAATAATTTGCGATGGCCTGATGCGAGACCTGTGGGTGGACCTGGGATTTTGTCTCGAGGTTGGGGATGGGCTACGACATGGCTTTACCCTCGGCTGAAAAAAGGAGCCGTTCGGCTCTTCGACAAGATTTTCCGTGAGCCTCCTGCGCTGCCGCCTGCGAACCCTCCGGGTCCTGGTGGTCATGCGCCAGGACCGTGAACTGATTTAAACCTCGTTTACGTTTCTGGATAGGAGTTAGAACATCATGGGATCTATCGTCGTTGCGATTGGGGCTCTGATTGGTCTGTTGGTTGCGTGGAATTACCTGCGCAAGCAGCCGGAAATCTCGGGTGCCATCATGGGCACCGAGACGGATCTGAATGCGGCGCGTCGCGCTGGATGGAATCTGTTCATCGCGGCGTATGAGCGCGTCTTCGTTCCGATCTTTGTCGGGATTGGTGGTTTCCAGCTTGCGTCTTTCATCGCCCTTACGGGTGGTGTGATTTACGTGGAGTCGGAGAAACTTCACCTTTCCGACATCGCATGGCTGGTGTCGGCTGCGTTGTTTTCAACGATGGTGCTTGGTTGGGCTTTGGTCGGTCGTACTGTCGCACTCGTAGCGGACAGCACTCGACGTCCGCGCACTCCGAGCGATCCGGCGACGAAGCCGACGGTCGGGACGGAAGAAACGGTTCTGACTGGTGGGACGATGCGGCTTCGGCTGCCGACCGATCCAGTTACGATGCCGACGGTGGCGATGGTCGATATGGTAGACGACGGCGCTTCACGGCGTATGCGTTTGCCGACCGATCCTGCGACCATGCCAACGGTGGGAACGGCAGAGATGGTGCTTGAGGGTGCCACGCGGCGCCCGCGCCAGCTGACCGATCCGCCGAATATGCCTGGTTCGCAGACGGTTGAGTTGGTGGAAGAGCTCAGCATCCTGCGTCCGCGCACTTCGTCTGATCCGGCAACGCTGTTGACGCAGGCGACGGTGCGACGCGTTGCTTTGTCTCAGCTTATCCCTGCATTGCTTGCGACAGCGGCTGTCACGGCGATCGTGACCTTTGGCGTCGGGCTCACGCTCGACTGGTCAGAGGTGATCACATTGGCAGACGGGTCGAAGTTTACGGTGAATGGAAAGGACGTAGAAGTCCTTCATCGTGGGAGCCGGTTGATCAAGGGGATTGGACTGTTTTATGTCCTCTACTTCTTGGTGACCTTGGCTCAGTTCGCGCGGATGCTGGGCTTCATCGCGAAGAGCGGTATTGCGTCATTTGAGTACACGCTTAAGCAGATGGCCGTGTTGATGGCGGTGTACTTCAAGGACTCTGCTGAGGGCTTGAAGAAACTGTTCACCGAGCGTCCGAATGCGGCGGACGAAGACAAGATCGATCCGGCAATCCGGTCGATGCTGAAGATGGTCATCGCGCCGGTGCTGACTGTGGGTGGATTCATGTTGGCGTTTGAGGATCCGCGGATCCCCGGATTGCTCACGGTTATTTCCGTGATCAACTGGGGCGTTACGTGGTCGCTTATGTATCTTCATTCGGAGTATGGTTACGCGAAGCCGCTCGTTTGGGCAGAGAGGTCGCGTTTGGGCAGCATGATCATTCACATGATCCTGGCTGCGTTTGCGATTATCTGGTTTCTGTTCGACGCGATCCTGGGTAGCAAGAGCCCGGTGCAGTACTGGCGCATCCAGCAGGCGAGCGCAAAGCTGGCTGATAAGGGTGTGACGGCGGCTGCAGATGGGTTGGTCAATGTAGCGGATGGGAATCTCCCTCCGGTGCAGGGTCCGACCGGGGTTGGTCAGTGGTTGTTGGATACGTTCTTGATCGAGAGTGGTTGGATCGCCGCGGCGGTGATGTTGGTTGCTGGCTTTATCGCCATCCTCCTTATCGGCGCTATGCTCGAGATCACCGAGGACGGCAAGCACCCGGTGTTGAAGTGGGTGCTCTCGCTTGCGGGATTGGCTTTTCTTTTCGCGGCCTTTATCGGTGCGGGTTCGATGGTGTGGGATATCGCTCACTCGAGCGGTCCCTCTGCGCCGAAGGTTGTGGTGGTGAAGCAGGTTCCGGTTTCTCCGCGGCACACGGGTGGTTCGCCATCAGTGAGCACGGGGGTCGGTGACGGCAGCCCGCGGAATCCCTACCTGGACGCTCAGTGCGCCAGGCTCGGAGGCTGCGCTCCTGCGAAGTTAGTCGGTTGTAGCTCGTCTGCTCTTTTCTTTCTCTTAAACACTCCCAGCTGTAGCTACCAGCTCGGGGGTGTTTTTTTGTTTTACCTCTGCTTACCCTCTCCTTGGTTAGGAAAGGTGAATTGACAAAACCAAGGAAAAGGCGTATAAAGATTTATTCTCGAAATGAAAGATATGAGGTATCGAGATGCGGACTTTTTACAGGTTGATGGGAATCGTTTTGGTGAGCGCGTTTGGATCGGGGTGCAGTCATACGATGTCGCATTCTGGTCCGAGCGGGACAGATCAGAGCTCTCATTGGCGGACTCCGATTAGCTCAAATTTCAGCCAGGTGAATGATAAGGCGTCGGGACCGGGGTCAATGTGCCGTATCGAACGGCGGAATGAACCGGATGGGGATCAGCAGTGCGCAGAGATGATGAAGCCGATCGAGCCGCGAACGGCTTGTCAGACCTATTTCAACTGGTTTGGGGGAATGACGGTGGTCTGCCCACGGCAGACATCGATGCCGGCAACGGGCTTTCCTCAGACTATACCGTCGCCTCAGCCGGTTCTTCCCCCGATTCTTCCAAATTCAGCCAGGGTAGCGTCCCCGATGCCGATATTTATGCCGGTTTCGAGCCCTATGCCTGTGCAACCGCCATTTTCAGTTCCTCCAGGGGCTCAGATGCCTCCTTCAGTGGCACCGCCATTTATGCCACCTCCGGCGTCTGGACCGGTGCCTGGGGTTCCTTGAGGGCTCCTGCCCCCTTTCTTCTACAGAGAAAGGGGGTTTTTTGTTGTCATCTTAGCCATTTTTTAGGCTTTATTTCTTGAGGGGCTTCACTTGACAAAATGGCTAATATATGATATAAACATATGTCCACTATGAATGGGTAATGCCCGGGGTGGAACCCTTCACAACTCGATTGGAGTCAGTCATGCCAAGTTTTTTCCGTTTGATGGGTGTGTTTGCGGTTCTGTTTCTTGGTTTTGCACTCGGTGGGTGCCAATCCTCCATCAACCGGGTCAAGGGGCCTGGGGGAGAGGATTCGTTGTTTCAGACATGCACGCCACAGGGCGTTTGCACGACGATCAGCGATCCGCAGAGGATAAGGGACAAGTGCGAGGCGATGTATCGAGAGTCGAGGGTTAACTCGGTACAGATCTTCAACGACTGTTATCGGGCGGGCTACTTCGGTGCCCAGCCTGGTGGCGGTGGTGGTTATGGCTATGGTGGACCGCAGCCTCTCATTTTGGGTGGTGGTGGTCTCACGACAGCAAATGTCGTTCCGGATCTGAATCAGACGCAAGTGCCTTACGGTTATGGCGGCAATCCTCCGATGAGTGGGCCGTCGCCGTCAGGATATGTGACGTTCGAGCAGCTGGATGCAGCTGAGCGACGCAGTGCGCAGACGGCCGCAGAAGAGCGGCGTCAGCGGCTTGAGCCCGAGGAGAAAGTTCGGAAGGCGCAGGGGAAGCAAGCTGGGAAGTAACCATGGCCTGGTGGCGATGGAATACTCCCGCCAGGACGCCAAACGCATTGTGCATTTTGCCGGTGCGAACGATCTGTTTTTGAAGGAGTCTCTGATGACGAATGTATTTTCGCGCGTTGGTGGTCTGGTGGTGGTTCTGTTCTCGGTGTTTGCGGTCGGCTGCAGTGCCGGTGGCAACAAGACGGGTGCCGCTTCCGCGAGCGCTTCGGGTGCGGTTAGCCAGGCCGAGTGGGAGATGCGCTGCAGTAGGGGGACGTCGCCGCAGTGCGAGGGGTATCTCGCGAGTCAGAAGGAGGTGAATGATCGGCGCGTTGGTGGGCGGTCTGAGCTTTCAGTTCCGGCGCCGCAGCCGGTGGGACGGGTGGCTCCGTCGCCGGCGATGCCAGCGATGCCGCCGCCGTTCCAGTCGCAGCAGCCGCAACCGCAGCCGCAGGCACAGCATGTGCCGCTGTTCTTTCCGGCCGTGCCAGGAGCAGCTGCTCCGGGTATGCCGGGGTTTCAGCAGGTTCCGCCGGCGCGACCTGCTTCGGCAGAGTGGCGCTGGGCTAGTGGGTACACGCGTATGCGTCATGCGCCGCCTTGCGTCGATGCGAGGAATCGGGCGGCCAATGTGGATCGGATGATCCAGTTGGATAACACGCAGACTCCGTATCTCATCACGGTCGAGCCGCTGTCGGCGATCGAACCGTGTTGGGCGAACAAGGTGAATGCAGTCTATGTCCCGATGGGCAATCAGCTCGTCGGGACCTTCGCTTTGCCGCCGGAAGTGTTCACTTCCTTTATGGCGACGACTCCTATGGAGTGCGTCACCGGGAATTTGCCTCCGAGCCAGTGCAATGGGACGCCTGCGGTCACTCTCGTGGCCTGGGCGGACAATGGCACCTTTAATGGGATGCGTCTGCCGCCGCGAATGGTCGGGCGGTACAACATCACGAATGCTTTGAGCCGGACCATGGGGCAGCAGTTTGCTACCGTGGTGCCGATCAGGACATTCCATTTTCTAGGGAACAACGGCAATCGTTGAACCTTTTCTCGTCCGTTTGAGTCTTGATTGATTCACGGACACTTTGCTCTTTTGCTCGCAACTCGCCCCGTACGGATTTCACATCTGTGCGGGGCTTTTTCATACAAAAAATTCTCCGGATGGATATCAGGAGAATTTTTTTCGTCTCTGTGTTACCAGCAAGCATGGAGCTGACGACACAGAAACGGAATGTGGTGGGCGCGTCTTTGTGTACGCGATGTACAATTTTTCTCATGTCGCATCAACAGCGTCAAGCGAAAAAGGGGATAACTTTTTTAGAGCGTTCCTGGAATTTTTGAATTTTCTTGTTCGTCTTCCTCGGTCCAGGAAAAATCTGGGATGGGCCAGAGACCGGATTCGCGGAGTGATTTGTCGGCGAGATCTTCGGCTTCGTCGACACCCATTCCGTCATCGAGGATAAGATGATTGATGAGGGAGGCGCGACATTCTTCTTTTGGTTTGAGGCTTCCGCGTTCATCGACGCAGAAGGGTTTGAAGGCTTCGGAGAGAGGCATATTTGTTCAGCTATAACGTAGCGCGGCGGGAAAGATTGCGCTAGGTAGAACGGGGGGAGTCGGTGTATCATGCTAGTAAATTTTGAAGGATGTGAGGGCATAGAAAAACACCCCGAGGATAGCGGGGTGTTTTTTGATGAAGGTTTATTCTTCAGTGTTACTTTGATTTTTGTGTGAAGTGCTGGTTGTTTTGTCCCAGTGATCACTCCAGTTATTTGTCGGAATGCTGTTTGGATTTGTGCTGGTGGTGTTTGGATTTGTTGATTGGTTATTCCTTTTGAGAGAGCCTCTGGTATCTAGGTCTTGGAAGAAGGTTGGGGTGATTGTTGTGCCGTTGATGGAGCCTTTTACGACGATTTGATCACCGACTTCAAGATCTTTCGGTTCGAGTAAGCCACCCGCACGGCGGCCGCCGAAGAGGAGGATATCGCGGACATCAGTTGTGAAGACCATTTCGTTTTGATTGCTTTGGAATTCCCAGTTTCCGACATGATTTCGATACCACTTGATCACATCGCCATTTTCATTTCGAATATCATTGACGAGGGTGACGACGGTTCCATTAACGGCGATGATTCGACCACCGAGAATGATTGGCTGTGCTGGTGTTGAGGTGGTCGTGCCGGTCGTGGAGGTCGTGGAGGTTGTGGTCGTGCCTGGAGATGTTGAGGTGGTGGTTCCTGTATTTGTTGAAGTTGTGGTGCCTGGGTTTGTTGTGGTGCTTGTGTCGATTGTTGTTCCGGGATCTGTTGAGGTTGTTCCTGAAGTTGTGGTTGTCGAGCTATCTGTTGAATCTGTTCCTGTTGATGGCGTTGAAGTTGAGTTCCCGGTTGTAGGGGTCGTACTGGTGGTGTTTGTGTCCGTGGTTTGAGCAAAGGTTCCAAAAGGGAGAATGAGGCTTGAAGTGATCACCGCGCTTATGATCGTTTTGGAAATATGCATTTTCATAATAGAAAGATAGCTTAAAATTGCATGAATAAATCACGTGAATAAACGAATAGTGGCGAGCGATATGTGTATCACTCAAGCCCTTCAGGTAGATATACGATTCATTTTCAACTTTGGTTCCCCAAAGGAACAGATGCGTATTCAATGCTGTGCTTAACCTGGATTTATTTTAAAAAAGCGAACCAATTGTTGGTTTTGTTCGTATCCTTATATGAAGGCTGAAGCCGCTTGTTCCGGTGCGGATACTGTTGCGGTATCGGTGATGGTGTCTGAAATGGTTATTCTGCCTCAAACGGTACCGCAACAGGTTAGCGCTGGAATCCTTGTGGCTTAAGTCGTCCACTAGGTGTTATCACTTTGCGCCATGGGCGCGGGGGCTTACGATGCTTATCGATTCCATCATTTGTGATTTGAATTCGATAAGTTCTTTCTCAAATCTCTCTCTTCTCAACACAGACTTGCTGACACACACCCTTCCAAACTGGAGGGGTGTGTTGTATTTTGGTTTTTTGTTTCTTTAATATGCAGTATTTGTTAGAATCTTGTTTATGGCAAAGTCGTCTCGAATGGTGTCTTCATATACTTTTTCTACGTATCCCTTGGATTGGGTGTTTATTTGTTTGTTTTTGGGGATTGAAGCGTTTTTGGCTTGGCGTTTGCTTCCTTTATTTGCAGATTTTCCTGTTTTGGCTGTGTTGGCAGCGGTTTTTGGATATGTTGGAGCAGATTTTTTGTCGGGATTTGTTCATTGGATGGGGGATACTTGGGGGCATGCGGAAACTCCGGTGTTTGGTTCGCGGTTTATTTTGCCTTTTCGGGAGCATCATGTGGATCAGAAGGCGATTACCCGACATGCTTTTTCTGAGGTGAATGGGAATAATTGTTTGGTAGCGAGTTTGTTTTTAGGGGGCGCGATAGGTTCTGCTTCTTTTTTTTCGATGTCGGCTTGGGTTTTCTTTCTATTGAGTGTTTCTTTTTGGCTTAGTCTTGGGGTGTTTGTGACCAATCAATTCCATAAATGGGCGCATATGTCCCAGGTATCGCCAATGATTTCTTTTTTGCAGAAGCATCGTTTTATCCTTCATCCGGAGGATCATGCGATTCATCATCAGGCGCCTTATGATCGATTTTATTGCATTACGACAGGATGGTTGAATTCGATCTTGCTGAAGACGGGATTTTTTCGTCGGATTGAATTGATGGTGACAAGAGTGACGGGGGCTGTTCCGCGGGAAGAGGATCGTGAAGTGACAAAATGACGTGTTTTGTGGTGTTATTGGAAGCAGTGCGAGAGATCCAGACCTGGTCTGTTTTGTTGAATCCGTATCCATTATATTCGTCGTCCTGAGCGAAGTGAGTAGAAACGAATGAAGTCGAAGGATCTTCTGCTGACCCAATCAGGCTTCAGAGAAGATCCTTCGACTTCGCTGCTGCTACGCTCAGGATGACGGAGGTTGCGATTGAGACTTTGATACCTTGTCAGTTTGTTGCGAGGTTACTCATTCCACAGGCGTACATAGCTGTCATATCTTCCTTTTGTCAGTTTTCCATCCGTGACGGCTTGTTTTACTCCGCAACGTTCTTCTTTGACGTGCGAACAATCTCGGAATTGGCAGAGCTTGGCGGGTTCTTCGAATTCGTGGAAGAGGGTTCGGAGTTCGGCTTTGGGGATTTGTTCGATGCTTAAGAGGCGGATGCCGGGGGTGTCGATAATGAAGGAGTTTGGGCTCCATTCATACATGACGCTGGCTCTGGTGGTGTGTTTTCCGGAGCCGGTGCGTTCGCTGACGGCTTGAGTGACCGTATCGATGTCGGGAGCGATGGCGTGGACGAGGGAGGATTTGCCGACGCCACTTTGGCCGACGAAGACGGCGTTTTTGCCGCGCATGTATGATTGGAGTTTTTCGATGCCGGAGCCGGTGTGGGTGGAGACTTCGAAAATAGGGATGTCTAAGCCTTGATAGAGGTCGGCGACTTCTTGATAGGGCGAACCGAGATCGCTTTTATTGATGCAGATGGCGGCGGGGACATAGCCTTGTGACAGGATGGCGAGAAAGCGGTCGACAAAATGTGGGTGGAAATCTGGTTGTTTGGCGGAGACGACGATAATGCCGAGGTCGATATTGGCGGCGAGGGTGTGGTCCGTGAGGGAATCGATATTTCTTCGGGTACTTTCGCCGCGAATACGAGCGATCCAGGTGGTCCGATTTTGGCGAGCTTTAATGATGAGTTGGTCTTTTTCGGGAGCGTAAAAAGCGATATCACCGACGACAATATCGAAAGACGGTTTGGTGCTTTCGAGGCCGCCGCTGAGGAGGAGGGTATTTCCGCGGACACTCATGACCGTGGCTTTGGGGAGATCGGATTCGTCAGGATTTAGGATATGATCCTGATTTGCTGGACGATCTGAAGCCTGACGCGATCTCGCGTATTGTTTTTTGGTCTTTGAGGGTGGTTTATCGACCCGATCCTCTATTTCTTCCCATTCTTCGTTCATGAACCTATGCTAGCATCTTTGGGGAAAAAATCGACTATTTTTTCTGAGGTTCTTGATATACGCTTGGAGGGAAAAATTTTCTTTTATGCGAACTTATATCGTTAGACCCGGAGATACCTTTGGAGGAATTGCTTGGAAGCAGGGTGTTTCGGTTGCGACATTGAAGGGCTTGAACCCTCAGATCAAGAATATTAATTGGATTTTTGTTGGGCAGGTGATTTATTTGCCGAAATTGGCGGCGCCGATTCCAGTTCCAGTTGTGCCGAAGCCGGTCGTGACACAGCCTGTTCCGATGCCTCCGGTTATTCCGGGTTTTTCTGGCATCATGCCGTCACAGCTCATGGCGATGATTCCGACGATGACGAGCTTGCGGGCGGGCGAATTGGTTGGGCCTTTGAATCAGACGATGCAGGAGTTTTTGATCAATACACCGGCGCGTCGGGCGGCTTTTTTGGCGCAGTGTGCGCATGAGTCGGGAGGGTTTCGTTCTTTGATTGAAAATTTGAATTATAGTGCGCAGGGTTTGATGACTACTTGGCCTCAGCGTTTTCCATTTCAGATTGCGGCTCTGTATGCGCGGCAGCCTGAAAAGATTGCGAATCGAGCGTATGGAAATCGTTTGGGGAATGGAGATGAAGCGAGTGGGGATG
>Ga0163154_10001319_pt1 | contig 38434 bp, 37 predicted proteins | sample OliLakLV19MP9P1_FD_148649 | JGI IMG/M metagenome (GOLD analysis project Ga0163154, IMG submission 148649) | Freshwater microbial mat bacterial communities from Lake Vanda, McMurdo Dry Valleys, Antarctica - Oligotrophic Lake LV.19.MP9.P1 | ecosystem: Environmental > Aquatic > Freshwater > Lake >... | reverse complement strand
ATTATATCAGAGAAAATCTTCCAACTTCCTTCACAAATGAACCTTCATTTTCTTTGATCGGGGTATTTAGCGACCGACTGATCTTTTTTTGTTGAAACAATGTCTAGGTTCTAATGTACTCTTGTGGGTAACAATATTACCAGAGGAAAAAAAGGGGGTGGCTGACGGGATTCGAACCCGCGACCTCATCCTTCACAGGGACACGCTCTGAACCAACTGAGCTACAGCCACCAAGATGTCGTATTATAATCTGTATAGACACTTATGAAAACTACCCACGTTTCCCAAAAAGCTTTGATCTTTAACTCTCGAGGTGAGGTGCTCGTTTTATTCCGAACCGAGACGGCCCCTACCCGACCAAACGCTTGGGATCTGCCTGGAGGGGAGCTAGAATTCGGGGAAAAGCCAGCCGAAGGGATGATTCGCGAAATTCAGGAAGAAGCTGGTCTGGCAGTTGAAGCTGTGCGCGTTTTTCACATTGAGAGCAGCGTCTCACCTGAAAATGAATTTTGGGTTCTGATTACCTATGCCGCTCAAGCTATTTCTGAAGCTGTGACATTAAGTTATGAACACAATCAATTTAAGTGGGTGACACCCAGCGAGTTTATGATGATGAGTACTTCCGATAGACAGAAGCGAGCTTTAGAAATATATCTAGCGCAAAAAATTAGACGTTGAGAATAAATTTCTCTATGGCATGAGCTAGTCCATCATCATCGACTGACGGAGCGATATAATCGGCTTTGACTTTTAACTCTTCAATCGCATTCCCCATCGCTATCTTGAAACCAGCTGCTTCAAACAAGGGTAAGTCATTCTGACTATCCCCAATCCCAATCACTTCGTGGGCTTCAAGTTTCAAAATTCCAAGCAAGACTTCTAGAGCATGACGTTTGCTGGCGCCAATATGTAAAATATGGAGATCCCAGTTTTTCCGGCGCCAAGACTTGACTTTTAAAACAGTAATTTCTGGAATTGTTTTTAATCGCTCAGAATACATGTCAGCTTCAGTTTCGCTACAGCCAAAAAAGAAAAGCATCCGAGTTGTGCCCGTTAGAATAGTTTCATCAGCTGTAATTGGTTTAGCACCCTTTATTCGTTCAAGATATTTATAGGGAGCTAGTGCTTTGAGTACTTTATCAAAAGTCTCACTCGTCATGATTTGTTCCCAAACTACTTCTTCAGTTACGGGATTAATAATGACTGAGCCACCTTCAACGATGCAGAGATTTTTAATTTGGAGTTTTTCTAAAATTTCTCGACAGAGTTCAAGTGGTCGGCCAGTTGCGACGCTGACATAGACTTTTTCTTGAGCTTTGGCGACAGCATTAATTACCTTTTGGGAAGGCAAGTTATTCCTACCAGATGGAATAGCTGTTCCATCTAAATCAGTAAAGATGGCTTTAAAAGGAAGTTGCTGGGCGTTTGTGAGTGGGGTCATACAATTTATTTTCTATGGTTTCTAGAGTGCGCCCGGCGGGATTCGAACCCACGACCTACTGCTTAGAAGGCAGTTGCTCTATCCAACTGAGCTACGGGCGCGTCTTGGGTATTATAAGTCAGTCCGGAATTACTGCCTAGCACAGGGAGTTTTTTTGGTTATGATCAGCTTATGGCACAAAACCTTAGGCAAGTAACTCAGTGGTTGGTCACTAGCTGGCTAGTAATCGGCATATTTTTTACCATTTTGAGTTTTTTTCATTTTATGCACTCGAGTACTTTTTGGTTACTAGGGGTTCCATTTGGATTATTAATTTTAATTGGGTTTAAAACTTTTTATTGTTTTCTAGAACTTCCATGGGTTGAAAAAATGCTGTTTGCTGGTTTAATTTTAATTTGGCTACTGCACGCGATCGGAGTTTTAGTCCCCGAAACTGGTTTTGATGCTGTTTGGTATCACTTGCCAGTTGCCGAAGCAGTCATCGCTGCTCGTGGTTTAGTAGTGTTGCCGGATCTGTATCAGTCATTAAATCCACTTTTTTCTGACTTGGTATTGGCGGCTGGTTTTGGGCTTGGCCGAGAACTAGGGGCTAAATTGGTCGCCTACGGTCTAGCTGCGACTTTGGTTCTAGTGACTTATCAGTTGGCGCGACTAAAAATTTCTCGTTTTTGGAGTTTATGGTTGGTACTGTGTGTTTCACTTTTTCAAGTTATAACCTGGCAAGCGAGTAGTTTTTATGTAGATGCAGCTAAAGCACTTTGGGAAATCGCAGCTCTTTGGGTACTTTTACAGACAAAAAAGGAACTCCCACAAAGAGCTTTCGTTGCTGGTTCATTTTTGGGGGCTTCGATTGCTACCAAAGCTTTTTCATGGATTTTACTCCCGGTATTTTTACTACTCATACTTCAAATTTCAGGAACTAAAAAAATAAAAACCATGTCATTGGCTATACTTGGAACTTTGAGCTTGGGACTCCCCTTTTATTTTCGTACTTGGTGGATAACTGGGATGCCATTTCTGAGTATTGGTTTGCATTTAAAAAAATTAGATGAAATTGGTGGGAGTCACTCACTAATTAATTATGTACTAGAAAGAGCGACGACCTTTCCGACATCACTCTGGACTTTAGTTTTCTTGGTTCGCGACTATACTTCTCCAATTTTAATCATATTTCTACCACTAGTGATTTTTCACTTTCGTTACCTGTGGTCAGATATTTTTTATCGAAGCTTACTTCTCTTTGGTTTAATGCAGTATGTCCTTTGGTGGGTGGTGCCTCCCCTATCAACCCGCTACGCTCTTTCTGGTTTTATAGTGTTGTTGTTGGTAGCAATTGGCGCGGCTGAAAGAACAAGTCAAAAAAATAAAAACTTTTTTAAACCGTTAGTTTTAACGTTGCTATTGACCGTTGGAATTACTTTTTTGCCGCGACTAGTGGTGGCAACCAAAAACCTAGAGTACTTGGTGACTAAACCTAGTCTCGAAAAATACCTACCCCAATTCTATGATGGATCGCTTGATGAACATCTCAAGCGGTGGTATCGGTTGCCGACTTGAATTAAGCTTGTTTCTTGACTTTAGCGATGACTTTTTTAGCGGTTTTCTTAGCTTTAGCGACCACTTTTTTGACTTGCTTTTTAGTCTCAGGACTGGTGGCTGTTTTGACAACTTTATTAGCTAACTTACGACCCTTGTTTTCTAGCTTTTGAATAACTTTCCTTTCTTCTAGTTCTTTGCGAACTTTTTTGGCTTTTGAAACCACGGTTTTAATTTTAGCTTTAGCGACTTCTCGATTTTTTTCTTTAGAGAAAAAGATCGCTGCTGCTCCGGCAGCTAATAAAGTTAAAGCTGCTACTAAACCTCCAGATTTTTTAGACATAAGGTCTCCTTAATGTATAGTTATAACAGATATAGTGTTGGTTTCATGAGCGATATGCCATTGAGGGCCATGAATAATTAAAACAGTCTCTGATTTTTTGACTACTTCAGCCGATAAACAAAACTCAGAAATGGCTTCGATGGAGACAACTTCAGTTTCGGATCGTTCCCAAATTAACGGTGTGACGCCATAGACGAGCGTCAATTGATTAGCTGTCTGTGGTTGTCCCGCAATCGCGATCACTGACACACGGGGGTGAAGACTAGCTAGCAAGCGGACAGTTTGGCCAGTTTCAGTTAGACAAATAATTTTGGAAATGGGTTTCTCACTTTTATCTAATAAAGTCATCGCGGCGGCACAAATAGCAGCACTAGTTGAACGATCAGTTAACTCAGTCAAACAAGGTTCTACAAAAGGTTCATTAAAGACAGCAATTGTAGCTTGGGTTTCAACAGTTTTAATTGGATACTTACCAATTGTGGTTTCATCAGAAAGCATGATGGCGTCAGTCCCATCATAAATACTGTGGGCCACATCACTGACTTCAGCTCGAGTAGGTCTAGGTTTCTCAACCATTGATTTCAACATTTCAGTGGCAACGATAACTGGTTTAGCTAATGTTCGAGCCAAAACAATAATTTTTTTCTGCCAATGAATGAGTTCTTGAAAAGCGACTTCAACGCCCAAGTCTCCGCGGGCGACCATGACTGCGTCGGCCGCTTGTACAATTTCTGTTAAATTATCTAATGCAGTTTGGTTCTCAATTTTGGCCACAATCAAAGCTTTTGATTCCCGGCGATTTAATTCACTGCGGAGAAGTTTAATGTCATGACTGTTTCTGACAAATGAAATCGCTACGTAATCAACCAACTTCAGATCGACTTCATTAAGATAAGCATAGTCACGGTCAGTTAATGATGGCATATCTAAAACAATGCCGGGAGTGTTCATTGTTTTTCGATGTTTGATCGTACAAGCCAAGCTAACTTTAGCCAACAAATGAGTCGGTTGTTTTTCAGTAATTGTCAGTTCAACGGCTCCATCTTCAAGTAGAATTTGCGAACCTTTGAGTAGACTAGTAACTACTTCTTGGGGCACCGAAAGAGTTTTTCCTTCAGCTGGCTGACCATCGGGTAAGATGGTAATTAAATCCGCTGGAGTCACGTCAAAGGGTTGACCTTGAGGCGTATTGATTCTAATTTCTGGACCTTGAAGGTCAAGTAAGACGCCAAGGGTTGTTTTCATTTCACCGGCGACTTGTTTGACTCGTCGCACACGTTCTGAGTGCCAAGCAGGATCTGAGTGTTTGGTATTGAAGCGAGCTACATTCATGCCCGCGATAATCAAGTCTTTAATTACTTCCGGTGTTTCAGTAGCAGGACCAATGGTGGCAATAATTTTGGTTAATTTCATAATGGATTTGAGTATGTCGATTGCTTTTTCGAGTCGCAAGTAGTAACTTAGATCAATTATGACAGATATTTCTCAAAACACTCAATCAAGTACTGATGCTACTACAGCCGAAGAGTTAGCCGCTCAAGCTTTGGGTACCACTGAAACAGTAGGAGCTGATCAAGCTGAAAGTGATGAAACAGCTCAATCTAACCAAGTCGCTCAAACGTTGACCTCACTTCAAAATGTGATTGAACGAAATGCAAATGAATTGACCCGTGTAGCTGATGAATTGAAACTCAAACGTGAGAGTTTAAAAAACGTGTTTGAAAATGACACGACTTTGGCCGTGGCTGAAGAGCAAGTTCAGTTGTTAAGTAATGAAGTCAAAGCTCAACGAACTAAACTGCAAGCTGATCCACAAGTGACTTCGCTTAAAGTTCAAATTGGTGAGTTGAATGAACAGAAAAAAGAAATTGAAGAAACATTGAGTAATCATTTAGTTAATTACTATCAAATGACTAACTCAACTAGTTTTGATACGAGCGATGGCGATCAATGGGAATTTAATATTCGAGCTAAAGTTAAAGCTCGGAAAAATTCACCCTAAGTTTAGTTCTTCTTCAATTCGGAGTAATTGATTGTATTTGGCTGTTCGCTCACTTCGAGCCGGGGCGCCCATTTTTACATACTCAGCGCCAACACCGACGGCAATGTCAGCAATTGAGGTATCTTCAGTTTCGCCGCTTCGATGGGAAACAATAATTTTCCAGCCGGCACTTCGGGCTAAGTGAATTGCTTTGAGTGATTCGGTTAACGTCCCAATTTGATTGACTTTCATCAACAAGCTATTGCAAGCTTGACTACTAATTGCGCGCTGGATTCGTTCAGGATTGGTAACTAATAAATCATCACCAACGACCATGATTTTATTTTGGAGCTCATGTGATAACGTCATCCAACCGGACCAATCGTCTTCGGCCAAGCCATCTTCCAAACTCATAATCGGATATTTTTCCAACCAGTGATGCCAAAAGGCAATCATTTCATCAGTGGTTAACGTTTTATTTTCAATTTTTAAAGTGTAATGATGATTGGAGTACAGCTCAGACATGGCTGCATCCAAAGCCACTCCAATATCTTGGCCAGCCACAAAGTGAGCTTCACTAATGGCAGTCAGGAGAAGTTCCATTGCTGCTTGGTTGGTTTCTACACTGGGTGCAAATCCACCTTCGTCCCCGACCAAAGTTGAGTAATTTTTCTCGGCTAGCACTTTTTCTAGTTGGTGATAAACAGCTACTCCCTGCTCCAGAGCTTGAGCAAAGCGCAGTTTTTTTTGAGGCACAATCATAAATTCTTGAAAATCAGTAGTTTGCCAATCTGTATGAGCTCCACCATTCATGACATTGAACATGGGTGTGGGCATGGAGAAAGAGTGCAGTTCGGGAGTGATTTTGGTTTGAGCGGCTTCCAAGTTGTAGAGGGCGCGAATGTAGCGATAGTAAGGAAGGTGGACGCTGGTAGCGGCCGCTTTGGAGACAGCCAACGAGACGCCTAGGATAGCATTAGCTCCCCAGCGAGCTAAGTTGCTGGTGCCATCTCGGAGGACCAGCTCGTTATCAATCGCGGTTTGGTTAAATAAGTCATTGTTGATTAAGATGGGGGCAATTTCTTGATTGACGTGGGCAACTGCTTGTTCAACACTTTTTCCCCCATAGTGGGCCGGGTCTTTGTCGCGGAGTTCGATTGATTCATGGCTTCCAGTACTAGCCCCACTAGGGATGCTAGCAATACCTTTGGCGCCATCGGTCAAGGTGGCTTCAACTTCAATCGTAGGATTACCTCGAGAGTCTAAAATTTGGCGGGCATGGAGTGAAACTAAACTGGGCATACCTTTCAGTATGCCCAGTCTCTTTGATCACGTCAAATAGGAACTACGCGCTTAAGCGCTCGTTGATCCGAGTTAAAATTGCTGGTGAAATATTTTTCAATTTCTTTAAACTGCGAGCACGTTTTCGCAAACGACGCATTTCAGTTTTATGAACAGCTCGAACTCGAGATGGCTTTGAGTAGTAACGACGATCTTTGACCATCTGAACGATGTCAGTGGCCACACTAATCTTTTTGAATTTTTTAATCAAATCACTAGTTGAATCATTGCCTTGGGCTTTGATGATAATTGGCATACCTTACACCTCCTTCCCTCTCTACTTGACTTAAAAATCAAGTATGGTCTCGATTTGTCTAAGCTGAAAAATCAAGTTAGACTCGATGACTTGGGTAGTATACCTGGAAAACCTCAAAAACGGTAGATCTGGGTGGAGTTATGCTTGAGTGGCTTCACGAATCTGAGCGGCTAATGTACCTAACTGTTCATCATCGGCTCGCAGAGAGTTGTGAGATGAAATATAGCCGGGATACTGTTCAAAAAAATCGTTTTTGGTCTGAGAGTCAATTTTTTGCCACTCGGCGAGGTTCCCGGTTCCATGAAGTGGATACAGTTTGGTATGAAGGTGATCGACGCCAAAACCTTCAAAGACTACTCCAGTCCGGTTGCTGTCTTGAAAGAAACTGTCCAGCGCTTGAGCCACTTTTTTACTAGCAAGCATCTGCTCAATCATGACTTGGTCATTTTGAGCAAAGAGATAACTGGAGTAATGTTGACGAGGGATAACAACGGTCACGCCTGGTGTATTAGGAAAGATAGTCAAAAAAGCAAGGTGAGTTGGGCTAGACCAGACTTCATGACAAGGTACCTTACCTTCGGCAATTTGGCAAAAAAGACATTCTGAGTTAGCTTCAGTGGTGTTTTGAACAGTATTATCCATACACTTGTTTGACTAACTCAATCACCTGCTTCAAAGCTAGCGGGCTAGCAGTTTGGTTTCGATGTTTGCGAGAACCATTGATCAGCATTTTGCCACTTGGGTGGTTGTACCAGGTTCCTTTTTGGTCAAGAGTTTTGATTACTTGATAGAGAGACGTTAAGTCAATTTGAGCGTCGGGCCGAGCTTTAATACGAAGATTTCCCTCTTTGGGATCTTTGCGGATGACTAAGCAATAGCCGCGTTTTTGAGCTAGCTTAATGGTTTCGTCGTTCCTGGTTTCTAGGCCCAAGGCTTTACCAATTTTAATCGAGAATTCTTGACCTTCGGTATCGAGAATTTCTTTGGCTTTCAACTGTTGGGTCAAAGTGGCGTAAGCATTATTTAAACATTGTTCACCAAAGTGAAGTTGGGAGTCGTCGTCGTGGGGATCTTGAAACTCCATGCCGTGAATCAAATCTTGAATCATAAACGAGTAGCGAAGGTGGTCAGCTTCTGGCCAGTAGATTTCACCAAAGTGGTCAACGTCAGTTACAAACTCGGCCACGGTCTTGAGAGCCGCATCTTGGCTCAATTCCGGGTGGAGTTTGACTAAGTAGTCGTAGACGAGAGAGGCGGCACTCAGCCGTTGGAGACCTCGATCAGGCTGGTGGTGATCAAACTCACCGAGTCCCGTATCAACGTGGGTAACTTCATGGAGCTGGAGACCATATTCTTCGGCGGCTTCCAGAGTAATTGTTGAGCCTGGATTAACGAAAGCAACTCGGGCATCAGCATAGTGTTGGTTATCAAAGCGCTTGAGTAACCAAACAGCGGTGATGGCATCTAAATCAGGAGCATGATGAGTGACAATTAAGCGACGATTCATGCCCGCAGTATACAGGCAAGCTTAATGTAAGGAAATAATGGTTTATTAGGGTGATGGTATAAAAAAACCCCACCGCAGCAGCCATAATTTCTGTGAAGAAATAGGACAACTGTCGTGGGGCTCCCCACCGGGATATGAACAGTACTATATGAATAAATACAGAAAAAACCCATAGACAAAATAGATTGATGCATTCGGATATAGTTCTTCCACAGGCGCCGGGAATATTTACTATGAGTCTAAATATTTACAGCACTTTCTGCGGTAAACATACTCAATGTGTAGGAAAAACATCACCGTGATCTAAAACGATTGAGCTGCTTACGTAAGTTCTAAGCGAGTAAAAACTTCAGCTTCAGAAAGTAGTTGACTAGTACTCTCTGAGCGGTTTTTCCACTCGATTTGACCCTCAGTTTTAGCCGAGACCACTAACCGAATCGGAATTCCAATCAAGTCCGCATCCGCAAATTTTTCTCCGGCGCGAGCCTCTCGATCATCCCACAAAACCTCGATCCCTTGAGCTACTAGCTGGTTGTACAACTTCTCACCTCGTTCAGGTTCTCGAATATCAATCAAATGAACTTGGAAAGGAGCAATCGAAGCTGGCCAGATAATACCTTTTTCATCGTGATGAACTTCAACAACGGTAGCTAAGGTTCGACCTAAGCCGATGCCGTAACAACCCATGTAGTAAGGCTTTTCTTTGCCGTCAGTATCAATAAAAGTGGCATTTTTCATCCGACTGGAGTAGTGATACCCGAGTTGAAAAATATTTCCGACCTCGATTCCCTTTTTCTCTTGCAAAGGACTGCCGTTTAGGGCGGCAAATCCGTCCTGACACATGGCGATATCAGCCTCAATGTCGCACGTAAAGTCGCGGTCAATATTAATGTGTAATGCATCAAGATGTTTTTTGTTTCCGCCGCCGTAGAAATTTTTGACAGTTCGGAGTGAGAGATCGCCCACAATTTTGAGTTTCCCCTTCATCCCAACTGGTGAGATAAAACCGGCTTCAGTTCCCAGCTCTTTAATTTCAGTCTCAGTGGCTGGTCGGAGATGGTACGAATTGGTGACGTGGGCTAACTTAGTTTCATTGATGTCTAAATCACCTCGAGTGACCGCTAAAATAACTTCATTTTTTTCATTGACTACCAAGTAGTCTTTCATTTGTTGCCATAAAGGTAAGTTGTGAAAAGCGACGCCATCTTCCATGGTGTTGCCTCGAACGGCAGCTACTTCTTGGTAGGTTTGCAGCTCTTCACTTAGATTTTTCTCATCTCGACTAAAAGTAGCTACATCCTCATGAGCCACATACTTGCCATCAGCGGAGACAAAGAATCGGCCTTCACCAACTTCTGACATCACCTGATACTCGTGGCAGTACTCGCCCCCGATATAGCCGTTGTCAGCTTCGACTTTGAGGGCTTGGAGACCCATTTTTTCAAAAACGCGAGCGTACAACGCCGCCATTTGATCATAGACGAGTTTGAAACTGACTTCATCGCGGTCAAAACTATAGGCATCTTTCATCACGAATTCTCGAACGCGGAGTAGTCCACCTCGGGCTCTTTTTTCATCACGAAACTTGGTTGAGAATTGATAGAGATTTAAAGGGAGATCTTTGTAAGACAGATTTAGCTTCCGAATTGAGTCAACAAACATTTCTTCAGCTGTCCCACCTAGAGCAAATGACGCACCTCGAGCATCTTTGATCGTCATTAACTCAAAACCGACCGAAGTAGTTCGATTAGTTTCTTCCCAGAGCTCTAAAGGGTGCAGAACCGGCGAAATCATCTCTTGACCACCAGCGGCGTCCATTTCTTGTTTGATGACTTTTTTTATTTTGTCTTGGACTCGAATACCGAGGGGCAGAAAGTAGTAGCGACCAGCAGTTGATTCTTGAACGAATCCACCTCGGCTCAAAAGTTGGTGGCTAGTAAATTGTGAACCACCAGCATCGGTTTTGCTAGTCTTGCCGTAGAGTTTTGAGTAACGCATCTCGTTCCTTTGTAAGTAGTACTAAAAAACCCTCATCACTGTAAACCACGACTGTGATTTACAAGGACGAGGGTTAGTCGTGGTACCACCTTGTTTTTTTGTTTTGTTGCCAAAACAAACTTATAACTCTAATTTGAGTCAATGATCTTTTTATACTTGATCGCAAAGTCAGTCTTAGCGTTTAAAAAACGTTCGGCTGCAGCTCGGGAGTGGGGCTCCGTCGTGGCTGATAAATTTGATTATAGCAAATCTTAGGTCCAAGTGGAAAGCGCTTCAATAAAGAGCGGAGCGCAACTAATCGTTTTAATTTTCTGACTACTACTATCTTGAACTATTGAGTTAGTGACAACCACACTGTCAACATCAGAGGTATCAACTCGTTGGACACCATTATCAGCAAATAAACCATGAGTTGCCATAAAGTGAACGCTCTTGGCACCGTTGGCTTTCAAGAAGGCGCCGGCAGTGACGACAGTACTGCCACTATTAATCACATCATCCAAAATAAAGACATTTTTTCCTTGGACATCACCGTGTAAACCTAAAGCTGAAGTTTTGCCAGTACTTAGGTCGCGGTGTTTGTCAATATTAACTAGTTCAACATTTAATTTTTCGGCAAATGTCCGAGCTCGTTTGAGGCCGCCAAAGTCAGGACTAGCAACAACTGATTCAGCTATATTAAAATTATTTTTGATATAGGTAGCAAATAAGTCCATGGCGTTTAAGTGATGAGTCGGAATCGAGAAAAATCCGGGAGTACTACTGTTGTGAAGGTCAAGTAAGAAGGCTCGTTTGATGTAGGTATTAGAAACTAAGTCAGCCACAACTTTAGCGGCAATTGGCTCACCTTCTCGAAAAACTTTATCTTGGAGTGAGTAGCCCATCCAGGGGATAATGGCGTTAATATGACGGGCGCCTAGCCGTTGCAAAGCATCAGTTAAAAGCAAGAACTCCATGATGTGTTCATCGGTTGGAGCTGAAAATGATTGAACTAAAATCAAGTTTTCACCCCGAATCGTATCTTTGACCCACACCCGTTTTTCACCATTGGCAAAAGTAGTGATTTCCGTGGCGACCATCTCCACACCTAAACCTTGCGCAATTTCTTGGGCTACTTTAAGGTTGGAACTGCCGGCAAGTACTTTCATAGATCGATTCTCCTATAGCTGATAATACACTAAACGTTGATTTTGGCTAATCACCAGTGGTGCATTGAGTAAAGCAGACAGACTTGCTTCAAGGGCTAGTCCATTGTCGGCGTAGCCGAAGCGATCAACCGAGATGCCTTCAAAACCAGCTTGGCGGGCTTTTTCTAGTTGGATGTTGAGTGGTAGCTCAGCTAACTTAGCTAACCATTGATCGCCTGCTCGCCCTTTTATAGCCGCATAACTCCAGGCAATCGGCTGTTGAGTATGAAGATATCCTTTGAGAAGATCATAATCGTTCAGTCGATCAATGGGTGGAGTTTCGGGGAAAGCCTTGTACGGCAGTTGATAAACCGCTCGTGGTTTGAGTTGGTCAATTTGGGCAAAAAAAGCTTGATCAGAAGCAAACTCAGCTTGAATGGAAGCAGCTGGTGGTTGATACCAACTCAGCTGAAGCCAGAGAGCTACTGATAAAAAAGCCAAACTGAAAAGGTAGTGTAGTTTTAAATAGCTTCGTGAGTGAAGCTCTTCCATGATTTGGAGTAAGCCAAAAAGTGCCAAAAAAGCTAAAAATGGAAGTAACCGACTATAAGCCCGGATTTGCGGAGTCAAAGTGTAAGCAATAATACTATTGAGGCCACCGGGTAGAGCTAAAGTAAAAATTGCCAAAACTAGAATCAAAAGTGACCACCATATTTTTTGTTTTTTAGAAGTTGTAGCTGGGAAAAGTAAGGCCCGAGCAAAAATTACTCCCAATCCAACGAGTCCGGCCATGCCCAAAAATTGTCGCTCTTCCATTCTGACTAAAGGTTGATGGCTTTGAAATCGATACGGTTCTAGTTTTGCGATGCCAAAACTTTGAAGGGGTAAGGCAAGTCTAAGTAGACTGAGGCTATTATTATCCACTTCAAAAGCTTGACGGACGCCGACGGCAGTGTTTTTTTCATGAAGTTGGGAGAAACGAAAGCTAGGCCAAAACTGGATCGCCAAAAGCAGGATCACTAAAGCGGAAAAACACAGAGCTGAGTACAAAGCGGTTCGATTTTTATTTTTTAAAAATCCGACTCCCCCACTTACGCCAATTAAAAAGAGTGAGAACAAAGCGTAGTAAAAACCACTGGTAGCAACTAACAGGGCTAGCCCAATGCCTAAAATATATTTTTTTGCTGAAAAATTTGAAGGCAACGAATCCTTTTTTTCTAAACTCAGCAACCAGAGTGAGAGCGCGCAAACTAAGGGAACTACCCAGTATCCCGATAAAAATAAATGGTAACTACCCCGAATCAAGTGATAGGGTAAAAAGCTAAAAAGCAAACTACCACCAACTGCGAGGAGCGGTGAAATCTTCAACCACCGAAAACTTATAAAAGCGGTCAGGCTACAAAAAACAAAACTTAGTAGTAAAAAAAGATTTGCTACTACAAACGGATTTTTTGAAAAGAGACTCAAGAACATGACGACGATAAAGAAACTGCCATCATTGAAGGGAAAGTCTTGGAGTTGTAACCCAAACGGAAAGCCTAACTCAGGATTACTCAAACTAAAACCAAACGTACCTAGATGTTTAACCATCATGGTGCTGAAGAAAGCATCACCTTGATACCCAAAAGGAAGTGAAAACGGGAAACGATAGAGTTGAAAAATAAAGAAAAAGAGGCCGCAACTGAGAATAGCGGTCAGAGCTAACCAATATCCAGTTTGACGATCAAGGTTGAACATATTGGATTTGTCGATCTCCTATTATAATCGGTCCATGGCAAAAGACTCAGAGCATATCTATTTAGTAACTGGGGGCGCTGGTTTTGTAGGGTCGGTAATTGTTAGAAAACTAGTGGCGCAGCAGAAAAAAGTTCATCTTTTGCTCAAACCCGGGACAAATTTGTGGCGACTTGAAGATATTGTACCTAAGATTACAATTCATGACAGTAATTTACTTGATTTAACTTCACTTTCTAGATTGGTAAAAAAAATCCAGCCGACAGTGATTTATCACTTAGCGACTCGTGGGGCATATGCATCTCAAACTCAAGTTTCGGAAATTTTTGAAACCAATATTTTAGGAACTTGGAATTTACTCACTGCTTGTGCGTCAATTCCTTATCATTTATTCGTCAATACGGGATCATCTTCTGAGTATGGCTACTCGGCTCAACCAATGGCGGAAACCGACCACCTGGAGCCAAACTCTTGGTATGCGGCGACTAAAGCCGCGGCCAGTTTTTTGGTTTTGCAACAGTTTCACCAAGCCCAAAAACCAATTGTGCATCTCCGCCTGTTCTCGGTCTATGGTCCGTATGAAGCGCCTGGTCGACTTTTCCCGACCCTACTGTCTCGTATTTTTCAAAACCAAGCCTTAGATTTAGTTGCTCCGGAGACCGCACGAGACTTTATTTATGTAGATGATGTAGTTGATTTATATTTAGATGTTGAAGCTCTCAAAAAATGTGTTGGTCAGTGTTTGAATGTTGGTCGGGGTCAGCAAGTGACACTGGAAACAGTGGTTGAAACAGCTTTTACAGTCACAGGTAAAGCGGTCCAAACTAACTGGCAGACTATGGCACCCCGATCCTGGGATACTTCAACTTGGCAAGCAAATATGGAGAAAACATTCAAACTCCTCACTTGGCGCCCCACAACGTCGTTGTTTGATGGTATAACCAAGATGTGGAAGTGGTTTCCTGCCGCCGCTGACACCTATAAAGAGTAAGTGTCGACATGAAAAAGGCAGCAGCTACCAAGCTACAATTATTTTCACATCCCTGTCCTCTCTGTGGTCAAAGTGACGGGCAAGCTAGTCGTGAGGTATATCCGGCTCGTCTGAGTCCACTCGCTTTCTCCAAAACTGTTTTTTCAGCCCGCAGGGCTCCTGACAAACTGCACTATCGGTTGGTTCGGTGTACCCACGATGGATTAGTTCGTTCTGACCCGATTCTCTCGCCAAAAGATCTGAACCAGTTGTATCAACAAAGCCACTTTACGTATGAGCGAGAGGTAACTCACTTGGTTGAAACCTACTTGAAAGCTTTAGCACCAACGTTGGTTAAACTAGATCCCCAGGCTTCAATTTTAGAAATTGGCTGCGGTAATGGTTTTATGCTGGAAGCTTTGAGTGGACGAGGTTTTGAATCAGTATTTGGAGTCGAACCTAGTCACGAAGCCGTCGCCAAAGCTACCAAAAAAATTCAGAAGAAAATTACTCAGGCACCTTTTTCGGCTCAGTTATTTCAACCAGCTAGTTTTGAGTGCATTGTCCTTTTTCAAACGTTAGACCACATTCCTGATTTAAACCAATTTCTAACTGACTGCTACACCCTTCTCAAACCCGGTGGTTACTTCATTTCATATCATCATGATGTCAGTCATTGGTTAGTGAAAGTATTGGGCGAAGCTCATCCAATTATTGATGTTGAGCACACCCAACTCTTTGATCAAAAATCGACTAAAGCAGTTATGGCTCGTCATGGATTAACTGTTCGCGACGTAACTCATCCTTGGAATCGATTGTCGCTCAGACATGCTTTGTTTTTACTCCCACTGCCGGCCAGTTTAAAATCTTGGTTGACGGAGACGACTTTTTTTGGTTGGCAAAAACTGCTTCAATTTTCGTTCAAAATTAAATTAGGCAATCTCTGTGTTGTCGCGCAAAAACCAGTTTCAATGATGAAAGAGCGAGGAGTTCAGAGTATTACAGTATCGGAAAGCCAAAAAGAACTTCGCCGCCTGATCGTTAAGTGGAGCTATGAATTGAAGCTAAGTCACTTGGGTTCGTGTCTCAGTTGTGTGGATAGTATTGCGGCTATTTATGCGCATAAGAAAAAAACGGATGAGTTTATATTGTCGAGTGGTCACGCGGCTTTTGCTTGGTATGCAGTCTTATATAAAGCAGGATCTTTATCAAGTAAAGTGATTAAAAAACTCTCGGTTCATCCTGATCGAAAACTTGAAAATGGGATTGGAGTTTCAAGTGGCAGCTTGGGACAAGGTTTGCCGATCGCGGTTGGTAAAGCTTTAGCAAATCGACAGAAACAAATATACTGTTTGACTTCCGATGGCGAGTGGAGCGAGGGTAGTATGGTTGAAAGTTTGAGAATTGCCGTCGCCGAAAAATTGGATAACGTAACGATTGTGGTTAACTGCAATGGTTGGGCAGCCTTTCGCCCCACATCAGCCGCTCAACTATTACATGAACTTAAAAGTTTTGGAGCAGCGGTGGTAGAAGTAAATGGTCACTCACCGGCTGAGTTAAAAGCTGCGTTAACTGCAGAAGCCTCGATTGGTCAACCAAAAATACTTTTTGCGCACACCACCGTTGAGCAGATTCCGTGTTTGAAAGCGCAAGATGCGCATTATCGGGTTATGAATCAGACAGAGTATCGGGAGGCTTTAGCATGTCTGAAGTAACAACTCTCCGAATGCGAGCCTACTTCGCAGAGCTTCTTTATCAAGAAATGCACGTTAATGAAAGAATTTGGTTGGTAACCGGTGATTTAGGATATGGAGTTTGGGACAAAGTGAAGCAAGATTTCCCCGATCGATTTTTGAATACGGGAGCGGCTGAGCAAGCCATGATGGGGGTGGGTGTCGGCTTAGCACTCGAGGGAAAAATTCCGTTTGTCTACTCTATTACACCCTTTTTGCTGTATCGACCATTTGAAACGATTCGCAATTATATTCACTATGAAAAAATTCCGGTTAAACTTATCGGGTCGGGTCGGGGTCATGATTATCATAATGAAGGCATTTCACATTGGGCTGATGAAGATAAAAAAATTATGAAAGTTTTAGATGGAATTGAAAGTCATTGGCCTGAAACAAACGATGAGCTAGCAGTACTTTTTAAAAAAATGTGTCAGGATGAAAAACCTTGGTATGTCAACCTTAAACGATAAACAAAAAAAAATTAGTGTAGTGATTGCTTGCTATCAAGATGCAGTAGCAATTCCTATTATGTATGAGCGATTACTTAAAGTTTTCCAGCTCCTACCGGTGGAAGCCGAAATTATTTTTGTAAATGATGGCAGCCCTGATAACTCCGAAGCAGTTCTTAAAAAAATAGTTAATCAGGATCAGCGAGTAGTTGCTATCAATCACGCCCGAAACTTTAGTTCACAAATGGCTTTCACAAGTGGGATGGATATCGCAACGGGTGATGCGGTGGTTTTAATGGATGGTGATTTGCAAGACCCACCAGAATTATTAGTGGAGCTGTATGAGAAGTGGACTGAGGGTTACGATGTAGTGTATGGCGAGCGTGTCAAACGAGAAGCGCCGTGGTTCATGGCGCTGAGTTATACATTATTTTATCGAGTTTTTCAAAAACTATCGTATATCTCGATTCCGGTTGATGCCGGTGATTTTTCGTTACTTGATCGAAAAGTAGTGACGGCGCTTCGGTCACTGCCTGAACGAGATCGCTTTGTTCGCGGACTTCGGTCATGGGTTGGTTTTCGTCAAATTGGAGTGCCATATGTTCGACCAGAGAGAATGTTTGGCGTAACGACAAATAGTTTGATTAAGAATTTTCAGTGGGCGACCAAAGGGATCTTCTCTTTTTCATATGTGCCACTCCAGTTTTTAACCCTTTTGTCGTTAGCTGTTTTTTGTTTATCAGTGGTAGGAATGATTGGCCAAATTTTACTTCGGATTTTTTTGCCAGATACCCCACGAGGAATTACTACCATCTTAGTGGTAGTTCTCTTTATTGGTTCAATTCAAATGTTGGGCCTGAGCATTCTAGGTGAGTATCTAGGTAAAGTCTTGGAAGAAGTTAAGGCTCGTCCTCACTACATTGTCAAAAGTATCTTCAGACGAAAAGCTTAGATAAGACTTGCCCATGCTTGGTGCATTTTCAAAGCGCTAAAAGTTGTTCCACTCTTTTTTTGCCCTCTTTGTCCCACAATGGTAGCTAGTTTTTTATTCTTTAAAACGGAGCTAATTTTTTTAGCTAAATCTTTTTGGTCCCGAGCTTTAAAGTAGAAACCTGTTTTATTGTTTTCAATAATTTCTGCTTGCGGCCCAAAGCCGGTGGTGATCACCGGCACTCCCCAGTTCATTGCTTCAATGGTTGTCATCCCAAAACCTTCAAGTGGCCAAGCGGAAGGAAAGATAAAAAGGTCAGTCGTGGCTAGTAATGATTGTTTCAGTTCTTCATCACAAAAGCCCAAGAAAGTAACAACGTTTTTCAAACCAAATTCTCTAACTCTGTTTTCCAGTTTTTGTTGCTCGGGACCATCACCAACTACAACAAGACGTGGCATACTTGATTGAGATGTATCTTTGGCAATGATTGTCAGCGCTTTAATCACCAACTCAAACTCTTTTTCAGTTGCTAAGCGACCTAAAGTCATGAGCAAAGGCACTGTATCTACGTTATATTTTTTTCGCCATTGTTGACCATTTTTTTGCAACCTAGTTCTGATTGAGGTTGAGATTCGTTGAACACCGGGATAAATAATTTTGATTTTGGTAGCGGGAACTCGGGCAGTTTTAAGTAAAGAGTTCTTTGTCCACTCAGAAATAGTCACAACTAAATCGGGCATATGTTTAGTGGCAAAGTAGAGCCACTTAGGAAAACCAAAATTTCGTTTGAAAGTTGGTTCAAGTGGACCGTACTCCAACCAAAGCAGTCGGTAGCCCCATCGCTTAAGCCAAGGTGAGAAAAATAATCGATCACTAAAACCTGGTAGCAAAGCGGTGACTTGTGGATGCTGGTCTAAGTATTTTTTTTTACTAGTAAATAACCAAGTTACTGCTAACGGTGCTATTAGGAAAAATTTAAGCAGCCCTTTCCAGTTGCCGATCGCATCCAAGCGAAATGGAAAGTCGATTAGGGTCAGTGGAAAATCGAGTGATTGTTGTTGCTTTCGAACGTACTCTTTAACAGCTTGGCAGTTAGTAGCCAAGTAAACGGGATGGCCACTTTTAGCTAAGAAAAATAAGTTAGAAAGTAAATAACTCTCTGCCCCACCATAGGCAGAGGTATCAAGAAGCGAGAAAATTGCTGGTGGGTGGTTCATACTTACTTTTTTAAAGTATTTACACTTGCCCAGTCTTTATGAGAGTAGCCATCAGCAACTGCTTTTTGATACTTTTGTAAAACTTCATCCAGCAGTTCAATATCTAAATTTTTAGCAAACTCTTTTGCATAGGTTAGATCTTTGGTAATCCATTCAATAGTAAAAGTAGTTGGATCTGGTTCTTGAAAGAAAGCTTTCTGAGCTATGCCAGTAATCACGCCACCTGGACGATCAACTAAGGCATCACTTACTTTTTGAAGATCCATGTTATGTGCCTCTGCAATTTTCATTGCTTGTCCGAAGCCTACGATATGAAGTGCTTGCATAAAGTTGAGAATGAGTTTATATCGCATACCATGGCCTGTTGGGCCAAAGTGAAAAATCTTTTTGGCAATTGCACTTAAAGTAGGCTCAATTTTTTTAAGCAACATTTCAGGCCCACCACAAAGTAGGGTAAGCGCACCTGTCTCTGCTCCTACTCTACCTCCAGTCAAAGCCATATCCATAAAGGAAAAATTTGATGCCTGACATTTTTTAACCAATTCATCTACCCATTTAATCGAGAGAGTTGAGCTAGCTATTAAGATAGTGCTAGTGCTGGCTGCGGACAAGATTCCATCTTCACCTGTCCAAACAATTTTTGAGGATTCATCATTAGCCGTAACTTCAAAAATAATATCTACTTTACTAACGACATCGGCTGGATTTTTACAAGTTATTGCACCCTGTGTTGCTAACTCATCACACACACTACTGGTTCTATTCCAAATAAAAACTTGGTGGCCATTTTTGAGAAAATTAATCGCCATTCCTCGCCCCATGACGCCAATGCCTACGATGCCGACTTTGAGTTTTAAATTAGAACTTTCGGTCATAGGTAACCTAAAAGTGGGAAGTGTAATTGGTTTTCACCCAACCTACCCCTTATGCCAAGGAGCATTGACTAAGCCACATTGTTTGTATTTGTAGGCTTTACCAGTTTTGGGATTAATAGCTCCGCAGGGACAGAGGTCATTGCGGCCAATTTTAGCCTGAGCTGAGCCTGGCTGGGGCTTACTGGCAGTTTTAGCTTTGCCTAAAGCGGCAGCTAAGTCGCTGGTGTTGCCTTTGGTTGAGGTCGGGCCTTGATAGGCAGCGGCTGGTAAACTAGCATCGCGAACTTCTTTTTCTAGTGATTCGTGAATATCATCCTTTTGAGCGATCATTTGGCGAGGGTTGACCGTGGTTGGAGTTTGTTCTTGGACATGGACGCGGAAGATGCGATTGGCAATTGTTGACTCCATTGAGCCAATCAGAGCTTCAAACATGGTAAAGGCTTCTTTTTTATACTCAGAGAGGACCGTGGCTTTGTCACCGCGCAACCAAATACCGTCACGTAAGTTATCCATTTCGTCGAGGTGGTCCATCCATTTTTCGTCCATGGTTGAGAGGACAACGTAGCGTTCGAGTTGGCGCATGGTGGCGTGACTAACAATTTCTTCCCGAGTTTTATAGGTTTGGTGAGTAATATCAACCAACTTTTCAATGATTTCATCCGGGTTGGTGAGTGAAGTTATTGTTTGGCGAAGCTCAATTTGTGATTGGTCGTCAAAAGGAATGATTTTGGTAAATTCTTTAGCGATCGCATCGTACTCATCTTGCGTGAAGTTTTGAGGAGCTCGTTGGCTGACTAAGGAGGTGATTTCGTCTTGAATGTACGTGACAATTTGGTCTTTAAGAATGGTTGAGTCAAGTTTGGCTGATTCTTCCAGGAGGCGGCGGCGGCGTTGGTAAATAATGTCGCGTTGCTTATTCATTACGTCATCGAACTCGACTAATCGTTTGCGTTGATCAAAGAAGAAGCTTTCGACTTTGACTTGAGCCGACTCGATAGCTTTCCCAATCATGCCGTGTTCGATCGGCATATCTTCTTCCAACTTCAAGAAATTCATGACTTTAGTAATCTGTTCACCGCCGAAAATGCGCATAATATCGTCTTCAAGTGAGACAAAGAATTGAGATGAACCTGGATCTCCTTGGCGACCAGAGCGGCCTCGAAGTTGGTTATCAATCCGGCGAGACTCATGGCGTTCGGTGCCAATAATGTGCAGTCCCCCAACTTCAAGTACGGCATCGTGAGCAGCTTTCCAGGTTTTAACAGCGGCAGCGTACTCTTTGAGTTTGTAGTTACTCGGATTAATCGATGGTGGCAAGGAAACACCCAAGTCAGTTGGAATTTTTTCGTGAATTCCCGATTTGGAAAGTTTCTTTTTGCGATATTCTTTGAGCTCAGGTTTGGAACCGCCCAGAACAATGTCAACACCTCGACCAGCGATATTAGTGGCGACTGTGATGGCGCCTTTTTTTCCGGCGTCAGCGATGATAAAGGCTTCTTTTTCGTTATTCTTAGCATTCAAAACTTGGTGAGGAATGCCTTTATTGGTTAAAAATTCTGACACAATTTGGTTGTGATCAATTGAGCGAGTACCCAGTAAAATTGGTCGGCCTTCTTGATGAATTCGTTCAACTTCATTCACAATTGCTTTGTACTTGGCAGTTGTTGTTTTGTAGACTACGTCACTTTGGTCGTGGCGTTGGGTCTCGACATTGGTAGGAATAGGCAAGACATCCATGTCGTAGATTTTCTTGAACTCTTCGGCTTCGGTCAGCGCTGTTCCAGTCATACCCGCCAGTTTGGTATAGAGGCGGAAGTAGTTTTGAAGCGAAACAGTAGCTAAAGTGCGAGACTCTTGTTGGATCGGCACCCCTTCTTTGGCTTCGATCGATTGATGCAAACCATCAGAGTAACGACGGCCAAACATTAGGCGACCAGTGTGTTCATCGACAATTACGACTTGGTTATCGCGAACAATGTACTCTTTATCGCGTTGGAATAAGGTTTTGGCTTTGAGGGCCGACTCGACGTGATGGATCGTATCAAAATTTTCTTCGTAAAGATTGTTAATACCAAGTTTTTGTTCAATTCGTTTGACACCAAGGTCACTTAGGTTGACTGATCGAGCCTTTTCATCCACTTTATAATCGTCGTCTTTGACGAGGGAGGTGATCATTTTGGCAAAGTCATAGTATTTTTTGGTGGGTTCGCTGTCAGGAGCCGAAATAATCAGAGGGGTCCGAGCTTCGTCGATTAAAATTGAGTCAGCCTCATCAACAATTGCGTAGTGTTGAGCAAAATCAGTTCGTTGGACCATTTGTTCCAAGTTTTGGACCATGTTGTCGCGCAAGTAATCAAACCCAAACTCATTATTAGTGCCGTAAGTAATATCAGTCGCGTAGGCTTGTTTTCGAGAAATGAACTGGAAGTGTTCCAGACGTTCGTCTCCCCGCTCTTCACTATCGATATCAGGGTTATAGAGTTTGGCTTGGTCGTGGACGATAACAGCGGTACTGAGGCCTAAAAAGTGATAAATCGGGCCGATCCAACCAACCCCCACTTCTGCTAAGTAGTCATTGACGGTGATTAGTTGAGCACCTTTGCCGAGCAACGCATTTAAGTAGAGCGGTGCGCTGACAGTCAGGGTTTTACCTTCACCGGTTTTTTGTTCGGTAATGGCTTTGTTATGGAGGGCAATGCCAGCCAAGAGCTGGACGTCAAAGTGACGGAGACCTAAAACCCGGAGCGATGTTTCACGAACGGTTGCAAAAGCTTCCGGTAAAATGAAGTTGAGAGCTTCTTGGTCAGTTTTACCTTGGGCTAGTTGCTCGGCGATGATGGTTTTAAATTTTTTAGTTTGGGCAGCCAATTTTTTATCACTTAGCTTTTTAAGCTCTGGCTCGAGAGAGTTGATCTGATCAACCAAGGTTTGGTACCGTTTGAGGGTTTTAGTATTTTCGTCAAAAAAAGAAGTTAGGAAACGTAGCATGGGCATTGATTATTGCAAAAAAATCCCGAACTGGCGAGGGGTAAAGCTAGCTTTTTTCTGAGGACTTTACCGACTTATCAGCTCTTTACCGAGATATGGTTGTAAAACCGTCGGGACCCGAATGTTTCCGTCAGCTGTTTGATAGTTTTCAATCACCGCTGCTAGTAATCGAGGGGTGGCAGCAGCCGTGTTATTGAGGGTGTAGACGTATTTATACGAGCCATCTTTAGCCCGGTAGCGAATATTTAGTCGTCGAGCTTGGAAGTCATTGAAGTAGCTAGCTGAGTGAGTTTCACGGTAGGTTTTTTGGGATGGGAACCAGGTTTCAATATCATATTTTTTGCGTTGACCAGCTCCCATGTCGCCGGTGCACATCAAGAGAACATGATATGGTAAACCTAAATCTTGGAGTAGTTGTTCCGAAAAGCCAACCATTTTTTGGTGCCACTCACGAGTCACTTCTTCGTCAGCCACCGTGTAGACCACTTGTTCAACTTTGTTGAATTGGTGAACGCGAATGATGCCTTGAGTATCTTTACCGTACGAGCCAATTTCACGGCGGAAACAGGGTGACAGACCAACCATCTTGATCGGTAAGTCCTTTTCATTGAGCGTCTCATCCATGTAGTAAGAAGTCAGAGCGACTTCAGAAGTGCCAGCTAAAATTTGACCATCTTGGGTCCGATAGTGGTCTTCTTGCCCCCACGGGAAGTAGCCTGTCCCTTTCATCGCTGCTTCATTGACTAAAATTGGCGCCGACATGGCGGTGAAGCCTTCTTTAACTAGCAGTTTTAAAGCGTACTGCAAGATCGCTTGTTCCAGCAGTAAACCTTCATTTTTCAAAAAATAAGAGCGAAAACCGCCAATTTTGGTAGCGTGTTTTGTATCAAGTAAATCGAGTTGCTCCATCAATACTTGGTGAGGTAGCGGTTCAAACTCAAAAACCGGCGGTTCACCCACGGTTTTAATAACTTGATTACCTGACTCATCCTTACCGATCGGCACGTCAGCAGCCGGTGGATTGGCCACTTGGTACATCAGATCTTGATAGGTTTCTTCAACTTGTTTGAGTTCTGGTTCGATATCTTGAAGCCGAGTTTTGAGTTGACGGCCGGTTTCGATTTGCTCTGGCGTCGGGCGGTTATCACCATTTTGTTTGATGGCAGTCACATTTTCATTGATTTGTTGGCGCAGACCTTGGACCAAGACCATTAACTCACGGCGTTTTTCATCAACTCGGAGTACTTCATCTACAATTGCTGGATTGAGTTGTTTATGAGCAATCGCGGTTTTTAACGCTTCTGCATTTTCGCGAATATACGTGATGTCCAACATACGTTTTTCCTTTTATTCTTGGCCAAAAACCGTAATTAAAAATGTAAAGTGATCATCAGCCGTTTTTTCAATCAGTGTCAAACCTTTTTCAATATCATCGCGGTTGACGTTGGCTGCAAATGATTTGTCTTTGAGTTTCTTTTTGATTGATTTAGGTTCCATGCCTTCGAAACCACTGGGTCGGAGTAATGAAACGGCGTGCATGAAGCCAGAAATTTCGTCTGAAGCGTATAAATACTTTTCAAGTAAAGTCTCTGGCTCTTGGCCGGTTCGCTCGGGAGCGTGAGTTGCGATTGCAGCTTTAAGTTCAGCTGGGTAAGCGGCTAGGAGTTGGTCAACGGCTCGGTTGGGGTGTTCATCAGGGTACATCTCCCAATCTAAATCATGGAGTAACCCAGCTTGGTACCAAAGCTCAGCATCTTCGCCTAGTTGACGGGCGTGCGCTTCCATCGCTTGGGCCACCATGTGACAGTGATGGAGCAAGGCTACATTTTTGACATAGGTTTCGAGCAAGGCATGCGCGGCTTCGCGGGAAGGCAAAGTCGGATTGGCTGTGGGAGTTTGGGAAGTAGCTGGTTTTTTAGTGATGGTTTTAGTTTCTGACGGTGCAGCTGGGGCTGTTTTAGCTTTAGCGACTGGATCTTTTAAACCATAAATTTCTTTGGTCACTTCATCCAACTTGTGTTTCAATTGTGGAAAAATAGTGCCTTCGCGGGCAGTTACATTTTCCAGGAACCAGAAAACGCGTTCACTCATCCCAAAACCGGAAGTGGGTGGCATGCCGTACTCGAGCATTTCCACAAAATCGATATCAAGCATTTGAGCTTCATCATCACCTTGGTCGCGAGCCCCTTGTTGATCTTGAAAACGAGCCAACTGGTCAATTGGGTCATTGAGTTCAGAGTACCCATTACCTAGTTCACTGCCAGCAATAATGATATGAAAACGTTCGGTCAATTCTGGTTGGTCAGTTTTAGACTTGGCTAAAGGTGACATAAATTTAGGTTCATTAATCAGGAAAGCTGGGCCAGAAATAGTTTTGCGAATCAATTTCCAGAGATTATCAATCAGGCGCTGGCGGTTGATAACGCCATCAAGCTTGACATGATGCTGATCGAGAATTGCTTTCATCTCAATTTCAGTGGCGGTAAAGATATCAATCTTAAAGTGCTCTAAAATAATGTCTGGATAACTAATCTCGGTCCAAGGTTGGGCTAGGTCAAAGGTATGTTTGTTTTTGGTAAAAATAGTTTTACCGTAGACTGTCTCAGCAATATACCTAAACATTTCCTCAACTAATCGCATGTTATCTTTATAATCGGCATACGCCCAGTACCACTCAATCTGGTAGTACTCGGGTAAATGTTCATCACTCAGACCTTCATTTCGGAAGTTAGGGCCAATGGTAAAGATTTTTTCAAATCCACCACCGATCAAGCGCTTTTGATATAACTCAGTCGAGATTCGCAAGAAGAAATCTTGATCTAAAGCGTTCATGTGAGTCGTAAAAGGGCGGGCATCAGCTCCCCCAGTCACGTGCTCAAGTACTGGTGTCTCGACTTCAATAAAGTCATGGTCATGCATGAATTGGCGGTTGGCAGCCCAGAAACGAGCTTTTCGCTCAAACAGTTGGCGGTGTTCAGGATTAATAGCGAAATCAACGTAGCGACGGCGGAAAATAATTTCTGGATCTTTGATCCCATCCCAGCTATCAGGTAATGGTCGAATGGCTTTGGTTAGGAGTTTGATGGTCCGAGGCATGACCGAAATTTGGCCTCGTTGCGTGCGAGTCACCACCCCGGTGGTTTGGACGAAGTCGCCGGTATCGAGTAATCGAAGGTCTTCAAAACCCAGCGTTTGATTTGTCACATTTCGAGGTTCGACGAAATCATCTTTGATATACAGCTGGATAGTTCCTGATTGATCTTGAAGATCAGCAAAAACTAGGTGTCCGTGGTCACGCAAGGTCATCAATCGGCCACAAAGAGTCACTTCTTCACCCTCGAGTTCTTCAAAACCATCAGTCACTTCTTGGTTGGTGTGTGATTTTTGAGTTTGAGCGGGATAGGTCTGAAAACCTAACTCGCGGAGAGTATGTAACTTTTCTAGGCGCTGTTGGCGCATGTCAGATAAGCGAGACATGATGGATAATTCCTTTGAGTCTTATTATAGCTCGATTTTGGAGGTTTTTCTGTTTGATAATTATTATCTTCTTAGAAGCCGGGCTGTGCCGCTTCTAACTAAATTGTCATAGAAGTTTTGGAGATAACTCTCAAACTCAGCAAAGTTGGCAAAAAATCTAGAGTTTCCTTGACAATCAACAGTCGGTGTTTTGAGGTTGGCAATCCGAATAGCCCAATTTTCTTGAGCTATTTTTGAAATTCCATGTTTGATTAGGGTTTGTTCAGTACTTTTATAGAGATAACTTTCTAGGGCGGTGTTGTTAAAGTAGAAACTCTCACCTCCAGTTTGGCGGCCTTTATAGCGTTCGTTTTTACTTTGGTAAAACTGGTACTGGGATCCTCTTTCAGTCATAAGGCAGTACTTTATCAACTCGAGGTAAAAATGTATATTTATCTTCCATATGTTACAATTCGGTAATTAAAGTAACATTTGTAACAAAATTAACTTTCCAATGAAAAAAGTTTCTGACTCAGTCAAAGAAATTGTGGCCACTTCTGAAATGGCTCAGGAAGCAATTCGTCGGGGCTGTCTGAATTACCACGCTTATGCAGCTGAGATTAGGTCGCAAGTTGAGTCACTAACTTGGAAGCCAGTTAAAATTGGAAGTATTGTGGTGGCCCTTTCTCGCTTTCAAGCGGAGATCAAAGCCAGTCCTGCCCTTAAACCGAATCTGCAGTTGTTAGACCTGCACATCAACCTGCCTCTGAGCGATATGACTTACGAGAAAAATCAGCAGACAACCCGAGCAATTCAACTTCTCTACTCGGTAGTCAACTTTCAGGTTGATTACTTTATGGTGACGTATGGTTTAAGTGAGATTACCTTAATTTGTTCGCAAAATCTGGTAGCGTTGGTCAAAGAGCACTTTCGGGCAGAACCGAGTTCAGAGCTTCATAATTTAGTTGGCGTTACTGTCAATTTTGATACTAAATATCTTCAAGAGCCAAATGTAATTTACACAATTTTATCGAGCCTAGCTGTCAAAAAAATAAATATTCGAGAAATTATCTCAACCAATACGACTTTAACGATGGTAATTGACGAGCACAACCTAGAACTTGTTTTAGCGCAGTTGAAAAGTTTTTTTGGTAAAAAAGTGATTACTTAATCTCGAGGATTTCGTACGTGATTTCACCGGCGGGGGCTTTAACGACCACTTGGTCACCTTTTTTCTTGCCCATCAAGGCTTTGCCGAGTGGTGAAACACTAGAAATTTTATTTTCGCCTGGTTCAGCTTCGAATTCACCGGCAATGGTGAAGACCTGAGGTTTGTTCTTCTTGTCTGAAACCAACATCACCGTCACTGTTGAACCCATACCGACTTTACTGGAACTTCGAGTTTGTTGAACAACTTCAGCCAGGGCAATGATGTTCTCAATTTCATCAATTCGAGTTTCAATCAGGGTTTGATCTTCTTTAGCACTTTGATACTCTGCATTCTCAGATAAATCACCATACTCGCGAGCTTTAGTCACCCGGTCGACATTAGCTGGTAGTTTAACCTCGACCAACTCTTTGAGTTCTCGTTGAAGATCCTCAAGACCTTCTTGAGTAACTTGAATGGTTTTAACTGGTAGAGCGTCTTGCATTTTGATTAGTATAAAGGCTTTTTAGGTTTGGACAAGCGGAAAAAGGTCAAAAAGCCTGATTAATTACTCCGGCGGCGTGAGGTTTGGGCGACTTTCATCTCGAGTAAAGCCAGCTTGAGTGAGGCTTCAGCTAAGAACAACTCTCGACGATCTTGAGTCATCGACATGGTTTCTTCAGCCGCTTTGACGGCGGCTTCAGCTTTTTCAAGACTCACGTCACGAGCGTGAACGGCCGTATCGACCATTACCGTCACTACGCCATCACTCCCGACATTCATAAAGCCTTTGGAGACGATGAACTGCTCTTCTTCTTTCCCAACTTTGTAGGTCAAGAGACCTGTCTGGAGTTGGGTGAAAAGTGGGATGTGTTGAGGTAAAACCGTAATTTCGCCCTCAGTGGTAGGAGCTGAGATGGATGACACTTCCTTGGACAGGAGTTGTTTCTCTTGCGAGACAACGGTTAGATATAGTTTTGACTGAGTTGCCATAAGCGATTACAGTGTTTCTGCTTTTTTAATTGCGTCATCAATGGTGCCAACTAAGTAGAAAGCTTGCTCTGGTAAATTATCATGTTTGCCATCCAAAATTTCTTGGAAGCCGCGAATCGTTTCCGCAATTGGAACGTAGGCGCCAGGGATGTTGGTGAATTGCTGAGCCACGAAGAAAGGTTGAGATAAGAAGCGTTGGATTCTTCGAGCCCGAGCCACAATTCGTTTATCATCATCACTCAACTCATCGATACCCAAAATAGCGATGATGTCTTGCAACTCTTTATACCGTTGTAAAACTTGTTGGACGCGGCGAGCGGTATCGTAGTGTTCTTGACCAACCACACTTGGTTGAAGGATTTTTGAAGCTGAAACTAATGGATCAACCGCTGGGTAAATACCTTGCTCAGACAACCGACGATCGAGGGAAATGGTTGAGTCCAAGTGGGCAAAAGTTGTAGCTGGAGCTGGGTCAGTATAGTCGTCAGCTGGCACGTAAACGGCTTGGATTGAAGTGATTGAACCTTGATTGGTTGAAGTGATTCGCTCTTGGAGACTGGCCATTTCGGTGGCTAAGTTTGGTTGGTAGCCCACAGCCGAAGGAATTCGACCTAAGAGCGCCGAAACTTCTGAGCCGGCTTGTGAGAACCGGAAAATATTGTCAATAAAAAGCAACACATCTTCTTTACGTTCATCACGGAAGTACTCAGCCATGGTCAAAGCAGTCAAAGCGACACGCAACCGGTTACCGGGTGGTTCATTCATCTGACCGAAACACATGACAGTACTCGCTAAGACACCTGAGTCTTTCATTTCGTGGTAGAGGTCATTTCCCTCTCGAGTTCGTTCTCCAACTCCAGCGAAAACGGAGTGGCCTTCGTGTTCTTCAGCAATGTTCCGGATTAGTTCTTGAATAATAACGGTCTTGCCCACACCCGCTCCACCAAATGCACCAACTTTACCACCTTTGGCAAAAGGAGCAATTAAGTCGATAACTTTAATTCCGGTTTCGAGCATTTCAGCTTTGGTCACTAAATCAACCAGAGCTGGAGCTGGGCGGTGAATCGGAGCGGTTTGGGTAACTTTAATAGGTTCACCTTCATCAATAATTTCACCGACCACGTTGAAGATGCGACCTAAAGTAGCGTCACCAACTGGGACGCGGATTGGCTCACCAGTATCGTTGGCAACTTGACCTCGGCTCAGACCTTCGGTAGGCCCAAGTGCTAAACATCTAACCTCGGTGGTTGAGAGTTGCTGTTCAACTTCAAAGGTTAGCATTTCACCATTTTCGCGCTTTAATTTTAAAGCGTTATAAATAGCTGGGATATTGTTTTCGGCAAAACTAAAGTCAACGATCGGGCCGATGATGCGAGTGATAATACCTTGATTCTGTGCGGACATACTTTCCTTTGTAGTGTTATGAAACGGTCAATGCGGCCGTTGTGATATCTAATAATTCGCTGGTAATACCAGCTTGACGTGATTTATTAAAGATAAGTTTCAATTCGCTAACCAGATCGGCTGCGTTTTCACTCGCGTTTTTCATGGCAACCATCCGGGCACTATGCTCGCTGGCTCGACCTTCGAGAAATGACTGGTAGAGTAAGTTTTCAATATAGTATGGAAGCAGTTGGGTTAAAAGCTGGTGAGGTTCTGGTTCAAAGGTGTACTCTTTGGTGATAACGGGGTTGACCATTTGATCATCGGCTGCGACATCTTTTTTCTCGATTGGTAAAACTTGAACGGTCCGCAGTTTTTGACTCAAGGTATTGATAAAGTCCATGTACAGTAAGTGAACACTCTTAAACTCACCATCGAGAAAGCGATCCATGATCAGGGTTGAGACCGGTAAAATATCACGAGCTGTCAATTTATCAGGCAAATCAGTGAATTGAGCGTAAATTTTTAAGCCAGCTGAGCGCGAAAAAGCGACTGCTTTCCGACCAACTGCAATAAACTGACCTTCTGGGTGTTGGTCAAGCCACTGAAGCGCAGCTTTAAAAAGGGTGGTGTTCAAACTGCCGCACTGACCTTTGTTGGTCGAGATAATGAGAGCAATTGGGGTTCCTTGGTCGTGGTGAGCTAACATTGGGTGAAGCGTGGTGTCGGTGTGTTCGGCGACTTTTTCGAGTGATTCTTGGAGGGCTCGAGCGTACGGTCGAGCAGCGAGCGCTTGGTCTTGGGCTTTTCGCATTTTACTGGCCGCGACCATTTCCATCGCCTTGGTAATCTTGGAGATGTTTTGAGAAGCAGCAATGCGGCGTTTGATTTGTCTGGTATTGGCCATAGGTAGCTAGCCTCCACCGATTACTCACTCAAGTGAAGCTCAGGGTGAAGTTGGTTAAAGTTTTCAATGGCGGCTTTGAGTTCGACTTCGGTCGCGTCAACAATTTTCTGTTCTTTGACAATACTTTCGAGCAAACTTTCATAGCCGGCGTGGATATATTCAAGGTAGGTTTTTTCCCAAACTTGGATCATATCTTCACGAACTGGATCTAAGTAGCCTTTGACGGCAGCGTAGATAACTACCACTTGTTCCTCAACTTTGAGTGGCGTATCCCAACCTTGTTTGAGGACAAGGTTAACTCGTTTGCCTCGATCAAGCTGAGTTTTGGTTTTATCATCCAAGTCAGAACTAAATTGAGCAAAAGCTTCAAGTTCGCGGAACTGAGCTAAGTCGAGTTTCATGGTACCGGCAACTTGTTTCATAGCTTTGATTTGAGCGGCAGAACCAACGCGAGAAACAGAGTTTCCGACGTTGATGGCTGGTCGCATACCAGCGTTGAATAAATCAGTTTCCAAGAAAATCTGACCATCTGTAATGGAGATAACATTAGTTGGAATGTAAGCTGAAATGTCGTTGGCTTGAGTTTCAATAATTGGCAAAGCCGTGATTGATCCCCCACCGTGGGTTTCATTTAAGCGCGCAGCTCGTTCGAGTAAGCGTGAGTGAAGATAGAAAACGTCACCTGGATACGCTTCACGACCGGATGGGCGGCGCAAAAGTAACGAAATTTCGCGGTATGCTTGAGCGTGCTTACTTAAGTCATCATAAATAATCAAAACGTCTTTACCTTGTTCAAGGAAGTACTCAGCGACAGCTAAACCAGTGTACGGAGCTAAAAATTGTTCAGCGGCAGTCTCTGAAGCTGAAGCCGAGACTAAGACAGTGTACTTCATGGCACCGCGTTCTTCTAAAATTTGGCGAGTTTGAGCAAGAGATGAGCGTTTTTGACCAATATTAACGTAGACACAAATAATATTTTGATCGTTTTGATTTAAAATAGTTCCGAGAGCAATCGAAGTTTTACCGGTTTGGCGGTCACCAATAATTAACTCACGTTGACCTCGACCAATGGGAATCATGGCGTCGATGGCTTTGATTCCAGTTTGTAAAGGAACTGAAACTGATTTTCGAGTCATGACGCCTGGGGCAACTCGCTCGAGAACCATTTGTTTTTTGACAGTGATCTCAGGTAAGCCATCGATTGGTCGACCTAAGGCATCAATGGTACGGCCGATAATCTCATCAGCGACGCCGACCGAAAGGATTTGGCCAGTGCGGCGAATGGTGTCGCCGGCTTTTAGGTGAGCACCTCGACCGAGGAGCACTAAACCGACTGATTCTTTTTCTAAGTTGAGAGCTAAAGCTAGTTCGCCATGACCAACATCAACTAATTCACCCAATTGCACATCATCTAGACCACGAACTTTGGCAATTCCATCACCTAGGCTTTCGATCGTACCGACTGATTGAGCTTGAACGTCAAGTTTGGTTTTGCCGATTAACTCAACCAATGAAGCTGAAAAAAGTGAGGTTGATTTTGGCATGGTATACAAATTTCCTAAATTACAAATGAGCGATCAATTGTTGTTCAACTTGAGTAAGGCGGGCTCGAAGAGTGCCATCCAACTCGCGAGAGCCGATAGTCAACTTGATTCCGCCTAAAACACTGGGGTCAACAACATAGACAAAGACAGGGTTAGCGGTTTTGAGTTGACCACTTAAGGTTTTCTCAAAACTACTGATTTGTTTTGCATCAAGTTTGACAGCAGTCGTAATACTAATTTTCATTGAGTTAAACAGCCTTTACTAAGTGATTGAACTCAGTCTCAATCAATTTACTGTGAGTTTTAGCATCGAGTGATTCACCAACCACTTTTTCACTGGTAGCGATAACCGCTTGGGTGAACTCAGTTTTTAAGTCGATCAGACTCTTACGCTTTTCTTCGATCCAAGCTTGGCGAAGTCGCTCAACTTCTTGTAAAGCTTCTTCTTTAGCTTTGGCTAAGAGAGCAGCTCGTTTGACTTGAGCGGTTTCTTGGGCTTCTTCTAGGATTTTAGCGGCTTCTTTCTCAGCTTTTTGTTTGATTTGTTTCTTCAAGTCTTCAGCGTGAGCTTGCTCAGCGACGGCTTTTTCAGCCGCAGCTTGACCTTCTTCAATCCGTTTGGCACGTTCATCCATAATTTTCAGAACTGGTTTGTAGAGCAAGTAAGTCAAAGCTCCCAACACAACTGAGAAGTTGATGATTTGAAAAATAATTTGTAGTGGTTGAATCTCCATAACGGGTTTCTCCTTGCGCTAAATCTGGGGTAAGCCAGTCTTTAGACGAATTTAAGAATCAAAGCGACAACTAAAGCGTAAATTGCGATCGCTTCAGCAAAAGCTGCGCCAAGAATCATGTTAGTTTGTATCTTACTTGCGGCTTCTGGGTTCCGACCGATAGCTTCGAGAGCTTTCCCAGTTAAAATACCAATGGCTAAAGCTGGACCAAAGCCACCAATTCCCATAACCAATGCAATTGCAAATTCAGGTGTCATACGTTCTCCCTTTAATTAATGTTCTTCGCTATGACCAATAGTGGCCATATTAAAAAATACTACTGATAACATTGCGAAGACCAACGCTTGAATAACGCCCACAATTACTTCTAGTCCATAGAATGGAATGGGAGCGACGAGTGGGACGAGGAGCGAAATCACTGCTAGCAAAACTTCACCGGCAAAAATATTACCAAATAACCGGAAAGCAAAGGAAATAATTTTAGCGCCTTCTAAGACTAGCTCGAGGAAGCCGACAAAAAAGCTGATTGGACTTGAGAAGTTAATAAATTTAGAGAAGTAGCCTAAATTCAAGAACATGACACCGAAGAACTGAGTAGCAAAGACAGAGATAATAGCTAGAGCAATCGTTGTATTCAAGTCAGCAGTTCCAGCTCGGAAGTAAGGAACAAAAGCTGGTTCAGTTGCTGTATGCTCTTCTTCAGCTACGCCACCAGGAAGGCCAGTTTCTCCTTCAATTTGAGTGGTTGCTGAGCTGTGGTCACTGGGGACGGCTTTGACTGGTTCGGTAGAGGCAGCAACTTGAGTTACTGTTGGCAAAGTGATGCTCTGAGCAACTTCTTCGTGAGTTTCTTGGAAGCCAATTGTCCCTACGCCTGGAAAAAGACCCAACCAGTTGTTGAGCAAAATGAAGAGAAAGAAGGTGGTGATTAAAGGTAGGAAAAGGCGAGTTCGTCTTGGTGAGTTAGTCACACCATCAATCAAACCAATAAAGCCTTCGACAATCATTTCAGCTAAGTTTTGGGCTCCAGTTGGGCGACCTTTAGCTCGAAGTTGTGAGTTAACAATTACTGCAAAAGCAATTAGGAGGCCGCTGACAATTAAGCTGGTCAAAATTGAGTTTGAGATGGGAATCGGTCCTAAGTGGCCGATGGTTTCTGCTGAGATTGAGATGTGAAGGCCACTAGCTGCCATACAATTTTAGTTTAAGTATTATTTTATAAATAAAGGACCCTTCAGACAAAAAAGAGAAGGGCGTAACATATGTGTTACACATGGATTATAACTTGGAATAAGATCAAAACAAGAGGTCAGTTTTACTTTTCGTTAGCTCTGTTTACTTAGCCAAAACGATGACAGCTTCGTATTCGCCTTTAGGATCTTCAGTTGCAATTCCTGAGGCAAAGCTCAATGCCAGACCCGAGTCTTTTTCCAAAGTACTAATCAATGCCGAATCCTGGGTTTTCATTAACACATATGTTCCTGGTTCATACTCTCCTTTAGCATTAGTGGCTTTGACTGACTTAAAACCAGCCTTCTCAAGCTTGGTTTTAGTCGAACCAGCATAGCCTGGTGTAGTAGTTGCGTTCACGACTAAAATATTCATTGTGTCTTTTTTAATAGCTATGGGGCTAGGTGACGGTGACGGTGAAGGTGATGGAGTTGGGCTAACAACGACTGGTGATGGCGAAGTAGTTGGTGTTATTGCAACTTGTTCATCTCCGAGTGAGTTGGTTAAGCGCAAAACGGCAAAACCAATCCCAGCTCCAATAGCCATTGTGATAGCCAAGGTAGCAACTAAAATAGCTAAGCCTTTGACCAAATTATTGCCTTCGCGATTTTTGATTATTGGCCGGGCTAGATTAGGTCTTTCAGTTGAAGGAGCGTCCATAGCGGCCTTTCCTGTCTCTGATTGAGTGTTACTAGTTTTGAATGACGTTTCTGAGTCAGGAATTGCTGATTGCGCAGCTTCAACTACTCGTGGTGGAGCGAAGACGGATAAGTCTGGTTCTTCAAGGTTGTCATCTTCTAGGCTGGTAGTGATCGAATCTTTCTTCTCGATTTCTTCTACTACTTGGTCTTTTATGACTTCACCTTCAACAATTTCAAGTTGATTGACTACTGAGTGGGTAACAGATGATGTAACGACAGTTGTTTCAGGAGTTTCTTCGGTTTCACTTTTGGCTAAAGCAGCGGCAGCGGGCACGACTCCAACTATTGGGGTTGGCTCAGGAGTGACTGGTGTTGGTAAAGGTAGTTCATCGTCCTCAAGGTCGTCATCATCTTCACTGACATCAAAGACATTTAGCGATTTAGGCTTAATAGAGGCATCTTCATCTTCAGGAGCTTCGCTTTTTTCTGTTTTGGTTTTACTCAAGCCAGAGACAGTTTTGGGGAGTGAAAAAAGAGGCACCGGAAAATCAGCAATATCAAGTGTTTTCATGCCTGACTCAATAATTTTCTTGACGTAGGAAGGCATTTGAGTTTCTTCATCTTTAAAGATAGCCAACTGTTGAATTGGGAGGGTTTTACTGACTTTTTCTTTCAATTTTTCTTCGACCAAAGCATTAGTCAAAAGGTAGATAGTTTGAATCGAGGGTTGAGCCCCTTTTAAAGTTTTAATTGTTTCTTCAATGTTTTCAATCTCGGTGACCTTAGCCATCGTACATTGGTCGATTCCAATGTAGTGCTCGGCGGCATAGAGAATGCTACCAATTTGAATGACACTAATCGATGGTTCTAAAGAAATGACCGATTTGATGGTCCAACTGAGTGGTGAAATTTGATCAATTTCGATTCGATGAGTTTGAGAGCTAGTCACGATTGGATCAAGAACAGATTTTTCTAAGGCAGTTAACTGGATTTTGCTGACTCCGCCATATTGAGTGAGAACGAAAGTCGAAATTTCGTGTGTATTTTTATTTAAATCCAGACTGGGAAGTAAATTTTCTTTAATATAGTCTTTGATCTTGCTGTCTTGAGTTTCTTTAATTTCTAGGATCGTATTAGTGAATACAAAGTCTGGCAGAATTAAGTGGTAGGTGTCAGGGTCAAGCTTGCTGAGCAACTTATCAATGTTTTCAGCGATCAGATCATCATCTTCATTTAGGAACTCGCCGTTGATTTGACGGAAGGATTGAATCGAGAAGGTGTGCTCTTTTTTGGTTGGCAATAACTCAGCCACGTAAGCTACGTCCGGTAAGATATAAAGCAGTTTTCGCGTGTTGAGCATAGGTATAGTATGGTGAAAGAAAAACTAAATTGCAATGGTTTGTTGGGTGAAGCTTGGTTTTGAGTTGTTTTTTGCCAAGGCGGTGAGATACTCAGTCTATGTTTGCTCGTCGACTGATCTCAAAAAAGCCTATTTCTTAAGCAGATCAGTCAGAGTTATTTTATCCAACTTCTTTCTTCCTTTATAAAGGAGGGTATCAGTGACAAGCGATGGGTCTTTTTTGATGCCACTAAAAATATTCTTTACTATGGCTTTGAAATAGCGGAAATAGCTGTGCTGACCTTTAAGCGCTTCTTTAGTTTTTCTTGAGTAAGGTCTGCCATCTAATCCATGAAAGAGTCCATTCAGATCATAGGAAATGAGGCCCAACTCTATGTGGCTGAGGATGGCTTGATTACTAGTGTCTGGCAAAAAATTAAGTCCTTGTTTTTTTAGTTCTCGGAGTTTGGTGAGAGCAAAAGCCCAAGCATCTCGTTCAGCAGTCGCTCCTGATTCCATAGCCAACCCTTCTCGAAGTTGTTGATTATGTCGGCCTTCATGGAGAATGGTTAGTGGCTCAATTGTTTTATATACATTCCACATGCCTCTAGAAACTGGTTCTAGTGGTGGCTGAGTTTGTCCAACTGGGGCTAGTTCAATAGTAGATCCTCCGAATGACGAAAATCGAAGTGTATTATCTATTAAAAGAGGATCATCTTCGTTAATCACCGTCCTCATGGAAAAACTCTTTCCAGTCTTGATATCAACAAAAAGAATGTCTTTTAGATCGACTAAATTTTGGTTAGCTGACTCTTTTTGAGTTTCTGCTTTAGTTAAATCATGAATGAGGATATAGGTAATTGTCTCACTATAAGGAATGGTCGCAAATAAGAGCCGTTGTTCTTTTCCATCTTGACTGACTTGACTTGTTGTAGCAAAAGTTGTGCTCTCTGCCGAAAAGAGTTTTTTATACTCAGTCGCTGCTTCTCCATCAACTTCTTGGAAGGAGTGATAGCCTTCAGTTGCTAGAAAAGTAGATAGAGTCGGTAACTGCTGCTGGTTTTCAGTGAGAGGAGGCTGCTCAAACTGCTGCTGGTTTTCAGTGAGAGGAGGCTGCTCAGGTGAATGCGTAAACATGTACTTTATAGTCTAAGCTAAAGACATAAAAATGTATTTATGGAAAAAATAAAAGTGGGTACATACAAACACTATAAAGGACATACGTATGAGGTGTTGGGGACAGCTCGGCACAGTGAAACGTTCGTTGAGTTGGTGATATATAAAGCTCTCTATGGAACTAAAAGCTTCTATATATCGATAGGAATGAAGGTAATGATTAGCCAAATTGTTCAAACAATATGAGACAGAATCGTTATCTTTATACCCACTTTCAATATGTCGATTGCGATTTTTAAATCAGAAATTGCCTCATGATCGTAGTGATCAATTCTTTTTAGGTCTTCTTTTGTGTACTCCATCATATCTCGGAATCTACCATAGTTATTCAAAAAAATTTATAAGCTAGATGTAAAATACATTATGAGGGGGCAGAAATGAAAACAGACAATACCGGAATAATAAAGATAACTTGCAGGCTGTCTGTCCGTTTTGTAGCAGAAGATGACCACATATGGCATTTTGATGACAGTTGGAATGTGGTGATTGGCGAGTTTTCCCTTTCGAGTGTTGGCGGTGAGAAATTACAAGTAACTTTTGTGTTCGACGCTAATATCGTAAAAACGGACAAGACAGGACATTCCATATTAACTATACCTTACGAAGGTTTAAACGAGCTTCAATCATATCTAGAAAAACTCGAGATCATACTTGACTTACTCACTCTCCATAGTGGTACCCCACTGGCTGTAGAAGATGGCTCATTAGTCTTTACTGGCGGTGGTTATGGAAGTAGCAGTAACTCAGTTACTAACGTAAGAAAACTTAACGATGTTTCTGGATTACAAAAAAGATTTACTAACTTAGTTGCCTCCGATAGCGATGTAGGTAATGCTCTTCGTTTCTTCAGACTGTCTCAGATTGATAAGGATTACAACGGAAAAGCGGTGAAGTTGTGGACGACTTTAGAAGCTTTGTATAAAGGGTATGAAAAAGGTGAAGATACAATCTGTAAAAAGCTAAGAAAAAAAGAGAGAAAGCAAATTAGTGATGCGATAAATATCCAAACAAAATTGTCAGCAGAGGAGAAAGAGCGACTAATTAACGCCGTCCTCATGCAAAAATTGTCCTCAAAGAGCACACTTCTTTCAAGAAAGTTGAAATTGATGAATATCAAAGGTGACTATAAAGAGGAAGAAATCAAAAAGTTAGTAGCCCGGTGGTCAGATGCCCGTAATGCTCCATCACATGGAGAAAGAATAAAACGTGACGATAAGGGGAGACAAGATGCAGTAGATGACTGTAAAAAAACTGTTGAAACATTATTAGAAAGTGGAGTAACTCCTTCGATGTACGCTTATTTCATTGGGCACCCAGATGATGTTGATCAAGGCTTCTGGGATAAAAATGACTCGACCATAACTAAAATGTCAAAAGATTGTTGGATAAAACCAACTCCTTGGGGAACATATTTGCTGGAAAACATGAGGCATCATAAAGCTGGCAATAATATGCCA
>Ga0163154_10001318_pt1 | contig 38439 bp, 37 predicted proteins | sample OliLakLV19MP9P1_FD_148649 | JGI IMG/M metagenome (GOLD analysis project Ga0163154, IMG submission 148649) | Freshwater microbial mat bacterial communities from Lake Vanda, McMurdo Dry Valleys, Antarctica - Oligotrophic Lake LV.19.MP9.P1 | ecosystem: Environmental > Aquatic > Freshwater > Lake >... | reverse complement strand
GAGGGAGAAATAGGTTGTTTTCGACAAAAACCCTCAATCTTTTGAGGGAGAGCCTATTCTCATCGCAGACAAATTTGGCGTTTCAATTTGCCAAAATGAGGGGAAAAACGACCCCTGAGTAGTTACCAAAATTACTGGAATCAAAGCAGCGTTTAGGGACGCTGGGGCAGACGATTGTCGTCTACAAGCTGCCAGCCGACGTAATTCTGGAGAGCAGGGGAAGGGAAACCACAAATGGGCAGGGCGATAACGGTGGACGCAGACTCGGCAGCGCAGCATACCCCTTCATGACGTGGGGCGGTGATCCTGCCTGAGGGGATCATAATCAGATGAATAACTGCCGAAGCCCCGATATTCTGCATCGTCTTCCATGTAAAACCATGCGTTCATCGCAGAGACTATAGAAAATTGCTCGCTCGTTGTCAATAGAAATCGCTGCAATCAGCGGACGCGGGAAGAGAATTCCTCGCACAACCGCCGCGCAGCGACTGTCCAGCGCGTGACCCTTCCTATCAAACACCAGCAGGCAGTCAGCAGAAATATCCCGTAGAGTTGAGCGCTGAAGAACGGGAACAGTTACGCAGCATCACCCGAACAAACAAGCAGTCTGCGCGCATCATGCAGCAGGCACAAACCTGAAGTCGCTGCGGGAAGGCAAGAAGCAGCGCCAGATGGTGCTGGAAGCACGTCCCGTCGCAGAACGGGTGTATCGGCACCTGTTCCGCCGTGCCGCGCGCCTACCGCCGTGAACTGTTCGATGCACTTGCGGATTACGTCAAAGTCTCGCAGCTCGATCAAATCAACCAGCAGATGGTCGTATACTGGCGTGACGGTATGTCAATCCACCTTCGATTTCAGACGCGGCGCGCGGCGCGTGTCCAATCTCAGGGGTCACTTCACTACGTCGTGACATCTTGTGCGAGCGTTTCAGAAATCCGTGACCAATTTAAAAGCCCAACAACAATCGGGATAAATAATAGAGCAACAACACAAGCAAGCAAGGGGACTGCCGCAATCGTCGTGAACCCAAAAATACTGATGATGACCGAAACGATGATAATAGCTCGCTGTGTATTGCGATAAGCTGGCTCAAAATGCTCATCGGGATGTAGTGTGTGTATAAGAAAGGCTATTCCTAACAGCACTGTTATGATCGAAAATACGAGTAACCAGCGCACTTCTAAGGGTAATGTCTCACCAACATGTTCGACAACATTGAGATTCGCGGCACCAATCATTGCAATGCCGCCAGTGACAGGAAGATGCGTATACATCCATAGCGCTGACCAAAATTGTTGACGGGGCAAGCGATGCGAAACAGTATCAAAGTACAGCCACCAGATCGCGAATGCAACGACCATACTCAACACAGCAATCGCGCCAACGCCCCATGTCAGTTGTTCTTGTCCGGCAATACCTTGTACAACATTAACAATCACCTCTCCTATCACAATAATCGTGAATAGCCCGAATCGTTCGACGAGCGAATGTGATGCACGAGAGGCTATTTCAAGATGTTTCTGGGCTACGGGGTTGTTCCGCCCTAGTACAAAGACCAGTAGGGGCATCAAAATTGCAATCAAGGTGGCAAACGCCCATAGATACCAGCGGATTGGCGGTTCGACGAATATGGAGGCGAAAAACAGCGTTGTAACGGTCAGATATGCGTAGGTATATGGTACTGATATAGGGTTGTGATCAGGATCATGAACTCCGGTTCGCCACCACATATAAGTTAAGATCAACTGAAACGCTCCGAGAGAAATCGCAAAACCAATTGAAGTGCTTCCAATCGCATCATGTGCGAAAACTGCCATTGACATCACACAAAGCATTTGAGCGAATGTAAATACGCGGGTACGAATATCATCATTGCCGTGTAATTCATAATAGAATGTTCCGTTGAGCCATGCCCACCAGACAATTACAAACAAGAAAGAAAACTGTAATAAATGCTCAAGGTCAACATGATTTGCAAGCGAGTGGGTCAGTTCAGCAATAATAACGACGTACACAAGATCATAAAATAGCTCCAGAAACGTTACCTGACGGTGATCTGGTCGGTCCATGATGTTGCGAGGCGGCTGCCACCAGCTTCGGAAATTACGCAGTAGAATCGACATGAACTTTCTCCAGTTCGTAGGCTGATTAAGTTTGCAAGCATGACAGTTTCAATTCAAATTTCGATACTTTGAAGGAGTGAGTGCGGTTCTTGATTTAAACAGCTTGCTAAAATGCTGCGGATATTTGAATCCCAAACGATACCTTCAAATGTTGTTTGTGGATTGAATAGTATCATGATACCGAGTGCAACGGCAATCAGGACGTTGTGGGCGAAGTAGTCCGTCCGCCGGTAAGCGTGTGTCAGTGTGCTGCCACTCGCCCCTACTCCGCCGTCTCGATGACCGTACCATCCGCTACGCCTACCGCCAGCACGAGCGCGAGATGTCCGGGGGGATGTTTCTATTCTTTTATGCAGATGTGTAGTCCTTGCTGACTGCAAGCTGACTGCGATGGCAATCATTGCGTTGCGATCAAGCCCTGATCCTGTGTCATAAGAACCGCCACTGACAAGCATCTCATAAATCAGATCGCCTTCCTGCCAGCACAGACGCTGAAGCGGCACATTTGCTTGCCAAGTCGCTTGATTGTCTGATATCATGATTCAGGTTCCAGCGACATATTCCCCCACAACATCTCTAATTTGTACGTTCTCAACAGGCGCGTCCAGCCCAATTCTGCTTGCACCATCGGTCAGTAAACCATACTCAGCATATTCAACTGGTTGCTGGGTGATACTGTGTTCAATATGGGAACTCTGGTAGAGCAGTGAAACCGCGTGACGGCTTTCCGTCTATCCCGCACCAGCGAATGCATATCCAGACGGAATAGACTGCGGTTCTTTGATCTCAAATCCAACCAGAACTTCAACTTGAGCCGTGTCCATCAACGCCACTTCAGCCTCAGAGGATGAATTAAGAGCCTCAAAGATAATTATGCTGCTTGAAGCACGATTGAACAGACTTGTAGATCGCCTCGACGAGTAAGCCGTTCTCATGTTCCGCCGCGAATTGTTTCGCCTGGACATGATTGCGGTCGCGTGCATACCCCAACGCCGCCAGCTAGCTCAGGCGTAGCGTCAGGCATCGTCTCCATCCGCCAAACTGGGGTAAGGTGATGCGTTGGAAGTCGCACGAGATGGACAGGGGAGAGTAACCGCATGTGGGAAGATGAAACGTTTCGAGAAGGCGGGAATTCTACTGCACAGAGGTAATCTTGAGAGCGACATAGGTTTCGGCATGTTGCTGAAACGCCCCCTGACACACGGGACAGCAAAAATAATACCTTTCTCCCTCATAGACCGTACTGCCATACGCTCGGTGCGGATGAATGAGCGCACCACATACCGGATCACGCACATCGTCGGTGGGCTGATCCATGACATCCAATGGCAAAACAGCGTGAATCGTCGTTCCCTTGCCGGGCGTGCTGTCAATCGTCAAGTTGCCCTTCAACTGCCGCACGCGCTCACGCATCCCAATCAAGCCGAAATGTGCTTCCTGTGTAAAACAGTCTAAGTCCACGGGGAAATGAAATCCCACACCATTATCCTTGACAGTGAGCGTGACTTCATGGGAATAAAACGCGAGCGTAAGGCTGATGCGCGTGGGACTTGCGTGCTGTCTGGCATTTCTGATGGCTTCTTGCGCCAAGCGAAACAGCGCGAGTTCGTATGCTGCGTCGATACGCCGTTCGGAACCCGAAACGTTGATCGCTATCAAGTCGTCGCTGTCCGTTTGAGCGAGCATTCGTAACGCGGGGACAATACCGAGTTCTTCGAGTGCGGGCGGGCGTAAATCTGCGATCAAGCGTCGTAGATTCTCGACACTTTCAATCGCTCCAGTACGTGCTAGTCCCAGCATCGATTTGGCACGAGTAGGATCGCTCTCCAACCAATTCAGACCGAGTTCAATGCTTTGCGCGATGGCGACAAGCGATTGTACGGTATCGTCGTGGAGTTCGCGGGCAATGCGGGCGCGCTCCTCCTCTTGCCCATCGGTGAGCGCATGACGATAGGTCAGCCCCTCGGCTTGGGCGCGTTGGACGTGCTGCGCCATCGTTGCCATCGTATGCCGCAGTTCACCAATTTCACGGATGCCGCCACAGGGCTGCTCAAGTGCGCTCATGTCGCCCTGCGCTAGATGAGCGGCACGCGCTACCAAATTTTGTACAGGACGCAGCACGCGCCAAAACGACCATATATTCCCTAACAGCGAGCCGATTAGAAGCCCCCAAAATCCAACCCATATCTTTTTCATGATGAGGCTCCATCGGTCAGCGTGATGATCCCGCGCGTTAACCCGGCGGTGACGGCTTCAGTTCGCGTATTGACACCCAATTTTTGATACACGTTCTGTAAGTGTCCTTGCACGGTGCGGTCCGAGATAAACAAGCGTTTCCCGATCTCTTTGTTGGTCAAGCCGCGCACGGCGAACCCTAGGATCTCCAATTCTCGGTCGGTCAAGCCTTCGACCAATTTTGGTACGTCCTGCTCGTGTTGGGCGGCTTTCGCCATCACTTCGACATCGAACGCCGTTCGTCCAACCGCCACATCTTGCAGCGCCCGATACAACTGCGAAAATTCAGCAGTTTTCAGAACATAGCCGTCCGCCCCCGCTTCCAAAAGCGCATGGACGTAAGCGGGATCGTCGTAAGCAGTCAGCACCAAAACGCGCACGTCAGCATTATCGTGGCGGATGCGCCGTGTCGCTTCGACCCCGGTCAGGTCAGGCATGTGAATATCCATGAGAACGACATCCGGTTGAAGGTCGTGCGCCAATTTGACCGCTTCCGTTCCGGTCGTGGCTTCGCCTACAATGTCGATGCCCATACTTTCCAAGTAAATGCGCGTCCCTTGACGCACCATTTTGTGATCTTCCGCAAGCAGCACTCGCATTCGCCTACTCCATTTCCGCTTGCATCGGTGGGCATTTGACGCTGCCATACGAACAGAACACGCAGCAATCCCCTCGCAATGGCTTGAGCATGGTTCCGCAGTGAACACATTGGTAAAAGAACTGGCAACTGTCGGTTGGCATCACTTCTTCTTTTGTTCCCGCACACTCAGGGCAGGTGATGATCGATTGAAGCTGCATACTTTCTCCTGAATTTATTATAGATGATCATCACATCCGCAAAATACCGCCAAATGGCGCGTATGAAAATTTCTCTCTGTGATTAAACTCTATATTGAAGATCGCCTTTTGAGGAGAATCGATGATGGAAACCAAGACGTTCAAAGTCCCGAATATGACCTGCAACGGCTGCGTCAGCACCGTGCGCGGCGAACTGGAAGGCATTCCCGGCGTAGAAGTGTTGGACATCAACAAGGTTGCGCAGCTCGTGACCGTGCAGTGGAATCAACCTGCGTCGTGGAACTCGATTGAACATGCCCTGACCCAGATCGAGTATGCGCCTGCCGAAGCCTAAATCCGCCAGGTTCTTACTTGTAAGAGAAGCCCTTGTAGCGAACAAGGGCTTTTTGTTTTCCTCTTTACGTGTGATGTTTGAGTGTGAAAGGCGCTCACTTTCGCAGGAGCGCCCCTCGTATGGGTCTAATCTCCTACCGCAGCCGCAGGCTTGAGTTGTGGTTGCTGTGTGTTTTCAGCCTCGACCTCACGACCGCGCAACCGGAGACTGTTGCTTACAACGAAGATGGAGCTGGTCGCCATCGCTCCAGCAGCGAGCATGGGGATGAGCGCGCCCGCCATCGCCACCGGGATCAGGATGATGTTGTAGATGAACGCCCAGAACAGATTTTGGTAGATCGTCCGCATCGTTGCCCGGCTGAGGCTGATCGCCCGTGCCACGCCGCGCAGATCGCCGCTGACGAGCGTCACATCCGACGCTTCGATGGCGATGTCCGTCCCCGTGCCGATGGCGATGCCGACATCCGCCTGTGCCAGCGCAGGCGCGTCGTTGATACCATCACCGACCATTGCCACCCGTTTTCCTTCGCTTTGCAGCCGCTTGACCATCTCGACCTTCTGGCTCGGCAGCACTTCCGCCAACACGCGGTCGATCCCGACTTCGCGCGCGATTGCTTGTGCGGTGCGCTCGTTATCGCCCGTGATCATCACGACTTCAAGCCCCTGTTCGCGCAGCGCGGCGACAGCTTCGCGCGAACCGTCCTTCACGGTGTCGGCGATACCGATCATGCCGGACAGTGCGCCATCAATGAGCGTCAGCACCACCGTGCGCCCGCGTGATTGCAGCGCCTCGATTTGTGCGTTCAGCGTCGTCAGGTCATGCCCCTGCTCACGGATGAAACGCGGGCTGCCGACGAGGATCGTTTTTCCTTCGACGGCGGCACGCACCCCACGCCCCGACTCGGCTTCAAACGTCTCCGGTTGCGTCAGCGCCAGATTACGCGCCCCGGCTGCCGCGACCACTGCCTGCCCTAACGGATGCTCACTTCCACGTTCTGCGATGGCGGTCAGGCGCAGCAGTTCCGCTTCGTTCATGCCGTTCAGGGCGATCACATCGGTCACGCTCGGCTCGCCGCGTGTGATCGTGCCGGTCTTATCGAGCGCCACCACCTGAAGCCGCTTCGCACTTTCGAGCGCTTCGCTGTTCTTGAACAGGATGCCCATCTCCGCGCCGCGCCCGGTGCCGACCATGATCGCGGTCGGCGTAGCGAGACCTAACGCACATGGACAGGCGATCACCAGTACCGCGACGGCATTCACCAGCGCCGCCGTAAACCCGACCTGACCGATCAGCAACCAGCCCAAAAAGGTCAGTGCCGCGAGTCCAAGCACGACCGGGACAAATACGCCCGACACCTGATCGGCGACGCGCTGAATGGGCGCTTTTGAGCCTTGCGCTTGCTCGACAAGACGTACAATCTGCGCCAATGCCGTTTCCGCGCCGACGCGCCGCGCCTCGACAACCAACCGTCCCTGTTTGTTGATGGTCGCGCCGATCACCTCGCTGCCCGTCTCTTTGCTGACGGGCAGGCTCTCGCCCGTGAGCATCGACTCATCGACCGACGAGCGCCCTTCGACCACGATGCCATCGACCGGAAAGCGTTCGCCCGGACGCACAAGCAGGTGATCGCCGATCACGACATCATCTATAGCGACTTCGCTCTCCTCGCCATTGCGTAACAGTGTGGCGGTCTTGGGCGCGAGTCCCATGAGTTTCTTGATCGCCTCGCTGGTGCGCCCTTTGGCACGCGCTTCTAGTAACTTACCGAGCGTGATCAAGGTCAGGATGACCGCTGCCGTCTCGAAATAGACGTGCGCGCCCACCTCGCCAACGTTGAAGACGATACCGAGCAGCACGACCATACTGTAAAGGTAAGCCGCCCACGAACCGAGCGCGATCAAGGTGTCCATGCCGGTCGTGCCGTTCCGTGCTGCTTTCCATGCGCCGACCGTGTACTGCCGCCCGACGATCAATTGCACCGGTGTCGCCAATAGAAAGAACACGAATGGGAAGCCCGCCCACAGCAGCCAATTCAGCGCCGGGGTAGGACCCGCCGCGCTGCCAGCCATGTCCATCCCGCTCATGCCTGTAGCTGCGAAGGATGCCATATACAGGTCACGCGCCATGCTGAGCAGAAACAGCGGAATCGTGAACGCTGCGCCGATCAGCACCATGCGCTGCTGGCGGTCGATCTCCGCTTGACGTGCGGCGCGCTCGGCATCTTCTGGCGCTTCGGCGTTCGAGAGGTCAAGCACGCCGTAACCCGCCCCTTCGACCGCTTTGATCAGGTCACCGCGCCGCACGACATTCGGCAGATACGCCACCGATGCCTTTTCGGTCGCTAGGTTGACGTTCACCGTCAGCACGCCCGCCTGTTTGCCAATGGCGCGCTCGACGTTGCGCACACAGCTTGCACAGGTCATGCCCGTAATCGGCAGTTCAATCGAAGCTGTCGCCACGCCATAGCCCGCATTCTTGACGCGCTCGATCAACTGCGGCAGGGCGACCGTTTGAGGGTTGAATTGGATACTGGCACGCTCGGTCGCCAGGTTCACCGTCGCGGTCTCTACGCCATCGGTTTTCGTCAACGCACGTTCAACATTGCGAACGCAGCTCGCACAGGTCATGCCCGTGATGGGAAGTTCAATTTGTCGGTTCAATACTTCTGTCATGCCACTACTCCGCTACTTTCCATCATAGTATGGTATAGGACGAAGAACAAAAGGGTACGCGCTAAATGGCGTGAATAGCCTCAACGAATATCCAACTGTTTATGGCAACGCTTCAGGGATACCGTACTCCGCGTCGAGTTCGGTGCGACGCTGCGTCACCTGCTCCTGCCACACCCGCTGCTCGTCCGTCCACCACAATGCCATGTACGCGATGAGCTGATCGATTTCCTCATCCGTCACCACGCCCTCGAACGGTGGCATGGGATAGTGATTGAGCGGATTTTGGATGCCATTCAACAGCACTTGACGGATCAGCTGCGAAGGATGCTGCCAAGTATGTCCCGTCGCATCGTGCGGCGGTACGGTGTGCAAGCCGAGCTGCTGCGTGTTGGGAACGGTGGAGAGGAGTTGCCCTTCGCCAGCGTAGCCGTGACAGTGCGCACAGCGCAGGTTGTATATCCTTTCCGCTGCTTGGAGATTTGAATCTGCGGCAATCATCGCAGCGCGTTCCGGCGCGTCGGTCGGGCGCACCGCGATGATTGGCGGTTCGCTGCTGGTCTGACAACCTGTCAACATAATGACGAAGAACAGGATGCCAGCCATACCTGTGCGCGCTTTCTCTTTCATCATGTCCATTCCCACATTACGCCGCTGACAAATCGAGACGGCGCAACAACTGCGCGTTGAACGCAACGACGACCGTGCTGACCGACATGAAGACCGCGCCAATCGCTGGATCGAGCGTGATCCCAAACGGCGCGAGAACGCCCATCGCCAGTGGGATAGCGACGACGTTGTAACCGGTCGCCCAGATCAGGTTCTGGATCATCTTGTTGTAGGTGACGCGGCTCAGCCGAATGATTTTCACGATATCCATCGGATCGGAGCGCATCAGGATGATGCCCGCGCTCTCGATGGCGACATCCGTCCCAGCGCCGATGGCGATGCCCACGTCGGCGGTCAGGAGCGCCGGCGCGTCGTTCACGCCATCACCGACCATCGCCACCTTTTGTCCGCCTTTCTGGAGTTCGCGCACTTTGTCTGCCTTGTGTTCGGGCAGCACCTGCGCGAAATAGGTGTCGATATTCAATGTCTTTGCGACCGCCGCCGCGACGGCTTCGCTGTCGCCGGTGAGCATCGCTACCTTCAAACCGAGATCGTGAAGCTGTTGGACAGCGGCGTGGCTTTCCTCACGGATGACATCGGCGATGGCGAACAGCGCCAGAATCGCCGTCTCATTCGTCAGGTAAATCACCGACTGCCCTGCTGCATCAGCGGCTTGCCTGGCGCTGTCCAACGACGACGGGACGCTTAACCTGAGTTGTTCGAGCAGGCGCGGACCACCCATGAAATAGGTCGTGCCGTCTACGACCGCTTTCACGCCCCGCCCTGCTAGGCTCTCGAACCCGGTCACGGGAGCGGGCGCTGTGCCGCGTCCCTGCACATACTGACGAATCGCCTGTGCCGTCATATGTTCGCTGTCGCCTTCCAGCCCGGCGGCGATGCGCAGCGCGTCCGCCTCGCTGATGCTGTCTACGGCGACCTGCACCACGCCCTGTTCGCCTTTGGTGAGCGTGCCAGTTTTGTCGAAGATGATGACATTCAGGTCTTTGGCGCTTTCCAGTGCCAAACGTTTACGGATGAGCAAGCCATTCCGCGCCGCCAGCGTCGTGGAAATTGCCACCACCAGCGGCACCGCCAGACCGAGCGCGTGCGGGCAGGCGATCACCAGCACCGTGACCAGCGCTTTCACGGCGTTGGGAACATCGCCCGTGAACACCAGCCAGCCGACCAATGCCAAAACTGCCGCGACCACGGCGATGATCGTCAGGTAGAACGCAGCGCGCTGCGCCAGCGTTTGCGCGCGCGATTGGCTCTTCTGCGCCTCATCGACCAGACGCATGATGCCCGCCAGCGCCGTACCCTCGCCGATCTGCTGAATCTCGACGCGCAGCGACCCCGATCCATTGACCGTCCCGCCGATCACCGTATCACCGGATTTCTTGTCCAGCGGACGGCTTTCCCCGGTGATCATCGCCTCATTGACGCTGCTCTCGCCTTCCGCGACCACGCCATCGGCGGGAATACTTGCGCCGGGACGGATCAGCACACGATCCCCTGCTTTAAGCTGGCTCACTTCGACCTTTTCAGTCTCGCCCGACGGGAGCAGGCGTTCGGCGGTATCAGGCAGCAGCTTCGCCAGTTCGCGCAGCGCGCCTTGCGCCTGACCGACGCTGCGCAGTTCGATCCAGTGACCGAGCAGCATCACCGCGATCAGCGTCGCCAGTTCCCAGAAGAAATCCATCACGGGCATTGCGTCGGTCATACCCGCTTCTGGTTGGGGGGGAAAGAAAAAGATAGCGATGCTGTACAGGAATGCGGTCGTGATGGCGAGCGAGATCAAGGTCATCATGCCCGGCTGCCGCAGCGCCAGTTCTTGACGCGCCATGCTCAGGAAGGGTAATCCACCGTAGAAGAAGATGAACGTTCCCAAGACAGGTTCGATCAGGGCGCTGCCGGGAAACTGTGGCATCGTGAAACCGAGCAGCGACTGCACCATCGGCGAATACAGCACGACGAGGACGGTCAGCGGCAGCACGACGAAAAAGCGGTTGCGCATCATCGTCGCGTGACCTTCGTGCATCACGCCGTGTCCGGCATGAGCATCGTGCGTCATATGCGCTGCCTGATCAGTTCCCGGCTTTACCAGCTCGTTGGCGCGATAGTCCGGGCTGTGCGCGGCGTGTTCCAACGGCGCGGTGGGCGTATCGCTGGGGGTGTGCATACGGTCAGCGTGGTTATGGAGAGGAGCGGGTGAAGCGTTCATCGCATGATGGTCGTGATGGTTCGCACGTGACCGCGCTTCATCTGGAGAATTTGTCATTATTCGTTACCCCTGTTAAAGCAGTCTGACGTTTCATTTACCCTTACAGTCTAATCAACAGCCGCACTTCGCAGATGCGCCATACGGCGTGTTGGAGGGACTTAGTTTCCCGGCGGTTGAATCATCAGCGGATTTTGTCGAGTCGCAGCGACTGTCTGCTGTTGACTCGTCCGCTGCTCATCGCTCCACATCGTTTTGATATAGGCAGTCACCAATGCAATTTGCGCGTCGGACAACTGATCGCCAAAAGCGGGCATCGGATAGAAATTTGTCGGGTCGCTCAGACTGACACCGCCCTCACGGGTATATCGGATCAGGAAATCGTCGGTATGATGCCAGGTGTGTCCGGTTTCATTATGGGGTGGCGCGCCCACTCGACCTGTTGCGTCAGGCTGATTGGGCGCATTCGGGAACTGCCCTTCGCCATTCGCACCATGACACGACGCACAGGATTGCGCATAAATCTGCTGTCCTTGCGCGATTTGTTCCGTATCGTAGGAGACACCACTCACAATTATTGCTGCCGGTTGGCTGCCACAGCCGACGAGCAAGAAGCCGAGGAGTAAAATCAAGCCGATCTTTATGATGTTTATGCTCCAATCAAGACCCTTGTGCTTGTCACGTATTCCACCGCTTTTGTTAAGCAGGGTGAACCGCTATCGTTCATTCCACAGCGTTTTGATATAGGCAAGGATTAAAGAAATTTGTTCAGCGGATAGTTGATCGCCAAAAGCAGGCATCGGATAGTAAAGTTCAGGATTATCGAGACTCACGCCGCCTTCTCGAATGTATCGGATCAACCAATCGTCTGGATGGTGAGACGTGTGTCCATTCGCGTTGTGCGGTGGTGCGCCAAAACGCCCGGCTCTATCCATTGAGAGCGGCGAGTCGGGAAACTGACCCTCGCCGTTGACGCCGTGACAAGAAGCACAGTTTTGCGCGTAAAGCTGTTGACCCTGCACAATTTGTTCGCTGTCAAATATGACCCCACTCACCATGATCGCTGCTGGTTGGCTGCCACAGCCAACCAGTGTCAACGCCAGAAGTCCAACTAGTCCAAGCCACCCGTTTCTCACAATGGCTATCACTCCCTCTGACATGATTAGGATGTCGGTTGGGAGTACAGCAGCGTTCGACCACTCGCTGTCCAGGCATTCATTCCACCCGGCACATCCCAGAGATTGGTATAGCCCAATTCCAGCAGCGCCTCGCTCGCTTCTTGGCTCATTCGTCCGCTGCGGCAGTACAAAATGATGGGCGCGTTCCGGTCAGGCAGCGCATTCGTCAGGGCTTCCACGTCGTTATAGGCGATTTGTAGATCGGTGTTCAGCACTTCGCCTTCGTAGGGAATGTGAACGTTGACGACCGTGTAAGCATCAGACTCGCTTTCCAAAATGGTCGAAAATTCATCAAGCGTAAGCGTTTGAGAACGCGGTTCGACGACGGCAGTAGGCGCATCCAGCGTTGTGGGACTGCACGCCGCGACGACCACAACCATCAAAATCGACCCAAACCACAAGAAATTATTGATACGCCTCACTGTACTTCTCCATCCTTTTAACGATGCAAGATTATGGCGGTTCAAAAGAGTATCTGCATACGCCATTTGGCGGGGTAAAACGAAGTCAAAGATAGGCGATTTAGCGGGTAAATTTTTCTAGAATTGTCACTACCCTAAAAGCAGCATGTTGCATGGGAACCCGAACGGCTGTTGAGTAACCCCGTCTTACAGGAGTTGCATCGATGTCTGAGCAGATCGCGGAAACACGAAAAGGAGGTCGCGATTCACGCGCAGTCTGGATCATCGCTCTCGCCTTTGCGCTCGTCTTTATCTGGTTGGTCTGCACTGCCACCCAGACAAGCACAAACGGCTCAAACACATCGTCGATGCCCGGTATGAGCGATATGGCTCCAACATCCATGCCACAAAGTATGCCCGGCACGAATCATCAATCGAAAGCAAGTTGAGTATACAAAGGACAGAAACATGAAGAAGTTTCGCGGCGTTTTAGCACTTTTGGCACTTCTGGTAGTTGTGGCGGTTGTTCCAGCAGCAATGGCAGATGCGCCTATCGAAGGGCGTATCGGTCGTGCTGAATTGCGCTTCATGGAAGGCATGATCGACCATCACCAGATGGCGATTGATATGGCGAACGACTGTTTGATGCGGACGGACATTTCCGACGCACTGCGTACCGAATGTCAGGCGGTCATCGACTCGCAGCAGCCAGAGATCGAGCAGATGCAGGCGTGGTTGCTGGCGTGGTACAACGTGCAGTATGCCCCGATGTCGATGATGGATATGATGGGTGACGGCATGGCGGGGATGGATCACAGCAACATGGACATGAGTAACATGCCTGCTACCGACCCGGCGATGATGATGGGCATGATGGCGGGGTTCAACCGTCTCGAAGGGATGGATTACGAAGTCGCCTGGCTCGAATCAATGATCGACCATCACAACGATGCAATCCACATGTCCGAACGGCTGCTCGAACGCGACGCTGACAGCGCTGCACACGCCGAACTCCGCGACATGGCACAAGCCATCATTGATGCCCAGACCGAAGAAATCGCTCGTTACGAAGAAATGCTCACGACCATGAGCGCGGCGTAATTCTTTACGGGAGCGACAGTCTAACCCAATGACTGCCGCTCCTTTCTGATCTTATTGGCAATTACTGTTGTGTTCTCCAATCCGCTGTGATCACGTCGTTTCGCTTCGCTGACGACACCAACAGGAATGTATATTCTTCAAAAGTGAGCATAGAGGAGCGTGAAAAATGCACCCTACCAGTCCCGAAATGCAGCGTTGTATCGACTTATGTCAGTCATGTCATGCGAGTTGCCTGACGACGGCGAGTCATTGTCTGAAAATGGGCGGCGAACATGCGTCGTCGTCGCACATCAACATCCTGCTGGACTGCGCGGCAACCTGTGCCACCAGTGTCGACTTCATGCTGCGCGGTTCGGAGATGCACGGACGCACATGCGGCGTATGCGCCGAAGCGTGCCAACGCTGCGCACAGGATTGTGAACGGCTGGCGAACGGCGATCAGCAGATGCTCGACTGCGCCGCGATTTGCCGCCAGTGTGCGGAGTCCTGCCGGATGATGGCGACCGCCGCCTAATCAAAACGCGCCGCTCGTTAAAAATTTAAAAATGGGCGAGAAAAGAAAGCTTCTCTGCCCACTTTTCGTTTATTTGTCCTATTTGTCCTATGATGAAGCGTAACTACTCAGGGGTCGTTTTTCCCCTCATTTTGGCAAATTGAAACGCCAAATTTGTCTGCGATGAGAATAGGCTCTCCCTCAAAAGATTGAGGGTTTTTGTCGAAAACAACCTATTTCTCCCTCAAATGATGGCTGAGTAGTTACGATGAAGCGTACTCTGAATCTCAACTTTATGTCCGTGATCGGTCGAAGGAAAAATTTATGTCGCCCATTCGCGTGGTGTTAGCGGATGATCATGCCGTCGTTCGGAAAGGCATCCGTGAATTCTTGGAAGAAGACCCGGAAATTGAAGTGGTCGCAGAGGCGAGCAATGGCGAAAAAGTCAAAGCACTCATCCTCCAGTACAAGCCGGATGTCGCGGTGCTGGATGTCCGAATGCCGAGCGCAACGGGTATAGAGGTGACGACCTGGATCAGGTCACAAGCCTTATCCATCGGGGTATTGATCTTGTCAGCGTTCGACGACGACCCATTTGTGATCGCCGCAGTGCAGGCGGGCGCAAATGGCTACGTATTGAAAAATGCCGAAGCCGAGCAGATCATCGACGCGGTACGCCGTGTTTCGTTAGGACAGTCGGTTATTCCAGCAGAGATCGCAGAGTCGCTCATCCGCCATATGATCGAAGAAAAAAACATTCCATCCGCACCTGTGCCGGAACGGCTCACTGAGAGAGAACGCGAGGTTTTGCAGTTGGCGGCGGCAGGACTGACCAATCGCGGCATCGGCATACAGTTGTCGATCAGCGACCGCACCGTACAAGGACATCTCGCCAGTATCTATGCCAAGTTGACTGTTGGGAGTCGCACTGAAGCTGTGACGAAAGCCCTCCAAATCGGCGCGATCCAGCTACGAGAGCGTAACGCATGATGCGAACACGCCTTGCCACACGATTTTACGGGTTGAGGGCGCAGGTCTTGTTATGGACGGCGCTACCCCTGACAATTTTGCTCATCATCTTCTCGGTGACGGGTGTGCAGGGACATCAAGCAGCGATGAAAAGCCTCGCCTCCCAAGAGAATAGTCGGCTGGTGCTGGCGCTCGCTCAGGTCATTGCGCTTGAAATCGAAAACGTAGCCCTGCGTGAGGATCTTTCAGTCGAGCAAGTCTCTGCGACCGCATTGGATTTGGAACGCTGGCTGTCCATCGATCATGCGGAGGCGGAAAGCTCAGTCGTTCTCCTTGACCAAAATGCGGATATCCTTTTTCAATGGGGCGATCTGCTCCCGATGGGCAATTCAAGCGGATGGCTGGGCGTTTCACAAGCACTTGCCGGGCAGCACGCGGTCGTCTTCACCTCGGATACAATGCACGGTGAGATCGTCGCGTATGCGCCAATCCCGAATCGACCCTGGGCATTGATCATTCGCGAGTCGTGGCACGCGCTGACCGCACCGCTGATCCGCTACGAGCAGGTACTGCCGTTCATCCTGTTCATCGCGCTGGCGACGTCTTCGCTCATTTTGTTCTTTGGGCTGCGGTATGTGGTGCAACCGCTGCACGAGCTGAGTTTACGCGCTGCCCGCATTGGGCAAGGCGAATTCGACGCCGCGAAAACGTCGATCAACGGCGTGCGCGAGATCGAAGAACTGCGCGGTTCACTGCATGACATGGCAGAACAGGTTCACAACCATCAAGCCGCACTGCATGATTATGTGGGGGCGGTCAACCACGCCCAAGAGGAAGAACGCGCACGCCTAGCGCGCGAATTACACGACGAAACCGTGCAATCGCTGATCGCACTCGGTCACAAGGCACAGATGATCCAGCGAACGTTGACGCGCCAACCGGAACAAATCGGTGGACGCATCGAGGAGATGCGCCAACTTATCGCGCAATCTATCGAAGAAATTCGACGCTTCAGCCGCGCGCTGCACCCGCATTATCTGGAGGAGTTGGGATTGTTGCCATCACTGGAAACGTTGACATGCGATGCTCACGCAGAACTCATCGTAAACGGCACGCCGCCGCCCATGACCCCCGAACAGACGTTGGCATTTTACCGCATCGCCCAAGAAGCCTTGAACAATGCGGTACGTCATGCCAGCGCCAACACCATTCGCCTTGAATTTATCGTTGAAGGCGCACGCACGACATTGCGCGTGTGTGACGATGGCAAAGGGTTCGCTGTACCAACACACTTCACCGCTCTAACACAGGCGGGACACTTTGGTTTGATGGGGATGCGCGAACGGGCGATTTTGGTCGGGGGCGCATTTGCAGTTGTATCAGTGCCGGATAAAGGGACACAGGTCATGCTCACCCTTTAACATGTTCCTGCCAGTAGTGATAGGTTTTTGCGATCACGGTGATGATGTTTTTGATCTCGCGTTCGAGTGTGAAACGTGGACTGGCAGGAAAGTAGAGCGTGTCCCCCTCGCGGCGCACGCTGATATTTTCGACCACAATCGCGCGCAGCAGCCACAGCGCCATGTCTTCGCTCTTGCAAACCAACCCGATCCAGCCAAGGCTGTCGCTCCGCACCACGTCTAATCCAGTCACCATACGAATGCCGCGTTCAAGTTCTTTTGACACACGCTCGTACCCGTCAGGGTCAGCCAACACAACAGCCGGTGCAACCGGCTCCAGCAACGTCCCGCGATGCGGCGGACCGCCTGCCAGCGCCAGATCGCAATAATCTGTCCAGATTTTGTCCCAAACGGCGTTTCCGTCAGCGTCCAGTTTCAGCCCGGCGGCTCCCATCGGCGCGGCGCTCGGCGTCCTGAGCTGATAGCGCGGCGGTAGGATGTTCAGGGCGGCGATCTTCTGCCCTACGTCTGCCAATTCGTGGGCATACTGAGGTTCGATTTGAACGGTCATTTCGGTCAAGTGAGGAATGGTTTGATGGAGGTTTTGGTCGATCTTGCGCGCAATTTGATGACTTTCAGCCAGCGAAAGCTGATCCTCGACGGTCGCAGCAATGTCCGCGAACAGTTGATGCCCCACCCAGCGAACGCGCAGCCGCTGTATCGAGCGCACGCCTTCGACCTCCAGCGCGTAGTGTTCTATTTGATTGACGAGTTTTGGATCGACCGCATCCATCAGCCGATACCAGATACGAACTGCCGCATCGCGGGTGATGAACAGGATGGCAACGCCGATCAGCAGTCCAATGATCGGATCGAGGATCGGCAACCCCAGCGCGGTTCCCGCCGCCGCGATCAGCACCGCTAAAGAGGTCAAGCCGTCGATGCGCGCATGAAGCCCATCCGCGATCATCGCCTCGGAACTGAGCTTGCGTCCGACGCGAATTTGCAGCAGTGCCACCGCTTCGTTGCCGAGAAAGCCAATGATCGCCGCCGCCGCAACCCAGGGGATATTCGTCATCGGCTGCGGATTGAGCAGCTTTTGGAACGACTCCCAGAAGACGACTGCGGCGCTCACCGCAATCGAGAGGACGATGAAAATCCCGGCGACATCTTCGGCACGCCCGAAACCGTAGGTATAGCGCTGGGTCGCCATCCGGCGTGCCAGATAAAAAGCGATCAGCAGCGGGATCGAGTTGAGTGTATCGCCGACATTGTGAACCGTATCGGCAAGCAAGGCGACGCTTCCGCTGATGGTGACGATGCCAATCTGGAGCAGTGCGGTCACGCCGAGCGCGAGCAGCGCCAGCCAGATGGTGCGGATGCCTTCCGCATTGGCACTGAAAGCGGAGTCGATGATCAGCGGCGTATGTTCATGCCCGCCGATATGGAAAATCTGTCTGATCCAGCCCAGTACGCCTTTGGGCTGTTCGTGTCCATGAGAATGGTCGTTAGGGTGATGCTCGTGCGCCATAATGCGCCCCAAATCGCTCGGATAACAATGAGATTGATTCTAATCGAAGCTGGGGGCTAGAATAGCTTAATGCAAAAAGTGGCAGGAAGGTGATCATGTCTCATCACAAGGTCGCGTATGAGGACATTATCCGCGCGTCGGGTCACCGGGTGACGAAACAGCGTATTGTCATTCTCGATGCTGTTTGTGACGCGGGCAAGCATACGACGCTGGGGGAGATTTACGCGCGGGTGCGAGCGGTGGATCCGTCCGTTGACCGTTCGACTTTATATCGCACGCTCAAGCTCTTCATCGAACTTGGTTTGGTCGTCTCCGCTGAACCGGGGAACGGCGAGACCTACTACGAGATCGCAAAATCGCGTCCACATCATCATCTGGTCTGCCGGGAGTGTGGCGCGGAACAGGAAATCGGTCAGAACCTGCTGCAAGGAATGTTCGATCAGGTCTATGAACAGGTCGGCTTCAAAGTCGAGACCGACCATCTCGTCCTGTTCGGCAGATGCACACGCTGTCAAGCTCTTGACAGGTATGGGCATGGGCATTCATAGCCCCGCGTCGTCAACTTTCCGACCATTTGCTCCAGCGCAGCGTTCCCTGTTCAAAGACCTACGGCGCGGTTGCCAGAAACGGCGACTTCCAGTCGTTGACCATCTGTGCGGTCACTTCATACACGCCTACAGCGACGGTCTTTTCCCCGCTCAGCACTTCCAGCACGACTCTGCTCTTAAACTCACCCGTGAACTTTCGTCTTGTTCGCATCTTTCATCCCCTGCTTGAACAGAGGGATACTGCATTTAGCCCTGTGTCCAATCCAGGGGGGTCATTACAGGTTTAGAGCCTGTCCAAAACTCAGGTTACGCTAAGGCGGCGATTTCAACCCGACGGTAACAGCTTACCGTATGATCGTTCACCATGCCAATCGCTTGCATCATCGCGTAACAGATCGTCGCGCCCACAAATTTGAAGCCGCGCTGGAGCAAATCCTTGCTGATGGTGCGCGATAAATCCGTCTCAGCGGGAACGTCGCGGTGCGTCGTCCATTGATTTTGGATCGGCACGCCGTCCACAAATGCCCACAGATACGCATCGAAGCTGCCATGCGCCGCTTGCACCGCGATGAATTTGTCGGCGTTGTTGATGGTGGACGCGATTTTCAGCCGATTGCGCACAATCCCCGCGTTCGCCAGCAGTTCCGCCACCTTCGCATCGTCGTAGCGCGCAACAAGGTGCGGATCGAAGTTATCGAAAGCGGCGCGATAGTTGGCGCGCTTCATCAAAATTGTGCGCCAGCTCAATCCGGCTTGCGCGCCCTCCAATGTCAGCCGCTCGAACAGCGCGGCGTCGTCATGGACGGGGACGCCCCATTCCGTATCGTGATACTGTTCGTAGGGCGCATCATCGCGCGGCACCCAATCGCAGCGGGTCGGCATGGTCAATTCTCCGAAAGTAATGAGTGATGAGCTAAAGCAAGTTACAGCAAGTTACAGCTTGCTAAAATCTCAATGTGTTTTTTTACTCATCCCTCTTCACTCATGACTGCCCTTAAATGAACAACTTCAACTGCTGAAAATCCTTGCGCAATGTATCTTTCTGAGTCGGCGTGTACAGAACGACCGCCGGATGATACAGCGGCAAGACGTGGATTTCGCCGTAATCCAAGCGCGTCTTAATCAGCTTGCCGTGAATCCGGCTGATGCGTTCGTCTTTTTCCGCCACGCCGAGCTTGCGCAGCATGTATTCCATCGCAAATTTGCCCATCGGCGCGATCACGGCGGGCTGCACAATATCAATGATGCGATCCACGAACGGCGCATAATACGCGAGTTCATCGGGCGTCGGCGGACGATTTTCCGGCGTGCGGTCGAGCAGCAGATTGGTCAGATAAATATCTTGGCGCTTCAGGTTGATCGTGCCAAGCATCTCATCCAACAGCTTACCCGACTCGCTCACGAATGGGCGTCCCTGCTCCGCGTCGTCCTCAGCCGGTGACTGCCCGATCAACATAATTTTGGCGTCGGCGTTGCCCTCGCCCAAGACGGGAAAGTAGCGGCTGTCGATCCGATATTTGTACAGCGGCGACGTGATCGCGTTGACCAGATCATCGCGCACATCTTTCAGCGCCGACTCTTTGCGCCGCTCGACATCCGGCGAGGTCGTCGCCTTAAGCGTGCGCGCCGGAATCGCGCGCTGAATTGACGTGACCAGCGATTCAACATCATAGGCGAAGCGTTTATGGCTGATCTCGAACGAGTTACGCCGCGCCAACGCCGTAATATCATCAGGGAGGCGATCCGGCGCGGGCATCTTCGCGCCGCCGATCAGCACCGGAATCACCAGCTTTTTGTGCTTGAGCGCCAGCGCAATCTCGATGCGCACGAAGTCGTTCCATTGTTCGAGCCGCCGTGCGCCCGAATCATCGGTCATTTCCAGCCATTGGGTCCCAATCACGGCGAGGAAAATCTCGCACGAGGCAACGGCTTTTTCCAGCGCCTCGACGAAATCGACGCCAGGAAGCAGCGCCTCGATATCCATGAAGATATCATCGCGCGGGAAGAAGTTCGCCAGATGATCGTACAGGCGTCCGACGTAGCCTTCGCTGTCTTGCCGCCGATAGTTGATGAAAATGCGGCTCATGCGCTCCCTTTTTGTGGCATCTTTTCCGCTGTCCATGCCGCTGCCGCTTGTGCCAAGAGAAATAATTGGCGCAGTCCGCTTTCGGTCGGCGGCGTCTCCATGTATTCATCGAGGCGATGCGCATTGCCGCCGCGCGTCACCCCAATCGTGACCGCCGGGATGCCCAATGACAGCGGCACATTCGCATCTGTGCTGCCGCTTTCAAGTGAGCCGCGAATCCCGACCTGTTCCAGCGCCGCCATCGCGCCGACCACCAGCGGATGATCGATAGAAAGCGCGCCCGCCGGACGATCTCCGACGACCTCAATTTGATATTGTACCTCCGAGATCGTGAGCGCGCGAACGCTTGTTCGGACGCGATCTTCGAGCATCGACAGCGCCCCGCTGTCCTCTGAGCGCAGATCGAGCCACAAACCTGCGCGCGTGGCAATCGAATTGATCGACTCGCCGCCCTCGATCATGCCAACATTGTAGGTTGTACGCGGGTGTTCCGGCGGGCGCATCTCGATCAGCTTCGCGCCGAGCGCAAGGATCGCGTGGACGGCGCTCGGACGCCCATAATGCAACCAGCTATGCCCGCCAGACGCGCTGGCGGTGATGTGAAAACGACGGACGGCGATTCCGGCGTTGTAAACGTGACCGAATGCCAAGCCTTCGATGTTGATAACGCACGCGATCCGCCCCTTAAGCTGGTCGAATGCTGCGCGCATTCCGCCCAAATCGCCCAAGCCTTCTTCGCGCGTAGTCGCAACGAACCACAAATCGCGGTGCGGCGTGATGCCGCCCTCGCTCATATACGCTGCCAGCGCCCACAATCCCGCTACGCCCGCGCTGTTGTCGCCCAAGCCGGGTCCGAATAAGGTGCCACCCTCGCGCCGGATCGCCAGATTAGTTTCCGCGCTGAATACGGTATCGGTGTGCGCAGCGATCATCACACCGGGCGCATCGGGTGTGCGTCCCTTCAAGCGTCCATATACATTGTCCAGCGCATCGGTCTGGATATCGACCAAGCCAAGCCGCGCGAACTGCCCCGCAACATAGGCGGCGCGAGCGCGCTCTTGGAACGTTGGCGCAGGGATTTGCTGCACAGCAATCGCAATATCGACGGTGCGCGCGGCGATCTCCGCACAACGGCGGCGATCCAACACGCGATCAAAATGTTCAATCCAAGCTTTCATAACCGTAAATGCCCATTTCGATGGCTAACCGTCGATCTCACTCAAATCTTACCTCAGACGGGGCAAAGAGTCAGGCGAAACTGCACAAAGCAGTTTGATCGCTGATCTCTTAGGCGCTATAATTCGATTTCCCAAGTGAGGGAAATGCACGTTAAATTTTGCGGTAGGGCGACAGCATGACCCGATTTTCTATCTTATTGGTTGAACGGCTTCGGGAACAGGGTGGAGAATCGTATGGGAACTCTTTGGCGAAACGCTACGATGTGACCCCCGTCGGCAGCGGTAAGCAAGCCTTGACCCAGCCGACGCCTGCCGCGATTGTACTGGATGCGATCTCGCTGCGCACGCCCGGTGACCGGATCGCCAAACAGTTGAAACATGACATGCCAACCGTGCCGCTGATTCATCTGCGTTTGGCGGGCAAGGTGGACAGCCTGGCTGATGTTCTGTTATGCCCCCCGTTCACGTCGCGCAAACTGATCAATGCCATCGAACGGCTGCTGCGCCACGACATCGCGGATCGTCCGCCCGATGAGGTGCTTATGTGCGGTACGCTGGCGCTGAACATCACGAGACGGCTGCTGATCGTGGAGGGACAAGAAACGTCATTGACGCCCCAGTTGGCAGCACTGGTCGAGGCGTTCTTTCGTCACCCAGACGAAACGCTAGACCGTAAATGGCTGATGGAAAATGTGTGGAAGACCGATTATATGGGCGATACGCGCACGCTGGATGTGCATGTGCGCTGGTTTCGCCGCGCCATCGAGCCGGACATGCAAGCCCCACGGTATCTCAAAACGGTACGCGGCATCGGTTATCGGTTGGAGCAGCCGAAACCATAATCCGAATCAAAAAAGGGCGTCACGCAGATTGATGATGCGTCGCGCCCTTTTCGATGCGCTCATGATGAGATACGTTCTATTTCGCCAACATGGCGTTGAGCTGCTTCTGCAAGCGACCCTTACGGCGTGCGGCATTGTTCTTGTGAATTACACCGCGCGTTGCCGCTTTATCCAAGTCTTGGATCGCAATGCGGGTGGCGTTGATGGCGCTGTCTTTGTTCGTCCCACGAATGGCGATGCGTGCCTTCTTGACGAAAGTGCGCGCGCGGCTGATATACATGCGGTTATAGACGGTACGCTTTCCGGCTTGGCGGATGCGCTTGATCGCGGACTTATGATTTGCCATAGTTGTTCTCGTTCAATCGTGACATAAGAGATACGTATTTTAACAAACTAACGCGCCGCTTGTCTAGCCTCACGACAGCGGAACGAGGATACGATTGATCAACAGCACTGCCGCGCCGATGTTGAGTACAATCAGCACAATTACCCCGACCACCATCAAGATCGGCTGACGTTCGCGCGTGCCAGGCAGGCGCGTCGGCGCGATCTCGCGCGGGATGATTTGCAGCGACTCAACGATTTGTCGCGTCCCCTCATCCATCTCCAGCCGATCATCTTCATCAATCTCGCTCTTGGCGCTTCTGGCAGCGGCTTTTTCGGCAACGCGCGCGGCTTTTTCGGCGGCTTTCGCGGCGCGTTCCGCGTCTTTGTCGCGCGCAGGCTTGGCAATCTTACTCGGCGCAACCTTGCCCGATCCGCGCGACTCGAAGGCATCCGCTGCATCCATATCGACATCGCCGAACGGTGATGCTTGCGGCAGCGGCGCGCCGGGCGCACGCGGTGCCATACCAGCGGCACTGGCGGCAGCAATCGCGGCGGCGGCATCAGCGGGCAGATAATCGTCGTCGTCCATGTCAAACGCGGGCGTCACGGGCGCGGCGGGCGTCCTCATGTTGGGCGACGAATTTTCGTCCTCTGCGAAGATCGCTGCGGCATTGAACGGTCCCTGTGTGAACGTCGAGTCGTCGAAGGTGGTATCGTCCTCCGTCGCAATGAACAGCGATCCGCCCGCTGGAATGTTGATGCCCTGTCGCGGACCTTGCGGCGGCAGATTCAAATCCGTCACCCACTGATCATAATCGACATCGCCGCTGCTCTCACGCGGCGGACTGGGTGCAGCGTCGGGTGCACTTGACCATTCAACGCTGGTGGCGACCGTCACCGCACGCGGCGGCGGGGCAGCCGGTGCTGGTGGCGGTGCCGGCGCGGGCGGCGGTGTTGGCGCAGGCGCAGACTTGCCGAGCAAGAAATCGAGTCCCTTGCGCGCGCGATCATTCGTGGGGTTGATTGCCAAGACGTTTTCGAGCGCCGTCCGTTGATCGTCGGGCGCGTCCAGCAAGCCGCTCAACCACAGCCAACCGTCTTCGCTGTAGGGGTCATTTTCGACCGCCTTCAGCAGCAGTGTTCGCGCTTCATCTTTGTTGCCCGCTTTGTAGGCATTGATCCCGGCTTGAACCATCGCCCCTGCATTATCAGCCATTGTCCCCTACCTCAATGCTCAAGCTTGACCCGACTATCACGATATCCTGATGATAGCATGAAGCCCATGTCGCGTAAAACCCCTTACGAAACACGATTTTATCCCCCTACCCCATCGGAAACTGCGTCCAGCGGCGCATCGAGCAAGGCTTGCGCCTGTGCGGCGTGCCAGAGCGCGCGATGCGTCTGGAAGATGTCGAGCGCACGCCGCGCCATTTCGACGCGCGTCCGCGCATCCGTCGTCAAGCGGGCTTGCTGCAAATACACGTTGCCCTCATAAAACGGCATGTCCCAACGCCGCGACGCATCGACCGCGCGCGCAAAATCGCGTTCGGCGTCGGTGGCTTTGTCGTCCAACTGTTCGAACCACGCGCGCAAAAGCAGCAGCGGTACTTCTGCGAAGCGATGGACACGCATGTAATCGCCCAAGCGAATGATGGCAGCTTTTGCCCCCGCGCGATAAGTCCGGTCGCGCTTGCGCTCCCAGAGCATCAGGTAACATTCGCACTCGACGGCGAAATCGAGCAGGGCGCTGAAGTTGAACGGGCTGCGCGCGCGATTGGCAGTCGTTAGCTTCTCCAAGATGTCGCCGTCGAGTTCGTCCAAGTGTCCCGAACGCAGCAGCAGCAGCGGGAGCGCGTGATCGGTTGGGACGTTGAACTGCAACCGTTGTTCCCACCAGAAAATTTCGGCTTCTTCTAACTGCCCATTGCCAACCAACGCCTCGAAGCGCCCCAACCAGCCCGCAACCGTCGCATTATCACGTCCGGTCTTGCGTGCGCTGGTCATCAGGCGTTCGCTGATGCTCATCGACTTTTCCCACTGTCCGAGTGCCAGCGCGATAATCACATGCAGCGCGATGGCATCTTGGGCGTCATACAGACTGCCTGCCGCTTCGAGTTCGTCGGCGGCGCTGTTCAACAAGGCTTCGGCGGCACCCCACTTACCGCAGGTTGCCGCGTACAATCCGCGCGTGATCTTGAGGTTCGCCGCCTCGACCGGGCGCGTGACCGATGCCGCCAATTCGTCCGTCAAGCCCGCATAATGATCAGCCAGCGCGGGCTGCTCATTGAACAGCATCAACAGCGCGGTTTGGCTGTAATGCTGTGCGGTCAGTGCCACGTCAGCGTTATCCACCTCTTCAAGTGCGCTCAAGCCCAGATGCAGCGCCTGTGACAGATATTCATAGCGCCCCGACTGCGACGCTGTGCGCGCGATACGCAAACAAATGCGCGCGCCTAATAACAGCGCCGCGCGCCGTTCTTCCGGCGATGCACCGGGCAGCGTGATCAAGTCGAGGCGCTTGACGCGCTCGAACTGGGCATCGAGTTTGAATGGCAGCCCCAACAATGCCAGCGCCAAGCGATTCGATTCGAGACTCTTGAGATAATCACCGCTGCCATAGTGCGCCTCTGCGATTTGACGGAACAGCTCGGCTTGCTCCAAGGGCGATAGGCGCTGTGCCAGTTCCGCCGCGCGCTCAAACTGCGTCTTGGCATCGTTGTAGAAGGCATTACCCAAGGCTTGCACGCCCGACGACTTGCGATAATGGTATTCGCGGTCGGTGTTGTTGGCTTCGCTCCAGTGGTACGCCAGCCGCGCCAGCAAGTCCGGCGCTTCGCCATAGACGCGCTCCAAACCCTTCGCGGCGATCTCATTGAGTTGGCGACGTTCATCGGACGAAAGTTCGCGTATCAGCGCATCGCGCAGTTTGTCATGCGCGAACTGCCAGCGATTCGCCTGTACCGCGAGGATCGCCGTATCCGCCAACGCCACAAGCCACTGCTCGATCTCGTCGGCAGTGCGCGCTGTCAGGCGCAAAACATCCACGTCGATCTGCCGTCCCATGATGGCTGCCAGCTTGAGCCGCAAGCGCATTTCTGTCGGCACGCGGTTCAGGCGCTGGCGGATCACCGATTCGATGCCTTGCGCAAACATGCCGCCGCTGATCGTCTTGGCACCGATCAGATCGAGATCGCCCGTCTCTTGTGCCAGCGCGCGCAAGACCTCGACCAAAAACAGGACATTGCCATCGGTCTCTTGATAAAGTTCCCCAACGAAGCGTCCGCGCGCCCGAACGTGATCGCCGACAATCGAGGCGGTCAGTTCCGTGACCTCTTGTTCCGAGAGCCGCCGCAGCTCGATCACGCTCATGTCGGGGAGGCTCTGCGGGAGCGACGGGCGCTCATCGTTGCGGAACGTGGCGACGATCATCAGCGGGATTTGGGGCGCAAGGCGCACGATCCGGCGCAACAGTTCAAGCGACTCGTTCGCCCAGTGGATATCTTCCAACAAGAGTAAACACGGCTGCGTCAGCTTGCCGAACAGCGTCTCGACCGCGTTGAATAGGCGCGCTTTGGCGGCGGCGGGGTCAAGTTCTGGCGGCGGCGCGACTGCGTGTCCGATCACTTGATCGATGTCTGGCACGAGCGGCAAGATGATGCCCGCTTCTTCATCGGTCACATCCACCAAAATGCAGAGTGAACGCAATGTGTCGCGCCACGTGGCATATGGCGCAGTGCGCTCCATGAACGACTGCCCGCGCAAGGCGACCGCGCCCGCTACGAGCGCCTGAACGCGCAGTTCTTCCATCAAGCGCGACTTACCGACGCCGCTTTCGCCCGCAATCAGCCAACCGCTGCCCTGTTTGGTCTCCGCTGTGCGATTCAGGGCGCGTTTCAGCCGTCCCAGTTCTTCATCGCGTCCAACGAAAGTCGCCGCGCGCAAAAAACTTTCGCGCGCGCCGAAGGCATCCATCTGGACAGGCTGTCCGACTGCCGCACCGAGCGCGTTAAGCAGCGCGGTCGCGTCGGGAAACCGCACGGCGGGGTCTTTGTTCAACAGCGTGGCGATGATTTGGATCAGCGACTCAGGCGCGCGCAGCACCGTCAGATCGGGCGCGGCATTGATGATTTGTTCCAGCAGCTTATTGACGCTGGAGCGGTCGAACGGATGCCGTCCGGCAAACATCTCGTACATGATCACGCCGACGGCATACAAGTCCGAGCGTTCGCTGGCAGGCGTGCTGCGCATCAGTTCGGGTGCCATGTAAGCGACAGTGCCGACGGTATCGGTCGAGAGCTGTCCGCGCGCCAACGCCAGCCCGAAATCGAGCAGTTTAACTTGATTCTGATGGACAAGGATGTTAGCGGGCTTGAGATCGCGGTGCAGAATACCACGACGATGCAGATAAATCAGCGCGCGCGTAAGCTGCATCACCAAGCCGACTTTTTGCACAACCGAATGCCCGCTGGCGGCTTTCAAGATGTGCGTTGCTTCTTGCAGCAGTTCCATGGTGTAATACGGCTGTTGATGGGCATCGAAGCCGTAATCCATCACGCTGATGATATTGGGGTGACGCAGCGTCGCCAAGAGGCGAAATTCTTGCGCCAGCGAGAGCAGCAACCCATCACGCACGGCGGGCGAGAGATCGTTTTGGAGTTCTTGCGGAATATGGACGCGCTTCAGCGCCACCCATGAGCGTTCGAGGCGGTCAAGCGCGACGAAAACCTCGCCCATCCCCCCTTTGCCCAATGTCCGCTCAAGGTGATAGCGTTTTTCCATTAAATTGACGGGAGCAACGGTTGCATTCATCAAAGTGATTCGACTTCGGGCATGAAAAACGTTATTCGCATTTCACTCTAATCGTGGGAACGAAAAAATGCAAGTTATTAGGCGAAACCTCGATAATGATATTCTATTTCAGTCATTATCGTTACACGCAGCGATTGCGCGGTTGAAGTGACTTTTCCCCATAGAGAGCATGGTACACCATAAGCCCTCAGCCCTAAATCCCCTCTCCACGCAGTGGCTGAGGGGAGGACGCGCCGCCCGTCGGCGGTCGTCTCGGTGGCGGATGAGGTGATCAGCCGCGTCCATCTCGAAATTACCCGCTGCATGTTGTCTGGGCAGTTCTGCTGTGCGTAAGTTCGCTCCCATAAATCAATCGTACCGCTCAACGCCGCCGCCCGAAACCGATTCAACACCGTTTCCAACCTACATGATCGCGCGCCCGCCGCCAATGAACGCACTCACCCACAGTGCGCCCACGAACATCAAATTGACCAGAATTTTTCGCGTTGTCTGTCCCCTAATCGCCCTGCCGCAGCACGCAGCGGAAACCCAAATCGTTCGCGGAAATCGTCGGGCTTTGCGCCGTCCGCACGCCGCCACGAATCGCGTTCGCATCGTCAGCATACGATCCGCCGCGCACGACGCGCTGCATAGCGCTCTCGTCGCCCATCGGATCGACGTTGGCATCGCGGTCATACGGCGCGTAACCGTCGAACACCCATTCCGCGACGTTGCCGCTCAAATCGTACACGCCATACGCGCTAACGCCCGTCGGATGCTGTCCACCACCCTTGATCACCCGCGCGGCGAAGTTGGCGCGTTCATCGCCCACCGCTGCGTCCCCTTGTGGCGACTGATTGCCCCATGAATAGGTGCGCATTGCGCCCGTCGCTGGATCGTGCCGCGCCACCAGTTCCCATTCCGCTTCTGTCGGCAAGCGTCCGTCACGATACGCGCAGAACGCTTGCGCTTGCGTCCACGTCACATTGACGACCGGGAACAACTGGAATTGTTCGTAATAATTCGCGCCATAACTTTCGGCATCCGTGTTTTCCGGCGGCGTGCAGACGCCCTCGTTGACACATTCGGCGTACTGCGCGTTGGTGACTTCGTAAGCGTCAATGCAAAACGCGCTCACAGTCACATCGTGTCCGGGACGCTCATCGTTCGCGCCCGCTTCGGCGGTGGACAGCCCCATAAAAAACGTGGTCGGCGGCACATAGCGCATATCGACATCGAAGGCGGTAGCGCACGAGTCGCCCACTTCGCGCGGCGCGTCCGTTGGCGCGACGGTCTGTCCAGTGCCGGGCGTGTAGGTCAGGTCGCAGCGCGCATTCCCGGCTGGACACAGCAGCAGCGTCGCGCCGATCACGATGCGGACGATGCGATCCGTGTTCGCGCCCAAGTCGTACCAGAATACATTCGCGTCGGAGACAAGCTGGCGAAAGGTCGTCACGGTCTGGCATTCAAGCGAGAGCGGTGAGGTCGAGCCGCTGCGTTCGATCTGGAAGCAGACGGGCGGCTGAATCCGGCTGTAATCGGGACCCATCAAGCTCGGCAGCGTCTCCAAGGGCTGCGGAATGACCGCGCCTGTCGCCGTAATTGCTTCGTAGCGCAGCCCGCGCAGATCAACGGGTTGATTGCCAGGAATGTACAGCGTCAAGTTATCGCGCGAACGAAACAACGTGAAGGCGAAAGCGCCTTCGGCGTTCACCGCGCCCACGCCGATAATCATGAGAACGAACAGCGAAAATACGAACCCTAGACGACGATTGAACATCATGACTCCTGCGATAAATTCGACTCTAATTCAAGTTGATCGGCGGACAATCGTACACATCGAGGCGAAGCGGCTGCGACTCGCACGTGCCGAGCGTCACTGCGTTTCGCTTCACTGTGACTGTCGCATTCTGCCAGTTCGGGCGATCCACGCGCACCGTATTCGCAGCGGTGCAGCTATCTGGCACGGGATAGAGCGGCGTCCGCGCTTGTAAACACCAACAACCGCCCGCGCTGCTCTGTGGGAATGTGGACGCCATCGGATAAAGTTCATTGCGTCCAAAATCGACCACGATATCGCTGAAATTGCCGCTGCATACCGCCAGCGCGTCCCCGCTGCGCTGTACCGTAATCGTGTCGGACGTGGACGCAGCCGGTGGGCGCGTCGTCTCGGTGGGAGGTGGCGTCGCCGATGGGGGTTGCGCTGTATCGGGCGGTGCTTGTGTCGGCATATCCGTTGCGGATGGCATGATTGTGATCGTCGGCGTAGAGGGGCTGGCTGTGTCGGTTGCAGCGCTGGTTGGCGCATCCGTCGGCGTCCGCGCGTCGGCTGTCAGTGTGAATGTGAGGGTTGGCGTCAGCGTTGCGCTCGGAAAAATCACAAAAGGATCAGGTCGAATTAAGACTGCGATCAACCCGATCAACGCGGCGATCACGATAAAAACGCCGCCGACAATCTGACCCTTTATTTCATTACTCATTCGAGGCTTATCCTCGGATTTCGCTGGTGGAGCGCGGCGGGGTTCAGGGACGGGCGACGGCACATCGAGGATGGCTTGCAATTGATCAATCTGCTGCTGGCTGGCATAGCCGACTTGGTTCTGTACACTCTTGAGCAACGTCCACAGCGCGGGCTTGCCCAACGCGATATCGCCATACTCCCACAGCGTCACAACGATGCGCTCAATGGCGGCGCGCGGCGGATCGGTGATGTCGATATCGGGGCTGCTGTCGGTGCCAGCGAACAACAGCGCCCAGCGCGCCTTGCGCGCCGCTTCATCGCGCATGACGGGCATCAAGATGGTGACGATTTGTTCAGCGATCATTGGATCGAGCGGCTGCATCGGCGTTCCCTCTAGAATGAATCAAACAGCGCGGCACGTCCCTAATCTTAACGAGAACATGCCGCGCCGCCAAATTTCGTAACACATTATTTACGAGCAATCGCTCTCTACAGTGTTTGGAGCGCCGCCTCCATGCGGTCGATCTCGACGTGCGTGTTATAGTGCGCCAAGCCGACGCGCACCATGCCATCGTCGTCGCGCCCCAAGCGGTGCATAATTTCCACCGCGTAGTAATTACCGTCCCAGACGTAAATCCCCTGCCCCGCCAAGTGTCGTGCGATGGCTTCGGGCGTATGGCGCGCGTGCGTGAACACGACCGTTGGTACGCGCTCAGACAACCGCGTCGCCTCGGTGATGCCCGCGATACGAATATCAGGGAAACGCAGCAGCATCTCGATCAGATGCGCCGCCAATTCGCGCTCGTATGCGCCAACCGCCGCCATGCCGCCGATGCTGTCGATGTAATCGACGGCGGCGCCGATTCCGGCGATCAGCTCGAAGGCGGGCGTCCCCGTCTCCCAACGATAGGGCGGCACATCCTTCGACGGGCGCACTTTGTACGCAGGCAGCGACGCCAGCAGATCGTAGCGCCCCCACATGACGCCCGCGTGCGGTCCGAAGAATTTGTAGGACGAACACAGCAGAAAATCGCAGCCAATCGCCTGCACATCGATGGGAATGTGCGGCGCGCTCTGCACCGCGTCCACGACGTGCAGCGCACCCGCCGCGTGCGCCATCGCCGCGATGCGTGCAACCGGGTTGATGGTGCCGACCGCGTTGGAGGCGTGTACCGTCGCTACGATTTTCGTCCGGGTGGTCAGCGCCGCTTCGAGCGTATCAAGGTCGAGCGTGCAATCCGACTCGCGGATATCAATCCACTTCACAACCATGCCGCGATCCGCCGCAATCCGCAGCCACGGCGACACGTTCGCATCGTGATCCATGCGTGTGAGGACGATCTCATCATCAGGGGCGAAGCGCGTTGCCAGCGCGCGGCTGAGGGCGAAATTGAGCGTCGTCATATTCGCGCCCAGTACAATTTCATCTGCGCGCGGCGCATTCAGGAAACGCGCCACTTTTTCGCGTGTCGCCCGCACCATCGCGTCGCTGCGGATGCTGGTGTCGAACGCACCGCCCGAATTGGCGTTCATGGTGACAAAATAGCCCGTCACAGCGTCGATCACGCGCTGCGGGACTTGTGTCCCGGCGGGATTGTCAAAAAACACGGGTGGCGCTCCCGATTGATCGGGCTGATGCAGCGCGGGGAACTGGGCGCGGCTGGCATTCACGTCGAAGGCGGTCATGAAGCTGGCTGTTCCCACGAGAAGCTGATGAAATCTTGCCCGCTTGTCTCGCCCCCGACGGCGTGAATCAGCGCCAAGAGCTGCGCGCGATGATCCGTGCCATGATTCAGGCATTGATACAGAATTTCCCACATTGGATTGCGGAACGCTTTGCCCGTGTTGACGCTGGTGTAATCCACCGCCGCCGCCAACTGCGGATCGGTCAGATCAGCGAGTGCGGCGTTCCACTGCGCGCTGATTTCCTCCCACCGCGCGCGAATGGCGGCGCGATCCGCGAATGTATCTGGCTTGCGCAGCGGTTGGGGCGGCTGTTGCAGCGCGCGCCGATACAGCAAGCCTTCGACTTCGATCAGATGCACGATTTGATTGTGAATCGAGCCAATCGAATAGCTCGACGGCTGCTGAACTTGTTCCTCGGACAAACTCAAAATATGTTCCCAGACGCGCGCGTTCGCCCATGTATTGTAAGCGAATAAGCGGCGGAAATGGTCAGCGTTCATGATTGCTCCGGCAAGAAGACGTTGGTAAATGCCGCGTCGAGGTCGTCCAGCGGCGCGCTCAACAGCGCCATATTCAGCAGCGTGTCCTGCGTGACCGCCCACGAGACTGGATCGGTGACGCCAAGCTGATCCGCATCCCAAAACGTAATCGTTTCGACCAAGACGGCGTACTGCAACAGTGTAGCCGGATCGAAATCGCTGTACAAGCGAACCAACGAGTCCACGCGCTGTGTCGCCAGTTCCAGCCGATATGCGCTCACCGCGGTGGACGCATCGGGCGCGGGGTTGGCGTCCAGCCATACCGCTTGTTCCGCTGCCGCTGCCTCGAATGCCACGCGCTGATCATCCGTCAATAAACCCTCGACATGACGCGCGCTCAACAGATACGCCTCCGCCGGGTTGCGGATCGCATCGCGCAAACCTGCATCGAACGCCGCTACCATCGCGCGCACCAGATCGGGATTTTCAGCAATCATCGTCTCGTTCGTGATCAGACCGTTCGAGACCAAATCGGCGTAGTCCGCGACGGGCAGCACGATCACATCGCTCACGCTGCCACAGTCGCCCAGTTGCGCGCGCTGACGGATTTGCAGCGGTTCATTGTTGATGTAGACGACCGCGGCATCGACGCCGCCCACACACACGATTTCCGGCGCATTGAAGCCAATCGGCTCAAGCTGCACGTCGCCCTGTGTCATATCCGCCGCCGCCAGCATCGCTTGGATGCCCGTATAACTCGCGCCGAAGAAGCCCGGCAGCCCGACGCGCCGCCCGCGCAAATCTTCAACCGACGCGATCCCCGCTTCGACGGGCGCGACCACGCCAACCGGATAATTTTGGAACCATTCGTACACGAACACGACCGGACGCCCATTCGCGCGCGCCGCGATCACCTGTTCGCCGCCGACGATGCCGAATTGAAGCTGATTCGCCGCGATCAAATCGACGCCGACGGGTTCATCACCATGTTGAATCGTCAGATTGATGCCATTCTCCGCGAAGTACCCCTTCTCCAACGCCACATACACGGGCGCGAATTGGACATTTGGGATGAATGTCAAGAACAACGTTTGATCGACTGCCACTTGCGCGTTTGCGCTGTTCGCCCGCACGCCAACCAACAACAACGCCATCACGATGAGCCACGATTTACGCATGGTGCAACCCCACTCCTATCGAGAATTATGCTACGAATCGCGTCGCTGCCAGCGCAGCAGCCGCGCTTCAATCCATGTAAGCACGCCATAGATCGTGCGCGCGATCAGCGCCAACGACAGTACGGCGACGAATACCAATGGTGTATCGAACTGGCTGCGTGCCAGCATGATCAGCGCGCCCAATCCTGCTGATGCGCCGACGAATTCCCCGACGACCGCGCCGATCACCGCCAACGTGGCGCTGACCTTCAGCCCGCCAAACAAGACCGTCAGCGCCGCCGGAACCTCCAGCTTGGCGAACATCTGCCAGGGCGACGCCGCGTATAAGCGCATGATCTCGCGCTGTTCAAGTGGGATGTTGCGCACGCCGATCAGTGTATTCATCATCAGCGGGAAGAACGCGATGAGTGCGCAGATGATGATTTTGCTCGTCGTTCCCGTTCCGAACCAAATCACGAGCAGCGGCGCATAGGCGACAACAGGCGTCGATTGAAAGCCGACGATCAGCGGCGAGAGCGCGCGCTCGAACCCCTGACTCTTGGCGAGCAGATAACCCAACGTCACGCCGACAAACGCGGCTACGCCTAACCCCGCCAGTATTTCGCTGACCGTCACGGTGGCATGATGCAGCAGCGTCCCGTCCACGATCACACTGATAAATTTGCGCGCCACGTCGAGCGGCGGTGGGATAATGAAGGCGGGATACAGTTCGAGCATCGTCACGATTTGCCACACGCTTAAAACCACGCCGATGCCGATCATAGCGGTGAGGCGGCGTAACACGTGTCGGCGCGGACGCGGCAGATCGGGACGTTCAGCGTCGGGCTGTGCGGGAAGTGGGCGGCGATAGGATTGGTGGAGGGTGTTGACTTGCATAGCAGTACCCCGTTGTCTGTCCTATGGGACAGGCACACGCGGGGCATGGGTGAGCAAAATGAGACGTTCACGAGCGCGCTCGACGTTCACGACCAAGCGGTACGCAAACAGCTTTGCGCGTCCAATGAGACGCCCAATTTTTTGCTCAGGCGATACGAACCATCCATCGGCACGCAAATTGCGCGCCGATGGCGTGGTCGCTCCCTTCTCCCATCCAGACTTTAACTGTCGGCTTCGGCTTCACACCGAATCCACCGGCAGAACGACCGCGAACGGTTCACGTCGCGGGTTCGTCCTGACTCACTGGCTAGGCTTGCGCCTAATTAGCACCAGCAAAACGGGTCGCGGGCTTGGCAGCCTATCGCGCTTGCGCACGGACGCCGCCTTACCGCCGGTCGGGAATTTCACCCTGCCCCGAAGGTTGCCTGTTCAATTGTTGCGGACAGTATAGCATATTTCACATGGGTGGAGCATGAAGATTAGGGGGTGGGCAGCGTGAAGAAGAACCGTCCGCCGCGTTTTTGCCCCTCTGCATCCACATTCCCATCCGCCCAGATGCGTCCGCCGTGCGCGCGCACGATATGACGGCAGATCGCCAAGCCTAAACCCGTGCCGTCGCTGCTTGTGCGCGCGGCGTCAACTTGGTAGAACCGTTCAAAAATACGTTCGCGCTGATCGTCTGCGACGCCGGGTCCATTGTCGAACACGCTGAAGATCACATCGGTATCGTCCGTTTGGGCGCGCAGTGTGATCAACTCGCCCGGCGGCGACCACTTGATCGCATTGTGCAGTAGATTGACCAGCACACGCCGCGCTTGATCGCGGTCTGCCAAAACTTGCAGCAGTTCTGGCGTTTCGATATTGACGCGCAAATCTTTCGCGTCGCTGTGATCGATCAGCCGCTCGACCGCCTCATCGAGCAGTTCGCGCGCCGAGAGTTCGATCATCCGCATGATCGCTTGCCCCGACTCGATCATCGACAAATCGAACATTTCTTGCACGATCCACTGCAACAAGTCGGTCTCGCGCCCAATCGCTTTCACAGCGGAGGTGCTTTGCTTGCGCTTCGGTTTGTCCTGCTCGTGGAACAGCCCTTCGATGATCAGCCGAATGTTGGTGATCGGGCGGCGCAGTTCGTGCGAGATGTTCGTGACCATATCGCGGCGCGCGCGGTTCAGCCGGACGAGTTCGCTGATATCTTGCAGCGTCAGCGCCGTGAACCAATTGCCATCGCGCGGGATCACCTGTACCCGCACGCGGTAAACACGCTTATTCAGCGTGATTTGCTCCTCGAAGATTTCTTCGCGGTTATCCAATGCGTCCGTCACCATCATTTCGAGTTCCGGCGCGCCCGTGACGGCAGCAATATGCTCGCCAATCGGGCGCACGACCTCAAACAGCGTCTCGGCTGGATCGTTGATGGCGATGATTTTGTACTGTTCGTCCAAGACGAACACCGCATCATAGGCGGCGTTCGCCAACGTCAGCGCCAAAGCGATCTTGTAGGTCTTTTCTGCGCGTTCATCTTCCAACTGGCGACGCAGCAGCGCGATCTCTTGGTCGCGCACGGCGATCTCGGCATCATGCGCTGGCAATGCGTTTTGATCGCTGGGCAGCTGACTCGTCAACGACGGTTCGAGCGTTGTCACCACCAACTCGACGTTCTCTTTTTCTTCGGGCATCATCTTATCCCTCGAAACGATAGCCCACACCGCGCACGGTCACAATCCGTTTCGGATTTGACGGATCATCCTCGATCTTCTCGCGCAGCCAGCGGATATGCACATCGACGGTGCGCTTGTCTACGAAGTAATCGTAGCCCCAAACTTTGGTCAGTATCAGATCGCGCGACAGGACGACGCCACGATTTCGCATCAATTCCGCCAGCAGATCGAATTCTTTGTTGCTCAGTTTGCGTTCTTCGCCGCCCTTGTACAGCCGCCGCCCCGTCAGGCTGAGGCGCAGATCGTTGGAGATCAATTCGTCTTGCGGCGGGACACGACCCGGCGCGCGCCGCATGACCGCCCGCACCCGCGCCAAAAATTCGCCCAAGCCGAACGGCTTCTCGATGTAGTCGTCCGCACCGCTCTCCAAGCCGACAATTTTATCGACTTCCGTCCCACGTGCGGTGAGCATGATGATCGGAATATGTGATGTTGCTGCATCCCGCCGGATGATCCGACATAAGCTCAAGCCGTCCAATTTCGGCAGCATGATGTCGAGAATGATGAAGTCGGGGCGTTCGCTGCGAACTTTCTCCAAGCCCTCTTCGCCGTCCAAGGCATGAACCACCGCGAAGCCTTCCGCGCGCAAATTCTCACCGAGATTGATACCTAGCGTCTTATCGTCTTCGACGATCAGGACTTTATGCGCCATCTGACCCTCACTTGTCATGAACGGATCAACCTTAACAATTCTTCTATAAAGTTCTTTTAAGCATTGATCCCTGTTTTCTTAACATTTGAAAATTCTAGCGGTTTACCCGCACTTATTCTAGGAGCGTTCGTTCCATGCGCGCACGCCCGCCAAACTCGTCGCCGCGCGCACACCGTTACGGATGGCTTGCGCGGTCACTTCCGCGGCGAACGCGCCGATCAGATTGACATCCGCTGGAATTTGCCCGGTTGCCAGCGCAAACAGCGTATCGCCGTCATACATGGTATGCGCGGGGCGCACAGCGCGTCCGATGCCGTTCTGCGCCATCTGTGCGACTTTGTTGACGTGTTCCTTGCTCAGGCGCGCGTTGGTAGCGACCACACCGATTACGGTATTCTCGCCCGACGGCGGCACGGTCGTCGTTTCAATCGGGCGTGGAAGCTGACGCAGCGTGTTCAACATCCCAATGAACTGTCCGTCGTCGCCGCGCAAGCCCGCGATGATCGTCCCATCATCGTCTACGATATCGCCAACCGCATTGACCACGCACAGCGCCGCCACGATCAGCCCGTCGCCCAAATCGACCGCCGCCGAGCCAATGCCACCTTTGGTCGCATACGCCGCGCCGCGCATTGCCCCTATTTGGCAGCCCGTCCCCGCACCGACGCTTCCCTGTACAACAGGAGCCTCAGCCGCGACTTGCGCGGCGGCATAACCCATCGCAGAGTCGGGACGTATGCCCCGTTCACCGATGGCGAGATCGAACACGATAGCCGACGCGACAATCGGCACGATGAAGCCGCTGCGCGTCTGATAGCCATCGCCTTTCTGCTCCAGATAGCGCATGACACCATCCGCCGCCGCGAGTCCGAACGCGCTCCCGCCGGACAAGACAATCGCATTGACGGTCTGAACGTTGTGCATCGGACGCAGCAAGTCCGTTTCGCGCGTGCCGGGTGCGCCGCCACGCTGATCCACGCCGCCGACGGTGCCGGGCGGACACAACACGACCGTACAGCCGGTCGCGCCCACCGCGTCCGTAACCTGTCCAACGCGAATGCCGGGAACGGCGGTCAGCGTCTCATTCGTCATTGCCAGCATCCAATAACAGATCGGAGTCCTCATTATCGAGGATGCGGATGGCGCGATCCGCATCTTCAGGATTGACGAGGACGTGAACATTACCCAATACGCCAACGGTGATGCCGATGGCTTGTCCGGCTGACTCAAACTGCATCCAAGAGCGAATATTCTCGCTCGCCAGCCGCCCGATCACAATTTGAGCTTCCGCTTGGCTGTAAGCAGTGTAGACCACTTCCCATTCATTCATGGGGAACATCTCCACAGGATGTACGATGCGTCAATTTTAACACGAATCAAAACGACGGCAGTTCGCCGTCGCTGGATTTTGTATTTCGAGTTTTAGGCAAAGAAAAAACGCGCGAAGGAGCAACAGAGCAATGCCTTGCGGCATCCGCTCACACCAAAACATTCAAGTTGGCAGCGATTTACTCTCCCACGAAGTCGCCCTCGCAGTACCATCAACGCTCGTGAG
>Ga0163154_10001316_pt1 | contig 38444 bp, 26 predicted proteins | sample OliLakLV19MP9P1_FD_148649 | JGI IMG/M metagenome (GOLD analysis project Ga0163154, IMG submission 148649) | Freshwater microbial mat bacterial communities from Lake Vanda, McMurdo Dry Valleys, Antarctica - Oligotrophic Lake LV.19.MP9.P1 | ecosystem: Environmental > Aquatic > Freshwater > Lake >... | reverse complement strand
GGGGGCGGATGGTTGTGAGGGAGGGATTTCGATCGTTTGGAGTGGGAATGGCGGACTCGACGTTATTTGGAGATGACATAGGAACTGGAGTTTCTAAAGAATGATAATCATTATTACCACATTTCCGTCGCCCAAATCTATATTTATTAGGAATTACCCAGTTATCAAAGGGTTATATCGTAACTCCGGCACTATAACTTTAACCACTGGAATATTAAATGTCGATCGCGCCAGATCGACTCGGAATATATTTTCATATCCAGCTTCCCAAAGACATCGCAAAACCCGATCGTAATCTTCGCTTAAATTCTTGCCAGCTAAACTGCTAAAATTCTGCCAAGGCACTGTTCCCTCTAAACGGTCAAAATAAGCATAAATTTTATAGTAAGTCTGACTACGATCGGGAGGAAGTGGCTCTGCCAACTCTTCACTAACACCATAAATAAATGTCAATCTCGATTGAGCAGCCTCAGTAATTGCTCGTGTCGCAGCTACAGAAATACTTAGGTGTGTTCCGTAACCAAAATTTACCATAATCGAAGGAGTTAATGGATTTTTGTCAAGGATAATTGCCCAAAAAGTATGGATAGAAATACAACTTTTTAGCCAGATTAATACCAGTTTAAAATTAGCGGCTTCAATCTTATTAATCAATTCACCTATCGACTCGTCATCTACTGTATTGAGATCGATAATTTTACAAGTTTTGAGGTCTATTTTGCCATTAATGCTGACGCGATCGATCGCATCTCTTTCAATTAACTCATAAAGTCCATGTAGCGTTGCTTCCACAATGTGATTGCCGCTAGCAAGACCATTTGAAGAAAAGCTGTACAGCGATGGCGAACACAGATAAACAGCACTTGCAGGTAGAAAAACACTTTCATTTGTCCGCAAATTTTCAGCTTTAATCCAGTCGATCATCGAGTTTTTGCTAAAGAAATTTTGTGACAAGTAAAGTGGTAAAATATTAGGTGAAATCACTGAGATATCGCTATGGCAAATTTCCTGAAAACTGTTGTGATAGAAATCGCAGTATGGGTTTTCGGCATGGAAAATTTCTATCGCTTCCATTAAGGCTGAGACTTTAGCCGCCATAGGATATAATCCCTTACCGTTATGGATTTGTACCAAGCGCCCACCGGGTTTTATAGAACAATAAACAGGAATGCCAATTCGATCCAAACCAGTGATATCTGCACAACGAGTAATGCCTGCTGCTGCTAAGTAAGGCTGGATATTTGCTAAAGTCTGTTCCGGTGAAATTAAACGGTGAGTGCCGATCGCATAACCTTTAGTAAGTGCATCCATATTTTTCGAGTTATTTATTGTTCAGTAAATCGGCCGCTTTTCCAGTAATTTGTAATTCTCTGCACAAGTCGCTAGGAAAACTCCAAGGAATTCCAAAATAGCTTGGCCCTTGCTTGACAATCCACTCTTCAAATGCTATGTCTTTTAACAGTAATCTGTAAACGTCAAGGTTCAAGCTATTAGCAAAAATACTTTCTTGTTCCTTTTTTGCCAAGTAACTTTTTAGTGTTTCACCTGGAGAGACACTATTTTGCTTTGCCCATTCTAAAATGAAATATCGCTGCGATAATTTGTAGCGTAAAACAGTTAATTCGGCCTCAGAGATAGAATGAAAATTACTATCAGTAATTTGCAATTCTTCCTGAACAGATCTATCTAAATTCCACTTAAACCCAAAATATTTTGGCCCTTGGTTTGCGATCCAATCAATTGCAAGGCGATCGCGCATCAATTCCCTGTAGCTACACAAAGTTAAGCCATTAGATTGCAACCATTTTAGATCGCAAACAATGCCATGCACTTTTTCCCAATCAGCAATGTCAGACTCTAAATTTTCTTCTGGATAAAAGATGCTATTCTGCTGCGCCCACTCCCGAATAAAACATTGTTTTGATAAATTGATTTGCATCTTTTTTAGCAAATTAACATCCTGCTTGACTGCCAATAAAAGTTCTCTGCCAGTGCAAATGTTATCGCTGCGAATAAAGCCAATCATTTCAACTATTTTACTGAGAAGTTCTGGCACTGGCAATTCTAATTTATTGAATTTACTAGAAACAATATCTTGTTTTTGAGAAACCTCAGCTTGCCAAGTCAGCACTTGGATAGCATCGAGTTTTTTTAAATCAACTTTCTGTGTCATTAAGTAAGTTTCCATATCAGCCAAAGCTAAGGGAGATAGCTGTTGTAACACCGGACTTTTGAGAAGATGCTGGTAGGAGCGATCGGGATAGTATAACTGTTTGGCAAACCTAATTAATTCTGCTGCTTGTTCCCTTGTTAGGCAACAATTTTTGACAGCATTCAATAAACTATAACGGATATTAACTAGCGGTTCTGAAAGCGGGCAGAAGTTATTAGACTCGTCACCATAAGTTAGCCAAATTTCGTCATCTCCATCAATAATTCCATCTCGATACCATTCAAAAATTTGACCGCAGCCCTTCATGCCAAATGCTTGCAATTCTGCGGCTCTCAACGCTCCTACACCTGATGCGCCATAAACCTTAATTCCGGCATTAATTGCGTCGCAAATTTCGCGTTGCCAAACAGGCCTTTCCCGGTGAAAAACTCCATCAATTAAAATAATAGTTTCTACACCCGATGCTAGAATTCGATAAATATCTCCCTTACTAACTGGAGGGTAATAGTCTGCCTCCAGAATTTTTCTAGCTTCATCGATTTTGAGAGAGGGGCCTAAGAATACAGCGATGGGTAGAAATGACTGCATAAAGGTAAAGAAATCGGGTTTCTCGATAAAATTGGATTTTGAACGAGATATTTAGGAAGAAACCCGGTTTCTGAGGTAAGATAGAGAAACCGGGTTTATGACCATATTTAAAAAAGGAATGTAGCCCTCAGAGTTCCAATCACAACATCAGGATTTTTATTTGTTTGATTGGGAGCCGTTAACCAAATCAAACCAGGAGTGAGTAAGATATTATCCGTAAGGCGATAAACGTAGAAAGCTTCAACGTGAAAAGGAGTAGCGCGATCGGGAATTCGCCTGACTAAATCCTTCGTATCATAACCCGCTCGATTTTCCGGTACACTTTGAGGTTCATCAAAAGGAGAAGGAGTTTTGGCACTCGTCAAATGGGGAGGTACACCAATTACAATTCCTCCTAAATTTCCTTGCTTTCCAAGGTCAGGAAAAGCTAAGGTAACACCGTAGCTGAAAATATCAGCACTGCTGCTGCTGAAACGAGTCTCAAAGGGCGTACCGGGAGCTAATGTTCCGCCAAAACTTTTGACATCGGTATAGCTAAACCAACCGCCGATCCCAAATCTGCGATTAACTCGCCACAAGGCTGATAAACCATAAGAATTTGTGGCATATTTATCGGTTAAGAAAATTGGACTATTGGCAAGAGTTGTCCCCACATCGTTATTAAACAGAGGCGAGCCTACCTGATAGTTGTTGTTGTAGATTAAACCCAAGGATAGGTTGCGGCTGGGATTGAATGTTAGCTGAGCGAGAGCCGAATATCTACCATTGAATAAGCCATTTCCTTGAGTTGGATTGTCCGCAGTACCAGCTAAATATCCAACACTGAGATTTAATTTGTCGCTGAATCTGTAATTAAAGCCCGCGCCCGCGCCTAATCCACCAATGCTATAAATTGGGTTGCGTTGACCGAGTATAGATAGAGAACGAGTACCACCGTTTCCATCATCAAAAAAGCTGAATGTTGTCGGCACATATTCCATATGTTCTCCATCTTTCGCCATAATTACGGCTTGCAAGCGAGAACTAATGGGAAATTCGTAACTTAAAGCTGTTAATCCAAAGGTATTATTTGCTGATAATGTGCTGATGTCTTGAAAGGTTTGTTGACCTTCGTTTGTTCTAGCTAAATCAGCTTGATTTCCGCCAGATTGATAGGCTGTAACTGGATTTGGCCCATATTCAAATCCTCGGATGTTGTCAGGAGCTCGTCGGCCGGGGTGTGATGAATTTCCGGCTGTTAAGCGAATTTTTAACTGATCTTCCCCGGTAAAACTTGTGAGTAATTCTAGGCGGACGCGGTTAGCAAAAACGGTGTTTTGATCGTCTGTAATAAACTCTCTAGATCGTTCTCGCGGGGCTCCTGTAACTGGGTTGAGAGGTGATAAGGGAAGGCGGACTTTTTCGCCATCCCCAACTAATACATCTGTTACGGCAAAAATTACTTCGCCTCTCAACTTTGTAGTAGTCGAAAATTGGTTTGCTTCGAGTTCGGCAGTCCTAGCTTCTAGGGCATCTACTCGTCCGCGCAAGGTGGCAAGTTCGGCGGCGAATTCTTCTTGCAATTTTTGGACGGTTGCTAAGTCCTCTTTTGTGACTAAGTTAGCTGTTCCACTGCTGATTAATTTGGTAACTTGGTCTAAGCAAGCGTTTAATCCAGCGGCGAATTCGTAACGAGTCATGGCGCGGTTGCCTCGATAGGTTCCGTCGGGATATCCTGCGATGCAGCCGTAGCGTTCTACTAATGATTGTAACGCTTGAAATGCCCAGTCGGTAGGCTTTACGTCGGAAAGTTGAGAAACTGAGGTAACTTGCTCCATTGCCTCTGAATTGCTGCCTTCTTGTTCTAATGGGTCGGCAGTTACAGGGGATTTTTCTGGTGCTATTTGTGCTGTTACATCGGCAATGATTGGGTTAATTTTTTGGTCGGGTTGCTGGGTTGAGAATGGCTCTATCTTTTCGGTATTTGCTATGTTTTCCTGGGAATTGCTGCTATCATTGGATAACAAGCTTACCGATGAATTGGTTGTTTCGTTAAGCTGATTTTCTGGTGTTGCGGCGGCGGTCGCAATGGGTAATGGCTCTTGATTTTGAGTGGCTATAGCTGGGGTTAAGTCTGCTGTTTCGCTGGCGATCGCACTCCCACAAACTGCTAGAATAGCACACGCTGTTACTGGGCTAAATAGCACAGCGTTCCACAAATTTTTTTTTAACATGAAAAGTCCTCACAGACCCCGCTAGATTCGAGGTTTTGGCAAAATTAGTACAGAGTTGCTAAGCTCGTCAAAAGACGCGATATCAAACTTACGTTGAAACGCTCATCTCTTAGCTTTTAGGCTTCAGTTTTTGGCCGATCGCCTTGACAACCACAATGATAATGATTATCATAGTCGCGGAACTAAGTCAAGCACGATCGCTAATTTTGCCCGAAATCAAGGCTCTGCCATGAATGGCGGGACAGTTGGGCTTTCAAGGAGTCAGGGTGTGGAGGCGATGGATAAACAAGCATTTCAAAGCGAGAGTTGGTATCGGGCGATCGCCCTGAGCCAAAGGATTGCGTCTTTGGGCTCTGGCTGCAAAGATGAGTTTGATGGGGAATTAGCCGATCGCCGATTGCGGCGGTGGCGACAACAGTACCCCTTGACAAAAAATACTTTTTTTGATACTAGACTGGCTTTAGATGGAATTACTGAGGTAGAGTTTCGGTATCTGTTGGGAGAACCGATCTCGGCACTGGCCAAGCGGCACGGACAGGCTTTGGGTTGGTTGGAAAAACTGGAGTCGGCGTTTGCGAGTGGCGATCGCATTGGGGAGGAAGATAGCGCCGACAGTGAAGGTTTTCTGAGTGCGATCGCGCCCCTGCTTGCCCAAGGTAAAAAGCGCTTGCGCCAAGGAATTGCAGCGTTAGTAGAGGATAGGCAACCATCGCCTCTACCGTGCGATAGCAGTACAATCGAATCAATTTTGTTAGCATTTTTGCCCGATCGCCTGTTTTGGATGCTGAACCCAACAATGGCACTGGAACTCAACGCTGCACGGCTGCAAGGCTTACTGGTAGGTGAAACCCCTCAACAGCGCTTTCAGAGCTTCTTGCAGCGGTTAAAAGATCCCGAAAGTGCGATCGCGATTTTGCAAGAATACCCAGTATTAGCCGAACAATTGGTCATTTGTATAAATTCTTGGGTCGATCTCAGTTTAGAATTCCTCCAGCGCCTCTGCGATGACTGGGAAACAATTATCTCTCACTTTTCCCCCAAAATCGAGCTAGGAGTTCTAGCACAAGTCAAAGCGGGTGCGGGTGACGCTCACAACGGCGGCCGCAGCGTCGCGATCGTCACATTTAGCTCAGGTTGGCAAATCGCCTACAAGCCCAAACCCCTCGCTGTAGACGATCGCTTCCAAGAACTTCTCACATGGTTTAATACCAAAAGTGAGTTACTACAGTTTCGCACTTTGCAAATCCTCGATCGAGGCAGTTACGGATGGGTAGAATTCGCCCATGCTAGCAGTTGCGAGACTTCCGCCGCCGTTGAAAGCTTCTACCAGCGCCTCGGCGGGTTACTGGCGCTACTACACGCTATCCAAGGTACTGATTTCCACGCCGAAAACCTGATCGCAGTTGGCGAAAACCCCGTCTTGATTGACCTAGAATCCCTATTTCACCCCCATCCAGTTGCCCCAAATTCGCCAAATTCCGTTCTTCCCGCCCGTCAAGAAATGGGCAAATCGGTACTGCGCGTGGGTTTGCTACCACAGCCACAAGCGATCGCAGGAGATGCGGTAGATGTGAGCGCGATCGGTGGTAATCCCGAACGGTTGGGAATGGGGCGGACAATCGGATTAAAAGCCTCAAATACCGATGAGGCAAAGGTTTCTCGGCAAGTGAGAGCCTTGGGAGAAAATCAAAATCAACCGCGCTTGCAGGGGGAGTTGGTGAATGCGGTGGAATATGCGGAGGCGATCGCAACGGGATTTGCCGCCACCTATCGCCTCATTGTCAAACATAGAGAGGAATTCAGCACTTTTTTAAATCGGTTTGCGACAGACGAAGTGCGCGTTTTCCTACGGGAAACCAGAAGTTACGGGCTTTTGCTGCAAGAAAGCTTTCACCCAAATCTGTTGCGGGATGCTCTCGATCGCGATCTCATCTTTGATAAACTTTGGGTAGAAGTCCCGGCGCTGCCATACCTACAGCGCGTAATCCCCTCAGAGAGAGAGGCTTTGTGGCAAGGTGATATCCCTAAACTCACAACGTACCCCAACTCGCGCCATTTGTGGACGAGTAACGGTGAGTGTCTTCGCGATTTTTTTGATGAGTCGGGGATGGAGTTGGTGGAGCAACGGCTACAAGCTATGAATGAAGCTGATTTAGAGCGTCAGCTATGGTTTGTTCGCACTTCTCTCACAACGTTAGGGATGGTGGTGCAACCGGGAAATTCAGCTAGTTACGCGATGCCAAAGATGGAAGCGATCGCAGACGATCGTGTGGCTAAGTTGGCGTACCTGGCAACTGCGAGGGCGATCGGGGATAGGTTGGAGTCTTTGGCGGTGCGCGATCGCGACTTGGCTGGCTGGATCGGGCCAGTTTTTACGGGTACTCGCCACTGGGCGGTTAGCCCTTTAGGATGGGATTTGTGGGATGGGATTCCCGGTGTAGCGTTGTTTTTGGCTTATTTGGGGGCAGTGACAAAACAGGAGCGCTATCGGGAATTAGCCCAGGCGGGGATGCGATCGGTGCTGCATCAAATCGAATATGAGGGCAGGCTGATTTCATCTATTGGCGCTTTTAACGGATGGGCGGGGTTGATTTATACTTTGACTCACTTGGGTGCTTTGTGGCAGCAGCCAGAATTGTTGTCAATGGCGGTTGAATGGGTGGAACGTTTGCCAGGATTGATTTCCAAGGATGAGCAATTAGATATTATTGGCGGCGCGGCGGGGTGCATCGGCGCTTTGGTGAGTCTGCATAGTTGCGTTGGGGGCAACGATTGTATTAAAACTGTTGCCATTCAGTGTGGCGATCGCATTTTAGAAAAGGCGCAAAAAATGCCCCAGGGACTCGGTTGGCTGACAATTCCCGGATGCCATCCGCTGACGGGGTTTTCGCACGGTGCGGCGGGTATTGCGTGGGCGCTATTGGAGTTGACAGCGCTTACAGGTGAGGAACGTTTTCGCTCGGCGGCGGTGAGTGCGATCGCTTACGAGCGCAGTTTGTTCTCAGAAAAGGCGAAAAACTGGCCTGACTTGCGATTTGAGCGCGATCGTACCCAATTTTTCGGCTTGGGCTGGAGTCACGGCGCACCAGGAATCGGCTTAGCGCGGTTGCATTCGCTTCAGCATTTTCAGGATGGGGAAATTTTAGCTGAAATCGAGGCGGCGCGGGAAACTGCGATCGCACGCGGTTTTGGTAGCAACCATTCCCTCTGCAACGGCGATCTCGGCAATCTGGAATTCCTGAATTCTTATCAGCAAATATTGGATACTTCCGGGCGATCGGATGTCAACCATATTGCTCTTAATGTGATTGAAAGTATTCGCCACTACGGTTGGATTTGCGATGTACCGCAGCGAGTAGAAAATTTAGGTTTGATGACAGGAATCGCCGGAATTGGTTACGGATTTTTGCGATTAGCAGCGGCGGACATGGTGCCTTCTGTACTTGCTATCGCATCACCATTACCGCAAAATTAGCTATTAACAATTACCCATTACAAATTGAATGAAATACACGATAGAAAACTGTATGGGCGGGTTCGCCAATAGCTTAAAAGGATGCCAAAAGACTTGAAAACCCGCCCCGCCAGGGATATAATAAACCCGCCTCTTCATAGGATCGGGGCGGGTTTTTTATATTGTAAGTTATTGCCCGGTATTGTTGGCGAACCCGCCCCTACAAAGCCTGATATTATGCAAGCAGGAATCAACCAGATATAATGTCATTTATAATTGCCATATTACTGAAAACTCGAATGAAATACCCAGTTATATTACAACACAGCGAAGAAGATTGTGGAGCAGCTTGTCTAGCCGCGATCGCCAAATATTACGGTCGAATTTTTTCCCTCAGTAGAACCCGCGAAGTCTCCGGTACAGGCGCTTTAGGAACCACATTACTCAACCTCAGACAAGGCGCTCAAACCCTTGGTTTCAATGCGCGAGGCGTAAAAGCATCCTTAGAAATAATCGATAAAAAAATCATCCCCCTACCAGGAATTATTCACTGGAAAGGCTATCACTGGGTCGTTTTATACGGCCGCAAAGGTGGCAGCTACGTCATCGCCGATCCCGGTTCTGGCATCCGCTATTTATCGAAAAAAGAACTGCTAGAAAGTTGGAAAAATGGCGTAATGTTACTGCTAGAACCCCACCCAGAATTTTTAGCACAAATTGACGATCGCGATCGCGTCAGCACCCTCCAGCGTTTCTGGTTAAGAGTCTGGAATTACCGCCATATTCTCGCCGAAGCACTCTTACTCAACCTCGTCTCAGCCTTACTTGCTCTCGCCTCTCCATTTCTACTACAAATTCTCACCGATGACGTGCTAGTTAGAGGTGACAACAAGCTACTCAATGTCGTAGTCATTGCTGTACTAATCATGAATTTAGTTAACAGCAGCTTAAAATTCGTACAATTAAACTTAGTCGCTCATTTTTCCCAGCGGTTGCAGTTAGATTTAATCCTAGAATTTTGCCGAATTATCTTAGGCTTACCAATGGCATACTACGAATCTCACCGTAGCGGTGAAATCGCTAGTCGCTTGCGAGACATTGAACAAATTAATCAAATTATTTCTCAAGCAATTATTTTACTTCCCAGTCAATTTTTTGTAGCTGTTATTTCCGTCACTTTAATGTTAGCCTATAGCCCAATGTTACTAGCAGTTGCTTTGGTAATTGGCTTATTAATGACTCTCTCAACTCTGATCCTGCTACCGAGACTTAAACAAAATGTCAGCAGTTTATTAATTGTAGGAGCCGAAAATACGGCTCTGCTAGTGGAAACTTTTAAAGGTGCAATTGTCCTCAAAGCCAAAAATGCTGCACCTCAATTTTGGGAGGAATTTCAAGTGCGATACGGGAGACAAGCAAATATTACTTTTAAGATGAATCAAGTCGCGATTGTGAATAACACTTTTTCGGGCTTTTTCTCCTTAGCTGGTGAGATAACTTTGCTATGGTTTGGGAGCAATTTAGTTTTTAGTCAACAATTGAGTATTGGGCAATTGTTAGCATTGAGTACAATGAATAGAAACTTTCTCACTTTCATTGCTAGTACCATTGGTTTTGTCAATCAATTAACCTTCACGCGATCGGCAATTGAGCGGGTAGTTGAAGTCATTGATTCGACTCCTGAAATTCAAGAGAGAAATATCAAGCCATCGGTCAAAATCCCTAGTAATGCTGACATTATTTGCGACAATTTAAACTTTCACCATTCTGGGAGAAATGAACTTTTAGAAGATTTTTCGCTGACTATTCCCGGAGGTCAAATTATTGCCTTAATTGGCAAGTCTGGTTGTGGAAAAAGTACCTTAGCAAAAATTATTGCAGGTTTATATCAACCTCAGTCTGGTAATATTCGGATTGGCGATTACAATTTGCCAGACCTTTCTCTTGATTGTATCAGGGAACAAATTGTGATTATTCCTCAAGAATCGCACTTTTGGACTCGCCCAATTATTGATAATCTGCGGTTGGGAAATCCGGCTGTGGGATTTGAGCAAATTGTCAAGGCGTGCCAAATTGCTAAGGCGGATGAATTTATTAGTAAACTTCCTAGTAAATATCAAACTATTTTAGGAGAATTAGGCGCAAATCTTTCGGGGGGCCAGCGACAAAGGTTAGCGATCGCTTTAGGCATTGTTACCGATCCACCGATCTTAATTTTAGATGAATCTACAGCCAATCTCGATCCAATAAGTGAAGCGGAAGTTCTGGATGGACTCTTGTCTTATCGTCAAGGTAAAACTACTATTTTAATCAGTCATCGCCCTAGAGTAATTAATCGAGCTAATTGGATTGTGTTCATGGAAAATGGACAGGTAAAAATTCAAGGAGTTGTAGCAGATTTAGTCTCTAAATCGGGGGGACATTTAGACTTTTTGACTCCCTGATTATTTAATAATGTCAGGAATGGCTCAGTAATGGTTCGGCTGTCACATCTAAATATTTAGAAACCAACCTGCACAGAAGCGGACAATCCAGAAATATTGGTCAGCGTAATAATATTTACTTATACATTCTCTTGTTAACATAATTAATTTATATAATTAAAGTGATAATGATTATCGTTTTTATGATACTTTTAATTTGTAGGTAAAACTTACGCAAAAGTATTTGTAAAGCTTGCAGTCCTGGCGGTAAGAATACCGCGCTGAATGCGACGGCTGTACAACGATGTGTAAGTCCTAATTAGGGAAAATCCTACGAATTATTGTACCCATAAGGAGTGGTGCATCATGTTGAACGAAAACATCATCCGTGCTTGGAAAGATGAAGATTACCTGGACAGTTTGAGTGCTGAAGAAAAGGCACAACTACCAGAAAATCCTGCTGGTTTGATCGAACTTACCGATGAAGATATGTCTTCTGTTTCTGGAGGCTGTACCTGCAGTAGCCGCCAGTGCAGTATGCCTTGGCATCACTGGTATGGCGTGGCAGAAGAAAGCTCAACTCTGCTGGCATAACCAGAAACTTTTGGTGCTAGTTAAATGAGAATATTCTCAAAAATTGGTACTAAATAAAAGGTCGATCCAGAAAGTATTCGCGACATCTTATCTGGATCGTTCCTGTAATAAAAATACGCCATATTTTCAGAAATTAATCATATTTAAATGAAATTAAACGACTCAAACGAAGTTTTTTTACCTACCGTTTATAGCGAGGAATTTTTGCCACCTATTAATCCTTGGATGGCTATAGGAGGATTGTTCCAAGCAGCGGCTGTCGGGATTGCTTTGGTTTTGGCAGCCACACTAAAATATAATGTGACAGTGAGAGCGCCTGCGACAGTTAGACCAACAGGAGAAATCCGAATTGTACAAGCATCAAGCGAGGGGACGATAAGAAGTATTAAAGTTAAAGAAAATCAAAGGGTAAACAAGGGAGATGTGATTGCTGTTTTGGAAGATTTGCGGCTGCAAAACGAGAAAAAGCAGTTGCAAGGAAATCTTCAGCAACTACAACAACAATTTGCTCAATTTGATGTTCAAATTCTGGCATTAGAGCGGCAAAAAATGGCGGAAACTGACCGCATAAATCGCACAGTTGCTTCGGCTTTGGCTGAATTGCAACGCAGTCAGCGGGAGCATGAAGATCGGCAGGGAAATAGTGTGGCGGAAGTGGAAGAAGCTGAGGCGAATTTGAGATCGGCGCAGAAGGAATTACAAAGATTTCAAGCGGATTTAAAGTCAGGGGAGGCAAATTTAAAATCGGTGGAAGCGGCTTTAAAGGCAGCGGTATCTAAGCGCGATCGCTATGAACCGATCGCGGAAACGGGGGCGCTTTCTCAGAATCAAATTGAGGAAGCGAAATTAGCGGTAGAACAGCAACAACAGGCGGTGGCGGCGCAAAAAGGAGCCATTGAAGCGCAAAAACAAACGATTTTGCGGCAGCAGCAAGTTATGGAAGCGGTGGCGGCGCGGTTGCAGCGGACAAAGACTGCTCTCAATCCTAGCAGTGCAGAAGTGGCGATCGCACAGCAGCGTATTGCGGCGGAAAAAGCCTCTGGAGAAGCAACCTTGGCAGCACTTAATCGGGAGCGAGAAGCGCTAATTCAGCAGCGGGTGGAAATTAGCAAGCAGAAGCAGCGCGATCGCTCCCAAATCCGACAAATTGAGGCAGACTTAAATAAAACTGCGATCCGAGCAACGGTAAACGGGACTGTGTTGAAGCTGGAGTTGCGAAATCCCGGCCAGGTTGTACGGTTGGGAGATGCGATCGCCCAAATTGCCCCCTCACGCGCCCCCATCGCCATCATCACCCGCGTTGCTACCCAAGACATCAGCAAAGTGCAAGTCTGTAAAGAGCCGAAGGTTGCAGACTGTCAGCAGGGTAAAGTGCAACTGCGAATTTCTGCCTATCCCTACCCAGATTACGGCACTCTCAAAGGTGCTGTTAGAGAAGTTGCTCCCGATGCGATCGCGTTAGTGTTGCCGAGCAATATCGCGCCTACAAACGCCGACAAATCCGCTGCTTACTACCAAGTGAAAATTGAAGTCGAAAAACCCTATCTTGTGAAAGGAGACGAACAATATCCTCTACAAACCGGAATGGAAGTAACAGCAGATATTATTTCTAGGGAAGAGACAGTATTAACCTTTATTTTAAGAAAAGTCAGGCTAATTACAGATGTTTGAAGCTACTAAAAATTGTCACAAACACGAAGTTAAAACAATGTATTGAGGGCGAGTGCGATCGATAATTCCCTCCTGCTCCAACCGACACATCAGCCGCGTCACAGTAATCCGCGTAATTCCCATCGCCTCAGAAATCTCCTGGTGAGTCAATCTCAAATCGATTAAGATTCCTTGTGCAACTTCGCGACCAAATTTTCGTCCCAACCAAGCTAATAGTTGCACCAATCTATCCCGCAGAGATTCGCTGCGAACAATGCAGAAAAATGCTTGAGTTTCCTGAAGGTGTCTAAAAACTTCATCTAAGGAGCGAGCGCACAAATTTTGAGGAATGTAACTCACTTCTACATGAGTTTTGCACTCAATTTGATAAGGTTGAACACCTGACAGCGAGTGACCGATCACATCTCCAACTCCCCAATATCCGAGGGTTATTGCTGTTCCCTGTTCGCTCCAAGTCACGGCTCGGACGGCTCCCCGTTCAATTCGCAGTAAGCCGTTAAAGGGCACGGTCACTAACTGACGGCAGGTGAAAGTCTGCTGTCTCAAATTGGGGTACAAGGCTGGAGTGTAGGTTGAAAAAGTCATAGGATTTAGGTTGAGCGCCACCGCTACTTTGGATCGGGACTTACGCACTCCGACTCAAGAAACCGGGTTTTTTTACCGAATCTGCGGGCTGCAATCAGGTATTTTGGTTAAAAAACCGGGTTTCATGTCACCCGTGCGTAAGTCCTATGGATATAATGTACAGCTTAAATTAGTTGATAATTAATGTCAACTAATTGTGGTATTTTGTGGATTTTCCCCTCTTCTTGGCAAGAGCGGATGATGAATCTTTGTAATCGCATCTACTATGGACGGCTAAGGTTGAAACCCTTTGCGGGGGCTGTAAGAGACGTTTCGGAACTTTACTGTATCGGTGTCCGGGTCGTAAAGAGTATAAGTTGCCCGATCGGGCGATCGCCCCACATTCCCGACTCCGATCGCCCGCCGTGCAGTTGCAGACACGGTTGCAGGTGGCTCTTGAGAGTCGAGTGTCATCACCCAGTTATTGATAATACTTGGCTGTAATTGATACTCAAATGCTAAGCCCGATCGCCCGCAAAACAAAGTATTGGCATCAGCGCGGATCACGCGATCGAGCATCACAGGCGGCGGAGTCTCCGGGGTAAGCTCATCAGACGCGCTAACGGTACTCCCGTGAATCAACAAACAGTCAAACTCGTGAAAACCAAAAGTCAAAGAGCGCAGCCACTCTACAGTTTTCCGGCTCACAGAATCCCAGAGCAACTTAATCGTATCTGCGCTGTATTTTTGTCGCAATTCTGCAGCATCTGGGCTAGAACCTATTCCGTGTAAGTTGAAACACTGTTCTTCCCACCACCCGATACAGATTTGAGGTTCGAGTTCTCCTCGTTTGGGCGATCGGACTCGCTGAATTAATTTTTCGCAATCGGGATTTGGACCAACTAAATCGCCCAATATATACAACTCGTCAACGCGAATTCTCAGGCGCTTTATGTCAGCTATTACAGCTTCGTAAGCTATCAAATTCCCTTCGATTCCAGTTAAGATTGCCCAGTTTTTCATGTTTGTTAATTGTTGGTGAGGCTAAAGGTTTTTGTCTGGTTAGTTTGGCGGTTTTTTTGGGAGTTTGTTTTTTGTTTTGAACGGATATCTTACACCAATGTCAAAAACTTGTAGGGGTGGGTTCACCAACAAAAATCGCCAAAAACTAACAATCTGATAAACCCGCGCCCACCCAACGGTAAATCACAATCTACCTCTTTAATGAACCCCGAAGGCGCAAAGAACGCAAATGAAGAAAAAAGTTAATTCTTAGTCGGCGGAGGCAGACTTCCTTTGACTCTCGACAGCGGTTTTAACCGCCGATTCATATCATTTCCGGTTGCATGAGAATGATGGAACTGTTAACTGTCAACTGTCAACTGTCAACTGTCAACTGTCAACTGTTTAACTACCTCTCACAAACATGAGTAGGATCATCAGCTCTTTCGGCGTATTCCAAACCCCTAGCCAAACGCCAAGCAAAAATCGGTGGCAAACCTTTTTCAATAATTGCAGCACAAGTAGCCTGATAGTCATATTCGACTTCTCGCAATGTCACCTGTTGAGCGTCAACATCATAAATCACGTAAGTAGCATTCGGCCTCCCGTGGCGCGGTTCTCCTACGGAACCGACATTCACAATCCGCTTTAAAGGAGCAGTAAAACTTAAATCTTTGTCTCCTTCAATGCTCGGCCCGCTGACTCTAACCTGCATATTCCCAGCATCTAAAGTGCGAACGTATGGTACGTGAGTGTGACCGCAAAACAGCACGTCAGCACCGGCAGAAAATACCCGCTCTAAGGCAGAAAAAGCATCCATTGTCGGCAGTAAATATTCATGATTGCTGTGAGGGCTGCCGTGAACGAAACACATATTGTATTCTCGCAAACTGTGCGGCAATTCGGCTAAATATTCTCGCGTTTCTAAGGGAATTTGTGCGTTAGTCCATTCGTGGGCTAACTTGCCTCTTTTTTCTGCTAAAACTGAGGGATAGCTACATTCGCAGGAGTTCAAACCTTCGACTATATCTTCGTCCCAGCAGCCGGCGCAAGTGGGAATATCCAGGGAGCGAATCATTTCTACGACGGCGTGGGGCTGTGGCCCGTAACCGACTAAATCTCCAAGACAAAAGATTTTGTCGGCTTGTTGTTCGTCAATATCTGATAAAACTGCATTTAAGGCTTCGTAGTTGCCGTGAATGCAGGACATAACTGCTATTTTCATGTTGTTTATTCTGCTGATAAAAGTGATTGTTTGACTTGTTGTTGGTAATTCAACATGATTGTTTCGGACAAACAGCAATCTTCTAGGGTTTGTCCTAATGCTGTTTCATTGAGATTTTCGCCGACTATTTCTATGCCGCTAAATCTTTGGGGGCGGCCTTCGAGCCAGCGGGGAAGTGGCAATTCTTCGTGGGCGGTTTCTTGGAATTTCGCGGCGAAATCGAAGTAGAACGATCGCCCGTCGGCTATTTCAAAAATGCCTTTGGCTCTGTGAACCTTGCCGTAGGCTCCTTGGGTCATTTCTTCATACCAAAATAGATCGAGGCTGGCTGGATCGAGGACTTGGCCACTGGCGGGGCTGCGCCAAATCGATAGTTTTTCTGGTTCGCCGCTGACGGCTATTCCTTCGACAATTACATCGCCCCACTCATGCCATTCGCTGTCTTTGATCTCTGGGGGGACGACGGCGATCCGGCGGCTGGGGAAGCTTTGGAGCAGGTTTTCTACTGTTGTCAGTTGCAGGTAAAATCCCAGTTCGATGTAGGCTGAAACGCCGTTTTCTAGGTGTTTCGCCAGTAGGGACTCTTCGCCGTCTGTCAGGGTTTTGATTTGGGGGAATTCGGCGGCGATGCAGGTTTGGTCGATCGGCACATTACCGCTTCCGGGGCAGAAATACAGCACGGGTGCTGTCTCGGCTGCTAGCTGCTGTCGAATCCAGGTTGTTTTGCCGCTTCCGGGCGGGCCCGCTACGGCGGTGATGGTATGTTGACTCATAAATATAATGATAATCGTTATCGTAAAAGTTGGCTCTTATATATTTAGATTTAAGGTTTTGAACGGGCATCCTGCCCGCTCCACTCTTCGTGGCTCTGCCTCTGGAACCAGTTACCGTGCAAGTTAGATCCGCGACAACTTAGCGTTTCGAGGCCGCCCAAGTCTTAGTGCCAACGTTTGTGACTAGCATCACAAACTTTTATGCGCCCAATCACTGTAATATAAGTTAACATTAATTTATATTAATTTACATTAAGCAACAAAACAAGGAAAAATACATGACTTCACGTAACATGATGGTAGATGACCAAGGCCTCCTCAACAACTTCGCGATCGAACCCACGATGTATGTAGACGCCAACGTCAGCACCGGTTTCACAAAATACGCTGAGAAAGTTAACGGACGTTTTGCGATGATCGGATTTGTTTCTTTGCTGGCGATCGAAGTTTTGACTGGACAAAGCTTGATCGCCTTCATCAAAGATATTTTAGGCTAGGGCGATTTATCAGCTTGAGATTTCACTCAGAAATAGGACAACTTTTTACCTACAGTCTAGCCGCTGTTGCCGTAACAATTGCTTTATGAGTGTATCTTTTAAAACTGTTTTAAATACAACAAATTATCAAACTAAAGTCTCAGCAATTGTTGAGGCTTTATTTGTTACTTTTACATCCCTTAAATCCGTTACATTTTGTACACTGCTCGTTGCCGAACATCCTTGTGCTATATCAGCTCAAACAGCTTTGCTTGCCAAAAAAGCTCTCATGTACCGATTCACTAACTGCGGCTGTTCCTGCTGCACCCAGTGGCTGCAATTAGGAATGTAATGAATCTGAAAATCCCGCACATAATCTTCAGTCCCGTAAGTTAACTCTTTGCCGAGGGCGGCATCATTTTCTCCCCAAATCATCAGCGTCGGAACTTCCAGCACCCTCCAATTATGGCGATCGAGAAATCCGCGAGCAATATTGCGGTAATAATTGATAGTAGCAGTCAGAGCGCCCCGTTTGGCAGCCGCATCTTTGTAAGCTTCGATATCTGAGGGGCTAAAGGTGCTTTTGTTAACTGCCATACCTTCCAAAGCAGCCGAAATTGCCTGATAGTCGCCCAACTGAATTAACAACTCCGGCAAAACTGGCAACTGAAACAAAAAGATGTACCAACTTTTCAGCAATTGTTGGAGAGTGCGTAGCCCTTCAGCAAACTTTGCCGGATGTGGTAGATTCATCACAATTAATTTATCCACCATTTGGGGATAAGCATAAGCAAAATTCCAGGCGATCGCGCCTCCCCAGTCGTGGCCAACTAAGACGCAACTTTCGTATCCCAAACCCTGAATAATGCCCTTGACATCTTGCACAAACTCTGACATCACGTAAGTAGATTGATCGTGAGGTTTGTCGCTGTCGTTGTAACCCCTGAGATCTACAGCGACGACTTTATAATCAGATGCAAATTCTGGGATTTGATGTCGCCAAGAATACCAAAATTCAGGAAATCCGTGCAGCATCAGCATCAGCGGCCCAGAACCTTGAGTGACACAGTGCAGTTTGATGCCGTTCGTAGGGATAAATTCGTGTTTCCAAGCAGCTTCTAGCACAGACATATTTGATGCTTCCTCTAGCTATCGAGATATCCTAGCAGTTCCTCTCTTTAAGAGGAACCAACTTTAGGCATATCTAGCAATTCTCCCAGCATTTGTCAACTCTTCCTTTTATCTTCATTTGTGGAACAGGCGTCCCGCCGGTGGTTCTTCGCGCAAAAAAAGCCGTAGCACGGGCGAGGGCCCGACGCCATCGCCCGTTTCCCAAAAAGATTGCTATCTCTGTCAAAATAATAGTATAATGTTGCTGGCATCCGGACAACTGTTAAGCCAAAAATTACTCTTTTTTGAGCGCGCTAAAATCCCGAAGCGCAACAATTTTAGGTGTTGTGTAGGTGCCAGTTCAATAATTAATATCGGGCGAGTGTACTAGGAATTAAAGGAGTTAATACTATGTCGGGCGATCGGCTGCAAAACATTGTTAACCGCTTGACAGATCGTCTAAAGCGCGACGTATTAGTTGAAAAATCCCTCTACGACATTCGACAAGTTGTGCAGAGCGATCGCGCGGTGCTTTATCATTTTTACAAGCAGTGGCAAGGTCGAGTGACTTGCGAGATGTTGAGTGCGATAGAACTCTCAATCTTGGGTTCAACAGGGCCAGATGAGTGTTTTAACGGCGACTACGCTGCTTTGTACGAAGCCGGCAGAGTTAGATCAATTACAGATATTGAAGTAGAACCCATTCACCCATGCCACCGAGATTTTCTGCGTAGCCTGAAAGTTCGCGCCAATTTAGTTGTGCCAATTTTAACGAACAAAGGACTGTGGGGGCTGTTAATTGCTCATCAGTGCAGCGGGCCCCGCACTTGGTCGCGATCGGACATTGAATTCATGGAGAAACAAGCACAAAATATGGCAATGTCTCCCACAATTCAAGATAGTTAATCTTTCATCCAAAATCCCGCTTTGTGACAGTTCGGGTGCATGGTATGTGCGATCGAAAATTACCAACCAACCAAAATATGGTGTTCTATTGTTAGGCGGAGGTTTGTAGCGACTCATAGGGCTGAATGAGAATCTCAGCGGGAATTCCTAAATCTTGATTCAGCTTCCGAATCATTTCCAGAGTCAAGGAGCGTTTGCGAGATAATATCTCAGAAACTTTAACTCGACTGCCAATACATTGTTCCAAATCGCTACCAGACCATCCGCGGGCATCCATGTAGTATTGAATGGCTGCAATTGGATCGGGGATTTCGATCGGAAAGTGTGCCTTCTCGTAAGCTTCTACTAGGGTACTGAGCACATCTAGGCGATCGGACTCAGGTGTATTAGGAGCTGCATTAAACAGCAACTCAACCTCTCGAAGGGCTTCCTGATAGTCAGTTTGGGTTCTAATTGGACGTATTTCCATATATCAATTTGTGTTTAGATTGTTTCTGCATCTACCTTGTCATACTCGCCATGAGTGCCAATAAAGCGGATAAAAATAATGCCGATGTCATAACGCATGGCAACAATCAGCCGATAGGAATTGCCTTTGATGTTAAACACAACACGATTGTTCGCAATGATGCTAGCATTACGATGAGCGGACTTAACATCGACTGGACTCTGCCAATCGGCGTGAGACGCTTCGTAGTACCAAGTTTTTAGTGCTTCTGAGGCATCTGGATGAGTTTCCCAGAAGTTTCGCAAGGTGCTGCGGGACAAAATACGCATAGAACTTATAGTAACTCGATCTTAAAACGGGAGCAAGAGGCGCTTGAAGAGATGCCAAATCTTTTTCAAAATTAAGCCTAACGGCTTGGGCTTCAGCAGCGGCGAACCTGTAGATCGGAAAGGCAGTCGGGTTGCTTCTAGCCTTCAAAATCACCGCGATCTTGTGGGCGCAGAGCACCGTCTGCTGCAAGGCCAAGAGTGTCTTGACGAAATCGGCTCAATTCTTCTACCCATTGCTTTGATACTGATAATAATATTTGTGATGTCTCTCGAAGACATTCAGGCGTAAAAAGTTGATCCTCACCAAGTTCTCGATTGATAAAAGGAACCACGTTTCCGTGACAAATATCATTTCTTAGGGCAACGATCTTGACATCTACACGGTTAGGTTTAGTTGTTGCTAAATTTGCAATAAAGTCACTTTCACCTGGAAATGCTAGGGATCGAATTGGCATTCCCATGTCGCCTGCATCCTTTATCAGAGTATTACTCAGCAACTTATAATCGCTCAGATCTTCGTTAAAGGACTTGCCTGCAAGTTGATGAATGGTTATTCGGAGGGTTGCCTCTATACCATTGATGAGCGATAAGACTCCTGGTATATATAGATCCTTGCGCAGCGCTTGTGCCCCTTGCACAAAAAACCAGTGCATTTCTGAACCACGCAAATGTGCAAAAAAAAGTCCATCATTGGGTTGGTCAAATACCGAAAGCATGTCGCTCATATTTTTACCTTGAATGTATAACCAACGTAGTAGAATACCAAGCTTATTTTATAACTTGTGTTCTTCATATAGCAATCCTAAATGATTTGCAAAACCATACGCGAGAAAGATGCTTGCACTACAAGGATTCTGATCTCGATCAATTTTGCGACTGATTTAGGACTGCTATAGCAACTGGCTTGATGGCTTGGCAGCTAACTTATCATTGTATCGCAGTTGCGGTACAATAAGGAATATAATCAAACAATACCGCAGCTCGATCGCACATCCTTCTTACTCCCCATCAGCATCTCCCTTCCTCAAAAATTGGGTGCTGTATTGAGGATTAACTAACAGCTACCGCACTCCCTAAAGGATGCTGCTGCAAAACCGCTTGCAAATACTTCCCAGTATAAGACCTCTGATTTGCCGCCACCTCCTCCGGCGTCCCCGCCACAATAATTTCGCCGCCCTTATCTCCCCCTTCCGGCCCCAAATCGATCGCCCAATCGCAGCACCGAATCACATCTAAATTGTGTTCGATTACCAAAATTGAATTACCCTTATCCACCAACCTTTGCAGCACATTTAACAAATGGTGAACATCATAAAACGACAAACCAGTCGTCGGTTCATCAATCAAATAAAGCGTCTTCCCAGTAGCGCGGCGCGACAGTTCCGTAGCCAGCTTCACTCGCTGCGCTTCGCCTCCAGAAAGAGTCGGCGCAGGCTGTCCCAACTGAATGTAACCCAAACCCACATCCACTAAAGTTTGCAGTCTGACACCCGCCCTGGGAATATTTTTAAACATTTCCAAAGCTTCCTCAACAGTCATGTTCAAAACATCAGAAATCGACTTGCCTTTGTACTTAACTTGCAGCGTTTCCCGGTTATACCGTGCACCCTTGCAAACCTCACACTGCACGTAAACATCCGGCAGAAAATTCATCGAAATTACGTTCACGCCTTGGCCGCCGCAAGCTTCGCACCTTCCCCCTTTCACATTAAAAGAAAACTGCCCTGCTTTGTAACCTCTTGCCTTCGCTTCAATGCTTTCGGAAAACAAATCCCGAATCACATCAAAGACTCCCGTGTAAGTAGCGGGATTAGAACGCGGAGTGCGGCCGATGGGAGATTGATCGATGACAATTACCTTATCAACCACATCCTCTAGAGAGCGTTCGCCTTTAGTTTTGAGGGCGTCCATATCGGGTGGTAAAGGCACTTTTTTGGTGATATAATGTTGCAGTGACGGGTACAGCAATTCATTGATTAAAGTTGATTTTCCCGAACCGGAAACGCCAGTCACGCAGACGAGTTTTCCCAGGGGAATTTCCACATCGATATTTTTTAAATTGTTGCGCGTCGCATTTATGATTGAGAGAGCTTTGCCGTTGCCTTTTCTCCTTTCATTAGGCGTTTCAATTACTCGCTTTCCCGACAAATAAGCCCCGGTCAAAGATTCCTCAGCCGCCAGCAAATTTTCTAAACTTCCTTCAGAGATAATTTTGCCGCCGTGCACGCCAGCACCGGGCCCGATATCCACAATGTGGTCGGCCGCTCGCATGGTTTCTTCATCGTGTTCTACGACAATCAAAGTATTGCCTAAATCGCGCAATTTTGTTAAGGTTTGCAGCAGGCGAAAATTGTCTCTTTGGTGCAGTCCGATGCTCGGTTCGTCCAAAACGTAGAGAACACCCGTCAAACCAGAACCGATTTGAGTCGCCAGCCGAATTCGCTGGGCTTCTCCGCCAGAAAGCGTCATTGCTGCGCGGTCTAAAGTCAGGTAATCTAACCCGACATCGAGCAAAAATTGCAGCCTTGCTTTGATTTCTCTCAGGGCTAAATCGGATATTTGGAATTGTCGATCGCTCAATCCCAAATTATCCATTCTCTCCCGACATTCGCGAATCGAAATGCTCGTCAAATCCACAATTCCGTACTGTCCCAACCGCACCGCCAGCGCCTCTGGTTTCAACCGTTTGCCGTGACAAACCTCGCAAGAGCGATCGACCCGATACTGTTCCAACTTCTGCTTGATCAGATCGGAACCAGTATCGTCGTACTGGCGCTGCAACATGGAAATTACGCCATTAAAATCTCTCCTCAAATCGGTGGTGCCGTCGCGCTTTTTACTTTCTGCGGTGCGCTTTTGCTCATTGCCGTACAAAATAACCCGCTGGTGTTCGGGCCTCAAGCGGAACCAAGGAGTGTCGATATCAAACCCACAAGTATCAGCAATACTGCAAAGCAAAGAGAGATAATAGGAATTATCTTTGTCTGACCAAGGCGCGATCGCACAGTAAAGAGGCGCTTTGTCGTCGGGAATCACCAACTCCGGCGCAAAAGTCCGCAAACTCCCCAAACCGTGGCAATTTGGGCACGCACCGTAGGGTGAATTAAACGAAAATAACCGGGGCGAAAGTTCTTCCATTACCGCGCCGTGTTCGGGACAAGCAAAATTTTCGGAAAATACGATCGGCGGATTTGGTTCCGAATTTTCGTCCGTCGGTAACTCTTCAACGATCGCAATTCCTTCAGAATGCCGCAAACAAGTAGCCAGAGAATCCACTAAACGTTCTTCTAAACCGGGTTTTTTAATTAGCCGATCGACAACTATCTCGATATTGTGCGTATGATTTTTATCTAATTCGATATTTTCCGAAAGTTCTAAAATTTCTCCGTTAACTTTGACTCGAATAAATCCTTCGGAAGCTAAACTAGACAGTAATTTGCGGTGAGTGCCTTTTTTTCCGCGCACCACGGGCGCCAGAAGGTGAAAGCGAGTGCCGTCGGGAAGTGCCATGACTCGATCGCACATTTCATCAATTGTCTGCGGCGCAATGCAGCGATCGCAAATCGGACAGTGCGGTTCGCCGGCTCTGCCATAGAGTAATCTGAGATAATCGTAAATTTCTGTAACAGTGCCAACAGTCGATCGCGGGTTATGAGAAGTTGACTTTTGGTCGATCGAAATAGCCGGACTCAAGCCCTCGATCGCGTCCACATCCGGTTTGTCCAACTGTCCCAAAAACTGGCGCGCGTAAGCGCTGAGAGACTCCACGTAGCGGCGCTGTCCCTCGGCAAAAATTGTATCGAAAGCCAAGGAAGACTTACCAGAACCCGAGACGCCAGTAAAAACGATCAGTCGATCGCGCGGCAGTTCCAGATCGATATTTTTCAGGTTGTGCTGTCTCGCACCGCGAACCCGAATCGTATTTTGGTTGTTAGAGTGAGAATTCGTCACATTATGCCCGTTGCGGGATGCACTTGGCTGGCTGTTTGAGGTTTCGGCGCGTTGGGACATGAGAGTAGTGCAAAACAGTGCTTAACCATCTTAGCGCTGCCTTTGGAATTGCTGGCATCCAAACTCAAGAATATCAAAGAATTGTCAAATAGGTTTCCGTCGGCCCGTCGGGCAAAACCTTCAAACTTTGATGCTTCAAATCCACTTCAATTCCCAGCGCTTCCATCGGAATTACGCCTAAAAGCGGAGTTTTACCCTCTGGCAATTCCAGACACTCAAACGTGCCTTCGCGCCCGCACAGAGAAATCGAGGCATCTCTAAAAATCCGAGCCTCACTAATACCAGTGGCAGTCTCAACAACCACTTGCTTAAGGATTCTCAAACCTAGTCTAGCAATGACATCTTTCGGCAAACACAAAGTTGTCGCGCCCGTATCCACTAAAACATTTTCTAGAATGACAGACCTGATTTGCTCTACCGGAATCATGCCTCGTTCGGCATCAGCTTGATCTATCAGATTTTGAATCGCTAGCGTTGTTGTAACTTTTTCCATGAGGCTTTCGGTAGTTGACTGCATAATTTTCATCCGAAAGATTGCTACCTTAATTTTAGCATACAATGCTGAATTTAAGCCAGCCAAGAAATAGATAAAATCTAGATATAGCGTATTCTATTAAAGCATTTTTGGAGTGCGAACTTCCCGATAGCAAAGCTATCTTTATTTTTAAACAACTTTTATGTCCGATCGTTCGAGCGCTCAAACCGACATTTTTCGGGTAAAATTGAGTCTAATCCTTTAATTGCTGAGGTCTAGTGTGATGCCAATTCCCAAACTTAGTGAAACAATCATCAAGAATAACAGTTCTGAGCGATCGCTCAACCGAGCCGAAGATTACTATTTAGGTGGCAATGTTACTAACGCAGTCCTCCGTGACAATATGGTGCAAGCAACAGTATACGGTTCTCAATCTCAAGCCTACAGTGTTAGCCTGCCGTTCGATCGTGCGGGATTAACATCTGGAGTATTCTGCACTTGTCCTTACGATGGCGATGGATGGTGCAAACACATTATCGCTACGCTGTTTTTGTGTCTGCGAGAACCAGAAAGAATTGAACATGGCGAGAAGCTGGAAGACTTGCTCTCTCGCCTCAACGACGCCCAAATCTATGAGTTAGTAGAGCATTTGGTCAACAGGGAACCGTCGCTGATAAGTGCGATCGAACTATACGTTAATTCAAACGCTGTGTCTGCGCCGACAAACCAACTGACGAAAATACATCGCCGAAGTGCGATCGATCCTGCTCCCTTTCGGCGACAAGTACGAGATATTTTCCGAGAAGCTGAGAATTATTCCGAGTATGAATATGATGAAGAAGACCCGATTACAGAAGAAATTTTAGAACTGATTCAGCAAGCCCAGGAATTCAGCGAACATGGAGACGGCAAAAACGCTTTAGTAATTTTAGAAGCCATCACCGCAGGTTGCGTTGAAGATTGGGATGACGTAGAAGAATATGTTTATGACGGTTCTAGAATAACTAATGCTTTAGATGAAGCCTGGACAGAAGCCATTTTGACGGCTGAGCTAACTGCTGAAGAAGAAATAGATTTCCAGGTGATGTTAGAAGGTTGGAACGATGAATGGGATTGTGATTTCAGTATGAGCTTGGAAGCTTTACGCCAAGGTTGGGACTATCCGCCACTCCAGCAGATACTGGAAGGAAACCTTACTGGATCGGGAATCTGGGATGTTGACGCACCAGATTATGCTCATGACTTAACCTTGACTAGATTGCAAATTCTCGATCGCCAGAATCGCGACAAAGAATACTTATACCTAGCCAAAGCAGAAGGCTGTATTCAACAATATCTGACAATGTTAGCTCGTCTGGGGAGAATAGAAGAAGCTGTGAAAGCTGCGGAAACCGAGATGACATCAGTCGAAGAGGCTTTTGCTCTAGTACAAATTTTACAAGAAGACGGATACTCAGAAGAAGCTCTAAAAATTTGTCAAGTTGGGTTAGATTTACCAGGCAATTCTACCTACAAACTGGCAGTTTCTATGAGTGAATTAGCCGATGAATTGGGAGAAAAAGAAATTGCTTTAAACGCAAAAATCAGGATTTTTGAAATCGAACCTTCCTTGACAGATTATCTGTTAATACAGAAGTTATCAGGAGATAGTTGGTTAACTTTGAAATCTGATTTATTGGCAAACTTCACAAGTGAGGAAGATGACATTGATACTGAAGCGAAGGTTGATATTTTTCTGCATGAGGGGCTGATTGAAGAGGCGATCGCCATTGTTGACACATCCTACGAGTCAGAACTGGTTCACCGAGTCATGACGGCGGCAATTTCCCATAGCCCCGATTGGGTAATCGTCAATGCTTGTGAGCGCGCTGAATCAATTCTAAATGCAATGAAATCAGCCCAGTACGATAGTGCGATTAAGTGGCTGGAAAAAGCCCGTGCTGCTTATATAGAAGCTGGGCGAAATGCTGAGTGGTCTGCCTATCGTGCTGAACTTATGGAAGTACATGGTCGGAAGCGGAAATTCATGGGTTTGTTCAAAAACTCATATTTAAATTGAGTCTTAATTTTACCGTAAATCGGAACAAGTAAAAGCAGCAAAATAATATCAATTCTTGCTGCGCCGGAATGATATAATTTCAAGTTTTGTAGGGGCGGGTTCACCATGATATTTGCAAATATCGACACATTATATAAACCCGCCCCGCCCCTACGATAATTCCGTAGTTACCGGATTTGATATCACCATACAAATAATCTGCGTTTATCTGTGTTTGTCTGCCTCGCATCTGCGGTTTACCTATCAATATTATTTTGCCACAGCACTCGGTGCAACCATATTCCAATTCACCCGCGAAACACCGTACCAAATAAAATTATCCAAAAGTCCGTAAGCATCCCCGCAATTGTAACCTTTAGCATCAACACACTTTTTATCCGCCCTTTGATTCACCGCCACAAAAATATCAACTCCATCCGGCAACACACCCGCATACATTTTCAAATTAGCAAAATCATCAACGATGTGACCTTGAGCATCCACAGGTGGCAATTTCCACTCCTTCGGATTATTCTTTCCCCCTAACTGAATTGCCCAAGCATGAGTACCATCAAGCGCTCCGTTGTGAGCAGTATATCGATTCCAAACATTATTGCGCTTTTCCCCGATTCGCGGATTATTTTCATAACCGCCAACCCAATATTGCGACATAAATTTGAGAAAAACTCCAGCTTCCGCAGCTAGCAAACCAGTGCCGGGACTCAAATCTGTGTGTCTGCGGGCAAAAGGAACTTGGCTTAAATTCCAAGACCAATTTATTGTCCCTGGCTTCGGATTTATCCAGCTAGAAAAGTCGCAAAAGCTGCCCTTCAAAATGCAGTGCGGTCGCTTCAAATCCCATCCCTTTCCGTAGTGATTTTTTCCGTTCCAGTGGCGTTTTTCCGGCTCGCGATCGCCAAAATTTTCTACTCCTTGGCTCATGAAAATCCCCTTGGTAGCCGTAGTAGAAATTCCCAACTCGGTTTTGAAGAAAATTTCCAAAGCAGAGCCTTGATGAGTTTCTAGTTTTCCCGTTTTTGCAGCATATCTGCCGGAAGCGACAAGCTGCTGCAAAATAATTGTAGGAAATGCCGGACTGGTATTGGAATAATGATATTGACCGAGAGGATACTGAAGGCATCGCCCAGCCAAAACCATCATGGTTTCTTCTAAGGTAGCACTAGGCAAAAAATAGCCTGCGTTAGGGGAAATTCCCAGTTGGTTTTTAGCTGAACCGACAGATTTGTTGCCCCATTCATTGACAAGTAGCTGTTCTTGTGATTTAAAATTGGCTGGAGTTTTAAGATTGCGAAGTACGGCCAAATTTGCAGTTACGTCTTGACCGTATCTGGGGGCGCTCCGCTGAAGTCCCGATCGATGCGATAGCAGGTGTCCGAGGGTGACGTTTTGCCACTGTTTGTCGGCAAATCCTGAGTTGAGATTGCTACAATTACGGTCTTTAATTGCTACGGGAAATTTTACTTTCCCCGAAAATACGGCGTGCAATTTTTCAGGGATAATCGCGACTGGATATTGCTTGTTCAAACCGGGAATTAGGGGCGGATAATGCTGGGGATCGAACAATTTCATTCCTTCGATTTGCTCGTCAGTCAGTTCTAAGCCCGCCCGATCGCGCGCCGTCTGTTTTAGCGCCCAGCGCACCATCGCAAAGGTAACAGGCTTGCTGATGCTGCCCATACGCATGGGGGTGTCTGCTGGTACGATCGCACTTAGAGGAGTCTGCATATCGTCACCGCAAGCCGGATTTGCGTTATTGGTCGATCGACCTTTCATGCGCCCCAAGCCCCAAACACCCACGGGCTTACCTTTGACAGAAACACCGAGAACAGCCGCACCGACGCAGCGGTAGCGCATGAACTCTGTCAGGGATTGCAAAATCGGCTGTAGTTGCGCGTCGCCGCTACCGCTAACGGGGATGCTTTCTTCCGCTAAAGCTATGTTGTTGTTCGACTCAAAAACCTTTCCGAAGCCTCCTAAGAGGATAGCACAAATTAAGGTTAGACTCGTGTAAAAAAATCTGTTAAATTTAAGTTGATTGACAGCTATTTTTATCATAAAAGCCTCTGGTTTTAAAATGTAGGGCGGTATTTAATTTCCCGCCCTTTCGTAGCGAACGTGAACGCGATTTGATAGATAATTCAACCGCAGATATCGGGCAGATGCAACACTGATAGACGCAGATGATTTCAAGATAGGCAAGCGATTTTTGCAATTTAACTCTACTATAGAGGGACGGAAGGCGCGGATAAGAATACTTTATTTTGGTTGACACTCATTAATTTTTGGTCTTGCACAACCCCAATCAAATTGTCCTTGTAGAAGATACCGGTATCTTGAACATTGTTGCCGTTCCAATCGCCACCTTTGAGAGAATAGCCGTCTGCGAAATTGCCTTTAATTTGGATTTTGTCTTCACCTACACTAAAATCGGTAATCGTCGCATAGCCAGTGCCGAGATAGTAAACATTGTTAACGTTGCCGAGTACAAATGTGTCCGCACCCGCGCCGCCGTAGAGAGAATCCGATTCAGTACCGCCGCCGATACCGTTACCAGCACCCGAAAAATTAGCACCGTCAAGGTAATCGTTACCGTCGCCGCCGCTCAGATAATCTTTGCCGCTTCCTCCGAATAAATGATCGTTGTGAAATCCGCCGCTCAGATAATCTTTGCCAGCACCTCCATACAGCAAATCTTCGCCAGCTTCGCCGTATAATTTATCATTACCCGCGCCGCCATTTAGCTTATCGCCGCCGTAGCCGCCGTAGAGGATGTCATCTCCGCCGAGACCTAACAAGATATCATTGCCTTTATTGCCGTAAATTGTATCATTTTAAATCTGAATTTGACCTTGACCGTTGATTGTCCAATCATCTCCAACTAGGGATTTATGGAGTTGACCGTTGCCGTTGACAGTGTTGTTGTCGTCGTAGTCTGTACCGTTGATAATTAATGACATTTTTGTGACTCCTTGTTTTTTTCTAATTAGTGCAAGGGTGAGAAAGACTCAACTAACTTGCTTGATGTCTCTAGTTTCTCCTCTAATAAAGCAAGCGACAATGGGAATAAAATCAGGTAATTTAAATGACTGAAAAATCGTGTTTGGTAAATATTAATAGGAATAAATCAGGGAGTAAAATATCAGAATTGGGAAAAGTCAGGTTTCATTGGTGTCAACAACCGCGTTAAATCCGCAGTCCGGCAGTCCGGCAGTCCGGCAGTCCGGCAGTCCGGCAGTCCGGCAGTCCGGCAGTCCGGCAGGGGTTTAAACCCCTGCCTCAAAGCGCAAGTCCTCTGAAGAGGACTAATGATTCTTCAGTCCTCTTCAGAGGACTTCAGCTATTAGCCAGGGGTTTAAACCCCTGGCGGTATTTTGGGTATTGATAGATTAAAAAGTGGAATCAATAAATTAGGTGAGTTCAACTCTGTAAAATTGATTTGAGCAACAGATAGGTTATTGAGAGTGGCTAAAATTTGACCTGTTGCAGTCAAGCGGATTAAGGTGTCGCTGTTTGCTTGAGTAATTGACAGTTGAGAGGAAGTCAAACCTCTAGTAAGGGCGATCGCATCTTTTCCGGGTTCAAAATCTCGAATGGTATCCATCCCTGAATCGGCCCAAAGCAGAAAACGATCGTTCCCACTTCCTCCAATTAAAACATCATCTCCCAAATCGCCACTTAAAAAGTCGTCTCCCGCTCCTCCAAATATGGTATCATTGTCTTCCCCTCCGAAAATCGTATCATTTCCTTCACAGCCATCAAGTAAGTCGTTATTTTCATCGCCCCGCAAGTAATCGTTGCCACCGCCACCACAGGCTGTATCATCACCTAAATTTCCCAACAGAGTATCGTTGCCTTCACTGCCTAAAATTAAATCTCGATCCTTACCTCCCAATAAGAAATCGTTTCCTTTGCCCCCATCCAAGAAATCGGAGTCTTCGTTGCCATTAATGAAGTCGCTATCTTCTCTGCCATTGAGTGAATCTTCTCCTCGATTTCCTAATAATGTATCTCCTCCTTCATTGCCAAGAATAATGTCTTGATTCTTGCCACCAAAAAGCCAGTCATCTTCCGTTCCACCAGAGATAAAATCGTTGCCTTCATTACCGTTTAAAAAGTCATTTCCTTCGCCACCAAAGAGGTTATCGTTACCTTCTTTAGCCTGGAAATAATCCTCGCTGCTGCTACCGTCGAATCTCTCATTGCTAGCAGTACCTGTGAGGGGTAGATCGATCGCACTATTTACAACTACCTTTTCTACAGGATTTGGTTGGTTGAGATTTGGGAGGGATAGAGAGTTACAAAGGCAATCTTCTGTCGGAATTTCTGTCGGAATTTCTGTCGGAGTTGGCGTTGGTGTCGGAATTTCTGTCGGAATTTCTGTCGGAGTTGGCGTTGGTGTCGGAATTTCTGTCGGAATTTCTGTCGGAGTTGGTGTTGGTGTCGGAATTTCTGTCGGAGTTGGTGTTGGAGTTGGTGTTGGAGTTGGAATTTCTGTCGGAGTTGGCGTTGGTGTCGGAATCGGTGTCGGAATCGGTGTCGGAGTTGGCGTTGGCGTTTCTGTCGGAATCGGAGTCGGAATCGGAGTCGGAGTTGGCGTTTCTGTCGGAATCGGTGTCGGAATTGGTGTTTCTGTTGGCGTTTCTGTTGGCGTTTCTGTTGGCGTTTCTGTTGGCGTTTCTGTGGGAATTGGTGTTGGCGTTTCTGTCGGAATTTCTGTCGGAATCGGTGTCGGAGTTGGTGTTGGCGTTTCTGTCGGAATTTCTGCCGGAATTGGCGTTGGTGTCGGTGTTAAAATTGGTGTCGGTGTTGGTGTTGGCGTTTCTGTCGGAATTGGTGTCGGTGTTGGTGTTGGCGTTTCTGTCGGAATTGGTGTTGGAGTTGGTGTTGGCGTTTCTGTCGGAATTGGTGTTGGAGTTGGTGTTGGCGTTTCTGCCGGAGTTGGTGTTGGAGTTGGTGTTGGAGTTGGAGTTGGAGTTGGGGCATTATCATCATTGATAATGATGCCTGTACTTTGGTTAGCAGCCGGATCGATCGCGCCGTTGGTAGCATTATTGAGGATGACGCTGAAAGTTTCATCCACCTCGATTTTGCCGTCGCCCTTAGCAAGTACAACGATCGCCTTTGTTAGCGCTTCTCCTGGATTAAAGATGAGATTACCGTCATTATCTTCGTAGTCGAGATCTGCCGTAGTAGCAGTGCCATCATCTGTCTTGTAGTTAACCGTAACGGGCAAACCAGAAGCATTGGAGAGGCTAACTGTATAGTTGTAGGCGGTTGTTCCTGTATTGCCTTCAGCTTGGTTAATCGTGGCGGGGGCGATGCTGATAGTTGGAGGATTGTCATTATCTGCGATCGTCAAAACTGCATTGTTATATCGATCGCCCACCGTAGCATTTCCAGTAGGATTAGTCAGAGATAAATTAACCGTTTCGTCAGCTTCATCGATCGCATCATCGGCGATCGGAATACTAACAACTTTTGGTGTCGTATCGCCAGCGGCAAAGTTAATCGCGATCGGCGTATTGGTGTAGTCAGCAGCAACAGCAGTACCATCCGCCAGCGTCAATGTTGCGCCAACTGCACCTTTGTTACCAGCAATGCGATCGACAGTAATTGCTGCACCTACCACTGTACCGTTTTCATTCACCGTGTAAGCCGGATTGCTCAATTGCAATAAGCCGGGGGAAGGTTGAGAAAATTCGGAAGTATCGTTAGTTGTTAAGTTAGTTGCAGTAGTCACAATCGCCCCTGTTGCAGTTAACGCCGGCGATGTAAAATTAGCATTGCCAGCAGCATCAGTCGTGACATTAACAAAGTTGAGGTAAGTTTTTCCTTCGCCGTTACCGCTGGGATCTAAAACAGTATTATCAAAAAATTCGACGCGGAAAGTCGTACTGGGAATGCTGTTGAGAGTGCCGCTAATAGTAATGTTGCCGTTGCTAGCAGTTGCGGAGTTTAAAATAGGAAAATTTTGCAAGCCGTTGCCGCCTGTATCTCCGTCTCCCAATTCGTTTGGGGTAACGCCGTCGCTAGTTAGGGGATCGGCATCGTTATCGAGATCGATGCCTAAACCATTATTAGAAAAAATAGAATTGCCTAAAATTGCTACGCCGTTGCCACCGGTCACTTGAATGCCGTTGCTACCGCTAAATGCGATCGTGTTGCCTTCCCCTGCTGCGGTGCCGCCGATGCGGTTATTCACACCAGCATCTAAAGCTACGACGTTGCTGTACAAAGTATTGGGTAAAGGAGTGCTGCCGTCAGCTTGCGTGCCGATATAATTGCCGATAACGCGGTTGCCAGTTGTCTGGTTGCCAAGCAATAAGACGCCCATTTGATTGCCGGAAATGACATTGCCTTCTTGCGGTGTCGTGCCGCCGATGGTGTTGCTTTCGCCAACAGCGATAAAGACGCCGATCGGATTTCCCAAAGCGGCAGTACCGCTGATATTTGTGCCGATATAGTTGCCGACAACTCGGTTTGTCGCAGGTACACCGCCTGAAGGTTCGTTTAAAACTGTGGGCGCTATTGCAAAAAAAATACCCGCAGTCTGACTGCCAGAAATGATATTGCGTTCTTGAGGCGTTGTGCCGCCGATAATATTGTTAGAAGCGCTGCCAATAGCGATGCCATAGATACTGTTTCCTAGCGGTACATTACCCGTGATATCAGTGCCGATGAGGTTGCCGACAACTCGATTTTGATTGGCAGTTGGGCCGTTAATCAAAATTCCGCTACCGATGCCCACATTGCCAGAAATCAGGTTGTCCTGAATCAAGTTTTCAGGTGCATTGCGGATGCTGATGCCACTGGTGTTGGCGATCGCAACAGTACCAGTAACATCAGTGCCAATACGGTTGCCGATTACTTGGTTGTTGCGCGCAGCGATGCCGGAAATATCGATGCCAAACCCGAAATCAGAATTGTTGTTGCCAGAGATTAAGTTGTTCTCGATCCGATTATCTGGAACGCCATCAATCAAGATCCCTCGGGCGTTGCCCCGATCGACCGTACCCGCGAGATCCGTGCCGATGTGGTTGCTGAGGATCTCGTTGCCGCCATTGGTTTGCAAGCGGATGCCTTCCAAGCTAATAAATCTGTTGATCGCTAAACCTTGCACGGTACTGTTCCCAGCAGTGATATTAAGTCCGGCAATCCCTATTCCAGCGAGGTTGCCGCTGATTTCCACCAGTGGCAAACCGTTATAGCCCGCGCCGCCTTGACTCCAGCCATCGAGGACAACTCGATCGGAGATCGTCGGCAGTGCGGATAAAGGCTGAATTAATTGCTGAGAACCGATCGCCCCGATATTAAACGCGATCGTGTCGCGATCGGCACCAGTACCGACAGTACCGTTAATTTGCGCTTGTTCTGCCACTGTCAAAGCAGCAAAATTCAGAGTACCATTAGCAACCAGAATTGCCTCTCTGAGCGAGATGACGGCATTCCTGGTATTCAAGTCATCTGTGCTATTAACGGTAATGGTAGCAGCCATAATTTTTCTCCTGATACCCTGGTGTTTGCGAGGTTTGGCTTTGGTTAGTGCGATCTGGTTTCTGTAATTGCGATCGACAATCAACTTGCTTCAAAACCAGCTTATTTTCTAATAATAAAATCGACTAGGGGAATAAAATCAGGTATTTCAGCAATGATTTACAGTAAAAACTCAGATTAAATCAGTTAAAATAGGGAAAAGTCAGGGTCATCCCAAACCCGGCTTAAATACCCATTTATTCTTTAGTCTGCGGAGGCAGACTTTGTTTGTGTAGACGCGGTTTCAACCGCCGAATCATAAATTTTTCCATTCAGGAACAATATATCTCTGGCAAGAGTCTGCATACTTACGTATATACGTACTCACGGCCGATCCCATGAACTCAGAATTAGAATTCTCTTGGAGCAAAACCAAAGAATCTGCCGATCGCATTTTTGCTCAAAACACGGGCAAATACCTCAGCGATATCGAAATGAAAGTCCTTCAAGGTTCTTGGGAGGGCAAAAGTTACGATGAAATCGCCAAAACTTACGGCTACAGTGCTGAATACCTTAACAAAGATGTCGGTAACAAATTGTGGCACAAGCTTTCTGAAGCTTTGGGAGAAAGAATTACTAAGAAAAATTTCAAAGAAGCGCTGAGGAGAGCTTATGAAGCAGAACCAAGTCAATCTCTGCACAGAAACCTGCCTTTACCAACATTAGCCGCGGCAATATTGCAATTTCCCGAAGGTTCAGTAGCATTAGATTCACCTTTTTATATAGAGCGTTCCAGCATCGACTCTCTCTGTGAGGAAACGGTTGTCAAACCCGGTTCTCTGATTCGGATTAAGGCACCGGAGATGATGGGTAAAACTTCACTGATGAACCGGATTTTAGCTAGCGCTGTCCGGGAAAATTATCACGCAGTTTATTTGGATTTGAGCGCCGCCGACCGAGGAATCTTAACAAATCTTGATAAATTTCTGCGCTGGTTGTGCTTGATGGTAAGCCGACAGTTAAAGTTAGAAAATAAGTTAAATGAATATTGGGATACGGATATTTTGGGCAGCAACGATAACTGTACGGTATACTTTGAAGAGTATTTGCTGGCAGAAATAGCAACTCCTCTAGTGTTGGGATTGGATGAAGTCGATCGTATATTTCCTTACACAGAAGTAGTTGAAGATTTTCTGGGGATGCTGCGAAGCTGGCACGAAAAAGCCAAAATTTCTGATGTTTGGAAAAAATTACGGTTGGTAATGGCGCATTCTACGGAGGTTTATATTCCTTTGGATATGAATCAATCTCCGTTTAATGCTGGAGTTCCCGTTGAGTTGCAGGAGTTTGAGAGCCAGCAAATTTATGATTTAGCTCGTTTGCACGGTTTGGATTGGGGTGATGGACAGTTGCAAGAGTTGATAAGTGCGATCGGCGGACATCCTTATTTAGTAAGATTGGCAATGTACGAGGTAAGTTGTGGCAAAATCTCATTAACTCAGCTATTAGAAAATGCGGCGTCAGAATCTGGAATCTACAGCAATCATTTGCGGAGACATTTAGAAATTCTGCAACAAAATCCTGAATTAGCTTTAGCTTTGAAAAAAGTTGTTAATTCCCCGGAAGCAGTTGAATTGGATTCAATGCAAATTTATAAGTTGCACAGCATGGGAATTGTGCGGCGGCAAAATAATTATGTGATACCGCGCTGCAATTTGTACCGCGAGTATTTCTGCCGTGTTTTGGGGTGAAAAGGGCGATCGGAATCGACCACAATCAGTCGGAATCGCCCGGAATCGGCGGTTAAAACCGCATCTATACACACCAAGTCCGCCTGCGCGGACTAATCAAATAAAACGAGTCAATCAGTAAAAACTCTTTAGTCCTCTTTTAGAGGACTTTCGCTTTGAGGCAGGGGTTTAAACCCCTGCTGGACTTGCGAACTTACCGAAAATCTTTGGCATTCAATAGTTTTGGCATTCACCCACAAATCCGCCGGGAATCAATTCCCCGTCTCATAGCGAAAGTCGGTTGAAACCGACTGGCAAAATCAATTAAATTATCATCAATACCAACCCTATAAAAGACGATTTTCGCTTTTTCGGCAGGGGTTTAAACCCCTGCCGGACTTGCGGACTTGCGGACTGCCGAATCAATATATTTTCTCCTTCAATTTCAAACAAAAGAGAGAGTTAAATCCGAATCCATCGTGTCTGCAACTACCGCAATCATGTCACCTTTATAAAATATTTGAGTGTCTGCTAGTGACTTGTTGCCGTAATCATAGGAACCAGATACAAATTCGTAATCCTTCTTTTTACCCACCATCAAGATTGCATCTCCATCTGCTTTTTTAAAGTCCCGAATAATCGCATATGAGTGCTCGCCTAAGCCATCTAAGTAAGGAATTTTAAACTCCGGGCCTTTCTCGAAAATTGCGAATGTATCGGCTCCTAAACCGCCAATAAGGGTGTCAATTTCGTAAGGGTAGCCCCCCGGTCCGCCATTTTTGTTACCATTAAGGTAATCATTGCCACTGCCGCCTTCGAGCAAGTCATAACCACCGTTGCCATACAGCACGTCATTGTTAGTGCCGCCAATCAAATAATCGTCACCATCCAACCCATCTATCGTGTCTTTGCCAGCACCGCCATAAATCACATCATTGTCATAGCCGCCATATACGTTATCATTGCCACCCAGAGCAGAAATGTGGTTCGACTGATTTAAATACTTTCCATTTAGGAAATCATCCCCTTGAGTACCCCACTGAATTTCTGTCTTCGGTTCAGTGCCAATCTTGTCAATTGTGCCGATAAAACTGTTAACGGCTTTAATCAGTTCTGGAGTACCCAAATTATCAATGATGTCAACAATGCCAGCGGTAGCAACCGGGCCAAGACTGTCAAGAGTGCGAACAATTTCGACAGAATTTAGGGTGCGAGTAGTTTCATTTTCGTTAACATTTCTGTCACGGTCAATCAAATCAACACTTCCCGAATCATCACTGTCACGGTCAATCAAATCGACACTTCCCGAATCATCGCTGTCATTGTCAATCAAATCAACTGTTTCGGCATCGCCAATATTTGTGTCGATGAATTTGGTGCGGTTGATATTAGCCATTTCAGTTTTTCCTTTGTATTTCAAACTAATTGATTTATTTAGGAGTAATGGTTGCTGCTTGTATTTTTCGGGCTGCACCTTTTGCTTCCTGTTATCAGTTTCGTTCTAAAACTTACGAACTGCAATGGTGATAAAATCAGGTATTATAGGAACCTCTCAATCACTTGAGTATCTGAAGTTATAGGAAAAAATCAGGTGCACCCTGACAAAGCATCATCAAAATCAGGATGTAGGCATCAAACCTTCATCACCTGGTTTTTGCCTAATTTTTCAGCTACAACGAAGGATTTGCCCAAAAAACCCGGTTTCTGACTGCCGATTCGCAAGTCGTCCAAATCTGAAAAAGTCAGGTTTATTGCTAAATATCTAAATAGTCATGTTAGCTATCGTATAATCAAGTCAAGATTTTGGTGCAAGCAATGATTAAAGAATTTCCAGTTAATTATGAATATCAGATTGGCGGGAGTCTCCCAGCAGATGCGTCTAGTTACGTGACGCGGCAAGCCGACTTGGACTTTTACGAAAGTTTGAAAGCTGGTGAGTTTTGTTACGTTTTGAATTCCCGGCAAATGGGTAAGTCTAGTTTGCGGGTGCGGGCAATGCAAAGGTTGCAAGCTGAAGGTACTGTTTGCGCTTTTATCGATTTAACTGGGATTGGTAAGGAGGATGTAACTCCCGAAAAGTGGTATGCTGGTATTGTTAATTCTTTGGTTAGTAGCTGTCAGCTAGGCAGTCAAATTAATTGGCGGAATTGGTGGCGCGATCGCCGGGATTTGTTTTCGCCTCTCCAGCGGTTTAGTTTGTTTATTGAAGAAGTTGTTTTAGTTGAAATAGAATCAAATATTGTTATTTTTGTTGACGAGATCGATCGCGTTTTGAGCATGAATTTTTCTACGGATGAGTTTTTTGCTCTGATTCGCTGGTTTTACAATCAAAGAGTTGACAATCCCCTATACCAACGTTTGACTTTTGCGCTGTTGGGGGTGGCGACACCTACGGATTTGATTGCTGATAAAACTCAAACTCCTTTTAATATTGGTAAGGCGATAAATTTAGGCGGTTTTGCGATCGATGAAGTGCAGCCTTTGATTGATGGTTGGCAGGGGCTGGTTGGTAATGCTGAAAGTGCGATCGCCCAAATTCTAGATTGGACGGGCGGACAACCTTTTTTAACGCAAAAGCTGTGCAAACTGATGCTTGAGGAATCAGCATGGGGAAATTCGCGATCGGTTGAAGAGGTGGTGCAGTTGCGGATTGTGGAGAATTGGGAGTCTCAGGATGAGCCTGAACATTTGAAAACTATTCGCGATCGCATTTTGAGAAATCAGCAAAAAGCAGGGCAGTTATTGGG
>Ga0163154_10001314_pt1 | contig 38556 bp, 30 predicted proteins | sample OliLakLV19MP9P1_FD_148649 | JGI IMG/M metagenome (GOLD analysis project Ga0163154, IMG submission 148649) | Freshwater microbial mat bacterial communities from Lake Vanda, McMurdo Dry Valleys, Antarctica - Oligotrophic Lake LV.19.MP9.P1 | ecosystem: Environmental > Aquatic > Freshwater > Lake >... | reverse complement strand
GTTCTAACCCTAAAATTTTATCCACGACATCGTTCTTGGCGGTTAACATGATGATGGGAATTGTCGCCGTCACCGGGTCGCGCTTTAAAATTTTGCAAACTTCTACGCCATCGGTTCCTGGGAGCATCAAATCTAGTAGAATTAAGGCGGGCGGTTCCTGTCGTGCTTTTTCCACGGCCTCCGCTCCGGATGTTGCTGTGCGTGTAGTGAACCCCGCGTTTTCAATGTTGAATACGAGAAGTTCCTGCATATCCGGTTCGTCTTCAACTATTAGAATGCGGTCTTTCATTAGATGTCCCACATACTGACTTAAAACGAAAAGAAAGAAAAAGGAACTTTTTGTTACAGTTCCGCGTCACGTGGAAAGCGCATTATCCCAGAAACTTCAATTTCTTCTTGAAATCCTACAGAATATTATGAATGAAACCTAGATAAGCCAGTCTACCTGTATATGAAAAAATCGATGTTGGTTGGACTGGCCCTATTTGGAATGGTGAGCGCGATTGCACCATCCAAAGCTAAAGCTGATGTTCAAGTTATATTTGATATTGGTCGCCCGCAGCCTGTGTATCGTCGGGTGATTTACGAGCCAGCTCCTGTGGTGGTTTATGAACGTTATCAGGAGCGTTATCATGATCACGATGACTGCCGTCCTCGTCCCCGGCACCATAGGTATCATCGTGGGCATGCGCGTGAGCGTTACGTCTATGATGAATACGCTTATGCAAGGTATTAGGCTGGAGTAAGTGTTTCCCTGCAAAGAGACTCAAACCGCTTTCGAATTGTCGAAAGCGGTTTTTTGTTTTTCAAGACGTTCAAGAGTAGAGTATGTAGGAGAGCGAAGGCCAAAAAAAACGCCAGCCCTTTGAATGGGATGGCGTGAGGAGAGTTTAATGGGTGAAGCTATTCTTTTTTAGCGTCGCCTTTTTTGTGATCGTGCCAACGTCCTTTATGTTCCTGTTTCTTGGATTCGAATTTGGCGTACTGCTCAGGAGTCAGAATTTGTTTGATCTGAGCATCGTATTTAGCGTGCATCGCTTGCATTTCAGATTTGCGGGATTCGCTGAGAGCTTTCATTTTAGTTTTTTGCTCCTCAGTGAGACCCATTTCATTGGCGAACTTTTCGCCTTTGCCATCCCCTTGTTTTGAGGTTTTTCCTTCTTCCCCGTGAACGAATGGGGATAACGCTACTACGGCAGTTAAACCCAAGGCCAACAGTAATTTTTCGTGTATGTTTTTCATAATGTGAATTTGTTTACATGGTTCAAGACGACAGAATAGGCAAGAGGTTACAGAATTAATAAAAAAACACGAGTCAAGACGGCAAGAATAACTTTTAATTTTCAGTATCCTGAAATTAGCGCTTGCCCCTGACTGGGGTTTTCTTATTGTAAGCCACCTTTTTATGGCGGGGTAGCCAAGTGGTAAGGCCGGGCTCTGCAAAAGCCCCATGCGTCGGTTCGATTCCGACCCTCGCCTCCAATTTTAAAAAGTCCGCCGAGGTGAAGACCTTCACCGGCCTGCAGGCGGATGGGGGTTTCGTCATTTTCGGGTTGGTGAGAATTTTCTGGGCGACTGCCGACATCCGTATCCATTAGGCAAAAATCCAAGACAAACAGGTGCGTCCGGAGAATTCGCACGCTTTTAAAGGCGCGCATACCCATGCCTATAGTAGAAAGTAAGTTGCATGGGTGCGGCTTTCATTTGGGCGCGAAGATGGTTTTCAATACCTCGGCCAGTTGTCCTTCGGTGAAGGGTTTGTGGAGATATGTAATAACGTTCAGGTTTTTGCGGTGCGCTTGCTCGTGTTCCTCCATGCGTCCACTGGCGACTACGATGGGGATGTCGGGCAGTAGTTCATCAACCAGGCGTTCCAATTTCAGCGGTACGCGCTCGCCCTCCGCGCCTTTGGCGAAGGTCAACAACTGCCGCACCATGTCCGCACCCTGCTGGGCGCTCGTTTCTAATATGTCTAGGATATGCGATTGACCTGAATTCTGCCCCCGCAACAGCTCCACGCCCATCATGATGGGCGCGAGCGCATTGTTCAAATCATGCGCGATGCCGCCCGCCAGCGTGCCGAGACTTTCCATGCGCTGGGCGCGGAGCTGCTGGCGTGCGATCACTTTCATTTGCGTGATGTTTTCATGCGCCACCACCACGCGCACTGGGCCGATGCTGGTGAACTGCGTGACGCGGCACAAGAACCACTGCTTATCGGTAGGGGAATGACAGGGGTATTCCAGCTCAAATTCCTTCTGCTCACCGGCAATGACCGCGCGGATGCCCTGGACCATCTGCGCCAAAGGTTCTCCGGTGACGCGAATGCACACATCGAAATAATTCACTCCGATGCCGGCCAGCGCCGGATCCAGCCCGTTCTGTTTGGCAAACACCTGCCACCGCAATGTTGGTGGCGACGATAGCGCCTTGCTTGTCCAGGATTGCCACGTGCGATGTTAGCGAGTCGAGCGCGGCGCGGGCAAAGCGTTCGCTTTCAACTAGTGCTTTCTCCGCCTGCTTACGCTCGGTGATGTCCATGTTCGTTCCCACCATCCATCTCACGCATTGTTCCGTGTCCATGCGTACGATTTCCGCCGACTGAATGATGCGCACCTCCCCGGTCACTGCGCCGCCGGATGCGGAATTCGCGCGTGCAGTGATCGAGTCGCTGGATGGTGTCCTGAAATATTGCCTCATGTTGCGGCAAGTCTTCTGGCACCAGAAGGGCGGCCCATTCGTCCAAGTTGATTAAGCCCTTTGGAGTCGGGGTGATTCCATAAATGTGAAACATCTGGTCATCCCATCGGAGGCTGTTGGTTTCGACGTTCCAATCCCAAATCCCAACCCCAGTTGCCTCCGTCGCCAGACGTACCCGATGCTCGCTCGCGCGCAACGACTCGGAGGCAAGAATGCGCTCCGTAATGTCCCGTATGACCATGGCGATGACCTTTGATTTCCCCGTCCCGGAGCAATCAATGCCAAAACAGCTCATTTCCACCTGAATCTTTTCGCCGGTTTTGAGGTGGCATAAATTAGTTTCTCCTAACCATGCCCTGCATTGCAGCATGGCGGGATAGGCCTCTTTACGAAAATGCTTCGAATCCTCCGGGTAAAAAAACAAAAACCGTCCGCGCTTGCACGTCCGCGTCGTCCTTCAGCCCTACGAGCTTCTGCCCGGCGGTGTTGATAAACAGCATCTGGCCTTCAGGCGTGGCCATGCCGATAAAATCCCCGCTGTGCAGGACCAGTTCCGACAGATGTTCTGGCTCCTGCTCCGCCCCCAGCGTAGTTCAGCGCCTCGACACCTCCCTCGACAAGATGTTCTTACCAGCCACGTTAAAAGATGAGTGCTACCATTGTCATGTGAAGGATTTTGGATAATGATGGATTCAAACGTAATGAGTCGAAGCGATGCTGGTCCCTTTAAATTGGGTTGAAATAAAAAGTTGAGTGATGGGCTGCGATGGGTTTTAAATGGGTGCGTATCTTTAAAGCTTAATTATTTTTTAAATTGGTAGTTGCATTGTCTGAGTGTGAAGCTATAGTGGCGGCTACCCTTTTAGAGGGCTTATAGCTTCCAAGGTCTGGTGAATCTTCAAGAATTAGAGTTCGAGATGGTTTGAAACCCGGTAGTCGGGAACAGTTGGCACTAAGCGAATCAAGCCATCAGGGGCAAAAAAATAGGATAAATAAACATGTCTACGAAACTCTTTGTTGGAAATCTTTCCTTCAATACTACTGAAAATGATCTCCAAGACGCCTTCTCGGCTCATGGAACTGTTAGTGAAACAAATCTCATGATGGATCGCGCCACTGGCCGTTCACGTGGTTTTGCTTTTTTGACAATGGGCTCTGCTGAAGAAGCTCAAAAAGCCATTGACGCCATGAACGGTGCAAGCCTTGATGGACGTAACCTTACTGTTAACATTGCTCGTCCTCGTGAAGACCGTCCGGCCTTCTCCGGTGGTAGCGGCGGTGGAAACCGTGGCGGTAGCGGTGGCGGCGGCGGCGGAAGCCGTGAACGTCGTGACTTCGGTGGTGATCGTCGTCAACGTCGGTACTAATCTTTAGTTTTTCAAAGCGCGGCTCCTTTCACGGTGCTGCGCTTTTTTTTTCACTGAGTCAGAAGGGTCCGTCACTCTTTTGTCTTTGATTAAACTCAGGACGGGACAGAGGTGTATGGAAAAGATTATAGAAATTGAAGGTACAGTCCTGATGGTTTTGGCTGGGACTATGTTCCGGGTTGAGCTTGATAACAAACATCAAGTGCTCGCGACGATCTCTGGAAAAATGCGTAAGCGTTTTATTCGTTTATGCGTGGGTGATAGAGTCAAAATGGAAATGACTCCTTACGACTTGAATAAAGCCCGTATTGTCTGGCGCGTTTGAAGATTTAAAGGGTTTGGGTCAACCACCCCTCATTATTTTACTGCCTGTTTCTGAGAGGAAACAGGCTTTTTTTTGCCAAAATGCGAAAAACATTTTGACAAAGATGAGCTTTGCCTTAGAAACTTAGCCAAGACTAAAAAATATGTGTATACCTAAATCGATCCTCCTCACTGTTTGTACCGCTGCGTCATTTCTCACTTTAGCCCAGGCCAACGAAACAGTTTCGCGACCTGATAAATGGAAATATAACCTCTTTAATTCCGTGCCTTCCGAATACTTAAGGGATATGTCGACAGATCGCCCTGATCAAACAGAAAGCCCGTACACTGTCGACGCGGGGCGTTATCAAATCGAATTGAGCTTTTTCGATTATACTTACGATAAAGCGGGTTCGGTCCGTTTTGAACAGTGGAACGCTGTTCCGATAAACTTCAAAGTGGGGCTTCTTAACAACGTTGATCTGCAAGTCGTTCTGGATAATTTTATTTCACAGAGAACAAAAGATTCTTCCGACGACTCAATCGTCTACAACGAAGGTTTTGGAGATGTAACCACTCGTTTGAAGATTAATCTTTGGGGTAACGACGAGGGGAAAACAGCTTTGGCTCTGATGCCTTTTATTAAGGCTCCCACAAATTCGGGTGGGGTGGGGAATAATAGTCCCGAAGGCGGAATCATCATTCCTTTCGCAACAGAACTCCCTGGCGGCTGGTCGTTGGGAATCATGACCGAGTTTGATGTGATGCGGAACGGAAATGACAATGGGAATCATGCTGAGTTCGTAAACTCGATTACAGTGAGTCGGGATATCATTGGTAAATTGGGCGGGTACGCAGAATTTTTTACACGCGTTGTTGATGAAGATAATTCAGATTGGCAGGGCCAGATTGATTTCGGGTTGACCTATTCCATTACCGAAAACCTCAATCTTGATGCGGGCTGTAACTTTGGAGTTACCGAATCAGCCGATGATTTTAATCCGTTTGCGGGCCTATCCGTTCGCTTTTAGGGCATCAGAGGGGGCAATTCTAAAGACGCGATTGCATTATTGAAAACATGGGTTAAGAAGGTAGCATGTTAGTAAAATCACTTATCGTCGGGTTAGTGTTAACGTGTGCGAGTGCCGTGAGCGTCAACGCCGAGGACAAAACCACCGCGAAACCAACAAAAGGAAAAGTTATGGAACCAGGACAGGAAGTTAAAACCGTTTCAGGCCTTAAATATACCGACACAGTCGTTGGAACTGGGACAGAAGCCAAAAAAGGGAGCCGTGTTTCCGTACATTACACCGGGACATTTTTGGACGGTAAGAAGTTTGATTCCTCCAAAGAGCGCGGCCCATTTGGATTCGTTGTAGGGGGCGGACAGGTTATTGCGGGATGGGAAGAAGGCGTCGTTGGAATGAAAGTCGGCGGCACCCGTAAACTGACTATTCCTTATCAACTCGCTTACGGCGAAGAAGGCTATCCAGGAGCGATCCCTCCACGTTCGACTTTGCTTTTTGAGATCGAACTTTTGGACGTCAAATAGACACATCAAAAGTCTCAATTTATATTTCCATTCAATGGCTTGCGTTCTCTTTATCGAACCAAGTCATTAAAATCTTTGGGGTGGTTGGAGCCCTCCGTAAATTCAGAAATGGGAAACCACACGACGCCGCGGAAACTTCAGGAATTATTTCGGTTCAGGACCTTTATAATGGAACACAATCAAAGTGATATCATCGCTTTGTTCGGTTTTGTCCGCGTAGACTTCGAGGGAGGTTGAGAGAGCTTTGCAAAAATCTTTGGCATTGGCTTTGCGTGTTTGATTCAGGACTTGCTCAAGGCGGTCCATGCCAAACAGTTCTCCCTTGGCGTTCATGGCTTCAGAGACACCATCAGTGTAAATGAAAACAGTATGACCCGGAGAAAGGAGGACAGATTTAGATTGGTACATTAACCCAGGAATAGGCCCTAATATTGCGCCCTCTGGTAAATCTAACAGCGTGAAGTCGTTATTTGGTGCAGCAATAAAAGGGGGATTATGCCCTGCATTGGTGTAAACCATTTCGCCCGTTGAAATATCCACTACAGCACAGAAGAGCGTCACGAACATACATGAGGTGTTATCCTCGCTGAGCATGTTATTTACTTTGAACAAAACATCGTGGAGAGGGGCTCCTTGTAGCGCAATCGTTTTGATAAGGGTCTTTGTGATGACCATATATAAAGCTGCAGGAACACCCTTTTCCGAAACATCGCCGATCACAATACAAAACCGGTTTTCGTCGAGGTAAAAGAAATCGTAGAAATCACCACCCACCTCGCGCGCAGGGTCCATTACGGCGAACATTTCGAATTCTTTTTTTAAAGGAAAAACCTGAGGGAGCATGTTGGCTTGAATTTCGCGCGCAATATTGAGCTCCTGTTCCATCCGCATTTTTTCAGCTTCGATCCGGGCTTTTTCAGATTTGAGAGTGCGCTCTCTTTCGAGGGTTTCAGTCAGTTGAACCAATGCGTCCTTTAACCTGTGTTTTTCCTGGAGAAGGTTTTCGTACATGCGCGCATTGTGGATGGCGATTGAAATGTAATTACAAAATTGTTCGAGTAACGAAAGCTGCCTTTCTTCGAAAGCCCCACCATCTGCTCGGTTCAATAATTGAAGAACTCCGATGAGTTGTCCTCGAAGAATCAGAGGTGCAGAGAGAATTGATTTCGTGCGGAACCCGGTTTCCTTGTCGTAAGCAGGATTAAATCTCGGATCATCGTATGCATCCGCAATGAGCAGTGATTTCTGATTTTCCGCAACGAATCCAACAATACCCTGACCCATAGGGAGTTTGCGCCCAGTTAATCCGGAGTTTGAACCCACAGAAATATCGAAAATAAGGTGCTGCTTATCATCGCTAAGCAGGAAAAGAGACCCCACTTCCGCTTGGCACATTTCTTTACTGGCCTCGATCACTTTCCCGAGAAGTGTGTTGAGGTCCATTTGCTCGATGATCAACCTCGAAAGGGAATTCATCCGATCCATTTCCGCCATTTGACCATCGAAAGCCCTCCGCATTTCTTCAGCCTCAGATGGACTGATTAATTGCGGGGCAGAATCACCACGATGACCTGCCTTGATGAGAGTAAGCTGATTTTCGTCTTGATCACGGTGATAATGGATTTGATCCATGATCTTACGAATAAAGTGAACACCCAGACCCCCTTCGCGGCGTGCCTCGAGTGGAGCAAGCGTGTCAGGCTCCGGATGTGCGAGCATATCAAAAGGGACACCTTTATCAGTGATGGTGACAGAGACAGCTTGCTGAAAGTATTCGCAAACAACCTCTACGGATCCTTTAACTTCTGGATAACCGTAGCTGATGACGTTGACGAGGGCTTCTTCAGCAGCAAGCTCGAGGTGTTGCTGTTTATCGAGCGGAAGATTATGTTTGTCGCAATAAGACCTGATAAACTCCAAGAGTTCTTCGAGGTTTGCGAGGTCGGCGGTACGCGCTATTTTTTCCATGAATGAGCTAAGTCTTCCAAGGCCTTTTCCTGTTCCTCATAAATAGGGAAAATGGAATAGAAACCAGCGAGCTTGAACACTTCACGGACGAGATCATTTGGTTCAGCGAGGACGATTTTGCCTTCATTGGGGCGAACCTTAGCCAAGGCTGAAAGAAGCACGCGAAGACCTGCGCTTGAAATATATTCGAGGTTACTAAAACTCACGAGGACATACTTTTCTCCTGAGTCGATTAGTCCGTTCATTTTGTCGCGAAGGAGAGGGGACGAAACGGCATCTAAACGTCCGTGCAAATCCAAAATAACAACCTGGTCTTTTTTTGATTCTTTAATATTCATAGCGTCCAAAGTTTTAATATGACGAAGAGTACTGTAACCGTACCCGTGTTCCTGACAATCCAAAAAGTCGTCTCGGGTTGTTGCCTGTTTCCCTGATAATTGATACAGTTAAAGGAATTGGGCGCAATTTTATGAATTATTTTATCTACGTTGGCTATGACTTGGAAGGGCCAATGACCATTGAGCAGATCAAGGCAATGCTTGCCACAGGTCAAGTACAGCCCGATGCCTCTGCGACCCCAGAGGATCAGGAACAATGGCGACCGATTGGTGATATTTTAAGGGAACTTGAGCCACCCGAACCCGCACCCGCGCCCATAGCCGCAACACCTGAGCTGCCCCCCGTTGACCCTGCTTTTGCGGCCACGATAATTGAACCTAGGCGTAAGGTAAAAGTGACAACAAACCCACCATCGGGCATTATGCCCAACCAAGGCACTCTGGCTTCTGCACCCGCTGCGACGGCTCCCGTTGGCAAACTTTCAACGGCAGCTTCTGAACAGGGAACCGCACCAGTTGAGGTTTCGAAAACGACTCCAGCTCCTGCGCAGGATCCTATAGCAGAAACACCAAGGACAGATCTTAAACCGCTTCCCGAACCAGCCATTAAAATTCCTCAAGCGGACCGTGCCGATCCCCGTTCTCCTTCTGGAACTTCGGTGAGTCCCTATGTGGTGACTGATATCGAAATTCCGTTTCCACGGCTTATTGCAGTCATGTTTAAAGTCTGTATGGCCGCCATTCCTGGAATCATCGTGTTGGCGATGATGGCCGGAATTCTCGTATTTATTTTTAACGCCCTCAAATAACCATGTGCCCATCTAAATGATGGGCCTTGTGGAGAGCGTATTGATCCTCTGCAACCTAAATGAGGGCCGCGAGCATATCTTCTTTTTTGGCGCGCCTGACATAGTGCATGAATGACTCGTCATTTTGTTTGTTGTCTTCGTAGTGCTTAAGGAGCTTGCCAATAGTGATGTGTACATCCTTGGCGAGTACTTTGCCTTTGAGCAATTCGTTAAACTTCCGTTCTTTTCCGGTCGATCCGCCAATAAACATATCGAACGCTTCGGTCATCACTCCGTTGACACGGGTTTGTGCGCCACGGAATCCAATGTCGGCGATTTGATGCTGTCCGCAGGAACTCGGGCAACCGCTGAAATGAACGCGGATTTTACCTTTATAAAATCCAGCTGTGTCTTCCAACTGAGTCACAAGTTCCATCATACGGTTTTTTGTTTCGGCAATGGCGAGATTACAGAATTCTGTGCCTGTGCAAGCGACACAACCCGTGCGGAAATTAGACGGGTTCCAAATCAGGTTGTTATCGTCGAGCTCTTTCTTTAAAGCCTCGATATTTTTCTGAGGAATATTAACGAGGATCAGATTTTGTTTGTTGGTATTGCGAATATAACCCACCCCGTCATTGCTGTACTTTCTGGCGAGTTCCGCGACTTTCCGCAATTGATTGGCCCGCACACGTCCGCCAGCAAAACAGATGCCGACGTAAAATAAGCCAGGCTGCTTTTGCTCGTATACACCTAAGTGATCGGTTTCAGGGTCCTCAGGAAAGGCCCACTGATCATGACGATCTAGTTTGTACCCAAGATACTCCTCGACCTTTTCACGGAACTTGTCTGGGCCCCAATCTGCCATGAGAAATTTGAGGCGGGCTTTGCTCCGTTTGTCCCGAATACCGAAATCCCGGTAAATGACCGAAATATAATGTGCTACAGGCAGAACCTGATCGGCCCGGAGGAAAACCCCCAAGTTTTGAGCCATGTGCGGAGCGGAGGAAAGTCCGCCCCCAACCATAACCCCGTATCCACATTCTTCCTTGCCCTCTTTTGTGCGTTTTAAGCCGAAGAAAGAAAGACAGTTAATATCAGGTTGCGCGCAATGTATGCAGCATCCGGAGATTGAAATTTTGTATTTGCGAGGGAGGTTGGAAAATTCACGATTGTCCGTGAGGTGCTTGTTGACCTCCGCTATCTGTGGGTTTGCATCGATGATTTCGTTCTTATCGAAACCCGCAACTGGGCAGCTGACAATATTACGCGTGTCATCACCGCAAGCGCCCGAGGTGGTCATCCCCACTGCGGCAAGGCGTGAAAAAATTTCCGGAAACTGTTCAATTTTAAGCCAGTGATACTGAATAGTTTGCCGCGTAGTGATATCACCAAACCCATGGCCAAAATCTTCAGCAAGTCCCGTGAGCACATCAAGTTGAGCGGAAGTCATCTGACCGCCCGGGATTTTGGTGCGGAGCATGAAGTAACCGCTATCTTTTGGACGTTGGCGATAGACGCCGTACCATTTCATCCGCGTGAAGTCGTCATCGGTAATCGTAGAAAATCCAGACTTTGCGTAGCGATAAATATCGTGAATAACGTCTAAACCGTCCTTCTCGACTTTTAATTTTTCCTCAGGAATTGGCCCTGGTGTGAAGGCGCGCGGAGTGGATAAAACGGGGGTTGTGTCTGTGGCTGTGCTCATGTAAGGGGGTAACCATAAGCAGCACGAGCCTTTGGTGCAAGAGTCTGATGCGGGATAGGCGAAGAAATCCTAGATATTCAATCGACATTAGGCGCAGGCGCGGGGAAACAGCACCTCGTCAGGGCAGATCTTAAAGGATTCCTTTCTTTTTTAAGGCCTCTTCCATCGCATGATCCATCAACACATTGGCAAGCTCTACTGTTCCTTCGTCGAGGGCGGCGTTGGCTTTTTTGAGGTCGGGTATGGATTTTTTTTCTAAAGCGGATTCAACGCCGCTCATCAGGGTTTCGATTTGAAGTTTCATCTCAGCGGAAATCTGATGATGCAACTCGGCTAGGGCGTGTCGGGTGGCTCTGAGCATTTCGCCCGCCTTGATTTTAGCCTCGATCCATTGGCGTTCGGTCATGTCGTCCAGAGCGTTTTCCAACGATTCTTCGATCATTTTTTGGACTTCGGTATCGTCCACATCCACCGCCGATTTCATTTCAACAATTTTTTGTTTACCTGATTTCACATCGCGAGCGAGGACATGCAGAATACCGTTGGCATCAATTTCAAATTGCACCCCCACGCGTGCTGCGCCTGCTGGGCCGGGCTCAAATTCCAAGTCAAAGTTGCCAAGAGACCAATTATCTTTAGCAAGTTCGCGTTCCCCTTGAAGCACATGAATTTTCATAAGCTTCTGGTTAGACACAGCGTTGGTGAATAATTCGCCTGCTTTAACCGGGATAGTCGTGTTCCTTGGGATGATGGCGTTCATGAGTCCGCCGAAAGTCTCGATCCCTAAAGAAAGTGGGGTGATATCGAGCAGTAGAATATTGCTGACCGCCCCCGACAAAATGCCAGCCTGAATAGCGGCGCCTACAGCGACGGCTTCGTCAGGGTTGATAGAAACGTTAGGTGATTTCTGGAAAAAATCCGCTACGAAGGTGCGCACCAAGGGCATCCGTGTTTGACCGCCCACAAGTATAATCTGAGTCAGATCTTCAAGTTTTATCTTGGCGTCGGAAATGGCTCGGATGCAGTGCTGGCGCGTTTTATCAACGATGGGTTTGCCGATTGAATCCAAGGTTTCGCGGGTGAGTTTAAAGGAAAAGCTGAACGTCGATGTCACGAATGGAATAATGATTTCGACACTCTCCTCGGTAGAAAGTCGAATCTTGGCCTTTTCAGATTCCTCCCTTAAACGGGACATGAGCTCGCCATTTTTCTTCACTGATGGCTCAGTGATCTCCTGGGATTGGGCATCGGCCACAAGGCGGTTGATGAGGAGATCGATGATGACTTTATCGATATCATCCCCGCCGAGACGGGTGTTGCCGTTGGTCGATAGAACCTGGAAAGTTCCTTCATTCATTTCCAAGATAGAGATATCAAACGTGCCGCCGCCGAGGTCATAAACGGCAATTTTTGTTTTGTCTTTTAGCTTATCGAGACCATAAGCGAGGGCGGCTGCGGTAGGTTCGTTCACGATGCGCTCCACTTTAAAACCAGCGAGTTCGCCCGCTTTGATTGTCGCATTTCTTTGGGCATCATTGAAATAGGCGGGAACTGTTATAACGGCCTGATCCACCTTCTCTCCCAGATAGGACTCAGCATCAGCTTTTAGCTTTTTTAGAATGAATGATGAGACTTCTTCCGGCGAATAAGCACGCCCATGAATATTTATTTTGACAGGGCCGTTCCCATGGCCTTCGACGGGATAAGTCACAAACAAATCGTCTTGGGTCATTTCAGAACCGCGTCTGCCCATGAATCTTTTTACCGAATAAACGGTTTCACTTGATTTGAGAACACGCACCCGGTTAGCGGCATGTCCGATGGCCGGTTCGCCGGACTCCGGGAAGTGCACAACCGACGGTGTAAGTCTGGAGCCCTCATTGTCAGCTATAACAATAGGGATCCCTAAATCCATAACAGCCACAAGGGAGTTGGTTGTACCTAAATCGATCCCTACAATTTTGCCCATAGAGGCGGGAAGGTACTCAATACGCAGAAAAGATAAAGGCGAGAATTTGTGGCGCGCTCGTGTGGGGAAGTCTTTTTGTGATGAGCACTTAAAAGCTGGTGATGGTACATGCGACGGTAAGCGCTGCAGCGATGATTAAAAAAGTGCTTCTCAAAGAAGGCGCGGGGAGTATCCTCCGAACCTCATTCAGGGATTTTCCTTGGTGGTTTTGCACAGACTGATATTTGGATTTATATGAATTGGCTGATACGGGCGATAGTAGGAACGAAAAACCAGCGACAGCTTAAAAAGCTTTGGCCGCGTGTGACCGCAATCAATGACTTTGAGAAACAATACCAATCGTTGAGTGACAGTCAGTTACAGGCGAAAACGGAAGAGTTTAGAGGGCGAATTGCAAAGGGAGAAACGCTGGACGCTCTTTTGCCTGAGGCCTTTGCTGTTGTAAAAAATGCAGCGCGGCGGTTCACAGACAGCAATCGTATGGTCACGGTCCGCGGTTATGAGCGGCGCTGGGAAATGGTTCATTTTGATGTTCAGTTAATTGGCGGGATGGTTCTCCATTCAGGGCGCATTTCAGAAATGGCGACGGGGGAAGGTAAAACGCTCGTGGCCACGCTCCCTGCCTATCTTAACGCATTGACCGGTAAAGGTGTTCATATCGTCACTGTTAACGATTATCTTGCTGCGCGTGACTCTGAGTGGATGGGCAAAATTTATCTTTTCTTAGGTTTAACCGTTGGATGCCTTCAGCATGACCAATCGCCAGAAGTGCGGCGCCAAGAGTACGGGTGTGATATCACGTACGGAACAAATAGTGAGTTCGGCTTTGATTATTTGCGCGATAACGGCATGGCGACAAGTCACGAAGCTCAGGTTCAGCGCGGTCACGTTTACGCGATTGTCGATGAAGTAGACAGCATTCTTATCGATGAGGCCAGAACGCCTCTCATCATTTCGGGTCCTGCAACGGTCTCCAAAGAGCACGAATACGGAAAATATAAAACATCGGTTGATCGTTTAGTTCGTGAGCAATTTCGTCTTTGCAATCGATTGATAAGCGATGCGGAAGAGGCCCTTAAGCAGAATCAAAAGGAACCTGCGGGCAAGTTGCTTTTTAAAGTGAAGGAAGGCGACCCTAAAAATCGGCGGTTCGCTAAAATGATGGAAGAGCCTTCATTGCGAAAGCTCGTTGAAAAGGCAGAACTGAGTTTGTACCAGGACACGCGTAAAGAAGAGTTGTATGCGCTTAAGGAAGATCTCTATTTCTCCATCGATGAAAAGGGACACGAGGTTAATTTATCCGAAAAAGGTCGGCGCTTTTTAAATCCGACTGACGAGAACGCGTTCACGCTCCCGGACATGATTAAGGAATACGCGGACCTTGATAACTCTACCCTAGGGGTTGATGAAAAAAATAAACTTAGGACGACGATCCAGAAGAATTACGATGATGTAAACGAGCGGATTCATGCAGTGACTCAATTACTGAAGGCTTATTGCATCTATGAAAAAGATGTGCAGTACGTAGTTCAGGAAAACAAGGTGATGATCGTGGACGAGTACACTGGTCGTATCATGCCGGGTCGTCGCTGGAGCGATGGGTTGCATCAAGCGATCGAAGCGAAAGAAGAAGTTAGCGTTGAAAGCGAAACTCAAACGTACGCAACGATCACGATTCAGAATTACTTTCGTCTGTATTCAAAGTTGGCCGGGATGACAGGAACGGCTGAAACAGATGCCGCTGAATTAAAAGAAATTTACAAAATGGATGTGGTGGTTATCCCAACGAACCGACCCATCTTGCGGAATGATCATAACGACGTCATTTATAAAACGAAACGCGATAAATATAATGCCATTATCACTGAGATCCGGTCGTGCCATGAGAAGGGTCAACCGATCTTAGTGGGGACTGTGTCAGTGGATGTGTCGGAACTACTTTCGCGCATGTTGAAACGCGAAAAAATTGCGCATACTGTTCTAAACGCTAAGTTTCATCAGCAGGAAGCCGAAATTGTGGACCGCGCGGGTAGCCCTGGATGTGTCACCATCGCTACTAACATGGCGGGTCGCGGGACAGATATTAAACTCGGGAACGGTGTCGCGGCGGCGGGCGGGTTACATGTCATTGGAACAGAACGCCATGAATCCCGTCGAATTGATCGCCAGCTGCGCGGGCGTTGCGCTCGACAAGGAGACCCAGGGTCATCACGCTTTTATGTGGCATTTGAAGACGATTTGATGCGCCTTTTCGCGGCGAACGAAACGTTGACGCGGTTGATGGAAAGACTTGGGTTTAAAGACGGCGAAGATTTGCAAGCGCCCATGCTCAATCGAGCTGTCGAAAAGGCGCAAAAGAGAGTGGAAGCCTTAAACTTTCAGCGGCGTAAACACACCCTTGAGTATGACGACGTAATGAACAAACAACGCGAGATTGTGTACGGATACCGCAATCAAGTTTTGCGTTCGGAAAATCCGCGGGAATTTATTTTCGAGGCCATTGATGAAGTTGTGGTGGAAAAGGTACATGGATTTTATCCTGAAAAAGGCGTTATTGATGAGGAAGACATCAACGATTTGATCAACTGGGTGAACACGACTTTTCCGTTGGGATTAACAAGAGAAAAGGTTCAGTTTGAAAAAATGAGCGAATTGGAAACGTCTCAGCACCTAATAAAATTGGTCACGGAGACGTACGAGGTTAAGGAAAGACATGAAGATCCCGCCGGTCTCAAGTATTTGGAGAGGTACACTATTCTAAGTGCCATTGATCGTTTATGGCAGGGCCACCTTTATGAGATGGACGGGCTGAGAACCGGTATTGATCTGCGCCGGTATGCCCAGAAGGATCCTCTTATTGAATACAAAAACGAGGCTTTCCAAGTATTCAGCGATATGTGGGGGAACGTTAAAGTTGAAATTGTGGGAAATATTTTCCGCTCCGCTTCCAGTCTCATGGCATTTGAGAAGTTTCTTACAATGCTCCCACAAAAGTTGGTGCATCAACAACTTGAGGCATTTTCGCCCACGATTGGGCAGGATGAACAATCCGAACCTGCTCCAGCCCAACCCTCAAACCCGGAGGATGCCGTTTCGGATATCCTGAAGGCTATGCCCGTGCGCCGCGAGGGACGAAAAATTCAAAGAAACGATTCCTGTCCTCACGGAAAATGTAACGCGGAAGGTAAAGTCCTTAAGTTTAAGAACTGCTGCGGCCGTGAAGGTGTTGACTATTGCAAGCTGGGTTAACACGCCTTCGTAACCCATCTTGAAGGTAATTAATGCCTGTAATTAAATAATATTGTGTAAAAAATAGGTTTTGATACCTTCTACCGCCTGATTATGAAAAACATCTTTTTTGCCTTTGCTCTTTGTGTGACAGCCGGGTTGACCTTTCACGTCGCTGCCGGTGATAATCAATTGATTCCGATCCAGACCGAGGAATCTGTTGCCGAAACGAGAAAAGCATTGGCAGCTCAGGTTGATTATTCATACGTAGCTCCTGCTAACTTGTCCGTCGGGTCCAATCGGTTAGGTGATATTGACGAACACTTCACTTCAATTAACACGTCTGCCATTATCCCTATTTCGGATAAACTGTATTTTCGATTTGGACCGGAGTGGAGCCGTTTTTCTTTTGGAATGCCTTCGGCAGCGCCCATGCCCAACACGTTACAAGAAGTCGCCATGTTGATCGGGGCCGATTACGTTATCAACGATGCGTGGCAGCTTCGGATGGAAATGCATCCCGGCTTGTATAGTGACTTCCAAGATATTTCCTTCGACGACGTAAATATACCTGCAACTTTTGGGGCGTCCTACTCCATGAATGAAAGTTTAAAATTCCTAGTTGGAATTTCCGTAAACCCACGGCGGGAGTATCCTGTTCTTCCAGGCGCGGGAGTGTGGTGGAAGATCAACGATAAATGGACTTTAAACGCTGTTATGCCCAAACCTCGGATTGAGTATCATGTAAACGACACGGTGACTCTTCATGCCGGTGGGGAAGTCAAAGGCGGAACCTATATGGTGGCTGATGACTTTGGTCGCACACATGGAATCGCTAATCTGGATTCTGAACCCATCGATTATTGGGAAGTGCGCACGGGTGCAGGTTTGACTTGGAACGTCCGTGAACATGTTTCCGTAGGTCTTGAAGGTGGATACATGATCGATCGTAATATTGAATATAATAACGCCAACACCCGCTTGGATACCGAAGGCGCTCCTTACGGTGCTATTTCGGTAAAAGCGAAGTTCTAAGAGTAGCTCACCCCCATAAGTGGGGTTGTCAAAATCAAAGCATGAGTCGCTGGCACTACTGGCCCTTTGTCAGAGTTTTATAAATCCTGCAAACGCAACGTAACAAAGCTCCTAAAAATCTGTGTTAATCGGCGTAATCTGTGGTTATTCTATCGCGATTCTTATGCCTGCCATTTATGCCGTCGCTAACCAGAAGGGTGGGGTGGGTAAAACCACAACCGCTGTCAGTCTTGCTGCTTCTCTTGCTGAGAAGGGGCACCCGACATTGTTGATTGATCTTGATCCCCAAGCGAACGCGACAAGCGGAGTTGGCGTAGAAAAACAGGAGGGCGGGAGTATTTATCATTCTTTACTTGGTCAGGACTCCATTCTGAATAAAATTGTTAAAACCGCCTTCGAAGATTTATACATCGTGCCTTCTGAAATGGCATTATGCGGAGTCGAAATTGAATTGGCGCAATCCGAAAATTTTGCAGTCCGTTTAAAGGAAGCACTCGTTCCTTTACGTGAACAGAACGAATTCAAGTTTGTATTTATAGATAGCCCTCCCTCATTGGGTGTTCTCACGACGAACGTTTTTGTGGGGGTGGACAAGCTGATCATTCCTATGCAGTGCGAATATTATTCATTGGAGGGGCTCACTCTGCTTTCCACGGTGCTTCAACAAATCAAGGAGACTGGATTAAATCCTGAGCTGGAAATCGAAGGAATCCTTATGACGATGTTCGATAGCCGGACCAACCACGCGTTGCAGGTGCTCAATGACGTGCGAAATCACTTTGGCGAAAAAGTCTATCATACCGTGATTCCCCGTTCTGTGAGGTTGAGCGAAGCACCTAGTTTTGGGAAACCCATCATTCATTATGATAGGAGCAGTTCTCCTGCGGTGGCGTATAGAGCTTTTGCTGATGAATTTCTACATCGGCAAGAGGGTACGATGAAGTTTATGCATTCGAGAGAAAATTAAGACTTCTTTTTGCATGAGACTCAAACACGAACTTTCGAAAAAACTTTTTGCGGAATCACTGAAATACGTCCCTGGTGGAGTTCACTCGCCTGTCCGCGCATTTAAAGCTGTGGGTGGTGAACCTTTTTTTGCGAGGAAAGCGGCAGGTCCACGAGTGTGGGATGTGGACGATAATGAATACATTGATTACGTGTGCAGCTGGGGCGCTTCCATTCTAGGGCACACTCACCCCGCGATTCTTAATGCGCTCAAGCAAGTAATGAAAGAGGGCATTAGTTTTGGAATATCGAATCCGCACGAGATTCGTTTGGCGAAATTGATTTGCGCGAATGTACCATCCGTGGAGAAGGTGCGGTTTTGTAATAGTGGAACTGAGGCCACCATGTCCGCGATTCGGCTGGCTCGTGGGTTTACGGGACGTGATAAAATTGTTAAATTTGAAGGATGTTACCATGGGCACGTGGATTCCTTGTTGGTTAAGGCGGGCTCAGGAGCGCTCACCTTTGGACAGCCAGACAGTGCCGGTGTTCCTGCGGCTTTGGCGGCGCTAACACTTACTTTGCCGTTTAATCGGCCCGAACTCATAAAAGATTTGATGCGACAACAAGGGAAAGAAGTGGCTGCCATTATTCTTGAACCTGTTCCAGCAAATGCGGGGTTGTACTTGCCCGAGCCTGGGTTTCTGGAGCTGTTACGACAACTGAGTAATGAATACGGGTGCGTGCTCATTTTTGATGAGGTCATGACGGGTTTTCGGCTGGCGCGTGGAGGAGCACAGGAAGTTTATGGTGTGCGTCCAGATTTATCCTGCTTTGGAAAAGTGATCGGAGGCGGATTGCCCGTTGGAGCTTTTGGAGGCCGGGCTGATATCATGGATTACCTAGCGCCACTAGGGCCGGTGTACCAAGCCGGCACACTTTCCGGTAATCCTTTGGCTATGGTCGCAGGTTTGACGAACCTAGAACATATCTTTGGTCCTGAGAATGCGCCGGACAAAAGTCGGAACTACAGAATATTGGAAGAAATGACATCCGACTTAGCTTTGGGTTTGGCGGAAATTGCCAAGAAAAATAAGATTCCCTTCTGCGGCAAACAGATAGGCTCATTATTTTGTGGGTATTTTACTTCTGTGGATGTGAAAAATCTGGACGATGCACGAACAAGCGATACCGCAACATTCGCAAAGTTTTTTCATGGAATGCTGGATCGTGGTGTCTATTTTGCACCGTCCCAATTTGAGGCGGGTTTTGTCTCATTTGCTCATACAGATGCTGAAATTGGGCAAACGCTCAGAATAGCTGAAGATGTGATGGCGAAAATTTAATCGCTTTACAGGAATGGCTCACCAAGGGTCGCAATACATAGCGATTGTAAAGGGAAATGATAAGGTTTTAAACTCCGGTTTTTCTATTGCGTGAGTGGGTTGGATCAGTAGTCTTATAAAAGACAATATGACTGAAATGAAGGCTGCAGCCGCGTTGATCCAAGGGAAGTTCGACGAAAAATTACTCGCGGAACAATCTATCGCGCTCCGCCATAAGATTAAAGACGCCCCTGTCACTTTAGGTCTTATTTTCATGAGTCCAGAATACTTCGAGGTGGCGGAGGAAGTTTTGGAAATCTTCCGATTAAACGCACATGTTCCCCTAGTCGCCGGATGCTCAGGCCAAGGGCTTGTAGGGACAGGACTTGAAACGGAAGGCGCTCCGGGTATCAGTCTCCTTCTCTTGTCTTTGCCAGATACAAAAGTCACGGCTTTTAGGTTCACCCAAAATGATATTGATGGCATAAATGCCCCCGAAGACTGGACGGGAGCGACTCGTATTGGAAAGTCAGCAACCCAATCGTGGCTCGCTTTTGCGGACCCCTTTACGGTCGATGCAACCCGCTGGCTTCAACAGTGGAACGACGCTTATCCACACATCCCCGTTTTGGGCGGATTAGCCAGCGGAAATTTTGATCAGCAACAAACACAAATTTACCTTGATGGTCACGTGTACACGGATGGAGGGCTGGCCCTTTCATTTGAAGGTGGAATTGAGGTGCACTCGGTTGTTTCTCAAGGTTGCCGACCCATTGGCGATCCGTGGGTTGTGACCAAAGCCGATAAAAATATCATTTTTCAACTGGGCTCAAGACCTGCCTACGAAGTGCTTGCAGAAACTATTAACCTCCTTCCTGAACCCATAAAAAACCGGTTGGGCGGAAATTTATTTGTGGGTCTTGTGACCAACGAATACCAAGAAAAATTTCAACGAGGTGATTTCCTTGTCCGCCATCTGCTGGGTGCCGATCAAGATTCAGGCGCCCTTGCGATTGGCGCCCTTATCCATTCAGGTCAGACGATTCAATTTCAGTTGAGGGATTCCGATGCGGCTGATGAAGATATTCAACATCTTTTAAAAAAGAAAAAAGCTGACTTAAAACAAAAAGCCATTGTGGGCGGGGTCCTGTGTTGTTGTAACGGTCGTGGAAAAAGTTTGTTCGGCTCTGAGAGCCATGACGCGGGTGCTATTGAAGCAGTACTCGGCGATTTTCCTTTGGGCGGATTTTTTTGTAATGGTGAAATCGGTCCCATCGGCAACACCAACTACATTCATGGATATACCGCATCCCTTACTTTATTTGTTAAAAATCAGCTTTCCTAAGTCGAGTGACTTTCTGTTTCCTTGCTTAATCGATATTTCAGTGGCCCCGTACGCTCTGCAAAAATAAGGCCCTTACATTGTGGGCACAACATTTCCCGTGTTTCGCTCTCATCGAAATAACTCAAAAGATCAGGGATCCTGTAATGACAATGTGGGCATGTCTCATCCGTGGTTTGTTTTTCCATGCGGGTTAAAGAGCGGAAAATGTACCAGAACAGGGCGAGTCCAGTTTAATAATGACTGAAAGTAAATTGTCGTTGTTCTATACAAGCAGCAAAGCGGGCCATAGGATGAGCCTAAGGCAATTGCTGCACTTCAATTGCGTAATATGGAACAGTTAACAAATCACCTCAGTCTCGTGGCCATGAGATCCACGCCCCTCGCGGCCGAGCGTGGTATCGCAGTTTTGGTTCCTCCTTCGTATAGTCACCATGTGAACCGCCGTTACGGTGTTCTTTATATACACGATGGTAAACACGCCTTTGATCTCGATCCGCGGTTCCCTAACGATATTCCAAAAATTGGGGTAGATACTTGTCTAGACTCTCTTTTTCGGAATAAGGAATCCGAGGAGTTCATCGTTGTTGCCATAGATAGCATGGATGGACGCCATCAGGAATATTCCCCTGCGGTTTATGGCCAGAAGTATGCACGTTTTATCATCGATCAGTTGAAACCTTTTATAGATTCGGAATTTAGAACAAAGCCTACACCCGAACACACAGCATCGTTGGGGTGCTCACTGGGTGGACTCATTTCCGTTTATTTGGCCACAATGCCAAATGCCGTTTTTGGGCTGGCGGCTGGTTTATCAACCTGCTTCTGGGATGTGCACCCAGATGACTCCGACGGCCTCGAAAGTTATTATCAGTTCTTAAAATCTACCCAATGCAACTCGCGTATTTATCTTGATTACGGAACGAACGAATTCGACGAAGGAAACTTAGAAGAGGCAAAGCAGGCAAAAAAAGCCATCAAGCTTTCCCAAAAAGTGGCCACTCATTTGGCGTCCTGTTCAAGTTTGCGCCGCAATCAAATCATTTTCGAAATCGTGCCCGGTGGAAAACACCACGAATCTTCATGGCGAGAACGTCTTCATGTGCCCCTTAAATTTTTGTTTCCTAAGACGAATCCTTAACCGCCTGCAATCACAGGTTCATAGACCGGTGCGGTCAGATAAAATGAATGGTTTTCAGGACTGGTTGTGATATTTTATATTTATGTCTAAACATCGGGACGTTTCATGGGTTAAAGCACTCATCGCCGGACGAATTGTCATTCGGAAGCGCCTGAGTCTACCATTGAGCGCACGTGATAAACGGCTGGCAAGCCATCTTTGTAATGATAGAGCTGTGACTCCACGATTACTGGGACAAGCCGTGGCCTCGCTCGCCGTGAAAAAAGGAGTTTATGAAAAAATCATGGTCGAAAGAGCGGTGGAATCCAACTTTTGATTAATCCTCTCCGGCCGGCCTTGTTCTTAAGGCTGCTCTTGGGTGCTTACCTTCCGATCGGCAGGTTCAATTGGTTGTTTTTGGTCTTGCCCCTTACAAATGGGGCTATTTTCTTCCTTTTTAAGTAACGACGTTGATGTGATTACTGATCCGGAGTTCACATCACTTTTCGCGAAAGCACGCTTGTTGAAGGGTCAGAGATCTTATTACCTTGAGCCCTGCGATGCAGGAACCTTCACAGTCGCCCCAGACTGGACTGGGAGGGCCTATACTCATCAGGAATCTAATGTTACTGTTCTTTTTCCACATCCAATCGATATTCTCACATCGAAAATTAACGGATGGAAGAAAAGGACTTTAGAGCTTTCGAATTAGTTCAGCAAACCACCGGTCACCCAACTGCGATTGAAATGATCGAGGCTTTGCAAAGAATTGTTGATGTTTATCGTCCGAGTTTCGATAAAGAACAAAGTTGTGATCCTTTTTATAATACAAAAGCGCTCTGGTCCCGTTTCTTTAAATCGGTGATTGATGTGCATGCAGAAATCATCATCCCAGCTCTCGCTCGCCGGTCCGCTCAATTTGGACATACTGAATTGAACTTATAGCTTTATAACGACCTAAAGGAAATCGGCGACTCTTAAGGAAACCACTTCTATTTAATTTCGCCACCCGTTTATCTGCCGGAGTTGCGTTGGTCACGATAGTATTGTCCTCCGTCCCGGTCATATGAAAAAGAGGAATACCGATTCCAGCATAGGCAGTTTTGACATCATTCTTTGCTTTTGGCGTACTCATGGCGATGGCCGCTTTAATGCGACCATCAGGCACTGAAACATCTTTCCCCTTTGGGGTGGTAAACACCTGACCGATCACGGCCATTGTTGTCCACGCGCCAAAGGAATGCCCCGCCATTCCAATTTTATCAGGATCAATTTTTCCTTTCAAGGGACCGTCACTTTTGTTCATTTTTAAAATCTGATCGATGGCAAATCGTATGTCGTGGGGCCTTTGAATGGCGACCTCAGCATTACGCGCTGCAGACCGCATTGCTTTTAAGCGCTGATTACGAGGAACATCCTTCCAAACGGCATCATCGCTTCCTTGATGCTGAACATGGACAGAAACGTACCCGTTCTGAGCCCAGTACTGGCCCTGGCCGAGGTAAGCATAACCTTCACGATTCCCTCCAAGCCCATGGGAAAACACTATGACCGGGACTTGGCCAAGAGAGTTTTTAAGGTAATAAATCTTCACGGGCACTGTACGGTGCTCACGGCTGGCATCCACCCAATCGTAAAGGAGCACTCCTACGCTGGCTGGTTTCTTCTTAACATACGGTTGAACCTCCCCCGAATCAGACTGCTGAGCTTGCCCAAAACTCATTCCAAGAATTAAAGCCACAGCCCCAAAAAGAATCATATTTTGCGTTCTCATCATGTTTAATGACGTTTCACACTCGGAAAAGATTACAGGAAGTTATTTAATTCTGCTGGGAGTTTTCGAGACACAACCTGCATATAGAATGCGGCGATTCGTGATTCACGACTTTGTCTTCATTCTGTGGGGTTGTCCAACTATCAACGAAACCAAGCCCACACATGAGTATAACGATTGCCGAATCTTCTGGAGACGTGATAACACACCAATTTAAAATACCGAGCCGCTGCGGGATCAAAGGACCTAAACCCTCCCGCAGGGATAAGCTTCTTCAAACACTAATGCCTCTGAACTCATCACATGTGATGCAGCGGGCGCTCGGACTAAAGTGGTTCTTTCTGGCTTGGAGAAAGCATCAGCAATCAAGTTTGATGCCAAGGGCAATATGCTTGTCTTCGACGCGGGCAAAGATTTGCAGTTTAAAATTTTCTCTCCTGAAAATAAACTGATACGTACGATTGGAACAACGGGAGGAGCTTAGAAAGGCTTCGATGAGGTCAAACGTTTCATTGCGGGCAAAGTGGAAATCAAACCTTAAATCTATATGAGCGCGTTACAGGAGTGGGATTAAATTTCTTCGGTGACCTGCCTGATAAATATTCATTCATAATTCTTGTGTATTACTATAAAGCCTGACAAGTTTTGATTATGGCAGTGGTTAACATGGCGCGGAAGACAGTGCAGTTTAAGATCGTTTATTACGGACCAGCGTTGTGCGGGAAGACAACGAACCTTGAATATATTCACGCGAATGTGGAAACAGGCAAACGAGGGGATTTGGTTAGTCTTGGAACCAACAACGACCGCACCTTGTTTTTTGATTTCTTGCCGCTCACAGCGGGGTCGGTAAATGGGTTCGAAACTAAATTCCAACTTTACACAGTTCCGGGGCAGGTCATTTATGACGCAACACGTAAGTTGGTTCTCCGTGGTACGGACGGCGTGGTTTTTGTGGCAGATTCGCAACCCGAAAAACTAGAGGAGAACACGGTAGCGCTCCAGGAAATGTTCGACTACCTCGCAGGGTACGCAATTAATCCATACGAATGCCCGCTTGTTTTTCAATATAACAAACGAGACCTCCCCAGTGCTATGCCACGCGAAACGTTAGATTATTATCTTAACGGCCAAAACTATTTCGAGGTTTTTGAGGCATCCGCCGCTAGTGGTCAAATGGTTTTTGAAACACTTAACCGCATTTCTGAAAAGATCTTTTTATCCTTTGTCGAACGCCAGAAAGCCTCTGGCTTTTCTATCTGAGTTTCACGCTGCCTGAAATTTATATTCGTCCAAGGGAGAAAATGAACCCACAAAAACGGTGTACCCACTACCCACCACTTCGAACACTGAAACCTTTTCCACTTGGGAATAGGAGATTATGTGTGCGTGGAGTTCATCTGGTGAATCTGCCCCAACGCTTTCACAACTGATTTCATCATTTGATTGATGAACTACTATTTTATATATATGTCGGCTCACGGGATGGATATAAGCAGCACTCAGGCCAACTTATCGTCCCATTAACTGCACATCCGGAGAACGGGATGCTTTAAACTGGCAGTCATCAATTTCCCTTCTCGATCCCGAGTGCCAATGGGCATAAAATGAATAGCCATGGCTCTCCTCTGAAACTCAGTTACATTGGGCTGAGTGTAATGCAATGTTTGGCAATGATGAAACATGCACTGCCCTGCTTTGAGATCTACAACTACGGCCTTTGAATCATCCGCGATCCAACTCCCTGTCGTATGCGTTAACGAGATTTGATTTGCTGGTGAAGGTAAGGACGAAGTTGGTCACAATCTTCTGAAAGACCGTCACCTCGTTCTGTAACTCTGATTTTGCGATTTTTGTGTTTGAGAACAAAAATAACCGTTGCCGTCGCATTATCGTAAAGTTTTCCGTAGGTTTTCGCTCCGCCAGTGGAATGGCGCACCACGGTATAGTCAAAGGAGCTCACAGTGTGATAGGGATGCCACCTTTTACGAAACAAGTTTTTTTCGTAGAACCCATACTGATGACAGGCATGACTTCGCGATGCTCGACCTAGAAGAATAATGGCAGGGGTAACCGAAAGACCGACGATAAGACTCGATGTCACCCATTTCCAAATGGGATCCGCAATGTAGTTCCAACTCAATTCGGCTAATTCCGCACTTCCAGCGATGACAAGGACGAGGAGCATCAACGCTAGGCAAATGGATAAGTGGGCGGGTTTAACCCTAAAAATAACACGTCCCATTTCACTGGCTGATGTGGGTTCCGAGAATTGATCAAGATTAAGCTTTGATAAATAAGCATGCAGCAAAACGGCGTTGTCATTGTTTCGTGGAATGGAAATGGATGGGTAAGTTTTCCCGATCAACCATACGGCGACTTTACTTTCAAAAATGTCACAGTGAGCGATCTCAGCACGGGGCATCGAGTTCTTTTTGTAAAAAAAAGATTTTTGATCCACTTTCCAATTTTTACCGGTAAACGAGGCACCGGCATTGACGCGCCTCTCAATTTCCTCAGCCATCTTACTCACGAATGCTCCTAACCATGGAAAAAAGGGGTCACCTCCTTCATAGGGAATCACGTGGCTTAGATCGAATTTTTTATCATCTGCCTTTATCACAATTCGATGTAAGGCAGCAGTTTTTCTTATTCTGCCATGAGAAATATCGTATTTAAAAGAATCGATCTGGTTCAATAAAACGGGTTTGTCATTGATCTTAATCCCATGTTCAAAAAGGTGAATCCTCGCCCTGTTTCTCGAACGCTTGATCAGTAAAAAAATTCCGATGACCATAAATACAACGGCAATGCAGGCAGACCACATGCCCAACAATGAATTCTTAAGAACCATGTATGCTGTAATAGATCCTCCACCTGCTAGTATGGCAAACGTGAGAAAAAGAATAACTAATCCATGGAAGGAAAGGGGCAGAGGCTTAATAGCACACGAAAAATGTGTGGGCTCGCCTAACTCTGATGGTGGCTCACTTTTTTTAATCTCTTCTGCCATAATCTGCGCAAGTTAGTAAATTAAAAGCGATTATAAGGGCATTCGTAATGAGCGCTAGACTTATCCGGTCATAGTTGGAGTTTGTGTAATATTTTGTTAATTCGTTCTTTCACGGCGATATCCATTTCCAGCTTGGGCGGCCATGATCGATGATACCCTTCACCGGGCAATTTGCGTGTCGCGTCAAACCCCAATTTAGTCCCGATATTCGCAATATTCGGGGCATGGTCGAGACTATCGGTAGGCCCTTTTGAAAAGATGACGTCACGGCCCGGGTCCACATTTCCACACAGCCACCACAACACCTCACTTGTGTTCCGAACATCAATGTCCTCGTCCACAACCACCATGAGTTTTGTAAACATCATCTGCCCCATCCCCCAAAGGCCGTGCATGATTTTGTACGCATGATAGGGATACTGCTTCTTGATTGAGACAAAGACCAAATTATGGAAAACGCCTTCCGCAGGTAAATGGATATCAACGATTTCGGGGAAGAGCATTTTCATCATAGGGAACATGATTCGCACACTTGCTGTCCCTAAATAAAAATCTTCCATTGGAGGCCGTCCCACAATGGTGGCTGGGTACACCGCATTTTTTCGGTGGGTGATTGCCGTGACGTGAAAAACAGGATATTCGTCTTCCATAGTATAGAAGCCAGTATGATCTCCAAAAGGGCCTTCGGTTCTGCGCTCGCCCGGTTCAACAAAACCTTCGATGACAAAATCGGATTCAGCAGGGACCATGAGGTCATGTGATTCGCATTTGACCAGTTCGACCGGTTTTTGGCGCAAATACCCCGCAAAAAGGAGTTCATCGATGCCATCGGGTAATGGGGCGGTGGCCGCAAATGTGAGCAAAGGGTCGCCACCTAGGCATACCGCCACCGGCATCCGTTTTCTCGCTTTTTCATAAGCTCTGGCGTGCCGCGCACCGACTTTGTGAAGTTGCCAATGCATACCCGTGGAAGCACCATCGAACACCTGCATGCGATACATGCCTATGTTTCGTTCTCCTGTGTCCGGATCTTGTGTGTACACATTTGGAAATGTAATAAAACGACCTCCATCCTTGGGCCAGCATTTGAGAATGGGTAAGTTATTCAGCGAAAAATTGGATTGAGGGGAGACCTGATGGATGACCTCCTTACACGGACCGGATGACACAGACTTTCCTCGAGCATTGAGTACTGACATTCCCTGACTCAACAACTGAAGTCCTTCTTTAAAACTAGTGGGTGGTTTTGTTTTTAAAAGGGCCCCAAGTTCATGGGCAATTTGGTCAATCGGTTTTCCTAAGCATATTTCCATCCTCCGAAAGGAACCGTATGCGTTGATGAGAAGGGGGAATTCGGATTGTTTTCCATCAATGATTGGCTTCTGAAAAAGAAGTGCTTTCCCTCCTCCTGGCTTCTTCATTTCGCGGTCGGCAATTTCAGTTATCTCCAAGTTTGTATCGATGGGCTCCACGATTTGAATCAACTCATCCGTGAGAATAAGTTTTTCGGCAAAATCTTTTGTTGATGAAAACGGCATTTCGTATGTTGGCAAAACATCCACCAAACGTGAATAAAAATCGACCTCGATGAGGGTTGCAAATTAATTGAGTGCAGCCTTGTTTGAAAGGATTGTCTCAGTTGAGAAAGGCAAAAGACTCACTTAAGTGTAAGGAATGCCCTTATATATGGCGATGATAACGCACTAACAATAACGACTATAATTACCGTAATGAAATCTCTTAAATTCTGATATAAATATAGATATTTACAGTTTTTTATGCGAAAATCCATCTCGTAAACGCCTTCCTTGTTGCGGAGTTACTCTGCCATTGATGTCTATCCGTTAAAATGAATGCTGGTCGAATTTCGAAACATAACGTTCAAGATATTTCTCTTTTTTGCTTTTATGAGCACAGCGGAACTTTGTCGTGCACAAACAGTGTGGACGAACGGAGCTGGGACTACTTGGGGTACAGCCGGCAATTGGAATAGCGGCATTCCCGGTGCAACATCCGCCGCTTATTTTACAAATTTCTTCACCAACACGACCATTACGATCGACGTTGGGGCAAACCGGACTTTTGATTCATTAATCTTTAGTGGCACAAACGCTTATACTTTTAATAATAACCGATTCCGACTTCAAGCAACGACCAGTACGGGTATCGTTCAAAATTCTTCCGCAGACGTAACCGTAAACTCCACAATTCGCTTTGATGCATCGAAAACATTTACTGGAAATGGTGCGGGTCTTCTTTCTTTAAACGGAATAGTTTCTCAAAATGGTGGCCCATGGAGTTTTACAAAAGATGGGACGTTTAGTTTATATTTAGGAGCCGCAAATACATTTTCGGGCGGGTTTATCCACAATGGGGGTGCTGTTATTGCAGGGAATAACGCCGCGTTTGGTGCTAGTGCTGGCACTCTGACGATTAATGGAGGCGGCACCTCGGTCGTTAGTGCGAATGCGACTCGCACTGTGGCCAATAACTTGGCTGTTAATACAAATGTGATGTTTGTACTGACTAACGGAAATGACTTCACTTTTTCAAGCGGCACGGTTTCAGGAGCGGCAGGTTCTGTTGTTACAGTCACTAATACGGGCGCAACCCCTTCAACGTTGGGTTTTTCTGGAAATGGATTCACGTATAATGGAAATTTTCAGCTTCTAGCTAACACTGAGCTTGGTTTGCAAAATGGAGCTGGAACTCAAACTTTTGCAGGCTTGGTTTATGGGGCAGGTTCTACTCTTAAAAGTGGGGGTGGGACGAGCATTTTGTCAGTTTCTAATGCCTATACGGGCGGTACCATCATCCAAGCCGGGGAACTTATCGGGGCCAATGTGAATGCTCTCGGTGGTAGGGATGTCACTTTTAACACGGCTGCAGGTATTTTGGGGGTGCGAGGCGGTAATTTGACGTTGAGCAATCTAACCGCAACATCAGCGGCGACTTTGCAAATCAATGAGGCTGCAGCTACTGCACTTAATAGATCAATCGATATCTACGGAACAATTTCCGGCGCGGGTGGCGTCACGGTGGGCGACGGCGTGAATACAACGGGAGTATTAACGCTTAACCTTCTCAACACGAACGCTACTCATACTGCGGCAATTAACCTAGACGGAGGAACGGCAGCACGTCCAGGGGTTCTGCAAATGAGCCATGCATCAGGGACGCAAACGTTGTCGGGAATCATTTCGGGAGCGGGCGGAACGGTTCTACAGTCAAACACGGGCACTACGATTTTAAGTGGGATCAATACTTATGGAGGAGGGACGATAATTAGTAATGGTGTTCTGGTGGCTACTGGGAACAACTCGGCCATGGGCTCTGGAAACGTCACTTTAGCGGGTGGCACAAATCGTATACAAAGTTTAAATGCGGTAGCAAATAATTTTAATTTTAATGGGGGTGTACTTCAGGCGGTGGCAGGTAGTTCACCCGTGGGTTTGTTCGGGGTTATTACGATGAACTCAAATGGAGTTATTATTACTGATACAAATATAACTCTTGGAAATGCGGCGAATGAATTAACTGGGTCAGGAATGCTGATTAAAGAAGGCGCAGAAAAACTTATTTTGGGATTTGCCAACAACAATTCAGGTGGAATCCAAGTGAATGCGGGAACTTTGGAGGCTAATAACGCGGCGGCCATGGGTTCTGGAACATTAACCATGAATGGCGGTACGCTGACAGCTAACGGAAGTTACACCTATGCCAATGCGTTAAACGTCCTCACTAATAGTTATTTGGTAGCAACAAATGGTAATAGTTACACCTTTTCAAGTGGTAGTATTTCAGGTCAATTGGGGGCGACGTTTTATTTTACGAACACTGGTGCAGGCACATCCTCGCTCAACCTCACCGGAAATGGGTTCGATTATCAGGGCGGTCTCTTTTTGTCCGGTCCAAATAGCACAAAACTGTCCTTTCAAAATGCAGCGGGTAGTCAAACTTTCTCGGGTCATATTTACGGGTCCGGCTCTGTCGAACGTATCACGGCCGGTGGCACGACTGTGTTTGCTGGTGATAACACTTATACAGGCGGTACGTTAATCCAAGCGGGAACCCTTGAAACCCAAATTGGGGATACACTTTGGTCGTCATTAGGTTCAGGTGTTGTTACATTAAACGGCGGCAATTGGAGGGCAACGACACGTCCTCAATATTACAGTAATTCAATTGTCGTTCAGAATCCTGCGGTGAGTTATCTGATTGCAGATACAAACTTAATTCTTGCGGGCCAGATCACGGGTACGGGAACATTGAACAAGAGCGGGTTAGGCTTGGTCACAATGAGTAATCTCGCAATGAGCGGGGGTACACTTAATATAGGTTACAGTACGACTTCGGGTGGGCCTGTGCTTTTAACAGGGCCTAATGCCGGTTTGGCGGCAGCGATTAATGTGGGGTCGGGAGTCGGAAATTCGGGAACGAGCACGTTGCGAATTGCAAATGCTTCTGCTCTTGGAGCTGGTGCGGTTACCATCAATGGAGATAATGCAAATGACCGCAGTATGCTTTATCTTGATAACAACATTCTTGTAAACAAAGCGATCACTATAAACACGCTTGCTCAGGGTAATCAAAGTGATGGTGTTGCTGGGCTCGGTTCATGGTCAGGAACGAATACTTACAATGGTACCATTACACTTAACGGTAATGCGGTCGCTTACAATGTTGTTAATTTTGATGTTCAAGCAAATAGTACATTGATTTTAGGAACAGCTGCCACAGCGGCCCGGTTTGCGTTGCCCGCCGATAGATATTTTCCCCTAGCAAAAATAGGTGCTGGTACCTTGATCATCAGTAATGTCAATTACACTTTTGCTAATGCTAATTCCTATAATTGGTGGCAATTCCGCGAAGGGACTTTGGAGACGGTTTCTCAGCAAAGTAATCTGACCAATGGCCTTGGTAATATTTACCCAGACTTTCTTGGAGGGACTTGGCGGATTTCAACAATCAACCAGACGTACGGCGTGAACACGTGGGGCTCTGGATGGCATGATATTGCTGGTCAAAATTCAAAGATCGAAGTGATGACGAATATCTATCTTGGGTTGCAAGAACGTTTCCAATTGGAGGGGGCCACAACCAATGTTGGTGAAATTGTGAGTATCACGGGTGATGGATATTCTAAATATTGGAGGGCGACCGCTGCAGGGGGTTGGATGCCTACAGTGGGAGCGGCTGGTCGTATTGCTTTGGTAAGTGGAATTTTAGAAGGCAGCACAAACATGGGGTCCGGCACTGAAACGAATGGTGATGCCCTTGTTTCTGCACGTTTTCGTTTGCAGGGGGGAACAATCGCACTTGGGCAAGATTATTTTCCTGAGGACATCATTTTAGCAGTAGGCGGCGGGACAATTATGATGTCAGAGGACGCGAACACTAATGGCATTGCAAACCGAATTAACTATATCCGGGAAATTGGTTGGGACAACAATGCTGTGGGTCTTGCCGCCTCGGCGGTTTACGATGATTCTTATGGAAGTGGTTCGGAAATCCATGGCGGGCCACTCACCTTTAATATAGCGGATGTTAATGACTCCCTCGTTTTGACAAATAATCCTTTAATAAATGGTGATGGGAATGTCGCGGTCATTAGGGGATCCAATACAACGGTGACTGTGACAGGTAACGGGACCTTGGTCATGGCTGGGACGGGGACAAACACTTACATGGGGAATACCTACGTTAACGGCGGTACGTTAGCTTTGAATAAACCAACCGGAATTAATGCTTTCCGCACAAACCTTATTATCAGTAATGGCACAGCAATCTTGTGGAATGGGAATCAGATTGCTGATACGGCCTTAGTCGAAGTGCATAATCAGGGTACATTTAATTACAGCAATTTCACTGAAACTGTGGGTGGATTGAGGATGAGCGGTGGAACAATCACGGGCGGCACGGGGGTACTAACGCTCAATGGAAATGTCGTGGGTCTTTCTTCAACTAACACCCCTTCTATTTACGGAAATCTTAACCTAGGTGGCACCAGTCGCACATTTACAATCGACGGAAATATGAACGTTGGTGCGGTGATCACTAACGGGGGTTTGATTAAAGAGGGCACTGGAGTTTTAAATTTCATTGGTTCAAACGCGAACACTTATACCGGCCAAACGGTCATCAACGCAGGCACCCTTGATCTCCGAAATCCATCTGGAGTCGTGGGAATCGCCGGGTCCGTTTTGATTAATTCCAATGGTACGCTCAGCGGCCTTTCGAGTAGGGTCGCAGGACTCGTTACAAACTATGGGACTCTTTCGCCCGGGGGTGCATCGGGGGTTGGAACGATGACTTTTGATACGAACTTAGTTTTGATGAACTCCTCGACGTCTTTGTTTAATTTTCTTTCGACCACCTCCTTTGATAGTAATTACGTAAGCGGGGTCCTCATTATCCAGCCGAATGCAGCACTGAATCTTGATTTCTCATACGATCCGACTCCTACAGATTCGTTCGCAATTTTCCAAGTGGGTTCAAGCAATATTTCTGGGTTATTCACCAACATAAATTTCCTCGGATCTGCTTTGAGCGGTCAGTTTGTAACCAATGCTAATGGGTCTGTAGTCATCAGTAATGTCATCGCAGCGAACTATGTTTGGGACAGCGGCGCCTCTGATAACAACTGGTCAAGTCGGACAAATTGGTTTGGTGATAACACTCCGGTAAACGATGGTCGCGCTAAACTCATCTTTGCAACGAACAGTATTCGTTCCACGCCTTTTGTTGATACCAACTGGTTTGTTCGGTCACTTTTATTCACGAACAACATCAATTCATTTACAATGTCGGGCAGTAACATCCTGATTAAAGGCCAGCTAGGAACTGGTATTGTACAAAACGCGGCCAACGCACAGCGCATTAATAACAGCGTGACTTTGGCGACAAACCAACTCTGGTTGGCTGGAGGGGGCGACTTAGTGCTCGGGGGAGTAGTGGATACGGCTGGATTCAATTTTACGCTCGCCGGCATTTCAAACTTTATTTTTACAAACGGGTCGTCACTTGTCCTTTCAAATAACAGCTTACATAACAGAGCGGGAAGTTTGGTTATCAATGGCACCGGCAGCAACGGGACAGGGGTTTTAAGAAGTTTGGGCGGTAATAGCGTGGTGACGGGGAATGTCTCGCTCTTAGGTTTGGCTGGAATCGGGGTCGATTCGGGAATGTTACTCATGTCCAATACGATCAATGGCGCGGGTGACCTCGTAAAAGTTGGCGCAGGAACTTTGAATTTGTTGGGCGCAAATACTTATTCTGGGTCCACAACTGTCAGTAACGGAACACTCCTCGTCGGATCCGCTCAAGCTTTAGGTTCGGCTAATACAAACGCCGCTACTGGAACACGCGTCATTTCGGGCGGGACTCTAAGTCTTTCAAATAATATCACGATTACCGGTGAGCTTTTAACATTGGCCGGTAATGGCGTTGGGGGAACCAATGGGGCTTTAAACAATTTAAGCGGTAACAACCGTTTTAATTCGCCTCTGGTCCTTTCGGGGAATACGCTCATTGTTTCAACAACGAACACTTTAAGTTTAGGTACTAATGGTACGACGTTTGAAGTGAGCAACGCCGGGAATACCTTAACGTTAAATGGTGCGGGTGATATTCGATTCAATAGTAGTGTCTCCGGGACGGGTGGGTTAATTAAAAACGGGACTGGCACTTCAACTTTAGCTGGTGCTTCAAATAGTTTTACTGGCGATACGTATGTTTATGGCGGGGTGCTTGTCTTAAACACATCCAATTCGCATCCCGGCAATGTAATTATCGGAGACGGTGTGAGCGCAGGCACTTCAACGCTGCGTTACGAAGCGCTCAATAATCAGCTCAACGATTCAGTGGGTGTTACGGTTAATAACAATGGTTTATTTAATTTAAACGGAATGACCGATACCATCGGATCACTGACGTTGTCGGGTGGATCGGTCCAAACATTGGCTGGAAAGTTGACCATGAATGGTTCTATCACGAGTTTAAACAACTCAACGACCGCGTCTATCAATGGAAATTTGGGTTTGGGTGCTTCGACGAGAACCATTTATGTCGAAGACGGGTCTAATCCGAGCGATTTACTCATCAACGGTCCTATTGATGGAGCAGGAGGAGTTCTGAAGACAGGGAGTGGAACCCTTACTTACGGAGGAACCACAGCCAACACATACACGGGAATTACGACGGTCAGCAACGGTGTACTCAATCTTGCGAAAACAGGTCTCGTAAATGCATTGGGTGGTAACGTAATTGTGCATGGGAGTGCTGAGATGGTTGGTTCTGGAGCTATTGCGGGCCTAGCCACTAACAACGGCAATTTTAATCCCGGGTCCGCCTTATCAGCTGGTACATTTACTTTTGGATCAAACCTGTTCTTAACGGCTGCTTCTACTTCGAGCTTCCAATTTTTCGGATTACCCTCTGGAAGTTTTGACAGCAACTTTGTAGCCGGGACGATGACTCCCGGTGGCGTCTTAAATCTTGATTTCCAATATGATCCAACTCCCACTGACATGTTTGTGATCTATCAAAATGCAACTCTTGGATCGGGCTCTTTCACGGCAACAAATTGGCTGGGGAATGTTTATTCAGGGTCTGTGCTGCAGGTGGGTCAAAATATTGTGTTAAGCAACTTGATCTTGGCCAACTATGTGTGGGATGGCGAGGCCAATAATAATCTGTTTAGTTCACCCACAAATTGGGTTGGCGATATAGTTCCACCTAACGATGGACGGGCTAAACTAATTTTCGGGGCCAATAACCTCAGAACAAATGCAATTGCTGATACCCCTTGGTACGTGCGCGGGTTGGTGTTTAGTAATAATGTTCAATCCTACCTTCTCACGGGAAGCAACGTGACGATTGAAACAACCTCAGGAAGCGCTTATGGAATTGTTCAGAATAATCAGAATCTGATGACCATCAGCAATAATATCATTCTTGAAACATCGCAGTCTTGGAGTGCGCGAAGGGGTGATTTGTCGCTTGGCGGAACGACAAGGCTGGGTACGAACACCTTGATCCTTGAAGGCGGAAGTAACTTTATTTACAGGGCTGGGAGCCGACTTGAGCTCTCTAATGGCACAGTCAATGTCAACGCAGGTCTCATCCTTAATGGATCTGGTCCTGATGGAAATGGGGTTTTACGTAGTTCGGGTGGAAATAGTGCAATCACGGGCGGAATAAGCTTTGCCTCGGCTTCAACCATAGGAGTGGACGCTGGAACTTTGACTCATACGGGGTCGATCAATGGGGGTGGAAATAATATTACGAAAGTTGGAGCGGGTACGCTTACTTTAACGGGTCCGGGAACAAACTCGAACATTCCTAACTTTTTTGCGAATGGGGGAACGGTTGAACTTAATAAGGCTCCGGGCGTGACTGCTATTCCTGGAAACCTCTCTATCAGTAACGCGACAGTAAGCCTTCTCACTTCGAATCAGATAGCGGATACGGCTGCTATTTCTTTCCAAAATGACGCCATACTTAAACTCAATGGAAATAGTGAGACGGTCGGCAATGTAACAAATTTCGGCACTTCGGGCGTTGTTTTTGATTTTGGGAGCTCATCGTTTAACACACTTTTTAAAGCGGGTCTTCTTAACTTGGGTGCAGGCGGTACAAATCAATTTAGTGTGTATAACTGGAGTGGAACGGCTTTCACCCTTGGGGGTGCTGACCAATTTATCCTCTCGAATAACTTGGGCGTGCTCACGAACATAATCTCCTTTTATAGTGATTCTGGCATCACCTTGTTGGGCGATGGACGTGTGGCGACGTATGGAATTTCAGGTGGGTTATTCGAACTAATTCCGATTCCAGAACCGCAAACATACGTGTTGATGGTCATTGGATTGATAATCATCGTTGCGGGCTATCGCCGCAGGAAATCACTACAAGACAAAAAGTCCTAATCATTAGCTGATTTTTGCACTCTCCGCCTTAATGCTCAACACACCGGGTTTTGAGCCCTATTAAGCGATGGTAGGAAATGAACTTTTAAAAGTTAATCAACCTGACCTTGGCGCATTCCAGCTGGAACGGCTTTAGGACGAGGACAAGTGGATTTAATTTCAATATGGCGACCTTGTTCAGAGGCTTCAAGGATCGATTGCATAACGTCTAATGCATGGAACCCGAGTTCGTTTGCCATGCGCGGAGTCCGTTTTAAATGAATAGCTGCTGCCATATCTGCCACTCCAAACCCCCTAAACCCGCAGTCAGCATGCAAATGCGGTACGGAATGCCATCCATCCGTTCCTGGACGTGAAAGTTTTACAACTCCGCCCGTGCCATTTGGGTCGGGAATAGACATTGATCCTCCTGTGCCATACAACTCAATATTGGGTAGGGTGGATCCCCAAACATCAAATGTCATTAGCATGCTGATCACACACCCATTATGAAAATCTAGAACGGCAGAGATATGAGTCGGAGTTTCCACTTTCACCACTTTTCCGTGTTTTGGCTGACTCGTAATGGTTCGCTCCGCAAAGGACGTTTGTGCTGAGGATGTAACCCGTTTCACAGGCCCAAGGAGGTTAATCAACGCGTTAATATAATAGGGACCCATGTCGAAAAGTGGGCCGCCCCCAACTTCATAATAAAACTCGGGTGAAGGGTGCCACGATTCATGCCCATGACATATCATGTTGCAGACGCCACCGATGGGTTGACCGATAAACCCGTCGTCGAGAAGTTTCCGAGCGAGTTGTTGGCCTGGGCCCATGTAGGTATCCGGCGCGCATCCTACAAAAAGATTTTTCAGCTTAGCAAGGTCTAGAACTTTCTGGCCTTCGTCCTTGTTTGTAGCAAAAGGCTTTTCGCAGTAGGCATGTTTTCCTGCGTTAAGTATCTGCATGTTCACTGGCGCATGGGCCTTTGGAATAGTGAGGTTAATCACGATTTGGATTTCCTTATCGGCCAGAAGCTCCTCAACTGAGCACGCCTTAGCAATCCCGTATTTTTCCGCAACACTCTTTGCGCGGGCGGTGTCGAGATCGGCACATGCAGAAACTTCGATGTTGGAATACAATTTTAACCCATCAAAATAAGCCCCACTGATTGCTCCCGTGCCAATGATGCCCACTTTTGTCTTTGGTAATGATGTCGCCATAAAAGCCTGATTAATCGTTCCCCCAGCTATCGCAACACTATTTTTAGACGTATGGCCCCCAACCGGAGTGCCCCAAAGCGTTGGAAAGCCAATCCTGGTTATGTTCTAAAAGACCACACACAATCCTGGTTATGTTCCCTTTTTCCCAAGTCTTCGCGCCTTCGCGTGAGCTTATGATATCCAAGATTATTTCTCGAGAAACTTGCTCATTCTCGCTGCTAAGTTCTTAACGCTGGACAAAACTAGGGACTGAGGTGCAACGCTTTTTTGGACCAGGTTATGGGTTATTTATCGATTGAATCTGAGCTTCGAATTGGTGCAGTGTTTTATATCTGATAGATGAGTGTTTGCGGTGAGTGTTGTAGTAGCCTTCGATGTATTCGAAGATTTCGATGCGGGCGTCGGTCGCATCTTCGAAGTATCCGTCTTGAAGCATTTCGAGCTTAATAGTGCCGATGCAGGACTCGGTCCAAGCATTGTCATAAGGGTTAGCACGGGCTGACATACTTTGGCTCATACCCCGCCCCCTTGAGGACCGCTCGAAATGAAGCGCTGCCATATTGGCTACCTCGATCGCTGTGAAAAATGGTGTGATTTGGTTGTCTAAATTTTAGAGCCTGATTCATCGCTTCGACGACAAGCTCGGCGCGCAGGTTGTCGGCCAGGCTCCAGCCCACGATTCGCCGCGAGCAAAGATCAATGACGACTGCCAGATAGAGCCATCCTTTGCTGGTTGGGATAAAGGTGATATCTCCGGCCCATACGCTATTGATGGTTTCACGCCCGACAAAACTAGGGACAGACAAAACTAGGGACAGGCTAATAGTTGTCGACATCGCCCGACAACAACGGTGTCCAAAATACTTTAAATTATATCGATGAGGTAATGTGTTGTTGGGCCGAGAATGCCCTAGATTAAGCCTCTGGTTTTGGGGGTTCAAAACAGTCTA
>Ga0163154_10001313_pt1 | contig 38565 bp, 39 predicted proteins | sample OliLakLV19MP9P1_FD_148649 | JGI IMG/M metagenome (GOLD analysis project Ga0163154, IMG submission 148649) | Freshwater microbial mat bacterial communities from Lake Vanda, McMurdo Dry Valleys, Antarctica - Oligotrophic Lake LV.19.MP9.P1 | ecosystem: Environmental > Aquatic > Freshwater > Lake >... | reverse complement strand
GTTTTAGAAACCATTCGTAACCATCTAGACAATATTTGTAATTACTTTTTAAATCGTACTTCTAGTGGTGTAATGGAGGGTATTAATAATCGTATCAAACTAATTAAACGCCAAGCCTATGGTTTTGCAAACTTTACAAACTTTAGAGCTAGATTATTAGCCTGCCTTTCTCATTAGATTTACTTATCCCCATAAACCCAGAAGACCCAAAACGATTGCTAACTATAATACCAATCGCGCTGAAGCAACTTTGGAAACCGTACAGAAAGCATATGACATCATGCTAATCAAATAAAAAGACGAAATAGAAAAGTAAATCTTGCTCAAATCCGCTGCGGATGCTGCCCGATTGGCAGAGTGGGAACTGCACAATGCTATGCTTGCCGTCAAGGAAGTTGTAAAAGGTCAGTTTGGTTCCGATAGTGACCAACCGCAAGCAGTGGGCTTAAAGAAAAAGTCAGAACGGGAGCGTCCAAGTCGTAAGAAAACCGAACTTTAGGCATTTTAATGCTCTCATTTTAAAAAGAAAATCTGGTTACGTTTTGCATCGAATTCAATCAACTCACTCATGAAATAGAACAACCACTTGTGATAGTGATTGTAAACAGAGCCTGCTTAATAAATAGGCAACTGTTCCTTCTTACTAGCCTTTTATGGGAAAAATAATGAACAAAATTGACCTGACTAAATCATTGCCGCGTGAAGATTGGGGTAAATTTTTCGATCAACTTTCTACCGATCGCCGTGGGGAGCATATTTCAATTGAAATGATCGATCAAGAACTTGGAGACGAGGAACTAATTAAGAATTCACCTCTATTAGCAATGATTTACGATCGCCCTGGTAAAGGAGATAATCTAGCGATCGAAATTGGAAAAGATGAAATGACCTATGGACATTCGATTGAATCACCCACTGAGGTTTCGACTAGAGAGAACGCAAATGGTGAGATTATTGCAATTTCAATTACTGAAGCTTCTGGTAGAAAGACATTGATCAAAATGTCAGCAAAAGCGATCGCTTAGCTTCTAAATACAAAAGGAATATAATCATGGAAATAAAATGGGTGGCGATCGCTATTTTAACCGCTATTTTAATTGTGATTGGAATTATCGTTTACGGCAAATATCGGTGGTTGGCAGATACTGATAAATTGCGAATCGAATTAGCAAGTGGACAGCAAACAATTAAGCCTCAAATCTATGACCAAACAGAAATTGATGCTTTGCCAGAACCCGTAAAGCGATTTTTTCAAACTGTGCTCAAAGATGGACAGCCAATGATCGCCTCGGTGAGACTTTCTCAGCAAGGGCAATTCAATATGAAAGAGACAGAAGCCAAATGGAGTCCATTTACCGCCACCCAAGTATTTATCGCTCAACGTCTTGGTTTTGATTGGGATGCGCGCATTCAGATGGCTCCTGGACTGAATGCATTTGTTCATGATACATATTTGTTAGGGAAAGGAAATTTACGGGCATCATTACTTGGTCTTTTTACTCTTGCGAATATGCACGATACAACCGAGCTAAACCAAGGCGAACTATTGCGATTCTTTGCCGAAGCCGCTTGGTATCCTACGGCGCTTTTACCCAGTCAAGGGGTACGTTGGGAAGCGATTGATCGGACTTCTGCTCGTGGCGCTCTAACCGATGGTGCAACAACTGTCTCTCTCGTATTTGGGTTTAATGCCGAAGGGTTAATCGATACTATGCATGCCGCAGCTCGTTATCGGGACAAGCTAGTAGCAATGCCTTGGGGAGGTAGAGTTTGGGATTACGTGGTTCGCGATGGAATGCTCATTCCTTTGCAAGGTGAAGTGGGATGGGAATATCCAGAGGGGATGAAGCTCTATTTCAAAGGAAGAATTACAGAAATTAACTATGAATTTGCGTCATGAATAGATGTAGAGAATTATCCATAAGGGACATGTAATGGCAACTAGTACTGGCTTTAAGGACTATTACACCATTTTGGGAGTGAGCAAAACCGCAACTCCTGAAGAAATCAAACTAGCATATCGCAAGACTGCCCGAAAACATCATCCTGACCTTAATCCTGGTGATAAAAATGCAGAGGAGAAATTCAAAGACCTCAATGAAGCAAATGAGGTTCTTTCTGATCCCGAAAAGCGGCAGAAATATGATCGCTTCGGACAACATTGGAACCAGCCGAATTATACTGAAGCCCCAACTCCCAGACAATCATCAAGCGAATCATCTAGGGGTTCGAATGTAGAGAATGACTTCGATCGATATGGAGACTTTGATTCATTTATCAACGATCTATTAGGTCGACAAAGATCATCTTCTACTGGATATCGTTCACAAGCTCCTGCACCTGATACTGAAGCTGCGATCGCCCTCACATTTTCTGAAGCATTTCATGGAGTCCTGAAGCATCTTCTCCTTGATGACGAAACCATTAATGTCCGCATTCCCGCAGGCGCAACCACAGGGAGTCGGATCAGAATCAGAGGTAAAGGTCATCCCAGTCCGTTCTCTCAACAACGTGGCGATTTATATTTAACTATTGAACTTTTACCCCATCCCTTCTTTCGGTTTGAAGGTGAAAATCTTGTTTGTAACATTCCCATTCGTCCTGATAAAGCGGTTCTAGGCGCAGAAATTAATGTTCCGACTCCCGATGGTAGCGTATCCATGAAAGTACCAAAGGGAATAAAATCTGGACAATCTCTGCGACTTCGAGGCAAAGGATGGACATTACCAAAGGGAGGTCGAGGTGATTTATTTGCCAAACTTCAGATTGTCACGCCCCAAGACCTCAGTGCGATCGAGCAAGAATGTTACGAAAAAATCCAAGCGCATGCCAGCTTTAACCCACGCAATCAGATAGAGGAGATTCAATTATGACCCCTTCAGACAACTCATCCAGTAATGTTTCAAGCAGCCTCTCAACCAGCGTAGTTTGCCTCGAAGGTGAGCAACTTTATACCTTGGAATATGCAGCATCCATTACAGAGACTTCAATTACGATAGTTCAGGTTTATGTGGAGTTGGGTGTAATTGAAGCGAGCGGGGCGATGCTCCATAGTCGGGAAATAGCACGCATTGCTCAGATTCAAAGATTAAGACAAGACTTAGGATTGAACTTAGTTGGAGCGGCGATCGTGCTAGATATGGCTCAAGAAATTGCTCAATTACGCGCGCGGCTCAACTCCCATCGTTCCAATCTGCCATGAGAAATTCATCCATAGAACCGATATTGAATCAAGAACGTAGCGAAATGCTGCAACATTGGCAAGATTGGTTAGAAATGCCGATGCTGGCGCTGAGTTTTACTTGGTTGGGTTTATTTATTGTTGAATTAGTTTGGGGACTAAATCCATTATTAGAAGCGATCGGAATTACGATTTGGATTATCTTTATCGCCGATTTTTGCTTCAAATTCATTCTTGCTTCCCATAAGCTTTATTATCTCAAGCACAATTGGTTGATCGCCTTTTCTCTAATAATTCCTCCTCTTCGTACCTTTCGGATTGTGGGAATTATTCAGTCAATTCATACAGTTCGAGGAATTCAGTTATTAGGAATCATGACCAGAACTAATAGAGGAATGAGACTATTGGCTGCAAGTGTGGAACGTAGAGGTTTTGGCTATGTGGGTGGTGGCTTTATCCGTGATTATTCTATTTGCGGGGGCGGCGGGAATTTATGCCTTTGAGCGCAAACTTACGGACGGTTCTATCGGGATTGCGGACTACGGCACAGCCTTATGGTGGACAGCGATGGTAATGACAACGATTGGTTCGGATTACGTTCCCAAGACAGGAGAAGGTCAGGTACTCTGTTTTTTAATCTTTTTGTATGCGATCGCAGTATGTGGATATGCAACGGCAATGTTAGCGACATTTTTTGTGAATCAAGATGCTGAGGATGATCTAGCAGCGATCGCGAGTACAAAATCAATTCAAGCTCTCCACGCAGAAATCAGCTTATTACGAACTGAGATTCAAGAATTTACCCGAAAAGATTTAGACAAATGAAAATAACCAAAAAAACTGAAACTAAATCCAATCAAGAGGATTCATCCAAAGCGCTGATTGAAATTGCCAACTCTCAGGTCAATCAAGTTTTACAATTACTCAATACTTCACAAAAGGGACTGAGTGAAACCGAAGCAAAACGGCGGCTAAGTAAATTTGGCTTGAATGAGATTCCCCGTGAAAAAAATATACCTTGGTACATCCAACTGCTGAAGACAGTAACTAATCCGCCTTCGCTCTTATTAATTGCCTTGGCTATCATTTCTTTATTAACTGGGAGTGCGATCGCCGCCGTGATCATTTCAGTTATGGTAATTTTTGGAGGTTTACTGCGCTTTTCTCAAGAATTTAAATCAAATAAAGCCGCAGAAAAACTAAGAGAAATGGTAAGTTCCAATGCCAGTGTACGTCGCCAGAATTTTAATCAGAATTTTAATAAAGATATAGATTCAAAGGAAGAAAAAGGAATTCTATCTGGCAAAGAAATAGCGGTGAAGCTATTAGTACCAGGTGACATTATTTTTCTGGCAGCAGGAGATATGATTCCCGCCGATCTCAGGCTAATTGCGGCAAAGGATTTATTTCTTACTCAGTCTACGCTTACAGGAGAGTCTTTACCTGCTGAAAAACACTTAGATCTTCTAGATAACAAAGAGAAGAATCCCTTAGAAATGGTTAATCTTTGTTTTATGGGAACTTCTGTAGTTAGTGGTTCTGGAACTGCCGTAGTTGCCGAAACTGGTAAACGAACCTATCTTGCCTCCTTAGCTAAAACTCTGGGAGGACGCAAAGCCCGAACTAGCTTCGATCGAGGTATAAATGGTGTGACCATGCTGCTGTTGCGGTTTATGCTAATCATGGCTCCCTTAGTATTCTTAATCAATGGCATCTTAAAACATAATTGGGTTGAAGCATTCACTTTCGGTTTATCGGTAGCAGTAGGACTAGCTCCAGAAATGTTACCTGTGATTGTCACCGCAAATTTGGCAAAAGGAGCGATCGCTATGTCTGAGAAAAAAGTGATTGTCAAAAACATTGATGCGATTCAAGACTTTGGCTCCATGAATATCCTCTGTACTGATAAAACGGGCACCCTTACTCAAGACAAAATCGTTTTACAAAGACACCTCGATCCCTACGGGCAAGAGAGTACCGATGTCCTCAAGTATGCCTATCTTAATAGCTTCTATCAGACAGGCTTAAAAAACTTATTAGATATTGCTGTACTCGAACATGGTCAGGAACTTAAACCCTTAGAGATTGGCAAAAATTATCATAAATTTGATGAGATTCCTTTCGACTTTGAGCGGCGACGGATGTCTGTGGTGATCGAAGAAATGGGAAAGCAGCACGTTCTAATTTGCAAAGGAGCGGTAGAAGAAGTGCTAAAAGCTTGTACCCAACTGAAAGTGAACGATCGAGTTATCTCAATGGATACGTCAACTCATAAAAAGGTTGTTGATTTGCAAACAGAACTCAACTCCGATGGATTACGGGTAATTGCCGTTGCCTACAAAGTAATGCCAACCGATCAGACCCATTATGCGATCGCCGACGAGAGTGATTTGATTCTCTTAGGCAACATTGCCTTTCTCGATCCACCCAAAGACTATGCTGCTCAGGCGATTAAAGCCCTAAAACGTAATGGCGTTGATGTAAAAATCTTAACGGGGGATAATGAAATCATTACGCGTAAAATCTGCAAAGATGTAGACTTACCTGTCCATCATGTCCTCCTGGGAAGCGATATCGAATCTCTATCCGATCAAGAATTAGCGGAAGTTGCCGCAACCACCACCATTTTTGCCAAATTCTCACCTACTCAAAAAGCCAAAATTATTCAGGTGCTACGCAAGAAAAATAACACTGTGGGATACATGGGAGATGGGATTAATGATGCGGCGGCTTTACGAGAGGCGGATGTAGGAATTTCAGTAGATACAGCCGTGGATATTGCCAAAGAATCAGCAGATATTATTTTATTAGAAAAAAATCTGTTGGTTTTAGAATCTGGCATAGTTGAAGGTCGTAGGACTTTTGCTAATATTATTAAATACATTAGAATGTGAACTAGCTCTAACTTTGGTAATATGTTCAGCGTGTTGGGAGCGAGTGCCCTTCTGCCCTTTTTACCGATGCAACCCGTGCAAATCTTGATAAATAATCTCCTTTACGACTTTTCCCAAACGGGCATTCCCTTCGATCATGTTGACAAAGAAGAACTGATTAAGCCGCCAAAATGGAAGATTGATAATATCCAGCGATTTATGGTTTTCATTGGACCAATTAGTTCTATTTTCGACTATTGCACCTTTGCCCTGATGTGGTTCATATTTGGTGCGAATTCTTTAGATAAACAAGCTTTGTTCCAAACTGGTTGGTTTGTAGAAAGCTTGATGACTCAGACCCTAATTGTTCATATTATTCGTACTGCCAAGATTCCGTTCCTGCAAAGCTGGGCTTCCGCTTCAATGCTGATGATTACGGCGACAATTATGGGTATTGGCATATATCTACCATTTTCGCCACTAGCTTCAAGTTTAGGATTCGTTTCCTTACCTTCGGTTTATTTTCTTTGGCTAGCTTTAATCCTCACTTGTTATTGTATCTTGACTCAATTTGTAAAATCTTGGTTTATTAAGAAATATGGATATAAATAAGGTCATCCATATATCAAAATCTTGATGAATAGAGTCCAGATATCGAGAACTTTAGAACACATTTTTACTTCGGCACCTCTCCCTATTCCTTAAACTGGGAAGGGAGAAATTGATCTTTGAAAGTGATTTTAAAAGATCCCACTGCTCAAACTGTAATCATCAAAAAGTAATTGCTTATATTAGAAATTCCTATACTTGAATGCCTTAAATATAAGATAAAGTTAATTAAACATAAAGGAGAAAGTGATGCCCAAAACCCCTATGCAGATATCTGGACAACCAATCACTTGGATTGAGCGCAATCTAGTTGTGCGGGCATTAGAGTCAGTACAAGATTTGATTATAATTTCCTTGTGTATTGGCTTATTTGGCGTGATGGTACTACAGCTTAAGGATATGTTTACTTCTTTGTTATCACCATCTAATTTCCATTTTCATGAGATTACGGCTGACATTCTCTTTGTGCTGATTTTAGTTGAGCTATTTCGGCTATTAATTATTTACTTACAAGAGCATCGGGTCTCGATTGGGGTGGCTGTGGAAGTCTCCATTGTTTCAGTTCTGAGGGAAGTAATTGTACAGGGGGTTTTGGAAACTCCGTGGGTGCAAATTTTAGTCACCGGTAGTTTTTTACTGGTATTAGCAGCTTTGCTTTTGGTAAGAGCATGGATTCCGCCTACATTTGAGGGCATAGATCCTGAAACTCGAATCAGCCAAGCTTATAATTCCCATAGGGAGGTATCTAAGCATTGATCGATCCTGCAATTAAGCTTCAATAATTACGCGCAGGTTGCTCTGCTTTTTATTGACTCGACAGGTAATACTCCCTTCCCAGTAGATAGTTAGATCTAAAAAATGGGGCATTTATGAATAGGTTAGAGCAACTAAGTAGCTAAGCATAAGTAAACTGATAATAGGAAGTAGCAAAACCATTATCGTCATAGCGAGAGTTTAGAGCAGATTGTATAGCAAAAGCTAAATCGTCTTCAGGATTAAACATTTGCCCAGATAACTGATTACGCTTTAGATGCTGCCACTCGAGTTCAATGGGATTCATCTCGGAACAATAAGGAGGTAACTGAAATAAAAATAAGCCCTTTTCTTCCCAGTCAAGAATCTTAGCTTTTACAGCTTTACAAGTATGAACTGAGGAATTATCCTGATCCATAACTGTAAAAGCCTTGGTTTGGATTAGTAAATCTGCTGCTAATCTGGCTTGCTTATCCATAAATAAAATATATTCTTGGCTAGTCATACTGCCAACGCAAAAAACTCCGTCAAATCCAATCTCTGGTTCAAAAAACCCCAATAAGCTAATCCGCTTACCTCTATTTTTAGTTTGTTCAAGCCGTTTACTTTGCCCTTGTTTGATCCAGCCATACTGGACAGATGTCCAACAACTAAATCCTGTTTCATCTAAAAACTCGATTAAATTTGCCGCTCTATGTCTGGGTGTTGGCGTTACCAGTGCTGCCGCTAATACAATAATTGCCTTTTTATTCGCTTTAAATCTCTAGGAATCCAATTTATGTCTGGGATTATTTTCTTCTAGTTAATGAAACTAATAACCAAACAAACAGAATAAGCTCAACCAAGTTTGGCATAAATCTCTGTGGAGACAAAAAATTAGCCATTCTTACTCTAACTAATTCACCAAGCCAAATAGAATCTTCTGAGTCCTAAAAACACCTCAAAATTAATCTAAGCTACAACCTTTAGTAAAGATTCATCTAAAGTCTGATTTGCAGGAATACCATTACCATATACCTCACAGGAGTTATTAGGGCTTTCAATTAATTTAACTCGATGTAAATCTACACCTAAATCATTTAAGGGCTGCGTTAAAGCATTTTGGATATAAATGGCAATATTTTCGGCAGTAGGTACAACATTAGAAAAGTAGAGAATATCTTTATTCAAAAACGTATGATCTAGCGGATCGAGAACGTAGCGATCGACAATATCCTCAAACTTCACCAAATCGGCAATCATCCCAGTGCGATCGTCCATTTCACCTTTGATTGTCACTTCCAGATGATAGTTATGTCCGTGTCCGTTGGGTCGGGCGCATTTGCCATAAATTGCCGTGTTTTCTTCTAAGCTCAAGTCATCTTTTGCCAGCCGATGTGCAGCCGAAAAGTGATTACTAATTGTTAAATGGGCTTCCATATTTTTTCCTTGATAATCTGCCCACAGTTCGGGGCTTTCAAATAGTTGAATATTGACTATTGGTAAATGAGGTTGAAGTTTCTGCCAAATTATCCGCGCGATGTTTTCTGTAGTCGGAAGGCTATGCTCAAACTCTACCCAAACGGTGTTGAGATAACTAAAATTAAGTTGAGAGGTAACTTCTTTGGCAATTATGTGTTTGACATCGGAAAGATTTAGCACCATTCCGCTTTCATCTATTTCACCAAACATAGATACAAATAAAACATAATTATGTCCGTGTCCCGGAAACTTCGTACAAGCTCCAAACTGCTCTATATTCTCAGCTTCTGAAAGTGAGGGCAGCCAGTAACGGTGACTTGCAGAAAACTGAGCGCGTCGATTAATTACACATTTGGGCATGGTTTAGCTTGATTGTTGCTTTATCTTATTTTTACTTTACAAGGTATAGGGTAACATTTTTGCCACAAGTCCTAATTATCGATGCCCTCTTAATTTGTTAATAAGCACCTTTCTTGCCCAAAACTACGACTACAGTTCTCAATAAAATCTCAAAATCTAGTTGCAGCGACCAATTTTCAATATAGGCGGTATCGAGGCGAACCACATCATCAAAATTTAGAATATCCGATCGCCCCGATACTTGCCATAAACCTGTAATTCCGGGAATAACCTAATGACGAATTAGGTGGTGCTCGGAGCAGTTGTTATAATCTCGAAGCGATAGCGGGCGAGGTCCAACTAAGCTCATATCGTAATTGCTCGACTACCCCCCCTAAAACCTTGTAATGTATAACTGGTTAGCATTGTAAGGTTTAGAGTTATTTTTACTTAAACCCTGAAAGCCCTATTCCTTGTTAATTTTACTATAAGAACTGATTTTATACTAAAAAGCTAAGTCTTGAAACTGAGTCTGGGAAAGAGTTTGCGAGGGGTCGAGCAATTACCCTTTTTTTTATATTTATTAAAAGTAATAGTGGTTATTTGCCTCCACAACTTCCACTAATTTCTATTCCACTGCTCTCACTTAATACTCGATTAAAGACTGGCTTAAAACCGAATGATAATGAGATCGCTCTCCTAGTCCTTAAAAAAGATAAGTAGAGCGATTTTTTGATTGGGATGTATGGATATTCTGAGCGATCGCTTTCTTAAGTTCAAACTCGATCTTAGGGGTCCAAAACCTCTCTGACAGCACTTTAAACCTCACAGGTCGCATTTTTTATGATAGTTCAGGATTTGGAGTAGATTATTTTGCAGGTTTTGACCTTTTGAATAGCTTGCCTAGATCGTCAATTAAAGGCTTGGCTAAGATTATTAACTTTGGCATAGCTATAGATAAGACTGTCGGCGGTATAAGCTTCACTTCCTGCGATCGCGTTAGTATACAATCGAAGCAGTTTTAAAACTGCAAACAAAACTGGTCACTATGCAATTCATCAATCCCAAAATTGATTATGCCTTCAAAAAGATATTTGGCTCCGAGCAAAGCCATGAAATTCTGATCAGCTTTCTCAATGCCATGCTTTACGACGGACTAGATAAGATTCAAGCCATCAAAATTCTCGATCCTTATCTAGCACCCAGACTGCGCGGCGTTAAAGACACTTATGTTGATGTAAAAGCGACGATTAACAATGATGAAGGCGAATCTTCCAGCGTTATCATCGAAATGCAAGTCTTGAATGTGGAAGGATTTGAGAAACGTATTCTCTACAACGCTGCTAAAGCCTATTCAAATCAGCTTGATGTTGGTGAAGATTATACAATTCTTGAGCCAGTAATTGCCTTAACCATTACTGACTTTGCCATGTTTCCCGAACTGAATCAACTAATTTCGCGCTTCATTCTCAAGGAAAAGACCTATCTTGTCGATTACCCAATCTACGACATCGAGTTAGTATTTATCGAATTGCCGAAGTTCCAAAAATCCTTAGAAGAATTGAAAACTCTAACCGATAAGTGGTTGTATTTCCTAAAGACTGCAAGAAAACTGGAATCAGTTCCAACAGTGATGGATGATATTCCCGCTATCAGAAAAGCATTTGCGATCGCCAATCAAGCCAATCTCACCCGTGAAGAATTAGACGATCTAGAACATCGCGCTATTTTTATCCACGATCAGCGCAATGCAATCAAAAAAGCGGAACGTCTGGGACTCGAAGAGGGAATCAAACAGGGTATTGAACTAGGAATCGAGCAAGGTATAGAACAGGGTGAGTTAAGAGCTAAGCTCGCGATCGCCCAACAACTGCTTGGTATTTTAGAGGATGCCGAAATCAGTCACATGACAGGGCTCGATCTTGATGCGATCGCTCGGCTCCGAAATAATTGAGATGCGTCAAGCATAAGAGGTTAGATATTTATGTGTACTGACACCATTTTCTACTAGTTGTTTCTGACATTTCATGGATTGCTATTTCAGCTGCTCGGTCAACCTGTAGAAAATGCCGATCGCTATCAATTCATATCGGTAGAAGTTAAAGAAAAAGCATTTCGATTTGATGGAATTTGGCTGATAGATGGAGTAAATGTAATTTCCCAAAGTTTAATTCCTTCAGCCAGTTCTAACTTTAATATTGCCAATTCTACTGACTATAACGGTGATGCAAAAGCTGATATTCTCTTCAGCGATCGACTTACTGGGCAAAATACGATTTGGTTGATGGAGTGAATCCTGTCGTGCGATCGCTTACAGCTTCTGCTAGTCCTAATTTCCAAGTTAAAGGTGTGGGTGATTTTAACGGTGATAGTAAAGCCGATATCCTCTACAAAGATCTTTTAACTGGTCAAAGTGCTTTATGGTTAGTGAATGATAAGGCGATCGCTTTCAAAAGCTTTATCGATTTCTATAATTCTGCGCTAATTTAATACGTTAGGCGATCGCTTTGGTGTAATCTTTACTAAATAAATAATTCTCTAGAACTATGAGCGTAACAAATTGGACGACCGAAGCTGAAACTAAACTCAAAGAGGTGCCTTTCTGGGGTAGATTTTTGGTGAGAAGAGAAGTGGAAAAGTTTGCCCGAAATATGGAGGCAAAGGAAGTAAATTTGGATATTTATAATTTAGCTAATCAAAAATGGTTATCTATGAGTAAAAAGAATTAGGAACAGAAATAATTAACTTATAAAAACGATCGCATTTTCCCAACATTCATCAGTCCGTAGGGATCGACTAATCGTTTAAAGTCTAGCTGCTCTTGATTTACAGTTTTCATACCGCCATCTTCAAGAATATAAGTATGCGGGTTGGCAATCAAAACTCCACGATCCTCATGATATTTGATAATTTGCTCTAGGCGATCGCTCGTTGTAAATTTCACCACCTGAATCGCCGCAGGAATTACTTTCCCACCCATCCGAATAAACTCTAAGTGCATCATCACCTCATCGCCAAAGTATCTATACATCTCCATTACTGTATCCAAATCTAAAAACAAACTTTGTAAATAGGTTAGAGAATTATCAGTAGTGCGCGCGTGCAGGGTTGTGTGATTCCAAGAAAATTCTACCAAGGTTAGACCTTTACTTGCTTCTTGGGCAGACTTCTCATAACAATTTTCGCCCTTGTATTCTTGCACTAAAGACTTGAATGAATCTAAATCGGATTCAGCAACTAAGACCAAAACACAGTGAGAGCGATCGCGAATGTATGACTTTAAAGGGATAAAAAAGCTAGGAATAGGATGGGCATGGACGCTAATCATTTTTTTAATGATGCCGTCAGCATTACCCAAAGCTTCACCAAATCTGGCAGCCACCTCAAAATCCTCAAAAGCCACTATACATTCCGCCCATTGATATGCTGGAGCTAGTGGCAGTTCTAACTCAGTAATAATGCCATTTGTTCCGTAAGCATGGTTCACTTTCTGCACATCGTCACCGCGCAGTTCGATCACTCGGACTGTATCCTCTAGGGTTACCACTCTAACTGCTTTTAAATTGCCGCGATCGCGGAGTTGACCATATAAAACCGAACCAATCCCGCCACTTCCACCTGCAATAAATCCTCCAACTGTGGCACTTCTTACTGTAGAGGGAACCATCCGACTTTCCCAACCAATTTCTTGAGCTTTTCTATCTAGCGCGCCCAGTCTTACTCCTGCCTCCACACAAGCCGAACCTGCCTTAATCCATTTAATCGCTTGCATTCGAGTAGTATCCAAGATTACGCCCCCGTTAAGTGGTACTGACTGTCCATAATTCCCCGTACCCGCGCCTCTAACTGTCAACGGAATGCGATGATTGACACAGGCTTGAGCGATTTTAATTACTTCGGTTTGATTTTGGGGACGTAATACTAAATCTGCAACTTTATTCTCTAAAATTGGCGTGAGAATTGGACTAAAGCGAAAGTAATCTTCCGATAGTTTTGCGACTTGGGCGGGTGAATTGATAACTTCAATACCTTCTAGCTCAAATAGAAAGCTTTGGTAATCGTACATAAGGATTATTAGAGTTAATATCAGTTGGATTATTAAGCTAATTTACTCTAATTTGAGTTTGGAAGTTGATCGCCCAGATATTTTTGTCAGATATTTTTTGGTAAAGTGTTTGCATAAAGGCTTATTTTAATATTTTGATTGAATCATGCTTAAAAGATTAAAGCTAAGTGGCTTCAAGTCAATTAAAGAATTGGATCTGGAAATGCGTCCTTTAAATATTTTGATTGGTGCAAATGGAGTAGGTAAAAGTAATCTTATTTCCTTTTTTAAAATGCTCAACGAAATGATGGCTGGGCGGCTACAACAATATATAGGAATTTCAGGTGGTGCTCAAACGCTTTTACATTTTGGGGCAAAGGTAACATCCCAGATTGAAGCTCAATTAGAGTTTGAGGTAGAACAAGGAAATGATCTGTATGACTTAAGATTATCTCATGCTCCCAGTGACACACTGGTCTTTACGAAAGAGAGATTAAGCTTTGTCCCAATCAATCAAAAAACAATACCTCCGAATAAGTCAAAAATTGACTCGTTAGGTACAGGACATCAAGAGACGAAGATCGGAAAAGCTGCAGAAAAAAAAATGCCTACGGCTACGCAGATCGAATATTTATTAAGTCGTTGCCGTGTTTATCACTTCCATGACACATCCTCAACTGCAGGGGTACGTCAAGCTTGTTATGTTGGTAATAACCGAATGCTCTTCCCATATGCCGAAAATTTAGCAGCATTATTACTTAGATTTCGTGACGAGAATGACAGTAAGGCTTATCAACGGATTGTTTCAACTGTTCGCTTGATCGCTCCTTTCTTTGATGACTTCGATTTCAGAACAGAAAATAATAGAGTTATGTTGGAATGGCGACATCAAGGTTCGGATCAAATATTTGGGGCACATCAACTTTCTGATGGCACTCTGCGAGCAATATGTCTTACTACTCTACTTTTACAGCCAGTAGGTGAGCTTCCAGAATTAATTATTGTCGATGAACCAGAGTTAGGACTTCATCCATATGCTCTTAATATTGTCGCATCAATGTTTTCTGAAGCTTCACAAAATACCCAGATTCTAATCAGCACTCAATCTAGTCCTTTTTTAGATAACTTTGAACCAGAAGATGTAATTACTATTGATAGAGAAGAGCGGGAATCAAAATTTACTCGACTCAATTCTATAGATCTAGAGGTTTGGTTAGAAGAATATAGTTTGGGTGAGATTTGGGAGAAGAATATTATTAATGGAGGTCCTCATTAATGGTACGGCTTTATCTGATTGTGGAAGGACAGACTGAGCAGACCTTTGCTGATAATCTTCTAAAACCTCACTTAGCAGGATACGGGGTTTATATGAATAATTCTGGAATGATTGCCAACAGTAGAAAAAAAGGTAAAGTAACTCGTGGAGGTGGTCGCAACTATCAGCAAATGAAAGACGATATTTTACGCCGTCTGAAGCAGGATCGAGATCGAGATGTTTTCTTTACGACAATGATCGACCTGTATGCGATCGCTCCTGACTTTCCCAAACTAGATGAGTCCCAGAAATTACAAAAAAAGCCTGTGGAGCGAGTGGAATTTTTAGAAAAAGCTTTTAGCGAGGATATTGACGATCGTCGTTTTATTCCCTACCTCCAATTGCATGAATACGAGGCATATCTTTTTGCTAATCCCTCGTACTTTAATGATTTTTATTATGATTCTTATGATGACTGTGAAAAGCGAGTTCAGGCACTTGAGGAGATCGCTGCTCAATACGAAAATCCAGAGCTAATTAACGATAGCTATGAAACAGCGCCCAGTAAACGTATTATTGCTCAATTTCCTGTCTATGAAAAAGCAAAAGTAAGAGTTGGCTACCAAATAGCTGAAAAAATCTCTCTACAAGTCATCCGATATAAATGTCCACATTTCAATAAATGGTTATTACAACTTGAATCATTGGGTAAAAAAGTTTAGAAATTAACTAAAAGAGTCTAATCATTCCATCATCTATAATCAAAAATAGAATACAAAAAAAATAAATGCCAGAACTAGCCCAAGAAGTCGATCGCCGTCGCACCTTTGCCATTATTTCTCACCCTGACGCGGGTAAAACTACTCTTACCGAGAAATTATTGTTGTATGGGGGAGCAATTCACCTTGCGGGTGCGGTTAAAGCCCGTGCTTCTCAGCGTCATGTTACATCTGACTGGATGGAATTAGAGCAACAACGGGGGATTTCGATTACTTCTACGGTGCTGCAATTTTCCTATATGGATTGTTGTGTAAATTTATTGGATACACCCGGTCACAAAGATTTTAGTGAAGATACCTATCGCACTCTTGCTGCCGCCGATAATGCCGTAATGTTAGTAGATGCGGCTAAGGGCTTGGAAACGCAGACTCGAAAATTATTTGAAGTTTGCAAATTGCGCGGACTCCCCATTTTTACCTTTATTAACAAGCTCGATCGCCCTACCCGAGAGCCTTTAGATTTATTAGATGAGATTGAAAAAGAACTCGGCTTAATTCCCTATCCGATGAATTGGCCCATTGGTACGGGCGATCGCTTTAGAGGAGTATTCGATCGAGCTAGTCAAACGGTGCATTTATTTAAGCGCAGTGGACACGGACAAAGGGAGGCAGATGTAGAAATCATGTTGTTAGACGATCCTCGCCTTGCGGAAATTATCGATCCCGATCTGTATGCCCAGTTTCAAGAAGATCTAGAAGTTTTAGAAATTATGGGGGCAGGGTGGGATGAAGAAGCAATGCACTCGGGCAAAATGACACCTATATTCTTTGGTAGTGCCATGACTAATTTTGGCGTGGAGCTATTTTTGAAGGCATTTTTACAACACGCTTTGAAGCCTACTCCCCACACCAGTAATATTGGGGAAATTGCTCCGACTGATGAAGAATTCTCGGCATTTGTATTTAAGCTTCAGGCAAATATGGATCCCAAGCACCGCGATCGCATTGCCTTCGTCCGGGTATGTTCGGGCAAGTTTGAAAAAGACATGACGGTCAATCACGTGCGCAGTGGTAAAACTATTCGGCTCTCTCACGCTCAAAAGCTCTTCGGACAAGACCGAGAAATTATTGAGGAGGCATATGCTGGGGATGTGATTGGTCTAAATAATCCCGGAACATTTGCGATCGGCGATACGATCTGTGGCACTAAGAAATTCAAATATGCAGGGATTCCTAGTTTCTCTCCCGAACTATTTGCCTACTTGCGATCGCCCGAACCATCAAAGTTTAAGCAATTCCGTAAAGGAGTTTCCGAACTTAAAGAAGAAGGCGCAATTCAGATCATGTATTCTATCGATGATGCCAAACGCGATCCTATTCTCGGTGCTGTAGGACAGCTACAATTTGAAGTAGTCCAGTTCCGTTTACAAAATGAATATGGCGTAGAAACACTCTTAGATACTATTCCCTACTCTGTTGCCCGTTGGGTCGAAGATGGCTGGGAAGCATTAGAAGAAGTGGGTCGTTTATTTAATACTTTTGTGGTGAAAGATAGCCTAGAACGTCCCGTGCTGTTATTCAAAAATATTTGGAATCTCAATCAAGTTGAGTCCGATCATCCCGATTTAAAATTAACGGCGATCGCTCCGCTTTAATTTAAGTTACTAAAATTATAAAAATAAATTTATGAGTAAGCCTAAAGGGAACAGTTCAACCTTACCTAAATCATCTGGATTTGGGGCAGTGAGACCAAAACAGGAAATCACAAAAGTAGAGCAAGTAGTAGTTAAGCAAGAAAATAAGCTATCCCAAAATATTGGTTTTGCTGAAACTATGCAGGGCATGCAGTTAGCCATAGCAAGTGAACTTATTAACGAAGCATCGTTAAAACTAAATGGCTATACCTTAGAGATTCAAAAACTTGTACTTCCAAATTCAGAGATTGGTTTTACATCTAGTTCACATAAAATTATTGAATCCATTGAAAAACTAATAACAATCAAATCTAAGGTAATAGCAATTCTATCTTGGGGGGCAACTATAGCGAATATTGCCAACCATGTAGTAAATACCTTTGATATCCGTTTGCCAGATGAACTGTTAGATACAATTTCTTACGCCTTAGAACATCTAATAGAGATGTTTGATGCTGCTCTGAATGATATTCCTAATATTTCTATTCTGGGAATAACCTTATCTCCAGATCAAAAGCAAGTTTCTGAAACAAAATCGTTAATTTCTAGAACTCTGGCTAAAATTGACAAAATTAAACAAGAGATCGCTGAAGGTTATGAAGACTGGGGTGCTGCCGAACAATCCGCCTCCGAAAGACTAATGGATGACAATACAGATTTTGTTTCTGGAGAAGAAATTTTAGACTTGATAGAGCGACTTGAAGCGGGTGAAGATGTTTGACATTAAATTTCATTCAAAAGCATCTAAAGAGATTCAAAATCTATTAATAACCAATAGAGAAATTAGTAAAGAAGTTAAACAAATTTTGCAAGATTTAGCTGAAAAACCATACTTTTTTAAAAAGAAAAAAGGAAAATTGAAGTCTTGTCGAGCCTTAGGATTCAAAGTCAAAGGAAATACATGGCGTCTAGTTTTCAGAATTATTGAAGCAGAAAATCAAGTGGAAGTTTTGGCAGTTGCTTTACATGATGAAGCATACAGTTCAGCAGAAAGACGGATTTAAGAAAGTATTGAAGTTTGCATAAAAATTTAAGTGGGAATTTGAAATTAACGGCGATCGCTCCGATCTAATATTCAGTCTAATATTCAGGCTGAGAGCCGATTAAGAATATCTCTAGTAAAAGACAATATTTTGTCGATCTAGATTTAGGCAGAATCAGAAAAATTTAATCTGCGGATTTTACTTCAGTTTTATGCACTGGGAATTCTCTGAGGAGATACCAAAAGATGATGAGATTCAGAATAAAAACAATCAATTTCAGGATGGAAATCCCCTTTGTTAACTCATAAATCTCAGGGGGAATACTAATGCTCACAACCCCAATTACTAACCATCTCGCCCAAGCTTTTTCATACCACAAACCGATCGCTTCGATCGCGGTCACAACTGCGTAAATGGCTAGTCCAACAGCACTAAATTGCAAAGTCCTCGGGTTAAAATTCAAGATTTTTTCTAGTACCCACGCAATAATTCCTTTCTTTCCAGTTAGAGCTACTGATTCGGCAAAATTTTGTAAATCCTCATAATTCTTAGAAGCTAAAAATACTGCCATTGCCGCGATCGCAAATAAAGCAGTATTAAAGGCTTTATAGGAAACAATTGCAATTAATCCGTTCGGACGGCTACCAATTTCTGACATATTTAATAAACTCTCTGACAAAAAGATAACTTGCTAATTGTGTTCATAACTCTACATCTAAAATAACTTTATCCTCTTCTTTACCGATTGTGGCACTTCCTTAATAGCTCTCTTTTCTGAACTCTTGGGCTGATTGAATATTTGTACCCTTTGCCCAGATTCCTAAATGTTGGTTTTGGGCATTTTTTTCAGCTTCACTATAGCCTTCACAACCTTTACCAGATGGGCTATAAAATTCGGCATAGCCTTGGGCGACTAAAAGTTTATTAATATTACCGCGATCGCTGATAATTTCTGCCATAAACCGACCAATGCGATCTCGACCCAAGATATTCAACTCAAAGGGCTGATTATTAACTAGGGCTTTTAGTACCTTGCGCGCAGTCTGTCCTTTTGCCTGTTTTAGTTCGGGGGCATCAATGCAGGCTAAGTGTACCTGAGCTTTGATCCCGTTGTGGATAATTGTAATATTGTCACCATCATAAAATTTGACCGTGTTAAATGCCCATGCAGGAGCGCAATTAACTAGATTAATTAACAGGCTTAAAATCGAGACTAGAAATATGACTAAAATTTGTGGCATTCAATCTCTGTATTTTTGTATTTCTTAGGACTTGCGCACTTAAGTTAATGGAAACTTTGTGTGGTGAGAGTTTGAGAGCTTCGTCCTCAATTGGGGCTATGCCCCAAACCCCTTTTTAAATATAGGTTTTCTTTTTACGCTGAGTAAGTCCTATTTCTCTAAAGATCGATGTGTGTAAACGGCTTGGGATTATTACCACTATAATCTGCCACAATTTGTCCTTGTCCTTTAAGTTGATATTTATAAGTTACCAATCCTTCCAAACCAACGGGTCCACGGGGTGGCATTTTTTGGGTGCTAATGCCCACTTCGGCACCAAAGCCATAACGGAAGCCGTCAGCAAATCTGGTAGAGCAATTGTGAAAAACTCCCGCCGCATCCACATCACTACAGAAAGTAGCGGCAGCATCGGGATTTGTGGTGGCGATCGCCTCTGTATGCTTGGAACCAAAGGTATTAATGTGCGTAATCGCTTCTTCCAAAGAGCTAACAATTTTTATCGCCAAAATCAAATCACAGTATTCCGTTGACCAATCGGATTCAGTGGCAGGATTAAGATTTGGACATAGTTTTAAGGTTTGTGTGCAGCCTCGGAGTTCGACATTCTGCGCTTGTAATGCTGGTACTACTTGCTCTAGGAATTGCGAAGCGATCGCCTGATGAATTAATAAAGTTTCAATGGCATTACAGGCAGCAGGATATTGAGTTTTAGAATCGACCGCGATCGCCACTGCTCGATCTATATCTACCGAACGATCTACATATAAATGGCAAATCCCTTCAGCATGACCTAGAACGGGAATATTAGTATTGGCTTGAATAAAGCGGACAAACTCATTGGAACCACGGGGAATGATTAAATCGATCTGCCGATCCATTTGTAAAATCGCCATAGTTTCCGCACGGGTGGTTAATAATTGCACTACCTCAGGCGAAACTTCTGTGTTGCTTAGACATTCATGAATGATGATAGCGATCGCCTCACAGGATAAAACCGCTTCACTTCCACATTTCAATAAAGCTCCGTTACCAGATTTAATCGCTAAAGCCGCAATTTGCGTAACAGCATCGGGACGTGCCTCAAAAATTACACCTAATACTCCCAACGGACAGGTAATTCGTTCTAGGATTAGCCCTGTGTCTAGCTCTCGATAAATTTGTCTGATGCCTGTAGGATCGTCTAATCGAGCGACTTCTTTAACTCCTGCTGCCATCGCTTTAATCTTATTAGGGTTCAGCTTCAGTCGGGCAATTAACGGTGCTGCTAAGTTCGCTTCTAAGGCATTTGTTACATCTTTTTGATTCGCTTCTAAAATTTGCTCGCTATGTTTAGAGATAGCCTCGGCGATCGCCTCTAATGCTAAATTTTTAACGGCATTATCAAGTTTTGCCAAAGCTCGGGCGGCAGATTTGGTAATTTGGACGGTCTCTAAAAGCGATCTCATAGGTCATTCTAAAATTAGTCTTAAAATTATATGGTAGTTATGGTGTGGGTTAACCTCTACGATCTATTTGAGGTCAAGCTGAATATTAAACTACGTTTCTAAATCATTCAATTATTTGTCAGGAGGTAAAATCCCAAATAACTTGGCTGCCACTCCTAATAATGCCGCAATTACTGCCAAGAAAAAGCTACGGTTGAAAAATTCTTGATTACTCAATCGCTTATCAATACCATCTAACTTTGCAAATAAATCTGCCTGACCGATCTTTACATCAGTCAAGGTTTGGTTGACCTCGACAAATTTCTGATTAACCTCAGCAAATTGCTTGTCCATCTTTTGATTAACCTCAGCAAATTGCTTGTCCATTCTTTGATTAACCTCGGCAAATTGCCTGTCCATTCTTTGATTAACCTCGGCAAATTGCTTATCCATCTTTTGATTAACCTCGGCAAATTGCCTGTCAATCCTTTGCTCGAACTTTGTCAAAAATTCTTCGAGAGTATAGGTGAGTGTTGTTTGCGTAGTCATAAAGTATTAGAAAATATTTTCTTACTTAAGCATAGTCCTAAAAAATATCGTTAGGCTTAATAATTTATTTTATAAAGATAGAAAAGGCAAGGCGATCGGCTATAAATAGAGCATAATCTTCCTAATTCTCGCTCCTTTAACTAAATCTAAAATTGCATCTAATTGTCTTCCAAAGTGCTGTGTATAAATCGGAGATCGCGTTTGAGAAAGCTTTGTTCGCCTGAAGTTGTTTGGACCACTGCCATCAGCATTCCGACTTTAACTATTGTCAGCTTTTCGAGAAAATGAGGACTACTCTGGTCTCTGATTTGAACGCGATCGCCTATTTGTAATGCTCTAATTGTGGTTGATAATTCAGGTTTAATAGAAATAGATTCTGGTTTAGATTTGGGGCGATCGCCTGTTTTTTTCTCCAATTTTTGGTCGAAATCCTTTAGCTTTTTTACCAGCATTTCCTCTATTTTGGCTTCCAACTTATCTTCTAAGAGGCGATCTAAAATTCTACTCAAACTAGATTCATCGGTACCTAGCATTAACTTTATCGATTGTTGGATAACTTCTGATTCGCTGCAACCTAGATCCTTTGCTTTAGATCCGATCGCCCCATACATCCAGCTTTCCAGTTCAATTGTTAATTGAGATTTGGGCATATCAACTTAATTAATACTGGTAATCAGGTTAAGCAGATCGTCGGTCGAAATTTTACTACTAGCATCAGTACCTTCGAGCAAACTATCGGCTAATTCGCGTTTGTGTTGGTGCAGATTGACAATCTTTTCTTCGATTGTATTTCGAGCAACTAGACGATAAATAGTAACGGGGCGAAGTTGTCCAATGCGGTGGGCGCGATCGCTGGCTTGATCTTCGACGGCAGGATTCCACCACGGATCCATATGAATTACATAGTCGGCTTCGGTGAGATTTAAGCCCGTCCCCCCTGCTTTAAGACTGATTAAGAATATATTTCCCTGTCCTGCTTGAAAGGCATCGACTCGTTTTTTACGTTCTTTTGCAGGAGTACTACCATCCAGATATTGATAGGTAATATTTTGTTCGTCTAGGTAAGCCCGAATGATATGAAGATGATCGACAAATTGACTGAAGACTAAAGCTTTGTGTTTGTTTTCTAACAGTTCGCCTACGACTTCGCCAAATAACTGCAACTTAGAACTGGGAATGGGTTGATCGGGCATGACTAACTGGGGATTACAACACATCCGCCGTAGTTTCATGATTTCCGTGAGAATCTGGAGATGTTTGGCTCCACCTTTAGCATCACTATTGGTTAATTTGGCGATCGCCTCTCGTCTTAATGCCTCATACATTGCCTGTTCATCTCGGCTTAAATCTACATGAAGCAAGATATCGGTACGCGGTGGTAACTCTTGCAAGACTTGAGACTTGGTACGGCGGAGCATGAAGGGCTGAATTAGTTTTCGTAGTCTGTCGCTGGCTTCTCGATCCTGCGATCGCTCGATCGGATTGGCAAATTCTTGATTAAATTTCTCAAGGGAACCTAAAAGACCAGGATTGATAAAACGGAAGAGATTCCATAATTCGCCCAAATGATTTTCAATCGGCGTGCCTGTGGTGATTAGTTTAAATCCTGCTTGGAGTTTCATAGCTCCTTGCGATCGCTTAGTTGCGAAGTTTTTAATCCATTGGGCTTCATCTAAAACTACAGTCTGCCACTCGACCTTAGCCAACATTTCTGCAACTTGTTCCTGCTGTAATAAGCCATAGCTACAAATTAAAATATCAAAGGCTTTGAGATTATCTATTGTTTCTTGGCGATTTTTATCCAGATTACTGAGTTGGATGATGTTAAGAATTGGGGCAAACTTCTCAGCTTCACTCACCCAGTTTAAACAAACGGATGTCGGCGCAATTACTAAAGTCGCTCCTGCCTCTGCCCGACTCAAAATTAAAGCCAAAGATTGCAGAGTTTTCCCCAAGCCCATATCATCTGCTAGACAAGCTCCTACACCCCAATGTGCCAGTTTAGACATCCAGTTAAAGCCATCAATTTGATAGTCTCGAAGTTCGGCTTGGAGCGTGGTGGGAAGCTGCGGTTGCAGGTGTTTCATTTCCTTTAATCGCTTGATATGTTCTTGCCAGTGGCGATCGGCTTGGACATCTCCCGCGTTATCGATAAATTCTTCCAGGGCGATCGCGGCTAAAGGATGGAATCGAGTGCCTTTACTATTGGTTTCCGAATACGATCGCAAAGTATCTAATTGTTGGCGTAAAGCTTGAGTTAGAGCTAAAAATTCGCCATTACCTAAAGGCAGGAATCGACTGGAAGTATTTCCCAGTAGCTGCATTAATCGTTGCATATCCACTACCTCTTCATCGCTGAGCCTTAATTCTCCGCCTGCGGCAAACCAATCATTTTGGCGTTGAATCGTTAAACGCAGATCTCCCAGCCCCGATTGTTGCTTGATCCGAAACTTCTGTCCTTGCAGCCATTCAACGATCGCGCGATCGCCCAGTTCTTGTAGTTCTAAAAGTAATTCCAAACAGGTTTCAGGATCGTCAATTACAGATTCACCTTGATATTCAGGATTAGCTTCGATTTGGGCTAAAAGTGTGGGACAGTCAGCGATCGCCGCCGTTGCTAAGGCTTGTTCCAACTTTAAATCGCGCGTAGTTTGCATCCTAATTCCATCGATTTCGGCAATCACGGTTTCCCCACCTCTACCCGGCTGATAGTAGGATCCGCCACTGGCAAAAGGTCGGGTCAGAACAGCAACTTTCAAGCCACCGCCCGCAGGTAACAGGTGAAAGTGAGGAGTAGGCAGGGCGGGAACTTCTTCGGCTCCAACGCCACCGCCAATATCGGAGTGTACGGTCACAATCGAAGCGATCGCATTGATCGCATTGAGAACTCTTTCTTTGGCATATTCAGGCACTTCAAGACGATGATTAGCTCCACTACCATTTCCACTGCCGTTTCCTAAGATGGCGGCAATACGCTGATGTTCTGGCGTAATCTCAATCACTTTTAGCTTGGTTGGAGATTCCTTCACTACGGCAACTTCCTGATCTTCATCGATACTGGGAAAGAATTCTAAAATTAATCTATCGGTTTTTCCCGCTCTGACTAAAAGTTCGGGTTCTCCTCTCACCACATCTACTCTAACTGTGGGCGAATCTTCCCAAAATACTAGAGGATGATCGATTAAAGCGGCGATCGCCCCATCACTAAACTCATACTCAGCCGAACCATAATAATAATCGGAAGTCACTTTAATCTCAGCACAAACTTTGAGGTCTTGATTGGTAAGATATTCTACCTCTCCAGTTTTTTTCAATCGCTTTAAAGCAATATTCCGTCCCGCACTCCATACGCCTTTGGCATTAACCTTTTGCTCCTTGGGTTGAATTGTCCAATTCGTTTGATCGCTAGTCTGATTGTTCTGTTGGGATAAATTAATAAACCAAGCCAGTCGAAGACTTTCCCCAGATTTGGGCAGTGTTGGGGCAACCGATTGTAATCTTGACAGCGCATTGAGGGATATTTCCCATGATTCTTGGGGCTGAATGATGTCAACTAGAGCGATCAGATTCGCCTCTTGGGGTAAAGCTTGATGCCGAATCGTGCTTGGTAATTTTTGTAGCTTCATCAATAGCTTCTCGGCTTGAAAGGCGATCCAGTTGTAACCCGCACTTTCGGCTTGGCGACAAAACTGAAATAGAATATTAAGCAAATTGGCTCTGGCAAACTCCATATTTACCCAATAGATACATAAACAAGTAATCAATACTTCAAGGCTGTGATTAAAATCATGATGGTCAATTTGGTATGTCAACCGATCGAGCGTGATTTCATTGGTAAGGTTACTTTTTTGCGATTGATCTCCCTGCTGAAATTGAATCACAGCTTTTAAGCGATGACTAATAAACGGAAGTGATTGGATGAATGTGCGAGAGCTTACATATTGCTCGGCTTCGGTCAGGCGATCGCCATCTTTAAGTAATGCTAAAACTAAAATTAAAGTAGCAAGGGAATAATCTTGTTTGGATTTCTTCGCAGTGGTCTTACCTAAAACCGCAGTCAGATCGGCGATCGCGCCTACATTATCCCCTACTAGAAACTTCGACCAACCCCAAAGGATTTCGCGATTTCCTAATTGTTGTAGATGAGTTTGCGCCGTCTCCACATATCCCCTAAGCAGTAATTGCTGAATCCACAGATCGTAAAGATTCCCTGAAGCCCGTTCGCCTTTTGCCGTTAGTTCTTTTTCGAGTAGAGCGATCGCGCTATCGGCATTAGTTAATCTCAAAACCGAAGCATCTAAAATCGCCGACATCCCCCGTTCGTAAAAATCTTGGGATAGGGTACTAAACCAGTCTGGATCGAAGGGATTATTGCACACTAGCAACAGTAAATCTCCTATTCCTACCTTCTCTTTAGAACTGGCAAGGGTGAGAAAATCTTGAATCTGTTTTTGCAGAAATATCAAATCCTGCCGATAAATACCAATGCGCGCTTCGCGGACAAATTGCCCGTAACTACTAAAGCGTCGTACATCCTTTCTGTAACTGGTGGAGATCGGTAACTCGGCTTCGATCTGTTGCACCATTGACTCAAAGATTCCCGACTTTACAGCATCACGGGTGGCGATTTCGATTAATAAAGAATGACAAGCAATGCCCAAATTGTTCTGCTGTAAGATGTTGGCTTTTACTAAGCGATCGCCAACGGTTTTAAAACTGATAGGATTGAGTTGCTTTAAATATTCTTCTCTAACTACAGCACGCAGACATCTTAAAAAATCATTCCGATTGCATGGCGCATAGATTAAAGAGGCTAGTTGGACTATCACTTTCTCTAAGGCTGGCAGTTTGCGGTAGATTTCGACCAGTTGCGATCGCAATTTTACAGACTCGATAGAATCAGCCATAGTTGAGAGCGTATTTTAAAATATTCAATCCATCATACTATTTTCTTTATAAATCACAAATATTAAAAATTTACCATTAATATTTTTTCCAAATATTTCCACAATCAAAAATTTGCTGTATTAAAATCTACTTAAATTCAATCAATTTACCCTTCAAAAAAATGACATTTGCAGAAATTTAACACAGAAGATAACATAACGAATACCTCAGACTTTAACTTGCAGCCCAGCCTTAAAACTACCCGTTCTAAACCATGATCGAAAGCCCACAAAATTCAAAAACCCAGATCTTAAAAAACTTCTGGTACGGTATCGAACACAGTAATAATGTTAGAACCAAGCCGAAATCTCTAACTTTTATGGGGCATGACTTAGTACTTTATCGTGGGAGTAAGGGACAGGCGATCGCTTTAGATGGGCGTTGCGTTCATAGAGGCACAGATTTGGGGGCAGGATGGACAGAAGGAGACTGCATTCATTGTCCCTATCACGGTTGGAAATATGAATCTGATGGAGTTTGTAGTCATATTCCTGCCAATCAACCGAATGTTACTATTCCGAAGCGGGCAAGGCTGCAATCCTATCATCTCCAAGAAAAGTATGGCTTGATTTGGCTATTTTGGGGCGATTTGCCGATCCAAGAATGTCCGCCGTTGCCAGAATTACCAGAGTTCGACCGTGCGGGATGGCGCACTATCCATGGAGATTTTAATTGGGATGGTCATTACAGTAGAGTTATAGCGAATACGATTGATATGGCTCATGCTCCCTTTGTTCATGCCAGTGCTTTTGGTAAAAAAGAAGCTCCCGCCGTTCCAGCATACAAGTTAGAGCCAAGCGATTGGAGTGCTAGTGGCTTTATCACCTTTGAGACTAAGCCTGCCTATTCGCTTAAATTTATTTTAGGTAACGATCCGCCCGATGGCATTTTTAGAGCCACATTTTATATGCCCAACATCTCACGGGTAGATTTACAGTTTGGTAAATTTAAGTTTGTATTATTTTTAGTTCATCTCCCAGTCAGCGATCGCCACACAATTACCAAATGGCTGCATATTCGTAATTTTATCCTTACACCTCTAGCAGATAGCTTCATGCATCGCGATGTGGTCAAAACCTTCAATCAAGATAATCAAGCAGTCAAGATCCAAGCAGGGGCATCACCAGAAGACTTAACTGCCGAAATCCACGCTCCATCTGATGCATTGGAATTGGCATATCGAAAATTTTATAATCAAGCAATAGAGATGGGATGGATATAGGCAAAAGTTAGCAACTGTTAACAATCTTTGTTTGCATAAATTTAATTTTTTATCTAATTGCGAAAATAGTTTTCCACAGAGTTTTCCACAGGTTTTAGGGAGTTTTCCACAGGTAGATAAAAGTTTTCCACAGGCAAAAATGACAGGATCTGATACTGAATATGGTCTGCGAGCCTAGAGATCGCATGGTTGGGGAAAACTCTAATTTTAGCCCTAAATATTACTAAATGTAACGAAAATTTATTAAAAACTACGATTACAAACTGTCAAGTACCTCTAAAATTGCTCAGGGGTAGTAACGCGATCGCATTGACAACCTATGTATTTAGCCACAAAATATAAATCCAATTAGGCAATCACTTAAAAATAACCAGCAAAATAACCAGCGCAAGTAATCAGCAAATTAATTCCAACTCAGTTCCAATCTAAATTCCAAAAAATCATTATTAAAGGCACTCACAATGAACTCAAACGTCAGCATCTTGGCAGAAATCCCCGAAGAACTCCATGAAACTCTAAAAAACTACCTTGAAGTACATCCCGACTGGGATCAAGATCGAGTGTTTTCGGCAGCACTATCTTTATTTTTATTGCAAAATGGCAACTGCGAGACCGTAAATTCGTCTAGAAGCTATCGCAGTGCCGCTAAGGTCTATCTAAGCAGTCTGTTCCAGCATTCAGCTTAGAAGCAGTTTAGGATTTTTGGTATGTTTAGATAACTGCTTTACAATAGCTTTAGAATATAGGTCTATAAGCTTTAGAATGGCTTTAGAATGTAAGTCTGCAAATTTAGCAAAGTTAAAAAGGTTCATGGAAGGAATTGAATCACTGGCTTCGACTCAAGCCATAATGATCGTGCTCTTGGGTGCTTACGGGGTGGCAATGTGGATGTTTTTAACCAGTGCCCCTAAAGTCCATACGGTGATGGTATCCGATCTGGAACAGGCAAAAGGTTTTTATGAAAGCCAATTGAACTTACCGATCGCCAATATACCCTTGCATTATTATTATGGCTACGATCAAACCCTTGGGGCAAATATCGATCCCATTTATTTACCCTCCGAAGCAAGACGTACTCAACCCAAATCGGAAGGGCTATGGTATCAACTAAAAAAGAATACCCAACTTCATATCGTCTCTGGGGCTAACCCTAGATCCAATTCTGATCAGGGCAGCCGCGATCGCCACTTATGTTTTAACCGTGACTGTGTAGAGCAGGTATTATTACGGATTCAAGTTTTGGGAATTAAACATAAAATTCGGAGCGAGAAACCTTTGAAATTTTTAGTTAGGGATTTTGATGGTAAGGTGATCGAAATTGCTGAAGTGATTAACTAATCTGGCTAATTTTTACGGCTAACTTACACAGCTAATTAATCTGGCTAATTTATGAAAATGCGGTTTCAGCCCTTAGACCGATTAGCGATCGCTTTTATCGTGATTTTGACTTTATTAGTAGGCTTTTTACTTTTAAATGGCGATCGTTCTTCGACCTACGTTCGAGATTTTAGTTGGGCAAATCAGAAAGTTAATGCCGATAATAATGCCTTTATCTTGACTTTCAGCCGCCCCATGAATCAAAAAAGTGTGGAGCAAAATCTAAAGCTAGAGCCACCTCTAAAAGGTAAATTTAGCTGGTCGGGCAGACGCATGGCATATACTCTTACAGATTCTCTAACCTACGGGCAAAATTATAAATTAACCATCCAAAATGCGTACGATGGTTTTGTTAGTGAATTGGGAAACCATGCCCCCATTAAACCTTTTAGCAGTAATTTTTCTACCCCCGATCCTGCCTTTGCCTATATTGGTAGACTTGATAATGAATCAGGGAGGTTAATGGTTTACGATGCAGCCACAAATACCAAACAAATTCTGACTTCTGGAGATCTGGTCGTTCTGGATTTTAGGATTTATAGCGATCGCTCCAAAATTTTATTTTCCGCCGTACCTAAAACTTCTGGTTTTATCAATCCTTTAGAGCAAAAACTTTATACTATTAATCTAAATTCGTTCAAAACTTCCGACCGACCTGAGCTAGTTTTAGATTCTGGGGATTACCAAAACTTTAAATTCGATCTGTCTGCGGATGGTAAAGCGATCGTGGCACAGCGATTAAGCCGAGTTAATCGGGGGCAATATGGACTATGGGTAATTAGAGAAGGTGTAGCAAAATCATTAGGAAATCAGCCCGGTGGAGATTTTATCATAACTCCAGATAGCGAATCTGTAGCGATCGCCCAAGGTGAAGGTGTTGCCATATTACCCTTAATTGAAGGCGGAAAACCTTTAGACTTTTTACCTAAGTTCGGAATGGTTTTGAGCTTTAGTAAGGATGGTTCCGAAGCCGTAATGGTCAAGTTTAATAAAGATTATACGCGATCGCTATTTCGGGTTACCAACCAAGGCGTGCAAGAAGAAATCTTAAGAAGTAAAGGTTCGATTTTATCCGCGCAGTTCGATCGCAAAAAGCAAAACATTTATGGCATTTTCACCGATGTCACCCAAACCGCCACCACTTATCAAGAACAGCCCTACATTGGCATAATCAACCTTAATGCTCCTTCATTACGGCAGGTGCAAAAAATCCAAATTCTTCCTTCATGGCAGAGAGATACTCACCTTAGTCTGGCTCCCGATGGTAATGGTTTAATATTCGATCTTTCTTTAGAGCGATCGCAAAATCCTTTTGAGCAAAATAGTAAAATTATTTACAACAACTTAAATCCAGATATTAAGCTGACAAATACCCCCAACATTTTAGATTTATCTGAGGTTGTTTGTAGTAAACCTCCATGTCCAGCTCAAGTTACTTCTACATCCCAATTTGAAGCAGAGTTTCCCGAAATTATCGGTTCTCATCCCCAATGGCTGCCCTGATATCATCATTACTTAGCTCAACTCGTTTATATAATTCACAAAGCGGAATCTCTACTGGAATAGCATTCAGTTTGGCGATCGCCTCTTCTCCTTGATAGCTCTCATAACACCATTTCCCATCATCGTTTTTGGCAAACTGTTCTAAGTAATAATTACGTTGACTAATTAGCAAATATTCTTTAAAAAAGGGAATAGCCCGATAATAACTAAACTTTTCAGTGCGATCGTACGACTCCGTAGAATCTGATAATACTTCTAAAATTAGTAGAGGATTCGTAATCATCGTCTGATTTTTCCCTTCATAGATGGGCTTCCCTTTTACAACCATCACGTCAGGATAAGTATAGATACGTGGAGTCTCAATCCACAGGCGGACATCATTTATATAAACCTCATAGTTCTGACCGTTAAGTTCTAAGGGAAAATGACGGCAAAAATTTAGGGCGATTTTATTATGAGAAGTAGACCCACCTGCCATTTCAACAATTTCTCCATTACGATACTCATGACGTATTGTGTTTGACTTCTCTTCAAATTCTAGATATTCGGCAGTAGTGAATTGATGCTGGGGCTTGCTTAATTGGACGAGCATAACGAATCAGAAAACCTGTTAATCCATACACTATAACTCAGCTACTATATCTCAACCTATGATGTTTCTTAAATGTTTGAAATCTTAAAGCTTCTCTCGATCGGGTAAAACTTTAAGCTCGATTAGATTCTCTTCAATTTCTCTTAGCAGTTTAAAATCTTCTACAGGCAATGGATTTGGAATCCGATTATCTAAAAAAGTGAATGCTGCTTTAAACTCTTGCGGAGTAGCTATGATTTCTGCCTGTAAATGACAAGGGATAATCCGCGTAAAATTCCAATTGCAAACCCGATCTACCCAATCTAAGACCTTTTTGGGCGATCGCTTTAGAATCAAAGTCTGTAATATTGGCGCAACTAACAACTTCCCATCTCGCCGTAAAGCTAAAAAAGATGCTAAATGATTCTTCCATTTAAAAGGATACAAACCGAAGTAAGACTTGAGCGATCGCTCTGCCGCAGTAAAGGAATTCTTCCATGTGACACTCAAACTCAAATTCTCTAAAGCATCGGGCTTAAAATAAAACGTAAATAAAGCGATGCGTTGCCAGCCTTTTATGCGATTTTCGGGCGTATCTTGAGGAATATAGGCGGTATCATCTTTGGCATGAAATAGAAGTGGATAGGGATCGAGTTGGGTAATCGCGGGTGGGCTTTCAGGAATGGCTAAAACCATATCTGTCACAAGCAAAGTCTGCGATCGCCGATGAAAAAAAGCCACCTCCTCAAATGCTCCTAAGCCTAAATTAATTGATTCTAAAATCGCATAGTCAAAGTCATCATAAAAAGGAGATTGAGAAGAATCTTGGGGCAGTATATGCGTGCGATCGCGCGGGAATCCCAACCAACTTAAAGGTAAATTTACAGGATAACTCCACTGACTGGGCGATACATAAACTTGGGCTTGTTTAAAACATCGGGCAAAAGGAGCCACATAAACTTTATGCTCAATTCCTGAAGCCGTGGGCAGGATAATATACTTCACATCTCCATGTATTGTTGTTAGTTCTTCTAGCAGTTTTAAGCATTCACCTGTTGGCGCGATCGGAGCATAGATTAACAATCCACTTAATAATCCATTTGATAATCCGTCTGCCCCCAGCTTTACTACAGTCATCCGTATAGGTGTAGTCACATAAAAAATCCCCTGAAGCTGATCGAATGTCCAAATTCGATCTTTAACAATTTCACTACGGAGGGTGCGCCGCAGATTATAGGGATAAAGAGGAAGCGGATACCAAAAATCCCAACGCCAATCCTGATGCATGATTAATCAGTTATGGGAATAGCTTAGAAATAACTGTTTCTGGGGCGATCGCACTCATCGGCTGACCGAAGGTCGATTTTACCCACATAAACCGTTTTTCATTAGGCAATAATTTTTCAGGATCGGTCGGACTAAATAATGCTATCAAGTTAGTACCCACACCAACGCCAATATGCATAGGCGCACTATCCGTACACAACATCAGATTTGCCGCTCCAATCATGGCTGCTAGTTTGCCAATATCCGCAGGAGCAGTTAGCAAGGGAGTCTTAGAGCTTTGGGAGCTTTGAGCTTGTAACTCTTGAATAAAATCTCCATCCTCTGGACCTTGAATCAAGACCACAGGTAAGTTTGGCAGTTTAGCTTGTAAGACTTCAATAATTTTTGCCCAACTGGCGGCGGGATAGATTTTGTCTATACCTTTTTGCTTTGCTAAAGCACTAGAACCACCATGAATGAGGATATAACCGCTATCTTTAATATTTAGGCGAGTTTGTTCGCTTTCTGCCCAATCTAAATCTTTTTTGGGAATACTAACTTTGATGCTCGGACATTCTAGGTTAATATCTAACCCATTGAGTAAGTCGTGATACATCTTAGCTGCATACTGATTGCGGTTTAAGGGTACAGCCTGAGTTAAAAAAATATCCCCTTGTCCCGCGTAAGAAATCCGATTGGGAATCCCCGTTAACCACAGTAAAAATCCCACCGACCATCTCTGCCCCAAAGAAATTACAGCATCGTATTCTTGCTCGCGGATTGTACCGATCAGATTGCCCCAGTCTGCCAAACTATTAGTACCCTTAAAGTCAAAGTTCCAGACCTTATGCACTGACTGCGAAATTTTGTATGCCCCCTGCGATCGCGGCTCGACCACAACATCGATCGATCCTTGAGGATAGGTATGTTTAAGGCTGTCTAACGTCGGGAACATCAATAGTTGATCGCCAATTCCGCCCGGAACTAAAGCTAGTACACGCATAATAATTGGTTTAACGGCTTATAAACTTAAGTCATATTACCACTGAGTTTACAAATATTCAGAGTTCACAATTACCAAACTTGGCAACTACACCTTAATTAAATTAGACCGCAAGAATTAGATATTTACATTCAAGTCTACTCACTTAGGATATGAAAGTAGTAATGAGAAACTCAGCCATGACGCAATTTACCACCCCAGATCGACGCTGGAATGCTCTTGCTAGTTGCAATCCACAAGCTGATGGAGCCTTCTTTTAGTCCGTTAAGACCACAGGTATTTATTGTCGTCCTTCTTGCAAATCTCGTCAGCCGCGATCGGAAAACGTACTTTTTTTTGTAACTATTAATGAAGCTGAAACCGCAGGATTTCGACCGTGTAAGCGATGTCAGCCTCATCCTGAATCACCTCAAGCAGAACGAGAGATCGTGATTGCCAATATTTGTAAAACTATCGAAGCGGAAGAACGTCTTTCTTTAAATGAGTTGGTGCAGACGGCTGGGTTAAGTCTGTATCATTTTCAGCGCGTGTTTAAGCAGATTGTAGGAGTGAGTCCTAAAGAATATGCTATTGCCCAACGCACAAAACGCATCCGCGATCGCCTATGCCAAAATCAATCTCAAGATCGATCGATTACCGCAACTATCTTTGAGGCAGGTTATGATTCGAGCAGTAGCTTTTATACTGAAGCAGAAAATATACTGGGTATGACTGCTAAGGAATATAAGAAAGGCGCGAAAAATAAAGAAATTCGATTTACCGTTGAAAATACAAACTTGGGCTGGGTTCTTGTAGCCGCGACAGAAAAAGGAATCTGTGAGATCGCCCTCGGAGATACTTCAGAAGAATTAGTTGACAATATTTATAACCAGTTTCCCCAAGCAAAATTTTGCGGCAACGATCTAATATTTCAGCAATGGGTGACTGATGCGATCGCTATGATTGAAATGCCCCAAAACTTAAATTTACCACTTGACATTCAAGGTACAGCGTTTCAACAACAGGTATGGCAAGCATTACGCGCTATTCCCATCGGAAGTACTTTAACTTATCAACAAGTAGCTACCCAAATTGGTAATCCCAAAGCTATAAGAGCCGTTGCTTCTGCCTGTGCTGCAAATAAATTGGCGATCGCGATTCCCTGTCATCGAGTTATAGCAAGTAATGGCAACCTTAGTGGCTATCGATGGGGTGTAGAACGCAAACGTGCTTTGTTAGAAAAAGAAGCATCGCAGAGTTCTACTATTAAGATTTAAACTAAATTAGCTCATTTCTTTTATCTATCTGCAAATACTGATTTGAGATACTTAGATATACTAAGAATCCTAGTAAAAATTTAATCCTACAAGAGGTTAATGGTAGAGAAAATTACGAGAGGTACTTAAGATGGCTCTTTGTAGCTATAGAACAGTAGGTGCGGTAATCAAAGAGTTTCAAATTAACTATAGAGAAGCTGATTTTGTTGAAGGTATCCCATTTATAGTCTCGGATTATTTTCGTGAAGACTTGCAACTAATGATGCGGGAAGGTGTCGTTGATAATTCCGAATTTGCGATCTGTGAAAACTTAATTTATCCAGTATTGAAAGAAGTTTGGAAACACTACCGCACTAAATTTTTACTTTGGAGTCATCAATCACTTAACTATGATGAGAATCTTTCGGGCTTTCCTGAATATATTTTGGCAAAGCGATCGCCATTGGGGAAAGTAGTATTTGATCGTCCTTACTTCATATTGGTAGAAGCAAAACAAGATAATTTTGAAGCTGCTTGGGGACAATGTATTGCTGAAATGATTGCTGCCCAACGCTTGAACGCTGAACTAGACTTGACTGTGTTTGGAATTACATCTAATGGCGATCGCTGGCAGATAGGTAAGTTAGAGAAGAATATATTCACGAGAAACATAACTTTTTATAGCATCCAAGAAATCGACAAATTAGGTGCGGCGGTGAATTATGTTTTTAATCACTGTGAACGCCAACTAGATGAGATCGGCGATCGCCCTGCTGTTTAAAGCATAGATCTAAATTATTCGATCTTTAAGTGTCATTGTTTGGTGCGATCGCAAGACTTAACTGTCGGTCATCATTAGGTAGTAAGGGCGAAATTTTGTCGGCAGTAAGGATAACTACTTTTCCAAATTTGACTATAGGTTTGGTGATTATAAATAATTTGATTTTAATTGATTTTACGCTCGGCAATCAGTTGAGACGGAAAGCTGGAGTTATCGTAAATAATCCAAGGCAGTATTTTTTTGGCAGTAGTCGTTTTACCCTGAACCATTGGCTCCACTGATTATGTAAAGATTGGGCATAAACTTCTTTTAGAGAAAACGAAAGAGCGATCGCAATTGCGAAACAAAGCATAAATTCTTAGAAATAGAGTACCTATCCGATCGCCCTAATGTCCAGTAAAATGACCAGTAAATTGACAAAGGCTTATAAATAGGGAAATTGGCATGAAAGTAGTTGTATCGGGTGGGACTGGATTTGTAGGTGTGAAGTTAATTGAGAGAATGCACTTTCTTGGTAATTATGAAATTATACTTTTAGCAAGAGATCCGCAAAGAGCAAACCGCCAGTTTCCACAATTATATTTCCCTAGAATAACGGTAGTTGGCTATAGTCCCTTGGCAGCAGGAGAATGGACAAAGGCTTTAGTAGGAGCAAACGCCGTAATTAACCTAGCTGGTACGCCAATTTTTGGAGAGGCTTGGACGGAAAAACGCAAGCAAGAAATTACCCAAAGTCGGCAAATCAGTACCAGAATTTTAGTCAAAGCGATCGAGTCACTAAGTAATAAGCCTAAAGTTTTAATTAATGGCTCGGCGATCGGATTTTACGGTACCGATTTAATCAAAACTTTTGATGAGTATAGCTTCGCTGGTAATGACTTTTTAGCAGGTGTCTGTAAAGCTTGGGAAGCAGAAACAGAGCCATTAATACAAGCCAGAATACGAGTGGTAAAGCTGCGGACGGGGATTGTTTTGGGTAAGGGCGGAGTTTTAGATCGAATTTTGCCAATTTTTAAGTTAGGCTTGGGTGGAAAACTCGGATCGGGTAAGCAATGGTTTTCGTGGATTCACATTGAGGATTTGGTAAGTTTGATTTTATTTGCCATAAATAATAACCAAATAGAAAATGCCGTTAATGGCACTGCTCCTGAGCCTGTGAGTAATAGAGATTTTACAAAAGCTTTGTCCAAGGTACTAGATCGCCCAGCATTCATTCCTGCACCTGCTGCAAGTTTACAGTTTTTATATGGAGAATCAGCAACCCTAATTTTAGACGGTCAGAAGGTTTTACCTGTGAAATCGCAACGTAATGGCTTTAAGTTTCAATATCCAGAAATTACAGGGGCATTGAGTCAAATTATTAACAGCTAAAGTTTAGGATTTAGAAAAATAGTAATGCGATTCTCTTCAAGATGCGTACCGCCGCTCGACTAATTTACCCCAACTTCAAGCTTAGTTAGCTTCAGAGTGTGGACAATCGAGCTTTAGGCTTGAGCGATCGAGCTTTAACAGGGAATGTTTTAGCTAAATCTTGCGATCGCCGAGGTTTGAGCAGGATTGTTCTCCCTTTGACCTGAAACAATTGACCTCTAATCTTTAATGATTGAGCTTTGACCTCGATACTTTGAGCTTTTACCTCAATTGCTTTACCTCTGAGCTTGAAACTTCGACCTTTAGGCTTGAGCGATCGAGCTTTGACATTAAAGTTTTAGCTTCGGATATGCGATCGCTTAAATATCTAAACCAACTACAGGAGATCGCTTTCTGCTTAGACTATATAAATTGCTCTGGAAATTTAGGATCGAGAATTTGGTTAACTGTATAAGGGCAATCTGAAGGTAAATCTGGGTAATCGAGGGGTGTTTCTCTTACAACTAACGAGAGGGCTAACTTATAAGCTTCACTCACTGCTCGAGCCAAATAGGACTTTAAACTGGGATTATCTGTTAAATGGAGATTTATGCGATCGCGTTGTTCAATAATCGTCGATCTCCAGCTTTTACCACGCAATTCAGGTTGAAATTCCCACTTCAGCAAATGTCCAATCAGAACTCCTAACCGATTGCGAAGCTCTTGCTTTTGCTGTTTACCCAATGATTCAATTTCCTCCACTAAATTCTCTATATCTAAAGATTGCCATTGCCCCACACTTAAAAATTTTGACTGCTCCAATGTCCAAGCATAAAAGTCTGTTTCATACAAATTAATAGCTAAATCAGGGCTTTTTAGCTTTGGCAATCCTAGTTTTGATTCAAGCATAATTTTCTAACCCGCAATCCAACATTTCCCTTAATCATTTTATCTAAATTTATATTCAGATATGCGATTCTCTTCGAGATGCCTACCGCCGCTTCATAAATAGGGCTTAACTTCGATCTTAATAGGTTTAGGTTTGAGCTTCAGAGGGTGGACAATTGAGCTTTAAGCAGCAACGTTCTACATCTGACATCGAATGATTGAGCTTTAGACTTGAGCGATCGAGCTTTAACAGGGAATGTTTTAGCTAAATCTTGCGATCGCCGAGGTTTGAGCCGCAATGTTCTACCTTTGACATGAAACAATTGACCTCTAAGCTTTAATGATTGAGCTTAGACCTCGAAACTTTGAGCTTTTACCTCAATTGCTCTACCTTTGAGATTGAAACTTTGAGCTTTAGGCTTGAATGCTTCATCTATGACATTAAAGTTTGAGCTTCAGAGGGCGATCGTTAATTTAACCTAAGAACTTATACCTGAATTAGATTGCTAGACTTAAACTTAACAGACTTTCTATAAGATTAATTAGAGTAAATCTCTTTCAATACACATACGATAGAAGACATAATGCAGAACATATCCAGACCACCTTTGTGGGGAAACTTTGTTTCCTATGCAGATGAGGATCTTCTTGCTTTCGGTCTTTTAATGCAATCTGACTTAGGTGCGATCGCTTTCTACCATGCAATACAATCTGTAGAGAAATACTTAAAGTCTTTAGTGCTAGCGATTATAGATCCAGAAGGATATCAAGAAACATCAATAACTCAGTCTTGGTTAAAGACTCATAATCTTGTGAAATTAGCTAAATTTTGCAGTGAAAAGTATTCTTACTATGGGCAATTAAATGTTCAAGATAACCTGCGTCGATTCATAGAGTTCGATCAAGTTGCACGGTATCCATGGGTTGATCGAAAATTGGGTAATGGGTTTAGCGGTGATGATATTTCGATAATTGATGAAATATGTTGTCGCCTTCGTAACGACTTACCAATTGAAAAAGATAATTACAAATTAGGAATGGAAGTACGTAGATATTTTCACGGGGATAAATCTAAAGTTCACCCTTCATCAAATTACTATTCTCATGAGGCAGTTAAAGTACTAAGGAAGACTTTGCCATCAATTGAAAGATATGTTCGTGGATGGGATGATGGGAGATAGATAGGGGTGCATCTCAGTTTTGCAATGAGTATAAATACTTAGGATAAAAAAGGAGTAAAAAGATGGATAATTTTTAAGAAGTATAAGCTAGAGGTAAAGTGATGACTGAATCGGA
>Ga0163154_10001311_pt1 | contig 38574 bp, 41 predicted proteins | sample OliLakLV19MP9P1_FD_148649 | JGI IMG/M metagenome (GOLD analysis project Ga0163154, IMG submission 148649) | Freshwater microbial mat bacterial communities from Lake Vanda, McMurdo Dry Valleys, Antarctica - Oligotrophic Lake LV.19.MP9.P1 | ecosystem: Environmental > Aquatic > Freshwater > Lake >... | reverse complement strand
ATCTAATTCTGGTCGCATAAAAATTTTTTGCGACTTATGGCCGTAATGCAAGATCTTTGTGCATTAATTTTGCGTCTGAAGCGTCCATGGCCTCATCGAGACTGTTTTGAACACCCAAAACCAGAGGCTTAATCTAGGGCATTCTCGGCCCAACAACACATTACCTCATCGATATAATTTCAAGCATTTTGGACACCGTTGTTTTAAATCATATCGTGGTAACGCAGTGAAAAAATAATGAAAATTAACGCACCCATTAAACCCACAACTCGCATAAAGTTAACGTCAAACTGGAAAACCAATTGCTTTGCAACCGAGGCACCACTGAGCACCACCGGCGCAAGTGTGACTGTACTTCCAAGCAAACAAATAACCGACATTATGTAGCATACCGTTTTCATCGCATTACAAAGGAGGCGGCACAATAAGAAACTGGGCATGTTTCCCATAGCTTCAGATAGGCGGCCATCGTTCCCAAGGGACAGACAAATTATTCGGCCCCTTCTCACTATTAGTTCGATAGGTTGTCCGTCCCTTCGGACCCGATCTCATTTTTTGATGACACGGGCGCATTTCATGACTTCCCGGATCATGCGGATGTGAATTTTATCCTTTTCCCGCATCATAAACCGTTTGCTTTTCAGGATTGATTTGAGCGGAAGGACGGGGACTTTTTGATTCTCGATGTCCAGACTTAATGCCTTGGAGTATTCAGTATCGAAATTCCCCAATCCATCAATGCGATAGCAGAAGTTCACCAATGAATCATCATTAAGCATTACGACTGTAGGGCGCAAGATCGTCGCACCAAGTTTCAAACAGAGATTATTAATCCTCATATACTGGCGCTCAGGGAGATCAATCCACAGATCCGTATCCAGCGTGGTGGCCGGCACCCCTTGTAATATCGCAGCAGCCATTCCTACCATTTGAAACCGGATTTGATCCGATTTGAGCTCTTGGATAAGCCGAGCGAGTGGAGAAAGTTTTTGTGTCTTTGCCATCTTTGTTGGGGAGTGGCTGTCAGACTCCAAGCGAAGAGTATTCTTTCGTCGTCTGAGAGTGTGCGGACTTTTTTCAGTTTTTCGACCGCCCGCAGCATTCTTTTTTTTTGAGCCGGTGTCATTTCCATTACATCCTACGCCACACGGTCTCCATATTCAATGGCATTTACCCGGTATGTCCACCCAAAGGGGACCAGCCGAGTCAAGGGACGGACAAATTATTCGACATCTCCGTACGCGTAAGAATCAATTCTTGAAAGCGGCGTGAGCGATAGAGGCAAACGCTCGAAGCAGCACGACTAAAAATGAAATCTCGCATGCGTGGAAACCCATCCGGCCAACTCATTCCAACCTTCACCACGTCACCTTAAAAGCAACCCGATTGTCGTTTGTTTTCAGCACCTTCCCGCGCTCTCCAGTCCGTCAACTGACCGTCTGAGGGACAAAGAATCTAAAGTCCTAGAGGTTGTCCCTTCGGATTAGTCTCTGCAAGTCGGTTCAACCTCTCAAACAACTCGTCCACCAACCCATCGACACGAGCACCGTTGACGACAAGCACGACCAGACTAGCTCCCTTTGCCAGCACTTTGAACTGCTGTGGGGCTTTAGCCTTCAAAATCCCGCGCTTGCCCACTACTCCATCAGGTCGCTCTTTTAGATAATTAATTAGTTTACTTTCACTCTCAAAACGAAAAACGAAACAAGTTCGCTTCAACCTTACGATCAGAAGTTGTGATCTCAAAGGTCAAATGATGGAACTGATCAAATGCGATCTTGCCGCCAATCGTCCCTTGTATCAACGACGCTGAACGCTTTGCATAATTGGCATCCGATGAGTGATTCTTGCTTTCTGTGACAACCGCGCCGGGAACAACTGGCACCTCAGTTATAAGGTTAAAATATGCCCTGCACAGTTCTACCTGTGTCGTCTGAGTAGCTTCCTGACTCCAATGGATTATGGAACCAAAAACCACGGCAATAAACAGTGCAACTGATGCCATCTTGAAAGTCATTCGAGCAGTCATGGGATTGTTGCAGTTCACCAACTATAACCGGGTGGCATAAGCACCTCTTTGGGCGCTGGCCTCGTGGCTTGTTCAAGTTTGATAATCAACATTTTTTGTCGAACAAACTCTTTGATCGCTTCTTCCACCGACTTGCCCGGCTGATCTGAGAGTTCGGCGATGTGTGCTTTCATTGCGGTAAAACCAACGACCTCAGTGCATCCGGCAGCACCCCAGCTGTATTCCGTAAGCGAGGTTGGACCAGCGTGGATGTAAAATGTGCCAGTAATCACGATTGCACCATCCTCATTTGATGGCCGATTTGGTACACCGTAGTTTGCTTTGTATTGAGGACTTGGCGCTTCCCGCTTATCAGCCAGCCCGGTCATAATCGGAGTGGCTGATGCCTTCGTTGTATAACCATGACCTCCAGCGGTGTTGAGATACGGCATGAACCTTAAAGCATCCCAGGACTTTGATGGCTTGCCGCATGACACCTTATTGCCACATGACACTGTCAATGTAGAAACCGGAACCTCATACGCCTTGTGGTTTTGATCTGGGTAAGTCCGCGCAATGCAGACTTTTCCGTTCGACGCACCGCTGAGGGTTATCTTCACCGGGCAAACCATGCCGAGTAAGTCCCAGAAGTTCACCGAGTCATTATTTACAAAGCAATAAACATTAATCCCGCCATCCTCCGCAATGGGATCTCTGGATATCCACCGTCCCGTTTGTGGATTGTAGAATCTGTATTCGTAATATGTCACACCTGACGCGGTTTTCGTAGCCTCACCCTTTTTTTCTTGGTGCGGTTCAACGACTTGCAAACGGTTTAATCGATTACTTTTATTGGAGATGGAAAAAAATTCCAGACGCGGTTTTTTTGGCCCGCGCTCGCTTTTCTTCTTGGGAGAGTCTGACAGTAAGTAGCCCATGGAACTGGGCACCAAGTTACTGGCAGGAGCGGCTAAAATAAAAGCGTAAAATTTTAGTGGGAAGCGCAGGGATATTGCACGCTGGACGGGTGGGTGCGCGTGTAGACTTCGCGCAATTGCACAATGCTCACGTCAGTATAAATCTTGTATTGGCCGGGCATTGATTTGTCAATAATAGTTTGTCCATCCCTTTGGATTATTCCTTACTTTTTCAGTTTAAAACAGATCGCAAATATTATTGCACCCATAAAAAACAAGTTGCCAGCCAAGGAGATAATCCATGAGTTAAACAATTCTTCAGAGAAAACGCCATAAGTCCTTAAGAAAAAGTAGAACCAAAAATCAATATAATCTCTCTATTCATCTCATGGGCAGGCTCATCCTCATCTTTATTGCAGTGGGAACGATCCTGATTTACCAAATTTTTTGGAGTTAAGGTGACGGACAAACTATTTGCCGTTTAAAAGTCATTTCCTACTTTTCTCGTACGCCTGAGTTAAAAGCCTTGAGCTTTTAGCCAAGAGATATAATCGGTAATGCCAGCTTCCAGGCTAGTACTGGGTTGGTTGTAGCCGGCGTCTCGGATTTTAGCCATTGTCGCTTGAGTGTAGTATTGGTATTTGTCGCGAATATCCAGAGGCATGTCTATGTACTCAATGTTTGGAGGGTGGCCAAGTGCCGAAAAAGTCCCGAGGGCCAAATCTTTGAAGGAGCGCGCCTGGCTTGTCCCTGCATTAAAAATCCCGCGTACCTCAGGATGCTTCCATAACCAGCGCATTTGAGCCACGACATCCCCGACATATACAAAGTCGCGAAGTTGGCCTCCATGTTGATACTCTGGCCTGTGGGATTTGAATAATTTAACTTGGCCGTGTTGTTTGATCTGATGATAGGACTGCCAGACAACCGAAGCCATTCTGCCTTTATGTCCTTCGCGAGGGCCGTAAACGTTAAAGAACTTTAATCCCGCCCAACCAGCAGGCGTTTTTGCCCCTTTCTGGACCTGATCGAGCACCCAAATATCAAAGTCTTGTTTTGATTTCCCATAGAGATTTAAGGGTTTTAGTTGTTCAATCGGAGTGCGATCGTCAAAGCCGAGGGATCCGTCACCATAAGTCGCCGCACTGGAGGCATAGGCGTAATAAAGGCCATTTTCGGCGCAGACATTCCAAAGCTCTTGGGAATAAACAACGTTATTCTTCAAAAGATAATTCCAGTCCGACTCCGTTGTCGAACTGCACGCGCCAAGGTGGAAAACTGCGTCGGCTTTAATCTCTCCACTTTTAAATTTTTGGAGAAAATGGTCATGACCCAGATACGCAAACTCTTTGAGACCCACAAAATTAGGACATTTAGAAGCGACCAAGGGATGATCTACGAGTATCAACTCTACATTCTCTTGCGCCAAGGCATGCGCTAATGCGCTGCCAATAAAACCAGCAGCTCCAGTTATGACTATTCGATTAAATGATGACATACGCTCAATTCGCAGAAAGATTAAGCCGTAGTATCGTGTGTCGGAATCAATTTTCCAGCAAAAACTCCCTTCTAATCAAGGAAGTGTGAACCCCTCGATTTTACTCTGTAACGAGATATCCACTGTCGATCAACTGACCCAGACCAGACTTTGCTCAGTGGAATTGGGCCGACCCATCCTTAGGTTTGTCCGCTTTACGCTTTAACCTTTTCATTCTTCCGTGCACACTCAGAGCATGCGAACGATTGGACTGTGCGTCGTGTTAATGGGGTTGAACATGGCCTCGTCAAAGTTGGCGTGGTCACAAGGAGCTGATTTTCGGTATCCGTTGCAAGAATTACGCGTGGCAATTCAATCCGCCGACCAACGAGCCGTTGCTCGGATTTTAAACGATTACCGACAACTTGATGTCCGGCAGGAGGATGCCCGGGGGTTATCGAAAAATTACTATAATAAAAGTATATTTTATTATCATACCTACCTCACAGACGCCGTTCTCACGGGGAATAAGGAAATCGTGAAACAGATTTTGGGGACAGGCGCAGATTTACGCGCAGCCAATGCCGGGTCATTTTATAAAACCGCACTGGATGCGGCAATGGATGTAAGGGATCCCGCTATCATTGAACTCCTTATTGATCGTGAAAATGTTCAATTGATGCCACCCCTTTTATTTGCAGCACTTCAGAATAACACGGCACAGGTTGAGGTCCTTGCCAGCCAAGGCCAAAACGTGAGCGTGCAGACTCGGTACGGAACACCGCTTCTATTGGCCATCCGGAACAAAAATACAGCGATGGCTAAATACCTGATGGGACGCGGGGCGCTTATAGAAGTGTTCGGGTACTGGAAATCATCACGTTTTCTTGTTCCGGATATTGATTACGACGGGAAGACGAATCTGTATGTGAGCCGACCTAAAAACGTATTACTCCAAATGGCCAGAGAAGTAAAAGCCAAGGAAATTGAAGACCTCTTGATCAAAGCAGGAGCTCGGGAGGAGTTGCCACTGCCGAAGGGATACATCGATGGGGGCAACGGGGTAATCCTTGTGCCCCTACCTCCCCAGAAAACGCCATAAGGCACACAAATTCAGGGCGACACCGTAGCGATCACTTTTGACAGTGATGCTATGTTTCGGTGCAAATCCCGAAAAAATGCAGAAAAAAAGCGGGTCGCATGACCCGCTTCTTAATATTTTACCACTACTAAACTGCTAGTTCGCTGGTGAGGTAGTCACAGTACCATCAACAGAAGTTGTCGAATTTGTAGTCGAAACTGTGTTGGTGTTGTTGACGGACGATGAGGTTTCCATCGGGGTCACAATCGTTGTTGTGGACGGAGCCGCTGGAGCAGCTTTTTCAGTTGTCGTTGTTGAGGTTGTACTTTCTTCTTTGCTGCAACCCACGAGAGCAAAGCTCAGAGCTGCGACCGGCAAGATAACAAATTTCTTAATCATATGTTTATAATTTCTCCTTTAAGGTTTTTTTAACAAGCATTTTTTAGGCTTAACTTTAGCGCCTTCCTATTCAAATTAATCATCAAGAATCGCAAAAATCGCAATATAAAAATGGTGTCTATTAAAAGTCGCGGGGTTCATGCCTATCAAAAAAAAAGATGAAGATCGGCCTAAAAGCAATGAGGATTTCGGTTTTATTTCTTATTTGCCGATGACTTTAATCAGAACCCTTTTTTTACGTTTACCGTCAAACTCACCGTAAAAAATTTGTTCCCAAGGCCCAAAATCGAGCATGCCTTTAGTAATAGCCACCACCACTTCCCGGCCCATGATAGTCCTTTTTAAGTGGGCATCCGCATTGTCCTCCGCGCCGTTGTGTGCGTATTGGTCATACGGTTTTTCTGGGGCTAATTTTTCAAGCCATTTCTCAAAATCACTATGCAAACCGCTTTCGTCATCATTTATAAAAACACTCGCTGTGATGTGCATGGCATTGACTAAAACCAAACCTTCTTGAATACAGCTCTCTCTGACTGCTCCATCAACTTGATCTGTAATATTCAAGATCTGACGACGCTTGGGTGAAGTTATCAACAATTCTTTGCGATATGATTTCATAATGACAATTACCAGTTTTTCACCTACCGTGGCGCGCTCAAAAAGAAAAGACAAAAACCTGCTCATGATTGAACTTCCCGAACCCCTCTTCCTCAAGGCACTCAATAAACAAGCCGTCTCCAGGCCTCCCGTGTGGATGATGCGCCAAGCCGGACGTTACTTGCCGGAATACCGAGCCGTCCGTTCTAAAATAACATTTGAAACCCTATGCACCACCCCTGACCTTGCTGCGGAGGTGACCTTGCAACCGGTGGACCTGTTGGGAGTGGATGCGGCCGTTATTTTCTCCGATATCTTGGTCATCCTTGGCGCTATCGGTGTACCCTTTTATTTTGACCTCGAAGGCGGCCCTCGTATTAGTCAACCCATCCGCAGCGCCAGTGATATCGATAAACTCGTTCCGGCGGAACCTCCGAGTAAACTTGCGTACGTGGGGGAAGCCATTCGTAAAGTGGATGCCATTTTACGTCCGCGATCGGTCCCTGTCATAGGATTCGCCGGCGCCCCATTTACGTTGGCCGCCTACGCTATCGAGGGCAAAACGAGCCGTGAATTTGCCATTACTCGCCGATTCCTCATTGAACAACCTGAGGCCTTTTCAAAATTATTAAGCCATCTAGCCGAGGCGATTATTGCCCATCTTCACTTCCAAATTAAATCTGGCGCGCGGGCTGTTCAACTTTTTGACACATGGGGAGGGATTATGTCTTCCCCTGAATACCGCCAAATCGTTTATCCCCATACAAAACATGTCATCACAGAAATCCAAAAAGCGGGCGTGCCGATTATTCTCTACATGAACGGGTCCACGCCCCATTTGAATAACATGCTGGAAACAGGTGCCGACGGTCTTTCCGTGGATTGGCGGATGCCTTTGGACCAAGTCAGACAAATCGTGGGCTCTGCTCCGGTTCTTCAAGGCAACCTAGACCCCACATTATTGTATTCCAAACCTGAAGTCATTGAGCGCAAAACTCGGAAAATGATCACGGACCACGGGGTGAGTAAGCTGATCGCCAATCTTGGCCATGGCATTTTGCCCGATGTTCCAGTCGAACACGCGCGAGCCTTCATAGACGCGGTCAAGAATTACTCATGAAAATGAGGGGTGATTTACCTAGGGTGGCGCTTAATTTAGGTGTAAAATTTTAAAAAATGCCTGTTGTAGAATCGTAATCCTGAATTATACTAGGAGCCAACATATGCGATTCGTAATTAAAGCTGTATTCAGCATCTGCATAACGGTCAGCGTAAGTGCCTCTTATATTTGTTTTGCGGAAACGGTCCCTGCGAAAAAAACGGACCTTCAAGCGACTATTTCGCTTAAAAAAATAACCCCTCCTAATGCCAAAGTTCCGAACCCTACTACGACACCTACCGGCGCGGCTGTGGTTCAACAAAGTGAATTTAACGAAGTGTTACAAATCCTGAAATCGAAGTTCAGTGACTCCACCACAGTAACGGAAACCCAGATAAGTTCAGCGGCCCTTGAAGGGATCCTAAAACAACTGTCTCCCTCTGTTCAGATTCTTGATTCCACTCAATTATCTGCAAAGTCAGTGACACTTAAACTACCATTACGCACGGAAATACTTCCTGGCGATATTGGATACATGACGATCCCTGAGCTTAACGATGACACGATAGGAAAACTCGATAAAACGCTTGCGGCCTTCCCCGAAAACATAAAAGGTCTCATTATCGATCTACGCTTTGCTTCCGGTTCTAATTACAGTCATACGGCCGATTTCGCGGCTCGCTTCCTCGCAAACGGTCAGACGTTGTTTAAAATTCGGGGTCTTAAAAACGAGGATATTCAGGTTTTTAATACCGCAAAGTCAGTCACACCAAATTTGGATGTCCCGCTAGTTTTGGTCGTAAACTCCGAGACTTCAGGAAGTGCTGAAGCCCTGGCTGCCGCCTTAAAAGAAAAATCGCGTGCGATTATTGTAGGAAACGAAACATCCGGTCGTGGGGCTAGTTTTATCGATACCCCCTTGAGCACAGGTAGAATGCTGCGTCTGACAAACGCACGACTGGTATACCCGAGCGGCTTTGAAATTTTCCCAAAAGGATTGGCTCCCGATATCACTGTGTCCATGGACTTGGCTGAACAAATCAATCTCCTTCAAAAGGCTGCCGAAACAGGCACAACCGATCTCGTTGTCGATAAAGATACCCGCCGACGTTTAAACGAGGCCGCGCTGGTCCGTAACGAAAACCCGGAAATTGAAAATTGGATTGAACGCAACAACCGGGAAAAAACAGGGCAAGCCCCAGCCGCAAAACCTGTGAAGGATCAATCTTTGCAACGCGCGGTTGACGTTCTAAAGGGTATCCAAGTGTTAAACGTTGGGTTAAATTACTAACTCCGGATCCTTAACTCCCGGTTCAAAATCCGAACGTGACGATATAGATTGCGGCATTTTTTCCGAACGTTCCAAGGCACCTCAGAAAAGTCTTATTGCTCGGAGGTAAGCGAGGAATCCCGAGCACTTGTGAAAAATTTCACTTAGTCCTTGATTTTCGACCCTCTACGGATAGGTTGAACCTCTCAATTATGCCCAGTCAAACTACGCACGTTACAGAGCCGACTCTTAGTTCAAAGGGTGAAGGCCAAGTTGTGGTCACCAAACTAGACGTGGCTATTAATTGGGTTCGAAAAAACTCGCTCTGGCCTATGCCCCTTGGTTTAGCTTGTTGCGGGATAGAATTAATGGCGACGGCATGCGCACGGTTCGATATTGCCAGGTTCGGCGCAGAAGTGATGCGTTTTTCTCCACGCCAATGTGACGTGATGATTGTAGCGGGGACAGTGACTTACAAGATGGCCCTCTCTGTTAAACGCCTTTACGAGCAGATGCCCTCACCCAAATGGGTTATCGCCATGGGCGCCTGCGCGTCCACCGGCGGAATGTACAGAAGTTATGCCGTTGTCCAAGGAGTGGATTCCATCATCCCAGTGGATATTTACGTCTCTGGTTGCCCCCCTCGTCCCGAGGCTTTATTGGCGGGGTTAATCAAGCTTCAGAACTCCGTCATCATGAATGAACCGTCACTTGCGCAGCTAAAAAAGGCCCGTTAAAACCTATCAGCTCCCCATGACAACCTCCCTTGAAGCCGCCCAGCAGATTGTTGAAAAGTTTTCGATGTATGTGACCGCCCAACCTCGTGAGTTTAGGGGGGAGATCACTTTGGAACTCGACCGGCACAAAATCAATGAGGTCTGTCTTTTTGCACGGGACACGTTGAAGTTCGATTTTCTAGTCGATATATCGGGCGTCGATAACCTCAACACGCCGCTTGAAGTCAAAGGTAGGTTTGAGCTGGTTTACGAACTCTATTCATACTCACATCGCATTCATCTGCGTCTCAAAGTGCGGATACCGGAAGAAAAACCTCTTGTTTCGACCGTCAGCGATATTTGGAAAACGGCGGATTGGCATGAGCGCGAGGTGTACGACATGCTGGGGATTAAATTTGACCAACATCCGGACTTGCGACGCATCCTGATGTGGGATGGATACCCCTACTACCCATTACGCAAAGACTTCCCTTTGGCTGGAAAAACGACGGACCTTCCGGAGGTCGCCTTTTCAAAACCTGCACCTCTTGAAGGCGGCCCCTTCGTCACCGAGCCTGGGCACGATTTGGTCCATGAACGCGAGCCTAGGGCAAAAACTTTTGAGGAAGTGAAAGAATAACAGACACGTTATGACAACTCACTTTACCACACAGGAAATTGAATCACCGGATAACGCCACAAAGGTCGCGAACGCGTTTGAAAGTAGCGCGGATATTCTTGGCGAGAAAATGATTCTCAACATGGGCCCTCAGCACCCGAGCACCCACGGAGTTCTCAGGCTCGTGCTCGAACTCGACGGCGAACGGGTCACGCGCTGCACACCGGATATAGGGTATCTGCACCGAGGCGACGAAAAAATCGCCGAGAACATGACCTACACGCAATTCATCCCGTACACAGATCGTCTGGATTACCTTGCGCCCTTAGCCAATAACGTCGCTTACGCTTTGGCAGTAGAAAAATTGATGGGTTGGGATGTGCCCGAACGCACTAAGATCATTCGAGTTATCAGTTGCGAAATGGCGCGTATTTCGTCCCATTTCCTGGGCATTGGAGCCATGGCTCTCGATTTAGGCGCCATGACGGTGTTCCTCTACACCTTCACAGAACGTGAAAAGATTTATAACTTAAGTGAACTGCTTACGGGCGCACGTTTTACCACTAGTTACACTCGGATCGGCGGGTTATCACGCGATTTGCATGTCGACTTTATTCCAGCACTTAAATCTTTTATTGGTCAGTTGCCGCCCAAAATTGATGAAATTGATAACCTTCTGTCTCGCAATAAAATTTTTGTGGATCGAACAAAGGACTTGGGCGTTATTTCAAAATCAGACGCTATCTCCTATGGGATAACCGGGCCTTGTTTGCGCGCCTCAGGAATTGATTTTGATTTGCGCAAAGCACATCCTTATCTCGGGTACGAAAACTATGAATTCGACGTACCCATTGGAAGCGTCGGTGATTGCTACGACCGGTACATGTGCCGCTTGGAAGAGATGCGCCAGAGCCATAAAATTATTGTTCAGGCCCTAAAACGATTGGATAGTTTTGGCGGAGATACCAACAGTGACCCTGCTCAATTCCCTATTTTTGTACCTGATGCCAAGAGCGTGCCGCCAGGAAAGGACTTGGTTCTCTCCAAGATGGAAGAACTCATTCATCATTTTATCTTGTCAACCGAAGGTATCGACGCCCCTGAAGGTGAAATTTATTTCGGCGCAGAAAATCCAAAAGGCGAACTTGGTTTTTATATCAACAGCCGTAAAGGCGGGACTCCTCACCGACTTAAAATCCGTGCTCCATCATTTGTCAATCTATCGATCCTACCCCATCTGGCCAAAGGCCATTTGGTCAGTGATCTCACCGCAATCCTTGGAAGCCTCGACTTTGTAATGGGCGAGTGCGACCGGTAAAATCAAAAAATATGAATAATATCCTACACCCAATCAAAAAAGTCCTGTTTGTTTCAGCCTTCCTCCTCGTTGCAGCGTGTGGGTCAAAGTTAACTTCGAATAACTTGGACAAAATTAAAGAAGGCTCCACGGCCGCTGATGTTAAAATGCTTTTAGGCAAGCCAACAAAAGAGAACTCCACGTCCCTCATTGGTGTTTCGACGACCACTTATCAATACGAAGAAGGCACAAAAAAAGTCAGCATTACTTTTGTGAACGAAAAGGTCGTTTCAATTTCCAAAGATTTGTAATATATGACATTTCAGGTTCCCCCTTTGTTGCTTCAGAAAATCGATGAGGTGATCTCCCATTATCCTGTCTCGAAAAGGAGCGCTTCACTCCCGTTGCTGCACCTGGTTCAGGAACATTTCGGATACGTTTCAGAGGAAGCCACAGTTTGGATCGCCGATAAACTGGGGTTACAACCCATCAACATCTTGGAGTTGGTTACCTTTTATCCGATGTTCCGCCAAACACCCATCGGGAAGAATCATATTAAAATTTGCCGCACGCTATCATGTGCACTCGGTGGAGCCCACGAACTCTGCCTTCATATCCGAAAAAATCTGGGCATGGACGATCATACCCACGATGCCGCGACTTCGAGTGATGGAACCTACACGGTCGAATATGTGGAGTGCCTCGCCTCGTGCGGTACTGCCCCAGTCATGATGATCAACGACGACTTCTACGAGGGCGTCTCCCACACCCAAGCTGATGATCTCCTGCAAAAATATCGTTCCAAGTAAATTTGACACATCGCCAACCGCACGATACTGACGACCTTTCTTGGAACGAGTCTTAGACCTTTCCATTCTACCATGATCTGATATTTCTCCTTAGATGTCATGGCGCAAGTTAATTCAGGCTTGGTAGCTTCTTGCCTTTGAAAGATACGCGCGCTTAAGTGGTAACCCATATGTCAATGGCCGCATCAAAACTTCGAAAACCCCTGTTGATCTGGGATGGCGATTGTCGGTTCTGTCGCGCGTGGGTAGGTTACGCGCAACGGTTAACGAATGATCAAGTAGAGTATGTAACCTCAGAGGAGATTGATCCAGATCAGTTTGGAATTGAGCGCGAGGCGCTTAGCAAATCTGTGCACCTCGTATTGCAAGATGGAAAAGTGTTGAAAGGCGCTGAAGCCGTTTTCACTGCCCTGAGCCTCGGCAAGGGCGGCAAGGGGGACCACGGTTTGTTGTGGTGTTATCGTTCCATCCCGCTGTTTCGGCCTGTATCTGAAGCTGGCTACGAGTTTATAGCGGAGAACAGGTATTCTTTTTCGATGGTCTCTCGATTTCTGTGGGGTTCGACCATAGCTCCTTTGCAGTATCAAATGACACGCTGGCTTTTTCTAAGGGGCCTTGCCCTCGTGTTTATGTTTGCCTTTTGCTCTTTACAAGTTCAATGGCGCCCCCTCATTGGGGGCCAAGGATTGACACCTGTTGCAGGCACAATGGGGGCATTATCAGATTCATCAGCATCCTTTTTCGTTAAAGCTTGGCATTTTCCAACTGTTTTCTTGATAAATCATTCGGATGCGACACTTCAATTATTCATTTTGATTGGTATAGCAAGCTCCCTTCTGCTCCTTTTGAATGTTGCCCCTTTTGTCTGTCTGATGACACTGACCCTCAGTTATTTATCCTTTGTATGCGCCGGCGGAGCCTTTTTTGGGTTCCAATGGGATGCCTTACTCATAGAAACAGGACTTCTCGCATGCTTCATAGCTCCATGGAAATTACGGCCAAAACTTATTGCTGACGATCCCGTTTCTAAATTCGGCGTTTATGCTTTTCGATTCCTTCTCTTCAAACTCATGTTCCTTTCAGGATTCGTCAAACTGGCAAGCCAAAGTCAACCTTGGCAGGATCTCACAGCGCTCCAGTATCACTTTCAAACTCAGCCCCTTCCCAATGCCATCGCTTGGTATTTTCACCATGCCCCTGAATTCATCTTAAAATCAGGCGCGCTCGCTACCCTCTTAATCGAACTCTGCGTCCCATTTCTCATGCTGGGCACCCGATGGATGCGATCATTCGCAGCGTTGGCAACCGTCGGCCTGCAATTGCTCATCATGATGACCGGAAACTATACTTATTTCAACTTGCTCACCCTCCTCCTCTGTCTATGGCTGTTAGATGATGGGATCTTTATTCAATCGCCCGGATGGAATTTAATCCCCGTAAATAAAGGTCTAAATCCCTCACTATTGAAACAAATCCTTCGGATTTCCTTTCCTGTTTTTGCCACTTTCATCTCTGGATGCATTATCATTTCATACTTGGGTGGACCAGGATTCCTTCGCGCGGTTACAAATCCGTTTCAAGCCAATAGAACAATTAACAGTTATGGCTTATTTGCCGCGATGACCACCGTTAGAAATGAAATTATCATTGAAGGAAGCGCGGACGGGATTGAATGGAAGGAGTACGAATTTAAGTGGAAACCAGGGAAACTGGATCGGGCTCCCGGACTTGTGGCACCGCATCAACCGAGAGTCGACTGGCAGATGTGGTTTGCGGCCTTAGGAGATATCAAATCCAATCCGTGGCTCGTGAATATAGCTGCTCGGCTGCTATCAAATGACCCGCCGACAACCCAACTTTTTGAGACGAATCCATTCCCGGATAAACCACCGCAGTATGTGAGGATGCAAATGTACAAGTACGAATTTACGACCGTCGAAGAGCGCAAAAAAACGGGCCAATGGTGGACTCGCACGAGTATAGGGCTTTATTTACCCCCAGTCAGTATTAAGAAATAGTCAATCTCTGACCCTAAAAAGCAAATCTGGGGTGGTTGTCAAACACCTACACGCTTTCCGATAAACCGTAAACTTGCTTTTTCATAACTTTCGATTAAAATCTTTCTAACTTATTTTCGGATTTCGGGTTAGATGCTTTCCCATCCTTATTGGGGGCCACGTATAAATCCAATGAGAATAGACCGAGTTTGACGTCATCATAATGAACAAATCGATATGAAATATTTTTTGGCCCTCCTTTTCGCACTACTGCTCACGCCCCTGTGCCAAGCTCAAGATGTCGTCGATGGTATTGCAGCGATCGTTAATGACGACGTCATCACGTTCTCGGAAGTCAAATCACAAGTTGATCAACAAGAAAAGTCACTTCGAGAAGCCCTCCCCGAAGGTGGAGAAGAACTCGCCAAACGAATCAAAGCCCTTCGCCTCGACGCACTCAAAGCCCTCATTGAACGTCAACTCATCGTTCAAGAGTTCAAAAAACAATCTTTCACATTCCCCGATAAAGAAATCGATAAACGCGTCGCTGAAATTATCAATAACCAGTACGATGGAAACCGCGCCGCGTTTGTAAAAACTCTTCAAGCCCAGAACATGACCATCGAAGAATTCAGGCGGGATTTAAAGAAGCAAATGATCGTTTATCAAATGCGTTATTTCAACGTGAACAAAGACATCGTCATATCTCCCTACAAAATTGAGAAATTTTACCAAGAAAATGCCGATTCGTTTTATCAGCAAGACCAAATCAAAATGCGGATGATCCACTTCAAAAAAGGATTATTTACCGAAAAAGAGCAGGATAAAAACGGAAAAGAAAACACCTATGATCCTCAAAAACGACTTGCCGATGACATCGTCCGCAAGTTGAACACCGGGTCAGATTTTGGGAGTCTCGCCTCGATTTATTCTGAAGAGGAACACAAAACCAAACAAGGGGACTGGGGTTGGATCGATCGGAAAACCCTTCGTAAGGAGTTATCGGATGTCGCCTTTCGGTTGCGCCCGGGTCAACACAGTCATGTGATATCAGCTGAAGAAGGGTATTATATCCTCCAAGTGTACGATTTCAAAAAAGGCCAAATTCTTCCACTAAGCCAAATACGCGATCAAATCGAAACAACTCTTGTTAATGAAGAGCGCCAGCGCCTGCAACAAAAGTGGATAGACACCCTTAAGGCAAAAGCTTTCATAAAAATGTTCTAACGGGTGTTGAGCTTTTTTGTCGGCTGAAGTCGTTGTCATGGGCATTCTCGTCGATGCATCCCGAATAATGAACTTAACATCTCATCCCAAAAAACCCTCTTGGCCCTTTGTCTCCCTTGGTCTTGGATTTATTTTTCTTCTTGGTCCAGTGTGGTCTTTTCTTTTCGTCTATTTAGGATTCGATTTGTCCGCGCTGATGACTAGTAGATTGGCGCCTGACGACTCAATAGTCCTTCATTCAATCGGAGGGATCCTGTTGTTTATGCTTGGTCTTGCTGTGATGTTACCCGGAGTCATTTATTTCGCAAAAACTCACGAGTTAAATCTTCAAAAGCGAGTCAAAGCTGAAAAAGAATTACAAGCCAACCAAGAAGAAATTCAACAAGGCCGCAAGTTGCGTTCTCTTGGCGAGATGGCTAGCGGAGTCGCACACGAATTTAATAATCTACTAACGCCTGTATTAATTGAACTGGATTTAATTGCTCAACGCCATCGGCAAGACATGGAATTACAAAAGAACCTGCTTCTTGTGCGCGATGCTGTTTTGCAAATGTCGGATTTGACGGAACAATTCCTTTCACTCGGCAGGAAATCCTCCCGCACATCCGAACCTGTCCAGCTCAGCAACCTAGCCGAAAATGCCTGTGCTTTTTTTGGAAAAACCATAGATCGTCGAATTGAATTAACATGTTTAGGCGATACTCACCTACCGCCCCTAGTCCTTCCCAAAGCGTCGGTATTCCAAATCATCCTTAATCTCTGTTACAATGCGCGCGATGCGGTTTTGGACAAGGCCCTCACCTTGAAGTCCACCAATTACATCCCAAAGATTGTTGTGGAAACTCGACGTCATGAGAAAATCAAATATCCCTCCGGCACTTTCGGTGCTGCTCAAGAGTTACAGGTTTACGATAACGGTCTGGGAATGACCCCTGATGTCCAAAAGAGACTTTTTGAACCTTTTTTCACAACCAAACTCTCAGGCAAAGGCATGGGTCTTGGACTTGCCGTGGTTTGGAATGCCCTTGATTCCATGGGGGGTTGGATAGACGTAGAAACTATAAATAATGAAGGTTCAACCTTCCGTCTTTTTTTTCCTGAAACAGGTTCCATCCTCACCACGAACATACCTGAACAATTGAGTGCGACTCATTTCCAAAAGTCACTCGCTCCGCGCAATATCCTACTTATTGAAGATAACCCAAATGTGGCCCTGGCCTTCATTGGCCTATTGGAAGAGGCGGGACATACAGTGGTCCATGCTTCCGATGGTCAACAAGCCCTCGATTTAGTGGACCAGAACGACGGCTCACCACTCAATTTTATTATTACGGATATCAACCTCCCAAAGGTGTCAGGTATTGACGTCATTCGGCGTATCAAATCTTCTGGGCGTCTCCCCTCGATTCCGATTATTTTTGTCAGTGGCCTTATAACTGACAACCAACGGGATGAGCTTAATAAATTAGGCATAACTGACATATTAACCAAGCCCGTGTCGGCGGCCCACCTATTGATGGGGATCGAAAGTGCTACTGCGACCCAATCTGACAAGTTAAATTCAAAAACACCTGATGCGGTTTTGGATTGAATTCACGCCTCACTTGGTTAGAACACGAATGACAATCAACGACTCAATTGAGTCACCCTTACTGAGAAGATTATATGACACAAGCGTTTCCTGAAATTAAAACTATTCAATACGAAGGACCGAAATCAAAGAATCCACTCGCTTTCAAGTGGTACAACCCCGCTGAAGTCATCGAAGGGAAGACCATGAAAGAGCAACTTCGGTTCTCAGTCGTTTATTGGCACACCTTCCGCAACGGGTTGTCGGATCCATTTGGAAGCGCCACAGCCGTCCGGCCATGGGATGACGGAACGCCTTCCGTCGAAAACGCTCAGAATCGAGTGCGCGTGGCTTTTGAAGTGATGGAAAAGTTGCAAGCTCCCTTTTATGCATTCCACGATCGCGATGTTGCTCCAGAAGGCGCAACACTCACAGAAAGCAATCGCAACCTTGATGCCGTCACAAAAGTTCTAAAAGAAGAACAAACCCGCACTGGCATTAAACTTTTATGGGGCACAGCGTGTTTGTTCTCGCATCCGCGCTACGCACAAGGGGGTGCGACAAACCCTAACGTTGACGTCTTTGCTTATGGGGCCGCTCAAGTTAAGAAAGCCATGGAAGTCACTCATGAACTTAACGGCGCAGGATACGTTTTCTGGGGTGGTCGGGAAGGATACTCCACTTTATTGAACACAGACCTAAAACGGGAAATCGAACACTTGGGCCGATTCCTGCACATGGCCGTTGAATATAAGAAGAAGATAGGATTTCAGGGTCCCTTTTATATAGAGCCCAAACCAAAAGAACCCACCAAACACCAGTACGACTCTGATGCAGCTGCGTGCCTGAATTTCCTGCGCGAATTCGGACTACTGGAGCACTTCAAACTTAACCTTGAAACTAACCACGCCACTCTCGCTGGGCACACCATGCAACATGAAATGGAAGTGGCTGCGTCCGCCGGGGCCTTGGGCTCCATCGACGCTAACGTCGGTGACGAACTCATCGGTTGGGATACAGATCAATTCCCCACCAACATCTACCTCACCACTCAGATCATGCTTTCCCTGCTCAAAAGCGGTGGCTTTTCTACGGGTGGTTTAAATTTTGACGCCAAAGTGCGGCGGGAAAGTTTTGAACCGATTGACCTATTTCACGCCCACATTGGGGGCATGGACGCCTTTGCGCGCGGCTTAAAGATTGCCGCCGCTATCAGGGCAGATGGACGTTTGGCCCAGTTTATAAAGGATCGTTACAGCTCATGGGATCAGGGCATCGGTTCTAAAATTGAAAAGAACCAATCAAACTTTGAGGAATTGGAAAAGTACACCTTGGATAAAGGCGAAATCACCACGAATCGCAGCGGCCGCCAAGAGTTTCTCGAGAATCTGATCAACGAGTTTATTTAAACGACCTTACGACATTCAAGGTGGTTCCCATAACGGGGACCGCCTTTTTTGTTTTCATTCGGCACTACCACGTTACCTTTACCTACAATGACGCGGCGTTTTGCCCAATTGATTTTTATCTTAGTCCTGGTTCTCTTCCCACTCATGTTCTGGAGCCGTTGGACCACAGGCCCAGGAACGACCTTATACGATGGCAGTATCAATTCCGAAATCGTCTCCTTCTGCGGAATCGCCTTTCTCTCTCTCTTATTCCTTTTAGGTAATTTTTTATCAGGATTTAATACGCTCAGCAAAAATCAGGTGGGCGTCGCGGCCCTCGTGTTAGGATATCTGAGTTGGTTGGCTCTCACCTATTTCTGGTCTGCGTCGAGTTACCATACTTTGCTTCAAATCGTATTATGGTCGCATTTTGTTGGAATTTTAGCCATTTCGGCATTGTTTTTAAAGGTGAGGCGGTGGTTACTCCTCTGCGCGCTGGTTTGGGCTACGATTATTTTTGTTCCTACGATTTATTTATACTTCGCCAACGGCCAGTATGTTCCTTATTTGGGGCTGGGTTTAAACAGGTCCATCGCTGGAGAATGCCTTATTGTTATCACTCCGTTCCTCATGTGGAACTCAATCAGAATTGGCAAACCCCTGATATCAAAAGCCTGTTTTGTGACCGCCTTTTTAAGTTATACCGCCATCGTGATGCTTGGTCAGCGCGCTCCGTTGTATGGTTTATGGGCAGGATTAACTGTTCTGATTTTAATCCTCCTTTATCGTGGAAAATTTAGAACTAAAATTTTCATTTGGTGCGGCATTATTATTTTTTTGCCTCTACTTGTGAGTTTCGGTCCTCGGTATTTTAATGCGGAAAATCCGGGTGATCTTTCTTCGCGGGTTTTTAACATCACACAATCAAGTGAATCCGCCGATTACCGGGCTTTAGGGATAGGCATTGCCCTTGAACAATGGAAGTCAGCACCGATTACCGGAACGGGGGCCGGCTCTTTTCCAATTGTGCACGAGACGTTTCGTGCGAAGTTCATGGATAACCCCAAAAACCATTCTTTGGCTTATCTGACTTGGGAAGCCATCCTATTCCGTGCCCATTGCGAACCTGCTCAACAACTAGGAGAAACGGGACTGATTGGGTTTTTGCTCTGGGCCTCCCTCTTATTTGGAGTTCCGGCCTTTGCCTTTTTCCAAGGATTCAGAGGTCATCTAAGCAACGCGGCCATTGGCGCTGGATTGGTAGCATTTTCCATCAGTAGTTTGGCGAGTTCCTTCGGACCACGGCTCATCATTGAATCGTTCTTATGGTTTATCTTCGCCGGGCAATTGTTCAGAAGCGGGAAAAAATATCAGATCCAGCGGCCGTATCCTTGGATTATTTTATGTCCGGTCCTTCTGTTTACGGCTTGGTACAAAATCAACGAGTTTATGGCGGTTCGGACCATTAATAAGGCCAATACATTACTGAACTCCACTGCAGCACCTGATGCAAATCACCTTCTCGAGTTATATGAGTATGCACTTTTAAAATCGCCGGGCCTCCCCATGAGTTACGCTTCGATTGCACTCATGACTTCCACAGATGGGCACCTTACTGAAGCGGCACCTTATTATAACGACGCCAGATTAAAGGGGTACCAAAACGGATATTACAACCTCTATTCAGCCTATGCTTCATGGCGCGCGGGAAATAAACAGCAGGCTCTTGAGATTATCGATCTTGGTCTCAGACAATACCCTGCAAACCCTGCAATGATTAAACACTTCATGGTTCTTCTCGAAGCTTCTGGAAAATTTAAAGAGGCGTCTGACCTAAACAAGACCTTGAACGCTGATCAACGCCAAGCCGTGAATTGGGAGAAGGATCTTTTATTAAAAATGCTCCGAGGTCAGAGAGTGGAACTGAGCCTTGATGAATCAATGAAACTGAGCCCGGATACCAAACGTATTTTCAGATACATTTACCCTGGGTTTGTAGCGCATGACGATGTGATGCACAGGCAGATGGATTACCTGCGGCGGACAAAGAAGATGTAAATTTTCTAGTGATCTAAATAACCGAACTCCATGTGCTCTACCTACTTGGGACGCACCTCCTCCTCGAAAGTCCTTGGGTGGCAATAAAAAACCCGCCTTATGGAAGGGGCGGGTTCGAGGAGAAAAGTTGAATATAAGACTAGTTCACACGGGTAGGCACGGCGCCGTTAGTCGAACCATCATCAATAGTTTGGTAAAGTTTAGTGACAACTCCGCCTACAGCTTTGATGTACTTCACGCTGCCGTCAAGATAAAGAGCGTTGACGCCGTCAGCACTCCACATGGCCTGTGCAGGCGTGTTCGCATTACCTAAGTTAAATGCGGTTGTGCCCATATGTTCACAGGCCAGAAGGGCAAATGCTGTGTTGGCAGAATCAGTCAAGCCTTTCACATAATTATAGCTATTTTCTTTGGCTGCTAACACCGAGTTAGTAAATGTGATTCCAGTATTAAGGTTTCCATCGCCTGGAGCCTGAAAAATGTTTTTTGGAAGGTAATTTCCTGATAGAAGTAGGTCAAAATGAGTATTTGAGACTGCGCCCGTCGTCGTTGGGTATGCTTCTTCATTATCGCCAGCGTACATTTTGCAGGCAAGCCCGATTTGTTTGAGGTTACTCAGGCTCTTGGCTTGGTTCCCCTTGACTTTGACTTTAAGCACAGCGGGAATGGCAATTCCGGCCAATATGCCGATGATCGCAATAACGACGAGAAGTTCAATGAGAGTAAAAGCTGAGCTTTTAGAACGGTTTTTCATAAGGGTGACAATGATCTGAGTTAATTTAAGTGACTATCTAGTATCTTCCATCCCAACCCTAAAAAGTCAATGATTTATTTACGCTTACTCATGTGAAAATCCCCCACAATGTAGCAATTTATTGCTGCTGATCCCGAGAGGCATGGCTTGGTTTTCGCTTATCCCCATCCCAGAGAAATATCAGCTCCGCCATATACCGATCCCAAGCCACTGTGTTTCGGCCCCAGCGTTCCTTCCCCCTTGCAAATGAATCGTCGTTCCCTCTATCTTCATTCTGCTTCACATGGCCAACTACCTGGACAAAATTCTTCGACACGCCGAGGGCAGACTCATCCGACGTCCGAACACAAAACCTTCGGATATTCTGGCGCTTTACCAACAATTCCTTCGAATGGAGCAGCACCGCCTCCGCCTCAAACATAAGGCCGACGCGTCAGGAAAGGAAATCTGCCATGGGCGGGCCCAACTTATCGATGTCGTCCTTCAGCATATCCACGAGGGGGCTACCGGGTTTTGCAAAGAAAAACATAAGGTAATCAAACCCCCGCGTTTTGCTGTCCTTGCAGTGGGTGGTTACGGACGGGGCGAACTGAATCCTTTCAGCGATGTGGACGTCATGTTTCTCTACGAGCAGTCAGGCAAACAGCGTCATCCCTATATTGAAGACGTTATTCAACAAATCCTCTACATGCTCTGGGACGTCGGATTTAAGGTAGGGCACGCCAGCCGTTCCATCTCGGAATCCATCTCACACGCCAATGAAGATAATCAATCCAAGACAGCTCTTATCGAATCGCGGTGCCTCGCCGGCGACGAATCCCTTTTCGCCGAGTTTCAACTGGAACTAAATAAAAAATGCGTGACTCCTTATGTTGAAGCTTATCTGAAGTACCGCATTCTGGATCAGCGCGAGCGACACGCAAAGTATGGCAATACCGTTTTCCTCCAAGAACCCAATATTAAGCAGGGGTGCGGCGGATTGCGTGATTACCAGAACTTGTGCTGGATGACTTATTTTAAATGGGGCATTCGGACGACCCTCGAAATGCAGGAGCGCGGATGGCTGACGGCGACGGAACGTAAACAACTCGAAAAAGCCTACGACTTCCTCATGCGCGTCCGGAACGAACTTCATTTCCGGTCCGAGCGCGCCAATGATGTCATCAATCTCAATATCCAAGGGCGTATTGCTGACGCGTTTAATTATCCTCAAAAGACCATGCTTCGTCGTATCGAGGTGTTTATGAGGGATTACTACACGCACGCCCGGAATATCTTTGTCATAACTGAAACTCTTGCGCAGCGTCTCGCGTTTCCGGTTGAAAAAACGGGGAAACGTTATTTTACTTTTTTGGCACGGATGCAGAAAAAGGTAGAACACTTCGATGGATTTACCCTTAAAGAAGGTGTTTTGTTTTCTGAGAGTCCCCTGGTGTTCAAAGAAGATCCCCTACGATTGCTCAAAGTTTTTCTCTATACCCAACAGCGTCAGGCCGAATTATCGCCCGAGTTAAAGTCGCAGATCCGCGCGTCATTGGGCTTGGTCAATCGTGCGTTCATTTACAGCAAAGGTTCCAGGGAAACTTTCCGCGCTATCCTGGAAAATAAAGGCCAAGTAGGCAAAATCCTCCGGTCTATGCATGAACTCGATTTTTTAGGAAAGTTTATGCCAGAATTCGGCGCGATCACGTGTCTCGTTCAACACGAATTTTTTCATCGGTACACTGCGGATGAACACACACTTCAGTGTGTTGAAAAACTTGATCAAGTTATCGACGCTACGGAAACCCCCTTCTCGCGGTACAGCGACGTTTTCCATGACTTGGAACAACCGTTTATCCTCTACTTGGCGCTACTTGTCCACGACACGGGCCGGGCCGACAACTCTCGGAACCACTCTGACGTGAGCGCTAAGAACGCGATGCATCTCGCGCGTCGTTTCCACCTCAGCCCCACGGAAAAAAGCAGTTTAGTTTTACTGGTAGATCATCATCTGACCATGGGCGATTTCTGTCGCAAACGGGATCTGCACGATCCCACGGTTATTGAGGAGTTTGCGCGAATCGTCCGGGACGAACAAATTTTGTACGCCCTGCATTTGCTTTCTTTCGCTGATAGCCAAGCTGTGGGTGGACTGAGTGGCCTTGATTGGAAGGACATGCTTCAGAGGCAGTTATTTGACCGCACGCGCGATAAACTTACGGGTGCTCCAGAACGTTCAAAGATCGACGAAGCCCGAATCGAACTTCGCGAACGGGTTATGAAACTCATGCGAAACCCTGGTCAAGAACGAATCGACGAACTCGATACGCACTTCTCCCTTTTGTCAGGGCGCTATGTTTACACGAGATCTCCTGAAGATGTTCTGCGGGACTTGGCACTTGTTAAAACTTTTGTGCAACGCCAAATCGACGAAGAAAATCCTCTTTTCCCCCTTTGTGCTTGGCAACATTATCCAGACCAAGGGCATTCAATGGTCACGGTGTGTACTTGGGACCGCCAAAACCTTTTCGAGAAAATCTCTGGGGCTATGACGCTGGCAGAACTAAACATTCTCAGCGCGGCTATTTACACGAGACCCGATAACGTGGTCATCGATATCTTCCGGGTTTGCACGACTCGGTTCGAATCGGTCTCTGACCAGCGCGATATAAGTTTAATGGAAGGAACTCTTGTCCGTGCTCTCACAGATGAAGACTTCATTTTGAGTGCCCGGATCAGGGAAATGAAAACAAAACAACCCCTTCCTGAACCTCTCCCTGAACGGTTTCCTCAAAAACTGATCATCGATAACGATGCGTCTTCGACCTATACGATGATCGAAATTCAAACGGCCGACCGCCTTGGATTGCTCTTTGATGTGCTCCAAGTCCTGAGTGAACTTAATTTCAACATCGGTCTTGCCAAAATCGCTACCGAAAAGGGCGCGGCACTCGACACTCTTTACGTTGTCGACAAATCCGGGCAAAAGATTGTTGATGAATCCATGCTTTCGGAAATACGGTCCCGCTTAAAACAGGTGCTTACCCATGGCGAAATCATCGAAGCCTCTTAAAGAAAAATACTCGCACCTGCAGGCTCTCTATCGTGTCACGAGCGTCATGGACTCATCCTCCGAGCCGAAGGATGTTTTAAATAAAATTCTGAGCGAAGCGGTCAAACTGATGAAAGCCAGGTCTGGTTCATTCATCTTGATCGACCCCAATTCCGGACTTCTAGATATCGAAGCGTCAATGGGCCTGACGAATAAAGCCCAACGCATCAAACTCAAACTTGGCGAAGGTATCACTGGCTGGGTCGCCGCTCATGCCAAACCCTTGCGAGTAGCTGATGTTAAAAATGAGCCGCGTTACATTCGAGCTATCGCAGGAACCCGCTCTGAAATGGCCGTACCGGTGGTCATCCGCGGCAATTTGATTGGGGTAATCAATGTGGACAGTGACCGCCTAGACGCATTCTCTGCGGTTGATCAAGAACTTCTTGAAGCGCTCGCTGCACAATCGGCGCGCGTTTTACAAAATGTCTGGCTTGTTTCGCAGTTGCGTGACAAAGCCGCTCAACTGGAAACTCTCTTTAATGTGGGTCAAACGATTGTTTCAGCGGTGAGCGTCGAGGAAGTGCTCCGCATTGTGACTGAGAAAGCCTGTAAACTCACCCGCACCCCGATGTGTTCCATCATGCTTCTGACGTCAGGCGGGCAGGAGTTGAAACTTGCTGCCTCGCACGGGGCAAGCCGTCAGTATTCTCACAAACCGAATCTCCCGATAAAGGAGAGTCTTCTGGGCGTGGTCATAACGAGAAAAAAACCATTAGCGATTCTGGATGTCCGAGAAAGTCAGAGGTATCACCATCTCGAACTGGCGAAACGGGAGAAACTGGTTTCCCTGCTTTCTGTTCCCTTGATTTACGGTACGGAAACAGTGGGCGCCCTCAGTGTTTACACACGCGTGAGGCACCGGTTTTCGAATGACGAAATTAAAATCCTATCCGCTCTTGCCAGCCTTTCCGCGATTGCGATTGAAAAAGCACGGCTTTACTCGCGGGTGCTTGAAGTAGAGGAACTTCTGAGAACAAACGAAAGGCTTTCCGCTCTTGGCTTACTCGCCGCGGAAATCGCACACGAGATTCGTAACCCACTGGCGGTCATGCAAATGCTTTTTTATCCTTTCGAGCATGCCTTTGAAAACGACCCCGCTCGCCGTAAGGACGCTGAAATCATTGCGGCTAAAATGAAACACATGAACTCGATCGTGGACCAAATTTTATCCTATGCCCGGTCCACGGAACCCACGATCGAGCCACGTTCTGTCCCGTCCATTTTTGAGGACTTGCAACTTCTTGTTCGTCATAAACTGACCAGCCACGATGTAAAGTTAGTCGTTCACCATGGAGAAAATGTTCCCGAAGTTCCTGCCGATAAAGCCCAGATTGAACAAGCCTTGCTCAACTTGATTTTAAACGCGGTCCAAGCCATGCCCCAAGGTGGAACTCTGACACTCTCTTCGAGACTGGTTCAAAAAAGGGGAAAAACTTACGCGGCTTTGACGGTCGCCGACACGGGTGAAGGTATGGTCGAGCGAGTGCGCGCTGCCCTTTTTCAACCTTTCCTCACAACTAAACCTAAGGGCACGGGGATCGGCCTCGCCATCGTTCATAAAATAATCGAGCATCACAGAGGTTTTATTGAGGTGGAATCAACGCTAGGGAAAGGGAGTTCATTCTCCCTCTTCATTCCAATTCATGTTGGCTAAATAGCAATGAGAGTAAACTCGACCCTAAAAAGGGTTGCATGATTCCCAAAACACCAAGATATTTCATCGTTATGAACAAATTTCTCACCTTTTTCAGCTGCTCCATCATTATTTTTATTAATTCTGTCACGGCGGCGCCAGAAACCCATTCTATCGACAAAACCCACTCAGATATCACTTTCAAAATTCGGCACCTCTTTTCAAAGGTCTCCGGTCGGTTCACAGATTTTCAAGGCGATATCAGTTACGACGGCGCTAAAGCGGATGCTTCCTCGGTTAACGTAACGATTCAGACTGCCAGCATTAATACGGATAACGCTGACCGCGACAAACACTTGAAGGGTGAAGATTTCTTCGATGCGGCTAAACACCCTGTTATTACTTTCAAAAGTAAATCGGTGAAAAAGACCGGCGAGAACGAAGCCGACGTCACAGGTGATCTCACAATGCACGGCGTGACGAAGGAAGTTGTGTTGAAAACCAAGTTCACTGGTAAAGGTAAGGATGCTTGGGGTGGGTTCCGTTCAGGTTGGGAAGCTTCAACAAAAGTTAACCGCCAAGATTTCGGGATCAAATACAACAAGATGGTTGAAGGCGCTTCCATGCTCGGTGACGAGGTTGAAATCACCATTGCGGCTGAAGCCATCCTGAAATAAGAGGGTCACCACCCCTCTTCCAGGTGCTAATAATCTCATCTTTCTAGAGACAAAATCCCTTCGGGATATTTCGGAAATGGCCCCTCGCGAGTTCTCGCGACGAATCCCAAAAGGATTCCGCCTCAATCTTAGAATTGCCGAGCTACCCCAAATGTAGACCGTCATGCTTTGTGGCTGATTCCATATAAGTTACTAAATTCATGACGGCATACACTAGAAGCGAAGGAATTAGTACAAATGAACCTCCCATATCTGAGCTTTATAAAACTTGGCACGGCAGCGGCTATAATGGGTATCATGAAATATATAGCCCTTTCCCTCCTCACTTTTGTCAGCCTGACTACTGCCTCCTTCGCTGAGGTTCAGCTGGTTGCTTATAACAATTTATACTCTGAAGATTCTCACGACGTTTATGCTTCTTTAGATACGGCAGCCCTTTCGGCCCAAATTGTATCGGTCCCAAGTACTCCTAGTGTAGAAACAACCTCGGTTGTGCCTTCGACGGAAGAGTCGGCTTTAGGTATGTCCGCCGCGAAGATGGTTGCCATTATGGCGGTCGGTGCGTTGGCTTCTTTCGTTTTGCTTGCAGTATTGTATCTGTTCCAACAAGACCAATGGACTCACCGTAACCAAGGTGGGCACCGCGGTCGTTACGCACAATAAAAACTAAAAGCTTTTTCGAACTGTGGCGGCTTCTTATCCAAGAATGCCGCCACTTTCGTTTAAAAAGATCCCTTTAAGATTCATTTTCAAAGCATCAGGGTTAGGCGATTGTTCTAACGCGGCTTCATCAGTGATCAGCCCTCGCTCAAAAAGTCCCAAAAGCGATTGATTAAAGCTCTGCATGCCTTCGTCCTTCCCAGATTCAATAGCCATGGGAAGTTTCTCCAGTTTGTTTTGTTCTAAAAGTTTACGAACCGATGGGCTGTTAACCAGAATTTCAACGGCTGGATAAACCCCTTCCCCAGATGCGGCGGGCACCAGCTTCTGACAAATGACAGCACGCAGGGTCGTCGCCAATTGACTGCGCGTATAGTCCCGCTCGTCAGCCTTAAAAAAATCAAGTAACCGCGATATAGATTGTGAGGCAGTCGAACTATGGAGAGTACTCATCACGAGATGGCCTGTCTCAGCAGCGGATACAGCAGCGGTCACACTTTCGGATTCACGCATTTCCCCGATCATTATGATGTCTGGGTCCTGCCGAAGAACATAAGTGAGAGCGCGTTTGAAGGATGTCGTGTCGAGTCCGATCTCGCGCTGGTTGATTACCGACAGTTTATCCTCAAATACAAACTCAATGGGATCTTCCAAAGTAATGATGTGGGCCCTCTTGGAGGTGTTCACATAATCTAACATAGCCGCAAGTGTCGTTGATTTACCTGAGCCCGTACTCCCGCAGACGAGAATGATCCCGTCATTGGCTTCGGCTAGGGTTTTAAGCGTGGGCGGCAGGCTTACTGATTCAATTGTGGGAATGTTTGTTTTAACATGTCGCAGGGCGAAGCTCAGTTCACCGCGCTGATAAAACACATTAACTCTGAAACGACCAATTTCAGGCGCGTAGTAAGAGAAATCCGCTTCCTTATCCTTCTGAAACTGAGCTTCCATGTGCGTAGGCACTAGAAACTTGGCAATGGCCTTCGCGCTTTCTTGGGTCAGGATTTCTTCCTGAAGTGGAACCATGTTCCCGCTTATTCTGAAAAAAATGGGTGCGTTAGCTTTAAGGTGTATATCGGAAGCTTTTGATTCAACTGCGCCTTCCAAAATCTGATGAAAGTAATCCATGTCATTCTTTCAAAAGGCAATCTTCAATCCCTCAGCCGAGGGGAAGTGAAGTAGGGTATCGTTTTGTTGATATTTTCCTTGGTCTCCGTGGGCAACTCTAGAAAAAATAGTTGTGTCTCGTATACATCCCCATCCGCGTCCCGCTTCTCACAAGCGACGACAATCCCGACACATTTCACCCGATGCCCAACCTCGGCATGACCTTTGGTGACCTGAATCTCAACTTCGAGTTCTGTCCCAATCTCAAACTCGCTCTTTCCAAACATCCGGAGCCCGCGCTCTGTTAACTCATACTCAGACCCAGCAAAGGTCGCTCTTTGATTCTGAAAATAAAGACTGACTAGATTTTGCGCACGATCCCCTACAGCTCTTCTTGGTTTTATCGCCTCTGGTTCCGTCATAACGTTCGTACGCACGTTCCAAGCTACCATTCCCAACCGGTATGTGTCAAAATGTTCCCCTGCATCCTCAGCAATTTTGACACCTGAAAGTCAAAGGCGCCAAACAAACTATCGGTCATTTAATCCCGTTTTCTACGCTTCTCGTATTCGAATGATCATATGGTCGCTATAATCGGAGGATAATAGTTTGTCTGTCCCTTCGAACGGTCCCTTCGAACGTTAGAACGCGGTTTCGTCGACCCAACGCGATCAATCGATGCTGGGTCTGCGTGCTCTGAATACTAAAGCTATTCCGGAAGCACAAACCAGAAGGCGACTGCGCCAACGGGAAAACCCCAGCGCATCATCGCGGATCGGCGGTGCCCGTTTCTATTTTTCGTAAGAAAAAAGCAGTTCGCGTGTGGTTAACCCATCGCCGTCGGCTTGTGTGTAGATTCGGCGTGAGGGCAGAAAAAATCCTTCACGCTCAACGTAATCATCCACGTAGGCCTCTGCTTTAATCAATGCCTTGGATTCGATATTCCAATAGTGGACGGAATATCCCCGAGCACAGAATTTATCGTCCATTCGATGATGATCAAAGATGCTGACGACAAACCGGGTTCCAGGGTAACAGCGCCCTATCTCGACGAGGCGCTCGTTCTTGATCCGATAAAAGCTCTGCATTCGGTCGTCTACAAACTTGATTTTTGTTCCCATTGGATCGTTTTCCGGTCCGTCAAATGCCACTCCCTTTTTGTTCACTTCCGCATGTGTAGGAGCAATTCGGTGCGAAACGATTTCTCCGACTTGGTCTTTGAGCCATTTACCTTCATCAGAATTTGGCCAGATAGCTTCAACCTTGCCCGTGCGTGAGACTTGGAAAGGTACCGTCGTATCCCCAGAGAGAGACCGGAGCATGACCCTTGCGGAGAATCCGGAAAAGGACTCCGGCCAATGGTAAATTTTGGCCCTAGTTTGATCTAGGAGTTGATTGGCCGCCGGGTCACCTGCTTGAGTGGTCATAGAAAGGGAGTCCACATTGGTCGTGAGGTCGCTCTTGGTCCTAGCATACGGACAACGCGGTTGTGAGATAACATTTAAGGGGTCGGATGCGGTGGCAGACTTTTTCGAGTAACCCAGCCAATTCAGAAGATTAATCACGGAATGATAAGGGCACCATCCGGTTTTCACTGCCGTGGGATTGTTTGCGACAAGATTTTTCATAGTGCAACCTATTCTAAAATGGTGACTGCATCCTGCGAAACAACTGGACATGCGAGGCGGATCGATTGTTCCCGCTCATTAAGTTCGATGTCAGAAATACGCTTCCGGGAGTAGAGTCGAAGCCCGTTAAAAGAGGCGCCTACACTCAGCACTTCACCCGCGAGATTTTCTGCTTGGAGGGGTAATTCGGGATGCGGGAGGTCGCGAATTTCCCAAAAGCAGGAGACAGCGTCTTCGGAAATGAGTGGGGGAATGTGCCGGGCCATGGAGTCGAAAGACATGATCAAGTCGATCGTCGTTCCTTCCGTAAAGCGCTCACGGGCTCCGTCTAAAATCGAGCGTAGATTGGAGTTAGCGTGTCCGGAACCGGGAGGATAAAGGATTTTGTGAGACACGGCTCCGAAAGAAACTGGTGTTGAAACTTTTTCGAACGGATAGCGAAGGAGGTTTAAGGCACCCGGAAAAATGGGCGGAACGTTTTGCCCGAGCCAGAACAGTAGGTCCGAACTCCCTTCGCAAAGAATCAGGGATAAAGAGCGTTTTGTCTGTTCGCCTTCCAAGACGGCTAGGCGCACCAGATCCAAAAGATTTTTTCCGCACCGTATGTGATAACGACCGCTCATATTATGTCCTATTTAGAATCAATTACCATGGAGGCTAATTGTCGGTTCAGTTGTAAAAATTTAATGGAAAATTCGTTCTCATTGGCGAGGAGTAGGGCCGCGGCATCTTGCAAAGCGGCGAAACCGGCTGAGAGGATTTGCACATCGGGAAGATAACATTCAGCTAGCTTGTCGAGATTTTCGTCAAAGACCTCTATGACGTGGTCAATGCTTGCTGTAATAAGAATCCCCGGTGAATGAAATGCCTGATAAATCCCTTTACGCAGGGTGGCTTTTACCCGGACCCCCTTTCGATCCCAGGCGAGGACTTGGGAGGGAGAGTCGGCCGATAAGGACAGCGCGAGACAATTGATCTCACCATCTCGCTCCCATAAACACGACGCGGGTCCCGGTAAACTCACTTCGCCCAAGGGTTTGGCATCACGATTGAGAAGGTGCAACCTCGGTTTCACCGGCCCCGAGGAAATGGCGAGCGTGTGATCGGTTAGCCAAACGAGAGAAGGGCGCACCGTGTAATTACGAATGTCGGCAGCTTTGAAGGTCGATTGGTCAAGGTCGCGAATCAGAATCTGGCGGCCGGTGGCGAGTGCAATGTGTCGGGCATCATTGGATACCGCCATTGCCTGAATTTTCCCCGGAAGTGAAAAAAGCGGAGTGAGGGTTTTATCGGCTTTAGCCCACAGGACTTCTTTACTCGTTGCAAAAAGGACGCCGCTCAAAGACCCGTAATTACAAACAGCCAATGCAGGCTGGTGTAAAAGGGGGCTTTTCCAGGTACCAGTGACCAAGTCATATTCCTCAACGCGATCATTAGCGCACACGACAATATGCCGCGGGAACTCCTGCGGATGAAGGTATATGTCCCTGCTCGGCGGGCAGGAAATAAGATCCGGAAAGGCATGGGGAAGAGAAGTTTGTTTTGGAAGGGACTTCAGCTCAAGGTCCAGATGTTCAATTGAAATGTCTGGTGTTGCTTGAGCTAGGATCTGGAGTTCGTCGAGAACGTGTCGAGCGGATGAAGGGCGGTTTTTCGGATTTTTCGAAAGAAGCCTCCTAATCAGTTCTCGGCAACGCAAGTCATGAATGAGAGTCAGATCAGGTTCCAAACGCAGGTGAGCCATCATCATTTTTGCGGGTGGGCCGCGGAAAGGAAGCTGGCCGGCCATCAGTTCGTAAAACATTATTCCAAGTGAGTATAGGTCAACGGCATAACTGTACTCGTCGTAAAACTGTTCCGGTGCCATGTAAGCTGGGGACCCATAATGGGTGGTGGCGTAAAGTTGATCACCTAGGTATCGAGCTATTCCAAAATCAGAAATCTTGTAAACTATCGAACCTTCAAGTGGCGACACCAGTACGTTTTCGGGCTTTAAGTCGCGATGTATAAACTGACGCGAATGTGCGTAATCCAGCCCGCGCGCGATATCGGAGACCACGATAATAGCCTTTTCGAGTGGCCACTTTTCGCCCACGGCAAGCTGGGATCTCAGGTGACCTCCTTCAATCAAATCGTAGACGAGGTAGTTTTTGGTTTGATGCCCGTAAATGACATCGATGCATTTGACCAGGTTGGGGTGGTCGAGGGCGATGATGTTTGAGAGCTCCTGAAGAAACTTCATGCTCACGCCCTCTTGGATGAAAAATTCTTTAAGGGCGACATCTTCCCCGGACTGTTCGTCCAAGGCCAGGTAGACTGTCCCAGCCATTCCGCCCCCCAGCACTTTTAAAGCACGGTAGCGCTCGGCAACATAAGGGAGTTCGGGTTTGCGGGAATCCATACGCTAAAGGTTTTTCATGACTTCGATATGATCAACGGTGCCGATCACCCGATCAAACGGTTCTAGTCTTTCGCGGGCGGTGATGACGAACCGGTTCGCGGTGTGGCCGGTTTGCAAACACTCTGTTTCAAGGCAGTCAAGATCCTGTGCGCTTAGAGCCGAAAAGATGCCTGAAAGAATCCCGCAAATCAGGGGGTGAACACGTTGGTTGGAATCATGCATCACTTCACAAAGGATCGAGTGCTCCAATTGCACTTGGATTATCCCGCGCGACTTTGATTCCGAAAGGTCAAAGGTCAATTTGCCCCAGCCTTGAAACAACATGTAATCGGACAGGAATGTGAGAAAGTCAGAAACGGGCATGGAAGATAGATGAGGACTAGAGAACAGTTCACACTCCGCGTTTAATCGGGTCATTAGTCTTTTCCCCCAAAGGTGACCGCATTTTTTAAACACCAGGGGGGAAGCTTCGCCGGATTCTTCGACGACTGCGTTGTGTATTCCTCGCAGCATATCTGTGGATAGGACACAAATGCGGTTGCGTGCTGGATTGGTGGCAACACCTTTAACCAAGTCAAAGGAGAAAAGGTCTTCATCGAAGAATCTTGAAAGATCAACAGGAGGTTCAATCATAAATTAATATTTCTCCGTCAGGCAAGTCAGCGCCTGATCAAGGAAGGGGTTTATCAGCGCAAAAGTCTGCGGCGTCACATGGCTTTCCATCTCCCGACGGAGCCGATAATAGCAGTGGTAAATGGATTTGGTTTTGACGGGAAGTGTGGTGAGGATTTTGTCTAGCTCGGGATCGGGGAGAGAGAATGATGCCGCCTTTTTATCGCGATCGGGGAAATCAAAAGCCTGGAGAATGGTTTTTAACCAAATCAGTAATTTATCATCCAACCACGCGGGGTCGTTGCAGACCATGCTCACCGTGGCGTACGAAACCACATAACGCACGTCCCGCAGACACTTCGGGTTCGCTAAGTCGTGGAATTTTTCATACGGATACTGCGCGAAGACTTCCGTGACCACAGATTTAATGACTGCCATGTCAGATTCGCGGATCTCTTTAGCGGCTTCCAGTCGGGGCGCGAGATCAGGGTAGTGCTGTTGTATTAAAGCTAGATTTTCGTCGGTAAGGTGCCGGTTGGCCGCTTCCAAAATCATCTCTTTAAGCGCGGGGTGCTTACGCGGGTTCTGGGGGTGTTCGGAGAAATGTGAACTCATAGGGCGGCTTCTTTCGCGCTCCACGGAACGCTTTTAAGGAATTGGGTAATGGAGCCTTCATTTTTAGGCGACGAAAGCGGGGCCATATCCAAGTCTTGCACGGGGTTTAATTTAATTTGACGTGATTGGCGCTGGGCATCAGCAAGACCGGCGCTCATAAAATTGTTTATATCAGCGGGAGGTGTGGAGACCTTCTCTCCCGGTTGTGATGAGACAGATGCTTGGGCTTTGTTCCAAGGGAGCGTAAAAAGAAACGAGGAGATCGAGCGAGTATCATGGTTGATACTTTCGGATGGCGCTTCCTCGTTCGGAGGGATGCTCGGATCGGGTTGGGCGGAGGTTATCCCAAACGCGTTTGAAAAGCGCCGAAACAGGTCCAGATGGTTTTCTGTGAAATAGGTGCTCATATCAGGTCAAAAGTTTATCTTTGATTTCCCCTGCATTGGCTCCTTCGCGTCTCCAGAACTCGGCGGAGTTCACCCTCTTTTCGTCACCTATGAGGAATTTGCAGCAGTCGTTGCCCATGGAATAACATTGAATTTCAATGGCGTTGCGTTGTTGGCGATCGAACACACTAAAAACTCCGGCAAACATTCCTGCGTACATGTGGCAGACGGGTTTGCCGACCTGTTCCAGCGATTGCGCCACGGCTGAGTTATGAATGGTGAGAAAAAGCATGCCCTGCTTTTGAAAACTCGTATCGATCGTCCAACTGCCCCAGCCCTGTATGGTCAGGGGCCACCACCACGTCTCAAAAACAAACTTGGGGTTCATCTGCCATATGTCCAATTTTCCGCCACCAAATTCATGGCGCATCCGTTCAGCGAATCGTTTCATGTCCTGAACGCCCCATTCGTATCCACATTTATACATGATCAGGCTCCCGGCCTCACCGACTTCTTCGTCGAGACCCTGATGAAGGCCCACAACAAAATCCTCCGTCGCAAAGACCCCTCGCTGTCCGTCACGCAGCTTCAACCCGTGGTTTTCGTCTCTGGAAAAATAATCTTCCGGCGTGTAATAATTATGAGTGCTTCGGTGGCCACCATCGGCGGGGGATATCTTTGACATAATAAAAAAGGTTAACGTGTGATGTGACTTTTGGACCTGAGTTCAAGGACGTTTTGGTTTTCTTGGGCGAGTTCCAGAATGCGGGAGCGAGTGATAATCTTTCCTTTTTCGATCAAGGTCCGCCCGTCTCTTGGATGCAGAATATTAATTTCTGCCCGGCGTCCCACGAGGGTTTCTATGTCAGATATTTGGTTAAGGAACATGCCCTCCGGAATCTCCACAACTATGCCGTCGCCCATCACGCGAGCTTGGCATGAGAGTCGCGAGCAGGATTTTACGCCGGTCAAAAAGGAGAGAGTTTCCTGTTCGCGTTGTGTCATGGGAGTTAGGCTCTCAAGACCCTCCTTCACAAAAATATGACACGTTGCGCACATCCCCTGACCGCCGCATGCCATGGCGACGTTGACTTGTCGCGCCAAGAGCGTGTCGAGAAGGAGAGTTTCCGTTTTAACAATCACGGTATCGTTGAGGGGCTCGAGGTTGACGGTTTTCATAGGGCGCTTTCCTTGGGTTGGGTTTCTTTAAAGTCGGTGTACCGGCTCAGGAATGACACCTCAGATTCATGCATTATGCCGGTCAGGTTTTCATAAACGGTCTGACTAGCTTTAGTGACTTCAAAGCCGGCGGGTACCGACTCTTCTTGGCTTTGCTCGTCTTTGAGTCGCGCCGCTTCCATGAGAAGGTGCTGCCAGGGGAGCTCGATGGTGGTGTATTCGGGGGGAACGAATTCCAGGATCTCCATCTTGCCGCCACTTAACCCAACGATCCTGTAGAAAGCCTGATCCCCTTCAAGGTCCGCATAGGTGGCGTGAACGACTTTTCCGTTGGTTATAAAGATTGTTCCTTGAGCGGACCCGGATGTGATCATGAAAACACAGGATGCGAGACCTGAGCACTGCATTTGGATCACGTCGGGGAGTCCAACCTTTTGTAAGGTCGCGTGGAACCCACTGTCCTGGGGATCTTTTTCCAGCATCGTGGCGAGGACGTGGTGCACCGTTTCAAAGTCGTCAGGATGCACTGGTTTCTGCAGGACTAACAAAGCGCCAATGGCTTGAAGAGCTTCTAGATGATCCCTATCGAGATCCATACCGGTCATTACCACTTTTTTGAGTTGGGGATAACGCAGGTGTAAAAGTTTTACGAGTTGTTGTCCGTCCATGACTGGCATATCCAGATCAAGAATGATGAGCTCAGGACTGGTTGTTTTAAGGATTTTTAACGCCTTTCCTGCGCTCGAGGCCAACACACATTCAACGATGCCGGGAAAAGTAGCTTCCATCCAATCTTTCATGGATTCCAGATAGATGCGGTCATCATCAATAAGTAATACTACATGCACAGGTAATTCCTTAATTTTTCCCGTGAGCTTTAGCTTGTGTTGTGCCAATTGAGATTTATTTTATAACTTGCGCAACTACAGTATTATGAGTGTTTTATGGTAACTATTTAAGATCGATGTTTGCTATATTGAATTGTTTCGTTATATCTAAACGTACTATTAGATACGAATCGTTTTATCTCTGGCTTGGACAATTAGTAATTTATGGATCAAACAAAACCTGCGGGGGATGAAAGTAGTCATCTAGGTAATGATCCCTTTTACCGGGTTGGTCTTGAGGATTTATTGGGGGAAAGTCGATCCTCCCGCGACGTTCGTGAAAAGCTGGAATTTCTGGCGCATCATAAAGACGCCACGGTTCTAATTATTGGTGAAACGGGGACGGGAAAGGATCTCGTCGCTCGCATTTTACATCGCCTTTCGCAAGCCCCGGGAAATCCGGCTGTTTTTGATTGCTCTTCGTTGCCGGAAACCTTGGTTGCCGCAGAGCTTTTCGGGGCTGAGAAAGGCTCCTTTACAGGTGCTTACCAACGCAAAGTCGGGCGTGCCGAAGAGGCGGGACGGGGGACTCTTTTCCTAGATGAAATTATTGATTTCCCACTAGGACTTCAAGCGACGTTGCTTCGTTTGTTGGAATCACGACGGTTCCGGCGTCTGGGCGGGAACGAAGATTTATCCTTTTCCGCGCGGGTCATTGCTGCGGCCCGAGAGCCTTTGGTCAATCAGGTGCAAGAGGGGAAGTTTAGGGAAGATCTTTATTATCGACTCGGAGTTGTACAAATATTTCTGGCCCCTTTGCGGGAACGGAAAGAAGATATCCCTGCTCTGGCCCGAATGTTTCTTAATCAGCTTTGCGACCGTTATAACCGACCCCCCTTATTGTTTCGAAATCCAGATATGGATTGGATGACGACCCAACCCTTTAAGGGAAATATCCGGGAACTGCGCAACCTGATCGAACGCAGCGTGATTTTTACTCCACGGGAAAGTGCTTTTTTAAAGATGCAACGGGGCGAATCTATCGACCCGCCTTCAACCATGACTCATCAGTCTTCTGAGTCATCAGGCCCACCCGTTTCTGTTGCGCTCATGGAAAAAAAGCTCATTCAAGACACGCTCCTCTTTTTTCGAGGAAACATCAGTCGGAGTGCTCAATCCCTAGGAATTTCCCGACCGGCGGTGTTGCGCAGGCTAAAAGAATGGCCGGAATTGCGGGATACCGTCCGGAAATTTAAAGGAGAATAATATGCTCACATCCTTTGAATGGATGCTCCCCGATCTAAAGAATGCTTTTTCCGGATTCGAACTTTGTCGGGAGCCCCGTGAGGATATTTTTCGGCATTATAAAAGCGCAGATCTAGAAGTGAGTTCTGATGGCTGGATTGCTAAAAGTGGATGCTGCAACATCAGGTACACCCGATTCCACTCGCCCAAAATTGATATCGTGACAGCGATGATATATCCCATCGGTAGCCCTGATAAAATCCCGGTTTTTGCTGCTGAATGGGTTTGTTTGGGTTCCCGCATCCAGCCTGTTGTCTGGGACGTGGAGCCGTTGGATCCTGAACTTAGCGAGAGGACGGGTGCCGTTTTTACGCCTTTCCGAATGGATCTTGGCGTGAGCTTCAAGCAGCTTGATGAACAACCCAACTGGTTTAAAGAGATTTGTACACCTTGGAATTTGTTTTCCGCGTGTGGTGAATCTGAACTCCCGCGCCTTCGCGCCTTTTTCCAAAAGACTCTCGCCGTTTATGTAGAACAATTTATCGTTCCCTTTCAGAAATCTGATACCCCCAACTGCGAGCACAAAACGGTCCTTAACTACAAAAAGCACCATTTCGTGCATTCCCCCGGCCGCAAGCTTCTTTCGGTAAGGTTCCCTCCCGAATACTCGGAAACCTTCCTCCGCGATTATCACTTTGGCCCCGCCCGAATTGCCGACGCCCTTCTGTAGTGGAACCAACCCTAGCACAGGACGCGCGTCCTTTTACTGATTCACGCAGATTTGAGGCATGCAGAAAAAAAGGAAATCTCACACGAAGACACGAAGGTGGGGAAAAGGGAACACTGTCCGAAGGGACCGTCCAAAGGGACCGTCCAAAGGGACACGTCCAAAGGGACAGACCGTCCAAAGGGACAGACAAATTATTCGTCATTTAAAAGCCACTTTCTACGTTTCTCGTATTTGTACGATCTATGAGCCCTATGACCGAAATTCGATCATTAAGTCGAATAGTTTGTCTGTCCCTTCAGAATCTAAGTCATTCTACAAGATCGATCGCTCTCAAATTGCTCAATGGCTGACGTTGATCGTTGATTCACCCGGCTTACAAGTCACTCATAAAACTATCAGCCTTGACGCATTGCAACGTTATCGGGATCACAATATAGATTATATTGATGCCTATCATGCGGCCCTTGCCCACGCAAAGGGAATTCCTGTTGTAT
>Ga0163154_10001303_pt1 | contig 38811 bp, 35 predicted proteins | sample OliLakLV19MP9P1_FD_148649 | JGI IMG/M metagenome (GOLD analysis project Ga0163154, IMG submission 148649) | Freshwater microbial mat bacterial communities from Lake Vanda, McMurdo Dry Valleys, Antarctica - Oligotrophic Lake LV.19.MP9.P1 | ecosystem: Environmental > Aquatic > Freshwater > Lake >... | reverse complement strand
GAGAATTTCTTTGCCAAGCTGAAGCAGTACCGGGCGATTGCAACACGCTACGATAAGCGGGCAGTCAACTTTCTAGGGGCGATTTACCTGGCTGCTACCGTGATTTGGCTAAATTGATGACACGCCCTAGAACTTACACAACGCCTAAATAAATGCGTAGAATATATGTTCCTTAGTGTCTCTAGTCAGAACTTGATATTTTTACGATTAACTACCACACGATTACAGGGAGTAGTTTAGCTATCTATACACGTCCTTTAGCTCGGTTAATCGAGCAACTACAACACTTACCTGGAGTCGGCCCTAAAACTGCCCAGCGGCTAGCTTTGCACATCCTGAAGCGCCCCGATGCAGAGGTGCAGGCCTTGGCCCAAGCTTTAATTGAGGCAAAGCAGCAAATTGGTCTTTGCTCAGTTTGTTTCCATCTATCTGCTGAGCCAATCTGTGAGATTTGCCGCGCCCCTAGTCGGGATAGCGCTACTGTCTGTGTAGTAGCAGAATCTAGAGATGTGATTGCGATCGAAAAAACCCGTGAATACAAAGGAAAGTATCACGTTCTAGGGGGACTCATTTCCCCAATGGATGGAATTGGCCCCGATCAGCTACACATATCCCCACTGATTCGTAGGGTCAGCAAAAACAATACCCAGGAAGTAATTTTGGCAATTACTCCCAGTGTTGAGGGGGAAACAACTACGCTTTACGTTGGGCAACTCCTCAAACCCTTTACCAAGGTAACTCGCATTGCTTTTGGACTACCCATGGGCGGTGACCTGGAGTATGCAGACGAAGTCACCTTAGCAAGAGCTTTAGAGGGAAGACGAGAACTAGATTAGCCGATCGCTACTTTAGTTTTTGCTTGATGAACGTCATGATCTGACCCATCTGCTTCTTCAGCATTGTGATTTCTGCTTGCATAGCAGCAATCTTAGCTTCCATAGCTTGGATGTCAGCAGAGCTAGCGCCTTCTCCCAAGCTTGGTGCAACAGGAGCGACAGTAGGGCGAGTCAGCTTTTCCCGTTGCTTCTCTTGCTCCTTCTGTTTCGCTTTCACCATCGCTGACTTGATGGCTTCGATGAGTTGCTTCTGCTCAAAGGGCTTTTCAATAAATTCAAAGAATTTAAAAGGCTCTGGCAGTTTTTCAGTCACCTCTTCCTTTCGCCCTGACATAACGACGAGTGGAATGAGATCTAAATCATCCTGACCTTGAATCTGCTGGTAAACTTCCCAGCCACTCATCTTAGGCAGGATAAAATCCAACATGATTAAATTTGGTCGCTCTTGGCGAATCAGATTTAATCCTTCCACACCGTTTTTGGCTTCAAGGACTTCAAAGTTACCCTTGGGCAACATTTCTTGAACCTGCTTTCTAATGGCGATGCTGTCATCAATGACCAGAATCTTATGATTTGCCACGATTGACTCCTCTAGAGGTAACTGAATGAAACTACGAATTACAGTGGTCGATTGTATCGCTGTAGAGTAGATCTACAAAATGCAATGCAATGCAATTTCAAATGAAAGTGAATCTGGATTCTCAGAATTTAAAGCGTGACAAAGAAAAAGTATGCACCCAAAACTCACAGATGGACTAATCTTGGATGCAAGCTAAGCTAGGGAAGTGAATAATCTTACTTAACCTAGGGTAACTTCTGTTGCCAAACTTGAACTAATTTTAGTTTGAAATACAGCATTCAAGTTAAATAATCACTAAAAATATCAGTGAATGTTTTCTCTGAGTTACGAGACTACAGCATGATTTCGCAAATTCAGAATCTGAATCAATCTAACTCCTCAAGAATTTTTGTTTGCTTTAACTCTATTAACTCAGCAAAATGAATTGAATCTGAGGAAGAACAGATAAGTTGAATTTGCCTCTGTCATAAAACTGTTATGAACAGAGTATTCAGTCTTGGATCTGATGATAGCGGCTTTTATCCAGTTTCATGACTTAAATTTACAGGCCAATGAATTTTCATAAGTAGATTAGGTGTTTATGGTTCAACTCTTTCCTCCCTCTGGCAAAGCACCTGTCGCAAGTTTACCCCCCTGGCTGAAGCGTCCGATCGGCAAGGCAAGTGAGCTTTCCACAGTGCAACAGGTGATTAAGCAACGGCAAATTTATACAATTTGTGAGGAGGGACGCTGCCCTAATCGAGGCGAGTGCTATGCCCAAAAAACGGCAACCTTTTTATTGATGGGCCCAATTTGTACTCGTGCCTGCGCTTTCTGCCAGGTGGATAAGGGTCATGCGCCCATGCCCCTAGACTCCCAAGAACCTCAGAAGGTGGCTGAAGCAGTCCAGTTACTCGGCTTGACCTATGTTGTGTTGACTTCTGTTGCGCGGGATGATCTGCCTGACCACGGTGCAGGGTGGTTTGGGGCGACGATCGCAGCAATTACTCAACTTAACCCCCAGACGCAAATTGAAGTGTTGACCCCAGATTTTTGGGGAGGGCAGAGTGATGTCTTGGCGGGGGCTACTGCCCAGCGGCAGCGGGTTGCAACAATTGTGCAAGCAAAGCCTGCCTGCTATAACCACAACATTGAAACGGTGCGCCGTCTCCAAGCCCCTGTGCGCCGGGGAGCAAAGTACGATCGATCGCTCAGTGTTTTACAAATTGTTAAGGAACTAGACAGCAGCATTCCCACGAAATCGGGGTTGATGTTGGGGCATGGTGAAACTGAGGCAGAAATTATTGAGGCGATGACAGATTTGCGATCGGTGGGGTGCGATCGGATCACCCTAGGGCAATACTTGCGTCCCTCCCTGGAACATTTGCCTGTGCAGAACTATTGGACTCCAGCGGAATTCGATCGGCTGGGAACAATGGCGCGGGCGTTGGGCTTCAGTCATGTCCGCTCTGGCCCCTTAGTCCGAAGCTCCTATCACGCCGGAGAGAATGTTTAGCTGGGCCCCATTTGTGCTATCTCTGTCCTAGGAGATGCGATCGTTCCTCAAAAATCTTTCATTTAAACCATGCGTTGGGGATCACCGTCTGGTATCTCTTGAATAGAGTTGTAGAGGCATGAAATGAGCTTAGTGTTGACACCCCTACAAAATCTTTTCTAGCAAATTTAAATTCTTTAGCCCTAGGAGATGACCTATGACGACCCAAGCTAAAAAGCCAGCAACAACAAACACAGGCGCTGTCACTAAAACGGGCAAGCCTCCCTACCCCTTTCGCACAATTACTGCTCTTGTACTTTTGGCAGGCAACGTTGTAGTTGCTGCCATTTATTTCCATGTATTGAATCCTTAAAAGCTCTTAGTGAAAACTACCAACTACCCGAAGTCCCTTACTCCGGTTCTGGGCTTGTCATTACCCATTGAAAAGCTTGCACAAGCAGGCTGCTAAGCGTTGTTCTTAGCCTCAACAGCTATAACTTATTAGGTGATGTGCTACTTAAAGTTTGCCCTCATCCTCCAGCCCCTTCTCCCATTGGGAGAAGGGGAGCCGATCCCAGTTTTAGCCCCTCTCCCATGCTGGGAGAGGGTTGGGGTGAGGGGGTTCGAGAAAGTTGCACATCGCCTACTTATTGGTAACGAGTAACAAAGGCATTGGATTTTAGAATTACACTTTTGAGAAATCGAAAGTTTCTCAAAAGTGTTAGTGCTGCCAGACAGAAGTAGGGATTAAGGGTAGTTTCTCCGCAAAACAATCTTCTTGAATTGCAGAGTTGTTTGAGTAAGATAATTTGTGTCTGGAATCATTAATGTTGCGGAATATCCCTATGACATTGCATCTAAAGGTTCCCAGTATGGCTTGTGCTGCCTGCGTGGAAACGATTACTAAGGCTGTGAAAGCGGTTGATCCGACTGCAAATGTTCAAGCTGATCCGAAAACTAAGCAGGTGGATGTAGAGACCCAAGCTCCAGAAGCAACCGTTAGACAGGCGATCGTGGGATCTGGCTACCCGGTTCCTTAGATTTATTTCTCTAACTCATCTGGAAGTTGGATTTTGAGGCGTTAGCTTGCCGTTGTTTGAATAGCTAAACCAGACAACGGCACTTTTTATGGCTATATAAACCTGGGGAGGGGCAGCCACATAATTCAATGCGGTTTGAAGGGGACAGACTTAGAATGACTGCAACCCTAAAATTTCGTTTTTATTAATTTTTGTATGACCCTGGAAAAAGATAAATCAAAGAAAAGTTTTTGGCGTGAGAATCTTCAGATTTTGAGCATTGCGCTGACCCTGGCCTTAGTGATTCGGTTTTTTATTGCAGAACCTCGATATATTCCATCGGATTCGATGCTACCGACCTTGGAAGTGGGCGATCGGCTCGTTGTAGAAAAAGTTTCCTACCGCTTGCATCCTCCTCGGACGGGAGACATTGTTGTGTTTGATCCACCCCCTCAGCTTCAGCTTCAGGGGTATGACAGTAGACAAGCGTTTATTAAGCGGGTGATTGGGCTGCCAGGACAAACGGTACAGGTGCAAGATGGCAAGGTTTATGTGGACGATCGCCCCTTGCAGGAAAGCTACATCGCCGAGCCACCGGAGTATCGTTGGGGGCCTAAAACGGTTCCTGAAGGACAACTCTTTGTTATGGGAGACAACCGCAATAACAGCAATGATTCCCATGTTTGGGGCTTTTTGCCAAAGCAGAATATTGTCGGGCACGCATGGCTACGCTTTTATCCCTTCACCAGAATTAGCCGAGTTTAGGGAACTGTAGCCATGCCATAAAGTCCACAGCTAAGGTGCATCTGGATCAATGTTTAACTGCCGCAGTTTCTCAGCAAGTTGCTGCGATCGTTGCTCTGCCTGCAACCTGGCTTGCTCCGCCTGAAATCTATCTTGCTCCGCTTGCGCCTGGGCTTGCTCTGCCCAAAATCTATCTTGCTCTGCCTGCGCCTGGGCTTGCTCTGCCCGAAATCTATCTTGCTCCGCCTGAAATCTATCTTGCTCCGCCTGCGCCTGAGCTTGTTCTGCCCGAAATCTATCTTGTTCTGCCTGAAACCTATCTTGTTCTGCCTGAAATCTATCTTGTTCTGCCTGAAATCTATCCCGCTCTGCTTGCAACCTGTCTTGCTCCGCCTGCAACCTGGCTTGTCGCTCCTCTTCGTGGGCGAGTAGCACTTGTCCAGTCAAAGGGTCGTAGAAGCGCAAATCCCCGTCCTGTAGGCGCAGTTCCAAACCCAGTACTTGACTCCTAATCGATAACATTCCAGAAACCACTGTCGCCGCCATGGACTGATACACTCCATTCACCAAACGCCGGCCTTGCAATTGGGGATGCAAGTAATCGCCAGTGGGATCGAATTGGAAATATTCTTGGACTCCTAGAGCAGCGTAGAGCGTTGGCTTCGTAACTTGGTCTTCTTTCTTCGTGCTTTTGGACGTGATTTCTAGAGCAAAATCTGGTGTTTTGCCTGCTTCTCGCCAAACCTTGTAAGAATGACGCTTGCCACTCGCTACGCCGAACACCACAAACGTATCGGGAGCAACAACGGCTTTGGGGTTGCCCTGTTCGTAATAGATAAATAGGTTGCCTGCCACATACACATCGGGGCGGGATTGGAAATGAATCCTTAATGCTTGGCGCGCGTAAATTAGGTAGTCACACTGGATATCGCCCTCAGCCATGGGTTGCCCGTCCGAGTCTGGATATTCAATCTCTTCAGTTAAGAGTTCTAGGGAAGTTGTCATGGACACGTCCTCGACTCAAATAAATAAAATTACAGTAGCACATTTGAACTAGGATTGAACTAGAAGCGTTGTTAATGCAATGACTCTTTTTCGATCGGAATCGACTGGAGTAAGCGGGATACGATCGTCTGGGTTTTTTGTCCTCTAGCCGGGATCAGGCGGTGTGCCAGGACGTGGGGGGCGAGAAGCTTGACATCATCGGGAATGGTGTAATCTCTACCGTCTAAGAAGGCCAGGGCTTGGGCGGCGCGTTGCAAAGCTACGGTTCCCCTAGGGCTAGCTCCCAAAAGGACTTCCTCATCTTCACGGGTGGCGCGAACCAGTTTCAGAATATAGGATTGCAGCGATTCCTCGACCTTTACCTGAGTACACAGCTTCCGTAGCTCTTGCACCTCTTCCAGGGAAATACAAGGGGTTAATTCGTTCACGGTGACGTTTTCCTGCAAGCGCCGCAACATTTGCAGTTCATCTGCCTCACTGGGATACCCCAAGCTCAGGGAAAGGGCAAAGCGATCCATTTGGGCCTCTGGCAGGGGAAAGGTACCCTGGTACTCGACTGGATTTTGGGTGGCAATCACAAAAAATGGGCTGGGCACGGGGCGAGAAATCCCATCGATCGTGACCTGTCGCTCTTCCATTACCTCTAAAAGCGCCGACTGAGTGCGCGGAGTGGCGCGGTTAATCTCATCCATCAACAACACGTTGGCAAAGATGGGCCCGGGTAAGAACTCAAATTTACCCGTGCCTGGACTCCAGATATTGGTGCCAGTGATATCTGTAGGCAATAGGTCTGGGGTACATTGAATGCGCTGAAATTTACCATCGATCGAGCGGGCGAGGGATTTGGCGAGTAAGGTTTTACCAACGCCGGGAACGTCTTCTAGCAGGACATGTCCCCCGGAAATCAGAGCAACTAGCACTAAACGAATGGCATCCGTCTTACCGACAATTGTTCGACTCAGATTTTGGGTCAATCGTTCAACACTTTCTCTCATGGGTGACTCTTAGGGGTGACTCTTAGGGGTGACTTTTGTAGGTGACGATCGGTGTTGCAAGCATGGCTCTGGCTACTTCACAGTCTGTTTGAATTTGAGCTTTGAGTTCCATTAAAGAGCCAAACTTCTGTTCAGGACGTAAAAATTGTTCTAGATCCACAGTTAGGGTTTGCCCGTACAAGTCTCCGCTCCAATCTAGCAGATGCAATTCGATCGTTTTACCCAGTTCCGCTTTGCCTATGCTGTCTATGGTGGGACGGTCGCCCAAATTCATCACCCCAGAAATTGGAGCGATCGAGGTGGGCAAATTCACCCGCACGGCATACACGCCATCTCGTGGTAGGAATTTTTGTGGAGGTAGTTGAAGATTGGCAGTAGGAAACCCGATCGTCCTCCCAACTTGTTGCCCATACACGACCTGCCCAATCAATTGATAACACCGTCCTAGGAGTTGGTTTGCCTGATTCAGGTCTCCGGTCAATAGGGCTGTACGAATGTCTGAACTACTGATGCGGCGGGGCTGGGAGTCTGACGTATCGTTGAGGGAAGTTTGGAGGGGCACGATCGTCACGGCAATCTGATGGGCGTGGCACAGGGCTTTGAGGTCATCTACCATTCCCGATCGCCTGTGCCCAAAGCAAAAATCTGCACCAACACTAACGTGCTGCACCCGCAGTTGCCTCACCAAAATCTGTTCAACAAATTCTGGAGGAGTCAGTTTTGCCAAGTCACGATCGAAGGGCAGCAGGACAAGTTGTTGAACTCCCAACCGTTGCAATTGCAGGGCTTTCTCTTCGGGAGGAGTAAGTAGTTGTCGCACATTCCCAGTGAAAAATTCCTGGGGATGGGGATTGAACGTCGCAACCGTAGCATAAACTGACTCTATTTCGTTGAAGCTAGAGACCTGAGTGACAGGTTGACTTGTGGAAGAGGCGGAAGAAATTATCGCAAAGTTTAAGACAGGCAGAATTACGCGCTGATGCCCTTGATGTACGCCATCAAAATTTCCTAGGGCAACAGCGGTCGGAGTTAAAACGGTTTCAGCAGAGGAAGTGACCCACACGCTCTACATTCTGACAGAAATTCACTTGAGGGGACAAATATTGCTTAATTAGCTAGTGCAGCTTGGCAGAAGTTTCTGACCAGTTAAGTGGATTGTTTTGAGTTTTGAGTGCTACCCACTTACTTCTGCCAGCCAATACTAGTAGAAATCAAGGGATTTTATGGCAAATTAGCTGGTTTGAGGGGTTCAATCCCCTCAAACCAGAACTGACCAAGTGCTAATGATGGTGGGGATGCTCATGTCCATGGGAGTGTCCATGGGCTTGGTCATGGTGAGGATGGGTGTGTGGTGTCGCTGAGGCTAGGGCAGGGGTGACGGCGATCGACTGCTCTGCCAGTAGATCTGCAATATGGGGATTGGCCCACTCCGCCACCATCTCAAGAAATTCTGGATGGTCATTGACACAATTCATCTGGACATAGGTGACTTCGGGATGCTGACGACGCAATGCTTGGATGATGTGATCTACATCTAGCAAGGTTTCGTGATTTTCTGTGGCGAACCCGATCGGCATGAACACGAGAGAGGTTGCGCCCAAACCAATCAAATTCCTGGCCGCCAGTTCCGCATGGGGCTGCGTCCATTCAATCAGGGGAGTTTGGTGATTTAGCCAACCAACCGAGATCAGGGGATAGCGATAAATCAATTTTTCTCGGACGGCTTCGTACATGAGTTCGCTTTCCCGAATTCCAGACGTGAAGCCTTTGGCTTTGTGGGGGCACCCATGATTCATCAGCACAATGCCAGTTTGGGAGGGCAGGTGAGCCACTGCCAACTCTGCTTTGATTTTGTCTTCAACCAGTTGGCTCAATAAATTAATGTAAGCGGGTTCGTTATAGAAGGAGGGAATGTAGCGCTGACCCTTGACCCAATGCTCAGATTGATCAGGAACATTCGCCAAGGCGTTGTTGACCTGCTCTAGGGCAATGCCGCTGGTGAAGATGGAATCCACAACTAAGAGCGGATAGATGAGGAGTTTATCAAAACCCTGGGCGGCAATTTCGGCTAAAACTTGCTCTGGCAAGAAGGGAGCGCAAAAGTTGAACGCTTTGAAAACTTTTACAGAAGGGCCCCATTTAGCTTGAAGGTGCTGTTCAATGCCAGCCCGCTGCCGCTCGAATATTGCATTGTGGGGAGAGATAAATTGCCCGTGCTGATGTCCCCACTCGTGGGTGTCAAAGATTGCCAACAGCTTGGCCAGAGGAGGATAAACCCAGGTAGGTACGGGGGCAAACTTGGCTGTGAGGAGGTTTAGGGCTTGCTCGTTGTAGTTGGCAAAGTCTTCGTAGCTTTCAACTTCGCCGTAGCCCATGAGTAAAACGGCGATCGTATCTTGGGAGCCTGCACGGGGACGCTCTGTTAGGGAACTGGGAATTTGAATTTTGTTAGGGGTAGCAACCACTTAATATTCCTCGCCTTGATGAATCAATTTCTGCTAAAGGTTTTGTAACAGCGGTGGAGTGTGACCCAAATCTAGACGTAAGCTTTCCTGCACCGCGACCTTACCCATAGATTAACATCCCCACTAGGGGGATAACCTGTTTCAAAGAGTGTCTCTGTTCAAATTGGATAGTTACGATCGCCACTCGCAGCTAGCGATCGTGATTAACGTTAGATCAGCGAGGTTAAACCGATAGAATCTATGAGTGCCTTCACCCTAGACTTAAATGCTGTGGATTTGATAGACGACCAGTATTATCAACTCTGTCAAAATAACCGAGAAGTGAGATTCGAGCGCACAGCTAAGGGAGCATTGATCATCATGTCTCCTGTAGGCGGGGACGGAGGAAATCAAGAAGCAGGGTTGATTACGGACGTGGGACTATGGAATCGTCGGGCAGGAGAGCCGGGATTGGTGTTTAGCTCCTCAACCGGATTTAAGCTGCCCAGTTGAGCCGATCGATCGCCTGATGTCGCCTGGGTGAGAAAGGAGCGCTGGGACACTCTGACCCCAGAGCAGCGGCGCAAATTTCCGCCCCTAGCCCCCGATTTTGTCATTGAGTTGCGATCGGTAACGGATGACCTGAAAACTCTGCAAGACAAAATGCAGGAATACATGGATAACGGGGTGCGCCTAGGGTGGCTGATTGATCCCCAAGAGCAACACGTAAAGATTTATCGCTTGGACTGTGAGGTGGAGCGATCGAGCTTGCCCACTGAGCTATCTGGGGAAGCAGTGTTGCCAGGATTCACTTTGGCGATCGGACAGTTTGCGCGTTAAGGAAACAATAGGTCACAGTCCCACCCACTCTCGCATTTATTTAAGTCATAATCCTGAGCCATTTCTGTCAACCGTTTCTGTAGTTCATCTAAAGTTCAGTGCTGTTCTGAGAATGCCTCCCTAAGATGGAGTAAAAGGCTAATTGTCAGACCTATTAATCTTAAGGATAGAGTAAATACGAGGTCTGCGATCGTAATCCATCATGCGTCACCAGAGCCGGAGCGGATTCTGGATGCAGCTTCCGAAAAACTCGATGGTTAGCTGTATTTAGTAGCCGTTGTAAGGCTTGTCATTTACCAACATCTCTTAAAAAGTTTAGAGGGTGTTTGAAAATGCCCCAGACCTTGCACTTGCCCCCTAAATCCCCCAATTCTGGGGGACTTCGATCTCAGAACCCCCCAGGATTGGGGGGCGGGGGGGCGGTTCGGGCAACAACTTGGGCCTTCTCAGAGGTTTAGAATTTACATTTTTGAGAAATCGAAGATTTCTCAAAAATGTTGGTAATGACAAGGTTGTAAGGATGGGTCTGATGAAGCTTTTCCTTGGGAAACGATCGCAGTAGCTGGTACAGAAAGTCGTTGCCAAGTTTTAATTTTGAGGTCTGAGACGCAACGCCTTAAGAGCAAACTATTTCAAAACCAAACTATTTCAAAACCAACATTAGGAGTGAAACCATAGCAATTATGACCACCAACCATTTACTAGAAATTAAAGATTACGGTCAGAGCATTTGGATGGATAACTTGACCCGTGACCTGATCCAGTCTGGAGACTTGAAACGGATGATCGATCGCGGGGTTCGAGGCTTAACCTCCAACCCAGCAATCTTTGAAAAGGCGATCGTGGGCAATGCTATTTACGATGCCGACATCGAAGCGGGGATCAGGGCTGGTACACCCGTTGAGAAGATTTACGAGTCCTTGGTATTTGAAGATATTCGCCATGCCTGCGATATTTTCCGTCCGGTTTATGACGAGTCGGGCGGCTTGGATGGCTATGTCAGCATTGAAGTGCCGCCAACGATCGCCTTGGATACAGAAGCCACCATCAGTGAAGCCCTACGCTACTACCAGGAAATCGGACGGGAAAACGTCATGATTAAAATTCCGGGCACAGTGGAAGGCTTGCCCGCAGTGGAGCGGGTGATTGGCGAAGGGATCAGCGTTAACGTCACCCTGCTATTTTCGGTCAACAGCTATGTGGAAACAGCCTGGGCCTACATTCGCGGCTTAGAAGCCCGCGCTGCCAAGGGAGAGGACATCAGCAAGATTGCCTCTGTCGCTAGTTTCTTTCTTAGCCGGATTGACAGCAACATTGATGGCAAGATTGAAACTCGGCTGAAGGAAGGCGTAACGGACATCACCCACGAGGCCAAATTGAAAACGATTCTGGGCAAGGTGGCGATCGCCAACGCCAAGGTGGCCTACCAGAAATACAAGGAGATTTTCAGTGGCGATCGTTGGCAAGCACTGGCAGACAAAGGAGCCAATGTGCAACGCCTACTGTGGGCCAGCACAGGCACCAAAAACCCGCAATACAGCGATGTCATGTACGTTGATCAACTGATTGGGGCGGACACGGTGAATACCTTGCCTCCTGCCACGATCGAAGCCTGCGCGGATCATTGCGACGTGGCTAGCCGTGTTGAAACCGATGTAGATGAAGCGTACAACATCCTGAACAGCCTCAAAGACCCTGACGTTAACATCAATCTGGATCAGGTGATGGCTGAACTGCTGACAGAAGGCATTGATAAATTCATTCAACCCTATCAATCCCTGATCACCTCTTTGGAAGGTAAAATCAAACACCTATCTCCGGTGTAGTCTTTGTAGGGTGGGCATTGCTCACCCTATTTTTGCTTTGAACCCTTAACGCACAAATCTATGGTCACACTCCTGGAAAACCCCTTACGTGTTGGTCTTCAGCAAGAGCGGATACCAGACCCCCTGATTATGGTGATCTTTGGGGCTTCTGGAGATTTGACGCAGCGCAAATTGGTGCCTGCGATTTATCAATTTAAACGAGAACGGCGATTACCTGCTGAGATTACGATCGTTGGGGTTGCCCGTCGTCCCTGGAGCCACGATTACTTCCGGGAGCAAATGCGGGAGGGAGTAGACCAGTTTGCTGAGGGGGGATTAGGGTCTGAGGAAATTTGGAACGACTTTGCTCAGGGCTTGTTTTACTGTCCCGGAGATGTGGACAAAGCTGAAGATTACCAAAAGCTCAAGGAATTTCTCAGTGAATTGGATGGCAAGCGCGGGACACGGGGCAACCGCGTCTTTTACCTATCCTTAGCACCGAAGTTCTTCCCGGAAGCGATTCGGCAACTAGGGGCGGCTGAAATGTTAGTTGATCCCATCAAAACTCGCTTGGTGATTGAAAAACCCTTTGGCCGTGATTTAAGCTCTGCCCAAGCTCTGAACCGGGTCGTGCAACAGACTTGTAAGGAAGAACAGGTCTACCGCATCGACCATTATCTGGGGAAAGAAACAGTTCAGAACTTACTGGTCTTTCGGTTTGCCAATGCCATTTTTGAGCCATTGTGGAATCGGCAGTTTGTGGATCACATTCAAATTACGGTGGCTGAAACCGTGGGCGTAGAAGACCGGGCTGGCTACTACGAAAGCTCTGGTGCCCTGCGCGACATGGTGCAAAACCACCTGATGCAACTCTTTTGCTTGACCGCAATGGAGCCGCCCAATTCCCTAGATGCAGACAGTATTCGGACGGAAAAGGTGAAGGTGATTCAGGCAACCCATCTCGCCGATGTGCATAATCTGGAACTCTCAGCCGTTCGGGGGCAGTACGGTGCAGGGTGGATGAAAGGGAAGCCTGTACCTGGTTACCGGGAGGAAACTGGAGTCAACCCAGAATCCCTGGTGCCCACCTATGTGGCGATGAAGTTCCTAGTGGATAACTGGCGTTGGCAAGGCGTGCCATTTTATCTCCGCACAGGTAAGCGGTTGCCGAAAAAGGTGTCGGAGATCTCGGTACATTTCCGGGAAGTGCCCTATTTGATTTTCCAATCCGCTGCCCAGCAAGCCAACCCCAACATTTTGACCCTGCGAATTCAGCCTAATGAAGGAATTGCGCTGCGATTTGATGTCAAAATGCCGGGATCGCAACTACGGACGCGATCGGTCAACATGGACTTTAGCTATGGGGCTTCCTTTGGCATGGCCACAGCCGAGGCCTACTCTCGCCTTTTGCTAGATTGCATGATGGGAGACCAAACTCTATTCACCCGTGCCGATGAAGTGGAAGCAGCTTGGCGTGTCGTTACCCCTGCCCTCACTGCCTGGGAAGCGCCCACTGATCCCGCCTTGGTTCCTCAATACGAAGCGGGTACCTGGGAACCTGGGGAAGCAGAACTCTTAATTAGTCGCGATGGCCGTCGCTGGCGCAGACTCTAAGGATTTGACGGCAACGCTGGCAGCATCGTGCCTTTCCCCTAAAACCATTGCTCTGGCAACAAACATCCCTCTCCTTAACTTCAACTCAATTAAACCTATGGTTACTCAATCCGCTCCGTTGGTCTCGCTGCAAGCCCCCAAGGATGTCTCACTGGGCGAAATTGAAGCAGAATTAGGTAAGATTTGGCATAGTTACGGTGCAGCGAGTGAAGATGGCTCCTTTCCCGCCGCAACTAGGGCAGCGACGTTCACATTGGTCGTCTATGAGCCGGAGGAAACCCAGCATTTGCTAGCTGCTTTAGGGTTCTACACGGGTCCGATCGATGGGATCACGGGCCCACGCATGGTGGCAGCCGTGAGAGCCGCTCAAGAAGCCTATCATTTGCCGGTAACGGGCAAGGTAGACATGGAGACGATCGCCAAACTGCGCGGAGAGTTCTTTGCCAAGCAGGGAAAAGCAGGAGGCACCCCTGACAGTGGCACCCAAGCTCCCCAATATGTTCCAGATGCCAGAGGATCGGGCATTGCCGATGCCATTGCGGCCCAGAATCCCTGTCGGATTATTGCCCTCTGTCCTACCTCCGGTGAAGATGTGGGCGTAACCGCCCAAGTCTCTGCTTACTGCCCCATTCAAAAGCAAAGCCGCAACACTTTAATTTGCTGCGAATATATTACTCTTCGAGGCACTGAAGAGGCCCTGTCCCGCTCCAGCGCTCTCGTTGAGTCGCTCCTGATTGGTGACTTGCCGAAGTTTCTCTGGTGGAAAGCCAGCCCTGACGCTGATCAGGAGTTATTCAAGCGTTTGGTGGACACTTTCACCTGTGTGATTGTGGATTCTAGCTACTTCCACGACCCTGAAGCTGGGTTGTTGCGATCCCAAGCGTTGATCGAGGAGGGAGTCAATCTGGCTGATTTAAACTGGCGGCGGTTGGCTCCCTGGCAGGAATTGACGGCGGAGGCCTTTGATCCCCCGGAGCGTCGAGCCGCCCTGAGGGAAGTCGATCGCGTGACCGTAGACTATGAAAAGGGTAATTCCACTCAAGCATTGATGTACTTAGGCTGGTTGGCGAGTCGTATGCAATGGCACCCCGTTTCCTACCATGATGAGGGCGGGGACTACGAACTCAAACGCATTCAGTTTATTAACGCTGAACAGCGCCAAATTGAGGCAGAAGTGGCCGCGATCCCCACCGCTGATTCGGGGGATGTGGCAGGGGATCTGGTGGGACTGAAACTCACATCTACTAACTTGCAAGCCGACTGTTGCACGGTGCTTTGCTCGGAAACTCTAGGCTGTATGCGGATGGAAGCGGGGGGTGGCGCTCAATCGTGTCGGGTGCAGCAAGTGACCTCTCTATTTGACCAGAAGGCAGAATTTTTACTGAGCCATCAACTTCAGCATTGGGGACAGGATGTGCTTTATACGGAAAGTTTGGCATTGACAGCGCAGATTCTGAGATTAGTGGGGGCAAAGGGGGAATCCTGAAGTCTTAGGAACTTGTTTACGGAGTTATTAATGGAATATCCCCTGGAACTGACGTTTAAGATGTGGACATTTGCCCCCCAAATCTCGGTCACGGATGCCAAAGGAAATTTAGTTTTCTACGTCAAGCAAAAAGCTTTTCGGTTGAAAGAAAGTGTGACTGTATTTGCAGATGCCCAGCAGACCCAGCCGTTGTATGAAATCAACGCCGATCGCATTATCGATTTTTCGGCCCGTTACAACTTCACCGATCGCAATTCTGGGATGCCAGTGGGGGCAGTAAAGCGACAGGGATTAAAATCGATCTGGAAAGCCCGGTACGATATTTTTGAGGGTGAGACTAGTAACTTGGCAATCAGTGAACAGAATCCTTGGGTGAAGGTCATGGATGCCTTGTTCCAAGAGATCCCGATTGTGGGCATGTTCAGCGGCTATGTGTTTAATCCCGTGTATTTGGTATCTCGGACTGAAGGGGCAGTAGTGATGCGCTTGGAGAAAAAGCCTACTTTTCTTTCCAGAAAATTCATCATCAAGCAAGTTGATCAACTAAGCGATCGGGAAGAAACCCAGTCTTTGTTGGGACTACTCATGATGATTTTGTTAGAGCGAACCAGAGGTTAAGCGTGACGGGGATGCTGGCTTACCCAATGTCTTGAATCACAGGATGAAAGTAGAAAGCCAGCCCCAGCACTGCATAGGCCGCCAGCAACAGGGTTCCTTCCAGCCAGTTGGAGCGGCCATCGGAGCTAATGGAGTTGGCAATTAGCACAGCGACAGCGACGGCAACTAATTCAAAGGGGTTGAAATTGAGATCCATGGGTTGTCCTAGAAACCAGCCTGTAATGACCAGCACAGGGGCGACGAATAGGGCAATTTGCAAGCTTGATCCCACCGCCACGGAGACGGAAAGATCCATTTTGTTCTTCATCGCCACGGAAACTGCGGTAGCATGTTCGGCGGCATTGCCTACGATCGGCAACAAAATCACCCCTGTAAATAGCTCTGTCAGCCCCAGCCGCGCCGTTGCCACCTCCAAGGTTTCCACCAATAGCTCAGATTCGATCGCTACCAGGAGGGTCGCTCCTAACAGAACAGCGACCCACAGGCGAAGATTTACTTTTTCCTCAGGATCATCATTATCAGGTGCCAGGTTTACCTCAGCTAACTCGGCTGGCTCTAATTCTGCCAGGCCTGTGTCATAGAGGTAGCTGTGGGTTTTCATGGAAAATAGCAGGGTGAGTCCGTAGACCAAAATCAGCACGACCGCCACCGCGATCGACAGGAGTTGCAACGTCTTCTCATCGATCCCCGTCGAGGTGAAATTCACAGCCGTTGGGAGCAGAATGGCAATCACCGCCAGATTCATCGAGGATGCGTTGACCCGAGCCACCGTGGACTGAAATTCCTGTTCTCTGTACCGAATTCCGCCCAGCAGCATCGAAAGCCCCATCACGAGAAGCAAGTTGCTGATGATGGAACCCGTGATGCTGGCCTTCACCACGTTTACCAAACCTGATTTAAGGGCGATGACCGCAATAATCAATTCGGTGGCATTGCCAAAGGTGGCGTTCAAGAAGCCGCCGAGGGAAGGGCCCAAAACGACAGCAATTTCTTCTGTTGCTGTCCCCATCCACGCCGCCAAAGGCAGAATTGCCAGTCCAGAGGTAATAAAGACGACCAACGATCCCCAATGCAGAATGTGAGCTAGCAGGGAAATGGGAATAAAGACTAGCAGCGCAGTGAAAATGAAATCTTTGATTGTCATCAGGGATAGTTCTACAGAGCGGGCTAAGGAGGAAAATTGACAATGCCATGTCCTCCGTTATCTTACAGAATATTGCCTGAGGAACACTTTCCTTAATCAGAGTCAATGTGTTGCCTCGTGAACCGAACCTGAGCCGATCGCCCGCTTAGCGCCCTAAAGCGATCGTAAAGTCCACGTCACAAGTCTTAACTTGGTATTAAGTTGAGCTGGCTTGGGTGATTTGATCAAGTAAGCTGCATTGGCGTGGTTATTTTCTGGAGTATTTATCGTATCTGCCTTAGGGTCATAGGCTGCAATCAATTCCAGTGAGAACTTTAACCTTTAGCCAGATTCTCATCGATCGCGCCTAATTTATAGTTCTTAATGTGTTGTCTTAAGAGGATGTCTGAAGAGGTAGGAATTGTTGCCCGAACCGCCCCCCTGCCCCCCTTTCTGGGATGCCCAAAGGGCTATGTTCTGAGGTCAAAGTCCCCCAAAATCGGGGCCTTAAAGCCTTGCAAGCATACATACAAAGGGGGCGAGTGCAAGGTTTCTAGAACTTCTCAGACATCCTCTAAGTAAGTGATGGTCGCCTGAGGGGATTGACCAGATTACCCGCTTTCTAAAGGCTTAGCTACCTGGTGATTCCATACCCACCTACAACCCGATCGCTGGGATCACACGAAATTTTGCATTCTGATTCTGACTTCTATAGAGCAAGCAGGAAAGGCTGTTAGAGATTCAAGCTGACCCAATTGCCTTGCTGTTTTTCCCATTTTGGATAAATAAATGACTTCATCCGCTCAAATGGAACCGTTGCCTGCTTTCCCGCTGCTATCAGAGTGGGGATCACTACAACAGCATCCATCTGTAACCCGTGCGATCGTCCCCCACAGTTCCCCCGCCAACGATCCCCTCCAAACTGCGGCAGGAGTTTACGTGACCGTTCACGGGCATTTTTATCAACCTCCCCGTGAAAATCCTTACCTAGATGCGGTGGAGCGACAACCCAGCGCCTATCCCTCTCATGATTGGAATGAGCGGATTCACCACGAGTGCTATCGTCCCAATGCCTTTGCCAGAGTGCTAAATGAGCGCGGAGACATTGTGGGGATCGTCAATAACTACGAATACATGAGCTTCAACATTGGTGCAACGCTGATGACGTGGTTGGAACGCTATGACGTAGAGGTGTATCAACGCATTTTAGAGGCAGACCGCAGGAGTTGCGATCGGCTCAATGGTCACGGCAATGCGATCGCCCAAGTTTACAACCACATCATCATGCCCCTGGCGAATGAGCGGGATAAATACACCCAAATTCGCTGGGGCAAGACAGATTTTCGGAGTCGCTTTGGTCGTGATCCCGAAGGCATGTGGTTGGCGGAAGCGGCGGTAGACTACGCCACTCTAGAAGCTCTGATTGCTGAAGGGATTAAATTTATTGTGCTGGCTCCCTCTCAAGCGCTGCGCTGTCGGTCGTTGTTTGAATACGATGCCGATCGCGCTTGGCAGGAAGTAGGCGGCGGGCAAATTGATCCCACCCGACCCTATCGGTGTTTTTTGGGAACCGATTCAACTGCGTTTATCGATATTTTCTTTTACGATGGGCCGATCTCAGGCGACATGGGGTTCAGTGATGTGGTGTACAATTCCTATCATTTCGCCGGTCGCATTGCCCAAGCTGTGCGGGGGGATCACCGATCGTGCCAATTGATCTCCGTGGCAACCGATGGCGAAACCTTTGGGCATCACAAGCGCGGCACCGAGAAAACCCTCGCCTATGCTTTCCTGAAGGAGTTTCCCCAGCGCGGTTGGACGGTGACCAACTATGCTCACTATCTGTCGCTGAATCCGCCCAGTTGGGAAGTGGAATTGAAGCCAGTCACGGCTTGGAGTTGCGCCCACGGAGTCGATCGCTGGCAAGAGGATTGTGGCTGCGGTGGTGGAGGTGGCTGGCATCAGAAGTGGCGGCGGCCGCTGCGGGATGCCTTGGACTGGTTGCGGGATCAATTGATCAAAGTGTATGAAGAGTCTGGCAAGTCGCTCTTTCGTGATCCCTGGTTAGCCAGAGATGAATACATTCAGGTGATGGGCGATCGTTCTCCTGCCCATGTTGAAAAGTTTCTCGCTCGGCATCGATTACGAAAGCTGACTGGAGCAGAGCAAGTCGATGCCCTGCGGCTATTGGAAATGCAACGCCATGCCCTGTTGATGTACACCAGTTGCGGCTGGTTTTTTGAGGAACTCTCTCGGTTAGAGGGGGTGCAAATTCTGCGGTATGCGGCGCGGGCCCTGGAATTGGCGGGGGATGTCGCTGCGGTGCAACTAGAAAAAGGCTTTGTCCGCCGCTTGAGTCTTGCGCCCAGCAATGTGGAATCCTTCAAACATGGGGCAACGGTCTATAAGCAACTTGTCCTGTCGGCACAAATTAATCTAGAACAGGTTGCTGCCCATTATGCCATCAGTTCCCTATTCACCACCTATCCCCAACAGCACCAAATTTATTGCTACACCGCCCGCCAGCAAGACTATCAGCTTCAGCGAGTCGGTGCATTAACCGTAGCCATGGGACAGTTACAATTGACTTCGGAAATCACTTGGGAACAGACTGAGTGGAGTTTTGCGGTGTTGCACTTGGGGGGATGGGACTTCCACTGCTGCATTCAACCCTTTGGCGGGCGGCGCGGCTATGGACGGATGAAAGAGGAGTTGTTTAGCGCTCTGCATCAAGGAAGTGCGGCGCAAACGATCGAAGCGATGAATCAAAACTTCGATGGTTCTTCCTTTAACTTGCAAAATTTATTTGCGGAGGAACGCTACCGCATTATGGGATTGCTGACCCAGGAGACTTTGCTGCGCCTGAACCAGCTTTATAGCCAGGTTTACCGCAACAACTACAGCGTCCTCATGGCTTTTCGGCGGGATGGAATGCCCGTACCCCAGGAGCTACAGGCGGCTGCGGAAATTACGCTGAGTCACCGGGTGCTGGCGATCCTGCGATCGTTGGAACAGGAAACCGCTTCTCCTGCTAACGAAACCAGTGTGATGCTCCGTCCCACGTTGATTAATGAACTGGAATCCGTGGCGATCGAATCCCACCATTTGCAGTGTCAATTGAACCTGTCGGAAGTCAAGCCAGCTTTGGAAAAACTCATTTTGCAGTCGCTCTGGCAGATTCTGCACGATTTCAACCCCCAGGTAATCGTGACAGCGGTGCAGCAGCTAGAGCGCCTGATCGACATCGGTCACCAACTCAATGTCAGTGTTTCCCTCGATCGCGTGCAGGAATTATACTTTCATCGGTTTCATAGCCGAATTGCGCCACTTTGCTTAGGCTGGCTGCAACGGCAGATGCAACAAAACCAGGAAGCATCCAGTTCATGCAGTTTGCTAGAAATCTCCAGTGTGAAGCAATTGCTGCGCCTGGGACAAAGGCTGGCGATCGATGTCAACCCATGGCTACGGCACTTGGAAATGAGTTAACAGATCTGAGTCACTTTTTCACTTTTTTATGGGATTAAACGACGAAGCCCCGTAGGAAGTCCACCTGCGGGGCTTCGTTGATCTACAAAGGATTTGCGGTTAAATGACATACCGATCGCAAGATGTGCCAGGCAAATGCCATAATACACCACTTGAGGAGATGTCTAGAAAAGTTTATACCAGGCACCGGAAGGGCGTTCGCGGAGCGTATGCTTTGCACTTAGCATTGGGGCAATAAGGAGTCCAGAAACGTTTATCCCAGGCACCGGAAGGGCGAAGCATCCGGGCAATGACCTTCTAGTCGATTCGAGAGCTTATCTGCCGGATGCTTCGCCCCTACAGGGATAATATCTTTCTCAGAAATCTCCTTAACGTGTCGCAGTAGCCCTATTTGCTGTATCGTCTCAACCAACAAACCCCAAGCAACACGAGGGCAACCACCACGATTACTTCTGCCCAAAAGAAAGAAATAAAATCGCTAAAGGTGCCGACGGGAGGAACATTGGGTTGAGCGTTACGGATGGCGGGAAAGGCAAACAACAGCGCCGTTAGCCAACCCAGCATCCCAAACTCCGGTAGTTTGCCCAACATTACCACCCGAATTGCGAGCAGCAAGGACAAAAGAGATAGCACCCACATAATCACCATCACAATGATGGAGAAAAACTTGACGGTATCAGAGCGGGAGATACTAACGGCATTGGCCACCACTTCTGATGTGTTTTCTTTTGTGGGAGTAGAGGAAATGTCAAAGCCAGGGAGGTTGCCGTAGAACTTCAAACTGAGGGGAACAGAAGTCACAGAAGTGCTTCCTGGCTGGTTTTCAGTGGGTAGCGCATCCAACTCCATGTAGACTTCGACACTATGATTATCGAAGGGATATCCATTCGGATCGCCCTCGATGGCTGTGAACTTAACACTAGAGGCATCCATGGGCTTGCCCGCTTTGAAGTTAATCTCCGAGCCTTGCTTATCAACACTGTTGACCGTGAGGAGGAAGTTTTGATTTGGATAGGTACTCTCATTTTGACTATATTTCCCTTGAGGGATAAATTCCAGACGGGCTTCCAACTCTCCTTTCACCGGGTCAAATCCCAAGACTGTCATCCCAACTTCCACCAGATCTTCGGAGTTGGTGGCTGGGTTGGTTGCTCCAGGTGTTGCGGGAGTATCAGCGGATGTTGTTGCTTCGGGGGTTGCGGGCGAACTGGTAGGCGAGTCAGTTGCTTCCGGTGTTGCACTGGGTGAACTGGCAGGGCTTTCTGTCGCTTCCGGCGTTGGGCTAGCAGTATCTTGGGCACTGGCAGACTGATAGAGACCTGAAGTCCCCAGGCTTAAGGTGCCAAAATGAATGACAAGAACCAGCAGTAGGCTACCTAGGGCAACACAAATTTGTTGGAGTCGATTTTTGGTGGGAATTCTCATAGATGATTGTATGGAATAATTCTTCTGAGTGGGATGGGTTAGGGAGGATTAATTTTCACAGCGGTGACAGGGCGATCGACGCTAACTGTAGCGATCGTGAAAATAGCCTTGGTTGGCTAATCATTTCACACTTCGATATCCTAATTGGACAAATTAGAATCAAACGAAATGCTAGGGTCGGCGCATCATGCAGCGCTTCTGCCTCGCAACGCAGAAATTACGGAGTTCAGCTTACGATGACAAAACGGCTGGTAGGAGCGATCGGTCTCAGGCTAGAAACCGGGGTTCTGCGTAGATTGGGGCGATCGAACTTAATCCTGGACAGAACCCCGGTTTCTTATGCTCTGCATCCCAGAAATAGCACCCCTTTCTCAGAAATCCTCTAAAGGAATCACTGTAATTAGGGTAGAGAAGCGATCGAAATCCTTCACATTGTGGGTCAGTAGGCGATCGATCCCAGCGGTGAGCATCGTGGCTACAATATTCGCATCATGAACCTGACGACCTGCTGTTGGAAACTGCTGCAATAAGTTCAACAATTGAGCAGTGACTTGAGGATTATCTTCTGCCAATCGAAATTGTGCTTGAAAGGTTTGAACTCTTCTGACAACAACGTCTATGGGTTGAGGATTGCCATAGGTTTGAGGACGAGTCACAGTGGCAATGAATTCACGCAAAATCTGCCGACTAAGCCAAACCTCAACAACAGCATCAAGTAATGACTGAATCCGCTCTGCGGCTATTTGATGAAGCGGATAGGCAAGAATATTTGCATAAACCAGAATATTTGTATCAACAAAAATAGGTCTATCGGCCAAAGTCGTCATACATATCCTCACGCCGTAGCGAAAGCTCAGTTAACAGCGGGCCATAATCGTCCACTGGAAATTTCCAGGGCTGGCGTTGTGCCTGGGCAGGCTTTTCTTCCATAACCAAAACAATTTGGTAGTCGCCAGCAGAAACATCTGGAGGCAGTTGGACAGTTAATTCGTGGCTAGAAGTAACCGTAGCTTCAATCTGTAGGGTTCGCATCGTTGGTTGGCTCCACACTCATTTGTCTTTCCCAATTATGCACCCCAACTCTGGCACCATCCCCGGATTCTGGCTCACAGGCGATCGGAGGATACATTTTGGAGACTTTATATTTACGCAGATCCCTTATGCCTCTGGATCAACGCCCAACTCCCGCAATTTAGCGGCTAAGCGATCGGCCCGTTGGCGTTCCTCCTCGGCCCGTTGGCGTTCCTGGGCGGTTTGTTCCGCACTCCACAACAACAAATTGCCTTGGCGATCCCACCAGCGCAACCAGTGCGTCGTTTGTTGCAACCGTTGCCCTGCCCAAATGCCTAGAAATAGCTCTAACTCTGGAATCCAAATTCGTCCCTGCTCATCAGCGTTTTGCAACTCATAGCTGCCTGCCTGCAAATGCCACACACTCATGCCTGGTGTGTAGGGGTCATAGGTGACGTAGGTCGGTACCTGTAAAATCTGTTCGTAGAAGTAGAATTTGCCGTAGGGGGGAGTGGCGCGAATCGACAGTTCCCCATAGTCTTCATCTGACAGAAACTCCATCACCACGGCGACAGGGGAACCTTCTAGATGGGAGGTGTAGCTGCGACGAATCCAATTCTCGGCAATGGGGTGGACGTGGGGCACATAAAACCAATCGGGGGCTTTCACCACAATCTTTTGATTCACGGTGGCCACTAGCCCAAAGTTGGAGCCAATCAACATGGCTGGCTGAATTTGTCCATTCGCTCCGAGCGCATCGGTGAGCGCTGCTGCTAAGGCGGGTTGTTGGATGTTTTCCACGGGGTCATCGGGTAAAACAAATGATTGAGGGAGGGGTTCCCAGGCGATCGTGGGTTGGGTCGGTTTGAGTTGAACAACCATATACGATCGCCTCCCTATGGGATAGAAATAGTCGGTGGAAATCCAGGTATCGAAATTGGTTCTGCTATCTTAGCATTCAGGTTTTCAGCCAATCTCTATCTTGTTGCTATGGTGTGGAGCGGCTCTACGCGATAGTGTGAAAACAATCTTTTGTGGGAGTTCATTAATCCCAATAAGTGAGTTATCAAATTTCCAAGTATCTCCTTTGACTAAGATTTAAGCTGTTTTTCATGTTCAATGGTGTCATCTTCCTACCCCTTCACTTGGTTCGATCGCTTCTGCCTCTGGTATCCTCCGGGCTGGCTGATTTTATTTAATCGACACTGGCAGCACTATCACGATGACCCCGATGGCTGGATAGGGCTGGAGTATGCCTTGTTTTTGCTGCCGGGCGGTTTTTATCTAGCTATTTTGATTCGGTGGATGCGTTTGGGATTTCGATCGCCCCGCGCCCCCTTCAGCCCGATCGCCCCAGAGTATCAGCACGCCTTTCGCCAAGAGGTGTTGATGCCCATTTTGCAGCACCACTTTCACGCCGAATTACTTCAGACTGAGAACTTGCCCGATCGCGCTCAGCCGCTCCTCGTCGTGATAAATCATGCGGGCATGTGCTTTCCCTGGGATTTCCTCAGCTTGGGCACCCTCCTGAGCCTAGAGCGAAATTGGGTCGTGCAGCCCGTCGCCCATCCCCTGTTTTTCGATCATCCCTGGCTCAAGTGGTGGCTGCCTGCGGGGTGGCCCCAGACCTTGGGAGGCGTGCGAGCAGAGCGCAATGACTTGGAAACAGCCGTTGCCCATCTGCCTGAGCAAACGGTTTTGCTCTATGCCCCAGAAGGGTGGCGGGGTTTGGCGAAGGGCTGGCCCCAGCGACACCACCTTGCCACATTTGATCCCAGCTTTGTGCAGTTGAGTAACCGCTATGAAATGCCAATTCTGCCTGTAGTATGCCTGGGGAGTGAGTATTTGCATCCCTATGCTTGGAATTTCAAACGCCTAGCTCAGGCGCTGAAATTGCCAGTTTTCCCGATTTCCCCGCTGGTGATTCCGTTTATTCTTTTTCCATCAATGGGTGTTTGGGCCAGCCGATCGCACCTCCGCTATGTGATTCAGCCACTCTACCAACCTTGGCAGCTTACGGATGGGAAACCTGTGGGGCGATCAGAGTCCTACGCCTTGTCCCAAGGCTTGCGATCGTCGTTTCAGGCTGAGATTGACGAGTGGAATCCCAAATCGATTGCAACCTTCAACAGCATAGGTCAACTGCCGCAGACCCCATCTTGAACTCAGCAAAATGTGTTATTCCGATCGGCTCCATCCTACTGTTGGGTTACTGAAGAGGATTTAGATATCCAGGAAGATTCTGTGTAAACCTGATAGAAGCATTGGCAAAGATATTTCATCACGTTGAATCGCTACCTTGAAACTAGAACGCGCTTTCAGGCGGCTGAAATACTGCCTGAGTGCCGGACATGTATCGTCTGCCCATAGATAACCAAATTTCAATTCATCTAACCGATTGAGAACGGCTGTCCACATTGCATCAGCCAAAGAATACGTTGCACCACACAGCCAGTCAGGCTGGCTCAATTGTGCTTCTAACTTGATCCAACATCGGTTTGATTTTCCCATTGATGCTGGCAATCTCCTTGGCATCTTGAATGGTGGAATTCCATTGTCTGACATCATTTAACTTCGCTTCGTATTGCTCTTTGAGTTCTGGATTTGCCTGCATAAGTTGAGGCAGAAGCCGTTGTTTAATTTGAACCGATCGCCGCAACACTGCCCCTTTAATAGGCGTTGTTGCATGATTAAATCTTTATATAGTTAGGGTTTGAGGCTATGAACACCCCTGAAAACAGCTTTTTTACTAAATCTCAAGCGCTGAAACTATTGGTGGGCTTGGTTTATTTATGCAACAACGCCATAGGCTCCATTACTTCTATTACTAATGTAGTATCTCACTCAATATCCACTAAAAGTTTTCGGTGGCGATCGACCATCAGTTTCTGGGTGTCTTGTTACGTAAAGTGTAACCATCCGGTCGAGAGGCCTTCGCTCCGCATACTATCTGCAAGTAGGACGTGAGCGGAGCGAAGGAAGGGATGATACCGAAGGATGCGCGTGATTACCAAATTTTGTTTCTGTCACTATTTTTATTCTTAGGGGTTTATAACCGAGATTGGACGCTGCGTCCCGATTTTATGCTGGTGGTATTTGCCTCTTGCTTGGGGACACAGTGGGGAATTTCTGTAATTCGCCACGGGATGCATGACTGGTGGACAGGGGTGCGCGATCGGTTCTCACCCCTTGCAGGTGTTTCCCCCACTTCTCCACTTACCGATCCTTCCACTCCATCCCCTCTCAACCTTCGCAGTGCTGTGATTACGTCCTTGGGATTGTGCTTGCTGCTGCGGGCGGATCATTACTCAACAATGGCGATCGCTGGTTGCCTGGCGATTAGCAGCAAATTTCTGTTTCAGGTGCGGGGTAAGCACTTCTTCAATCCTGCCAACTTTGGCATCATTGCGGTGCTGCTGTTAACCCACGATGCTTGGGTGTCACCAGGGCAATGGGGTGAGGAAGGGTGGTATGGGTTGCTGTTCGTGGGGGCAGGGGGGTTGGTTTTGCAGCGAGTCGGGCGCTGGGATACAACGGCGGCGTTTTTGGGTTCCTATGCTGTGCTGGAGGCGATTCGCAATGTTTGGCTCGGTTGGACGTGGGATGTATTTGGGCATCGCTTGATGAGCGGGTCGTTACTGCTATTTGCCTTGTTTATGATGACTGATCCGCGATCGATTCCCAATGCCCGCGCTAGCCGCATCATCTGGGCAGTGGCAATTGCTGGGCTAACTTTCACCCTCCGCAATTATTTTTTCCTCTCCACAGCGGTACTTTGGGCCCTGTTTGCCTTGGCACCGCTGAGTCTGCTGCTGGATTATCTCTGGTCAGCCCCCCAGTTTTCCTGGCTATCAGGGGCTGGCATAACTGAGAGTGAGGCTGATGAGCGCACCTCAACGTTACAATCCGCCACTTTACAATCCACTAGAGTTTATTTTTCCAATCCTGAACTTTCACCTGTCTATGAGGAGTTGCCATGAAATTTCTGCGCGGTTTGTTCATTGTATTGTTGGCGCTGGTGGTGACGATCGTCCCTATGTCCCCCGCCTGGGCATTTTGCGGCTTCTATGTTGGTAAGGCGGACAGCAAACTTTATAACAAAGCCTCTCAGGTAGCCATTGCTCGGAGCGGCAACCGGACTGTGCTGACGATGGCGAATGATTACCAGGGCGATGCCAAGGACTTTGCTCTAGTTGTCCCGGTGCCTGTATTGTTGAAGGAAAACCAAGTAAAGGTCGGTGATCCGAAGATTATGCAGCGTTTGGATGACTTCAGCGCCCCGCGCCTAGTGGAATATTTTGATGAAAATCCCTGCAATCAGAATGTCTATGAGAAAATGCCTATACCCGCTTCATCCGCTCCTTCTGCAAGCAGTGGAAATACCAGAAGGCGGGATAGCTCCCTGGGTGTGACGATCGAAGCCAAGTTTACAGTCGGCGAGTACGACATCCTAATCTTGAGTGCCAAAGAATCCGGCGGACTAGAAACCTGGTTGACGCAAAATGGCTACAGAATTCCTGCCGGGGCAAAACAACTCTTGCAACCCTACATTCGGCAAAAGATGAAGTTCTTTGTTGCCAAGGTGAACCTGAAGGAATTGGCGAAGTCGGATTACAAATCCCTTCGGCCGTTGATGATGGCCTATGAGTCGCCCAAGTTTATGCTGCCCATTCGCCTCGGTATGGTGAATGCCCAGTCTGAGCAGGATTTAATTGTCTATATTTTGTCGCCCAGGGGACAGGTGGAAGTGGCAAACTACCGCACAGTGAAGATTCCTTCCGATGCAGAAGTGCCGCTCTACATTAAGGGTGAATTCAGCAACTTCTATAAGTCTATGTTCAAGACTTCCTATAACCGGGAAGGTAGGAAGGTGGCATTTCTGGAATACGCCTGGGATATGAGCAGTTGTGACCCTTGCTCAGCGGAACCCCTCAATCCAGAAGAACTGAAAAAAGCTGGGGTGTTCTGGCTGAATCAACCCAACTCCAATCCTTATGGTAATGGGGTGTTCATCACTCGCTTACATGTGCGCTATACCCGCGATAAGTTCCCAGAGGATTTGGTATTTCAGGAAACCGCCAATCGGCAACAGTTTCAGGGACGTTATGTGCTGCGGCATCCCTACACGGGTGATGCCAGTTGCCGAGAAGCACGAGACTACCGCAACTCACTTCCCCAAAAGGTGGAGAAGCAGTCTCAAACTTTGGCTCGGTTAACGGGATGGAACATTCAAGACATCCGCAAGAAGTCCTTTGTGAATCTACCCCAGTCCGAACCTTGGTGGCGTAGAATCTTTCCTTTCTAATGTACGAAAGACTATCTCAAATCTCGCACTTAGTTAGGAATTTGTAAGTAAATAACGTACCCACGTATAAATTCTCTAGGGGCAAAGCATTTGGGCGATCGTTCTATCTATGGTTGTAGCCAATCTTAGATTTCCAAAAAAGGTTACACCAGGCACCGGAAGGGCGAAGCATCCAGGCAGTGACTTTCTGGTCGATTCAAGGACTTGTCTGCCGGATGCTTCGCCCCTACAGGGGTAACATCTTTCTCGGAAATCTCCTTAATTGCCAAATGCTTTGCCCCTACATTTTCTATATTCCTCATCCTTCCCTATCCCCTATTTTCCCTATGAAACTATTACGGATTATTTTTGCGTTGTTGGTGGCCTTTGTAGTCACGATCGCTCCAATGTCCCCTGCCTGGGCATTTTGCGGTTTCTATGTTGCGAAAGCTGATACCAAGCTCTATAACAAAGCCTCTCAGGTGGCCATTGCGCGTCAGGGCGATCGGACTGTCCTCACCATGGCCAATGATTATCAGGGGAATGTCAAAGACTTTGCCCTTGTTATTCCCGTGCCTGTGGTGTTGAAAAAAGAGCAGGTAAAGGTTGGTGATCCGGGTATTTTGGAACGCCTAGATGCTTTTAGTGCGCCACGATTGGTGGAATATTTTGATGAGAACCCTTGTAATAGTTACACCCGATCTGAGGATAGTGCCCAAGTTCCAAGAGCCGCTGCACCAGCACGAGGGGTTGGTAGAGCTAATGAGCAGCGTTTAGGTGTGACGATCGAAGCCCGGTTCACGGTTGGCGAGTACGATATTTTGATTCTGAGTGCCAAGGAGTCGGATGGGCTACAAACCTGGTTGACGCAAAACGGCTACAAAATTCCTAACGGAGCCAAGGAACTACTTCAGCCGTATATCAAGCAAAAGATGAAGTTTTTTGTGGCTAAGGTCAACCTGACAGAATTCGAGAAGACAGGATTCCAATCCTTACGACCGTTGATGATGGCGTTTGAGTCACGCAAGTTCATGTTGCCGATTCGCTTAGGAATGGTGAATGCCCAGAGTGAGCAAGACCTGATTGTATACATGCTTACCTCCGAAGGTCAGGTGGAATTGGCCAATTACCGCACGGTGAAGGTGCCATCGGATGTCGAGATCCCGGTCTATGTCAAAAGTGAGTTTGGGGAGTTCTACAAATCTATGTTTAAGACAGCTTACGATCGCGCCGATCGGCGAGTTGCCTTCATGGAATATGCCTGGGATATGAGCAGTTGTGACCCTTGCTCAGCGGAACCTCTGACTCCAGCGGAACTGAAAAAAGCAGGCGTATTCTGGCTCGATCAGCCTGCATCTTCCTCCCCCGGTTTTCGCCGCCGCCCACCGCAAAATAACGGAGTTTTCATCACTCGCTTGCATGTGCGCTATACCCGCGACAAGTTTCCTGAAGATTTAGTCTTTCAGCAAACCTCCAACCGTGGCCAGTTTCAGGGACGCTATGTCCTACGGCACCCCTTCAAAGGCGAAGCAACCTGTCAAGCCGGGGAGCAGTATCGGCGTGAGTTACCCAAGCGTTTGGAACGGGAGGCACAAACCTTGGCGAAGCTGACGGGCTGGAATATTCAGGACATTCGCAAGAAGACCGATATTGGTCAAACTGGCACAACTCCCTGGTGGCGCAGTGTCTTTCCTTAAGAAGATCTCCAGAAAAGTTTATACCAAGAACCAGAAGGGCGAAGCATCCGGGCAATGACCTTGTGTCGATTCAAGAGCTTATCTGCCGGATGCTAAGTGCAAAGCACACGCTACGCGAACGCCCCTACAGCGGTAATATCTTTTTCAGAAATCTTCTAAGAAGATCTCACGATAAACGCTTCCAAATTTGAATCCCAGAGGCATAGAGGTAATGAACTTTGTGCCTTTGTGATTTATGTCCAAAACCAATCTCTGGTTTCCATCACCCCTTCCCCTATATTAAGGAAGCACACATAGGCGATGTGCAACTTAAAGTCTGCCCTCATCCCCCAGCCCCTTCTCCCAATGGGGGAGAAGGGGAGCCGACCCCGTTTTAGCCCCTCTTCCCTTCTGGGAGAGGGGTTGGGGTGTAGCTTGCTTCCCGAAGGGTGGGCGGTTCGCAAAAGTCGCACATCCCCTACACACTTTAGGATGAAATCGTGAGATGGTCAGAACTAAGACCTGGACACAATTGGGGATTTTTGCCCTCTTGGGGTTGCTGTTAAGTTGGCTGGTGAGTTGTAGCCCTAGCTCTGCACCCTCAGGGCAACGAGAAGTTGAATTCTGGACAATGCAGCTACAGCCCAAGTTTACGGACTACTTCCAGACGTTAATCGCCCAATTTGAGCAGGAAAACCCAGGCATCAAAGTGCGTTGGGTGGATGTGCCTTGGGCAGCGATGGAGAGTAAAATCCTGACTTCTGTTGCGGCTAAAACTGCCCCTGATGTGGTGAATTTGAATCCTGGTTTTTCTTCCCAATTGGCGGCCCGTAACGCCTGGATGAATTTGGATGAGCAGATTACTCCTGATGTGCGCCAGCAGTATTTGCCTAATATTTGGCAGGCTAGCACCCTGGATGGCAAAAGCTTTGGGGTTCCCTGGTATTTGACAACGCGGGTGGCGATTTATAACACAGACTTGTTTAAGCAGGCAGGAATTGACCGATCGCCCACCACCTACGCCGAGCTGGCCCAGGTTGCCAAGCAGATGAAGGACAAGACAGGAAAGTATGCCTTTTTTACGACCTTGGTGCCAGATGACTCCGGAGAAGTGTTGGAATCATTTGTGCAGATGGGGGTACCGCTGGTGGATGCTAAAGGACAGGCTGGGTTCAATACTCCAGAAGGTCGCGCTGCATTTGCCTACTGGGTCAATTTATATAAAGATGGACTGTTGCCTAGGGAGGTTTTGACTCAAGGACATCGCCAGGCGATCGAACTCTATCAAGCAGGGGAAACCGCAATTTTGGCATCTGGGGCGGAGTTTTTAGCCACGATCGCCACCAACGCCCCCACGATCGCCCAGGTTTCTGCCTCTGCCCCCCAAATCACGGGGAAAACTGGCAAGAAAAATGTGGCGGTGATGAATCTAGTCATCCCCAAGGACACCGACCAACCCGAAGCCGCTGTGAAATTCGCCCTGTTTGTCACCAACGATCGCAACCAGTTGACCTTTGCCAAAGCTGCGAACGTGCTGCCATCAACGGTCAAGGCGCTGGGAGACAGTTACTTCACAGCGATCCCCGCCAATGCCTCGCCGGTGGAAAAAGCGCGAGCAGTGAGTGCGAAGCAAATGGAAACGGCAGACGTTCTGGTGCCCACGATGAAGGATATTAAATTACTTCAGAAGATCATCTACGAGAATCTGCAAGCCGCTATGTTGAATGACAAAACGATCGATCAGGCGGTTGCCGATGCTGCCCAAACCTGGAATCAACGGGGATAAGGTCGGACACGGGTGAAGTTAGGCAAGGGGCTTAAGCCCCTTGTTCCTAGATATAGAAAATAGGTGATGTGTAACTTAAAGCCTGCCCTCATCCCCAACCCCTTCTCCCCGTGGGAGAAGGGGAGCCGATCTGGATCTTAGCCCCTCTTCCAGCAGGCTTGTCATTACCAACATCTATTAAAAAGCTTAGAGAGTGTCTGACAAATGCTTTAGATCTTGCACTTGCCCCATTTTCATGTATGCCTGAAAGGCTTTAAGGCCCCAATTCTGGGGGACTTCGATCTCAGAACCCCCCAGAATTGGGGGGCAGGGGGGCGGTTCGGGCGACAATTTGGGACTTCTAAGAGGTTTAAAATTCACATTTTTGAGAAATCTTCGATTTCTCAAAAATGTTGGTAATGACAAGCCCAGCAGGGGAGAGGGGTTGGGGTGTAGCTTGCTTCCCGGAGGGTGGGCGGTTCAGGAAAGTTGCACATCGCCTAGAAAATAGGTCTGACGGAATTCGATCGCAGATAACTACTTCCGTAGCGCCACTTGAATTTGGTCGAACAATGCGCCATCGGAGAAGAACTTCCGCTGCACCGTGTCCCAACCGCCTAAATCATTGACCGTAAAGAGCTTCCTAATTGTGGGAAAGTTCTTAGAAAACTCTTTGCTGACCGCCGCATTCACGGGGCGGAAGCCAACCTTGGCAAACTCTCGCTGCGCTTCAGGCGTATAGAGATACTGTACGAAGGCTTCGGCAACCTTACGAGTCCCGTGCTTGTCCACATTTTTGTCCACGATCGCGATCGGATTTTCGATGGAAATGTTGGTTTGGGGAATCGTGTAAGGCAACTTCTGACCTTCTAAATTGGCCAGGATGACTTCATTCTCATAGTTAATTAATGCATCCCCTTGCCCCTGCTTGTAGAAAATATCCGTGGCTTCCCGCGCATCCTTGGGCAAAACGGGCACATTTCTAAAGAACCGAGTGACGAAACGCCGCGCATTTGCCTCGCTCCCTCCCGTCTGCGTCACCGATCCCCACAGAGCTAGAAAATTCCATCGAGCGCCCCCAGACGTTTTGGGATCGCCAGTGATCACTTTGATCCCATCCTTCGCTAAGTCTGCCCAGCCCTTGATTTGCTTGGGGTTACCCGATCGCACAATGATCGCCCCCACTGACTTAGAGACAATCCCGCCATTGGGAGCCTCTTTAGTCCAGTTGGGTTGAATTAGTCCCGCCTTCTGGATGCGATCGACATCCAGACTTAGCGCTAGGTGAACAATATCTGCCTCCAAACCATCGATCACTGCACAAGCTTGAGAGCCAGAACCGCCGTAGCTTTGGTTGAATTTCACCGTCTGCCCCGTTTCCCGCTTCCACTTTTCCACAAACTTAGGAATGATGCGATCGTGAGCTTTTTTTGTGACTGCAAATGAGACCAGCGTTAACTCAGGATTTTTATTCTGAGCCACCAGGGTAGAGTCAGAGCGATTAGCCAGGGTAGAACTGCCACTGTCTTGACTAGAGGCAGTTAGTCCCACAGAGGGCAGCACAAGGACAGCACTAAAGCCTATCCCCACCGCAAAGAGAGTGGCAAAACCTACCCACGAATTGAACTTAAACAGGCGAGAAAGTCCCAATCTGAGCCAGTGCTGTACAGATTGCAAGGGGGCAAGCCCACGAGATAGGAACGATAAAGCTGGCTTAGAGATACGTTGCCACAGACTCACTTCAATAACCTCCTTGCGTATCATTTTAATCAACGGTTAGCCGATCGGAATACCGTTGAATTGTCTGAATTTAGATAATACAGAGGAATGGGTGATAACACAACCGTCTTACAGGAAATGAAAATAAAATAACTTACGTTTAATTATTAATTCAATAAAATGGCGGCTCTCTTGAGCCGCCATTGGTTAGGAGATTTCTAGAAAAGTTTATACCAGGCACCGGAAGGGCGAAGCATCTGGGCAATGACCTTCTGGTCGATTCAAGGCTTGTCTGCCGGATGCTTTGCCCCTACAGGGAAACATCTTTCTCAGAAATCTCCTTGGGGGTAGAATGGGCAAAGCGAAGTGTGCCCATCTCATCAATGTTGAACAATGTTGAACGGATTATCCTTGAAATGGATTAGTGTAAAGCGCGGCTTGGCTCTCCACTCCCACTTCAAACCAACAGTCAGCGCGGGGCAAGGCAATACATAGCAGAACATACCCCGCCGCAATTTGGTCTGGCTTGAGGCACTTTTCCTGGGACTGATCCACCTGTCCTTGAACTAAACGGGCAGCGCAGGTAATGCAGGCACCATACCGACACCCAACGGGCAACCGCAATCCAGCCTGTTCCACTGCTGCCAGAATGGGCTGATCTTGTGCGATCTCTAGGGCAAAGTTGTTGCGATTGATGAGTTCAATTCGATGGTGTTTCGTCACTTGTTTCAACCTGATAGACTTGCATCAACATAAAATATCAGACAAAATGTCTACAGTATAGGCAAAGGAATGCCCATCCAGTGTTTCTATATATGTATTTCCATATATAGAAACATTGTGGCTAGTAGCTGGTTTGGTATTATTAGATGATATGCAACTTTCCTAAACCGCCCACCCTTCGGGAAGCAAGCTACACCCCAACCCCTCTCCCAGAGGGCGAGGGGTTGGGGTGAGGGGCTGAGATAATCTCAGGCGACTACCTTGCAAGTAGGGCTTTCCAACTCAAAATAGCTAAATCATCGGCTAACCGTTACCTGATAGGTGAACGTGAATGGTTTGAAGTTTGCGCCTGGTTTGGGAGAACCAACTAACTCCAATTCATAGATTCCCGATCGAGGAAACGTAATTTCTGCCCCAGGAATGCCCTTGTAACGCTCAGCACTGGTTGCTTTGAGCGTGGGTCGCATCAGTGGAACAGCATTGGTGGAACGAGGCGTTGCATAGACAGCCAGATAACAATTGCATTTAGCGAGGGGAATAATTTCACCCCCCCGTCGAGTTAGAGCAAACCAGGTGCGGGCAGGTTGATTCACCTTGGGATTGTGGTTCGGTTCGAGGTGAAACGTTGCTGCGACATCCCCTGAAACCTGGACATTATGAGCGATGGCAGGGGCAGCAATCAGTGCGGGAATTGCCAAGCAAACCAGAAATTGACGGGAATTATCGAGGCGAGACATAAAACTTCTCCAATCGAACTACAGACCAAACGAAACGCCAACGGATCAGCAAAACTAGGAGGACTCCGATCGCTAGCAAAAGGGTTCTGACCTGATTCCAGCCAGCCCACTCCAGATTGCCTAAATAGTGAGAACCAAGCAGAATGGCGTGAAACCCACCTAGAACTAGAGCCGGGATACTCAACAGATGGATCGATCGCCAGCGTTGACCCAGAGCCGTGACCAACCGATCGCAACTGGTGAGAGCCGCTGGAGCGAGCAACGCCAGTGCGCCGACTCCGGCCCAGAATCCTCTTTGAAGTATGGGCGGTAGAAACGAGACAGCATCGAGGTTCCAGGAGAAGGTGTGTTCCAGCATGTGCAGCGTATGGGCCACCGCCAAGACAAAAGCTGTGACACCCAAAACACGACGGTAGCGCAAGGGTGGCGACCAGAGGCGACTCAGGGGACGCGCCACCAGCGCCAGCATCAGAAAGAATAGAGCCGCATGACCTGTGTAGTCGGTCATCGCTTCCGTTCGCATCAACGTCAGGACTCCGATCGTCAGCGTCACCCATCCCCCCAGCCGAAATAGCTGGCTACGCCGATCGCGACTCATCAAAGACGTAAACACACCAATTCCCACCATGGAAGGTAGAGTTCCCAGACCAAAAGCCAGCATTGTCAGTGCGCCCTGCCCCAAATCTCCGGTTTCTGCTGCTTTAATCTGAGCAGCATATAAGAAACCGCAGGGAATTAAACCCCAGGCAGTTCCCAGCAGAATTGGAGTCCACCAGTGAGTGTGCAACGACAGGTTCATCATCGCTGTACTCAACCGCTGGTGAAGTTTCTCCTGAGTCAATGGATGGGCGATCCGAAGGCGAGGTAAAAGACCCGGAGCAACTTGGGTCAGACCAATCCAAATCAATAAGCTTCCGGTAAAAATCGCTAATCCTCGTCGCAAACCACTGTCAATGCCTGCAAATTGACCACTGGCAATTAAGACTGAACCCAGTGCCCCGATTCCCCCTCCTACTAAGCTATAGCTCACCATTCGCCCCAGATTCAGTAGGCAGTGGAAGTAAAGCTGTTGCCGCCACACGGGTACGATCGTTGACTTTGCGGACAGAGAGAAGGCAACTGTGAGGGGCCCACACATTCCAATGCAGTGCCCGAAACTCCCCAAAAACCCCAACATCATTACCAAGAATAAATCTGTCATCACAAAAATGGCATCAGGCGATCGTGCTGCTCAACGGGTAAGAATCAATAGACTGAATCACATTAATCTCTATTTTTCGATCGCCGTGCCTCTTTGGTAAACCCTTTGATAATGGCTTGGATTATTGGCTATGTAGCTCACACTCAATACTTCGGACAGTTTTTGTGGAGGTGCTGGAAACCCTATTTTACAGCCAGTATAGACCCTCACCGTTCGGCTGAGCTCTCACGTCGAAGCCTAAATCCCTCTCCCAAGAGGGGAGAGGGACTTCAATCCGGCTCCCCTGCTCCCGTTCTGGGAGAAGGGGTTGGGGGATGAGGGCTAGCGATCGCAAAAATGTCCGAACTATTGTCACACTAAGATTTATCGTGTTCGTAAATGACCAAATCCCCCACGCGACTTTCCTGCCCTTGGGAATTGATCAGCAAGAAAGTGTTGGCTTGCTCGCGGGAGGGCATGAGTTCAAACAAGTGCCCTTCATAGCGGATTTCAAACTGCTCTTTCAAGCGGGCAAGGTCATAGACAAATAGCGGTTCTGGGTACTCCTGCTTCGCTGTTTGCCGTAGAGTCAGCAATTTATATAAATCTTTCAACGGCACAGGATGTCCCCAATTCACCGAGGATTGATGCAGGGACAACCGATTCACCATTTCGTAGGCCATGAGGAGTTCTTTGCAAAACCGATCGCCATCAAATTTGCTATCCACTACCCGCCGATAGCGTTTGGAGACCCAATCCGCCAGTTGAGTCGGTTCAAAGGATTTTGTTTGCTCAGATTTCCGTCCCAAGCTGAGACGAATGCTGTCGCGGGCAAACGTCAACCTGAAGGGGGGAAACTCGTAGTTGGGGTATTCTCCCTTAAAGGGGATATTGGCTTGTCTCAGGGCGAGTTGGACTTGTACAGGATAATTTTCAGACAGTACAAAGTCCTGTTCAGCTTGCATCACCTCGCGCATCACCGTCTGTTGCCCCTGCCATAGCTCTGGCAGATTTTCCAAGTCCTGGTTCAAGGTGTCCAGCGCTTGAGTAAAGGTTTTGAAGTCCAAGGTTTTTCTGGCTTTCTTGGCATTTGACCAGTTTTTGCTCAGTCGCTTCAAGAGCGTATCCATTTGTCCGATCGCCCCTTTCTCAGATGCATTCTCTAGCTGGGTCATCGCTTCCCTCTACCCCGTGGAATTTAATTGACCCATCGTAGCTCATACCCGATCGATTTGAATACACAGCAGGAACTTCCGCCGCATAAGAGGTTCAAGTCTCCTGTGCGACGGATTACATTGCGTTATTGCTCCAACAGTTGCAGCCGATACAAACTGGCGTAGAGTCCGCCCGCTTGCAACAGATCATCGTGTGTCCCAGATTCCACGAGTTGCCCCCGCTTCAGCACCAAGATGCGATCGACATTGCGAATGGTGGAGAGTCGATGGGCGATGATGATGGCGGTGCGGTTCACCAAGAGGCGATCGAGGGCTTCTTGAATCAAGCTTTCAGTGCCCACATCCAAACTCGCCGTGGCTTCGTCTAGCACCAAAATGTGGGGATCGCGGATCGCTACTCGCGCAAAGGCCAGCAACTGTTTTTGTCCACCTGAAATATTCGTGCCCCGCTCCCGCAGCATGGTGTCATAGCCTTGGGGCAGTTGCTCAATCAGTCGCGCCACGTTGGTTTCTTCAGCGGCTTGTTGAATGCGCTCAAAGGGATAGGTTTCACCCAATGAAATATTGCTTTTCACATCCCCAGCGAACAGAAAACCATCCTGCAAGATCACGCCAATGCGTCGCCGGAGTTCGCTTTGGGGCATATCGCGAATATCCACTCCATCAATGAGAATGCGTCCCTTACTGGTTTCATAGAGCCGACATAGGAGGCGAATGATGGAGCTTTTCCCGGCTCCAGTGGGTCCAACCAGGGCTATCTTCTCCCCTGGTTTGAGGGTGAAATTTAGGTCTTGCAACACATAGTCGTTGTCTTTGTAGGCAAACCAAACGTGGTCGAAGCAAATTTCGCCCTGACAAGATAAGGGAGGTGTAAATTTTTCGCTGAAAGCTAGCGCGGTGCCGTTCGGACCCTTGCCCTTTGCTTGTTTTTCTGGGTTCTGTTTTTCTGGGTCTTGAATTTCCACGGCTTCATTCATAATGTCGCTGATGCGTTCTACAGCGGTGAAGCCAGATTGCAGCGCAGTAAATTTCTCAGCGAATTGGCGCAGGGGATCGAAGAGACGCTGGGCGAAGAGAATGAAGGCGGATAAATCCCCCAGGTAAAGGTTTTTGCCTAGCACGAGCCAGCCGCCTAGACAAAGCACACCAGCGATCGCCACCAAGGCTACCCATTCCAAGGTGGCAGACACCGCCGATTCGTGAAAGATGGTGCGATCGACTTCTTTGATATAGCGATGATTGGTTTCACGAAAGAGGTTGGAGTTAAATTCCTCTCGACGGAACAACTGCACGACCCCAATGCCGACAATGTTTTCTTGGAGATTGGAATTTAACAGCGAGAGTTCTTCTCTGGCACCATAGTTGGCTGTACGGTATTGTTGTTGAAAGTAAATAATTAAGCTACTTACAGGAAGCAAAATCAGGAGGAGCAACAGCGCCAATTGCCACTGCCGCAGAAACATGGTGATGGTAATGACGACGATCGAAAATAGATCACTAACAATGCCGATCGCGCCCGTTGCGAAGACATCTCCCAACGCTTCCACATCACTCGTAAGCCGCGTGATCAGTTTGCCCACTGGGGTGCGATCGAAAAACCGCACGGCCAACGAGGTCACATGCTCAAACAAGTCCTCCCGAATATCCGCAGTCATCAATTGACCTAGTTTCTGGACTAAGTACCCCTGAACCGATTGCATCACCAGCAAAAGCGCCACGGTGCAGAACAATAATCCCGCAATGAGGTGCAATCCATCCGTTAAACTCATCCCCCGAAGAAATTCAAAGGTTGGCTCACGGCGAATTAAGGAAATCGCTTGTCCCACCAAAATTGGCTGCACTGTGCCTGCCAGGGAAAGGGGCACCAGCAATACCATGGACGTGATCAACAACGGGGTGTGACGACGGGCATAGGGCACTAATCTCAGAAACAATCGCCAGTCATTCTCTCGTTTGCGCGATCGTTGTCCGTTCAAGCGACTCGATTCTGCTGTACCAGTCATGAAGCATTACACCAAAAAGCACCTCTATAGGCTAGCAGCTATTG